>Ga0207639_10003177_pt1 | contig 11042 bp, 10 predicted proteins | sample KBSCornC32_FD_184299 | JGI IMG/M metagenome (GOLD analysis project Ga0207639, IMG submission 184299) | Corn rhizosphere microbial communities from Kellogg Biological Station, Michigan, USA - KBS Corn C3-2 (SPAdes) (version 2) | ecosystem: Host-associated > Plants > Roots > Rhizosphere > Soil ...
CGTGGTCAACGTCAGACTCCACGGTTGCGACTGCCAGCACTGCCGGTCTTCTGACGACCATAAAATCCGGTTCGGTGATCGCAAAGGCGACTCAGGGTTCGATCTCCGGCACAATGACGGTGACGGTGAACGGCGCAGCGCTTTCTTCCATTTCGATTTCCGGCGCCTCTTCGCTGGCTGCGGGTTTGAGTGAGCAACTCACCGCGCAGGGTACCTATACCGATAGCAGCACGCAAACCATCACAAACCAGGTGACGTGGCAGAGTTCAGATTCAACCGTGGCGACGGTAAGCAGCACGGGCATGCTGAAATCGCTCAAAGCGGGAACGGTGACGGTCTCGGCAGTTCTGAGTTCGGTTACCGGTACTGCAAGTGTCACAGTCAGTTCTGCCGTACTGAGTTCAATCAATGTAGGAACTCCTTCTCCTTCTCTAGCGTCGGGCGGCACCGAGCAACTGACGGCCACTGGCGTCTATTCGGATGGCTCGAGCGCATCACTCACCACTCAAGTCGCGTGGAGTTCGTCGGACGGTAGCGTTGCAGTGGTGAACAGCGTAGGTCTCCTTACTGCCCTCAAAGCTGGCTCGGTTAGCGTAATGGCCTCAATGGGCGGCGTGTCAGGAACGGCGAATGTTACCGTCAACGCTCCTTCACTGGTGTCAATCACCGTTTCCCCGTTGGCATTCACGATCGCGTCCGGACAAAGCAAGCAGCTATCCGCCATGGGCGTTTATAGCGACGGCACCTCAAGCGATGTGACCAGCCAGGCCACATGGAGTTCCGCGAGCAGCTCGTTCGCAACTGTTAGCTCGTCGGGATTAGTGGCGGGTGTGTCAGCAGGCAGTTCTACCATAACTGCTACGATCGGCGCCAAGTCGGGTTCGGCTGTCGCCACGGTGACCTCCGCATTGTTGACTTCCATCGTGGTAACCCCCGCGACGGCATCAATCGCAACCGGCCAGTCACAAGCGTTCACGGCAAGCGGCATCTTTTCTGATGGAAGCACGACCGACATCACCAATAGCGTTGAGTGGAGTTCGAGTTCCACCAGCTACGCCACAATCGACCCGACTGGTCTCGCGACCGGCGTTGGCGCAGGCGTGGCAACCATAACCGCAAGTTCGGGATCTGCTACGCCTGGAACGGCAGTGCTCACTGTAACCGCGGCGGTTTTGACTGAGATTGATATTGCCCCCGACGGCCAATACATTCCGGTTGGCGGTCAGTATCCACTGGTGCTGACAGGCACTTTCAGTGACAACACTACGCAGACCCTCACCAACGCAACCTGGTCATCCTCCGATGCGACCCTTGCTTCTGTCGATCCCAACAGCGGCATCGTGACGGGAGTTGCCAATAGCAACGACAACCCAGTCACTATCACGGCAAGCTACGGTGGCATGACAACGACCACAACCGTTTACATCACTTCGGCAGTGGCCGAGTCGCTGCAGATCACACCGGCATCTGCCTCGATCGCCAGCGGAACCACGCAGCAGTATGCAGTGAACGTGGTCTACAGCGATGGAAGCATCCAGCCCGTTACAGCTGGACTTTCCTGGTTGTCATCTTCGGCTTCGATTGCTGCCATTGATTCCAACGGTCTGGCTACCGGTCTGACCCCTGGGCAAGCGACAATTACTGTTGCTTTCGACTCCATGACGGCGACGGCCTCGTTGACAGTAACGTCAGCAACCTTGTCGAACATCGTTGTAACCCCGGTGACGACGGTGGTTGGCATCAACGGCAACGTTCAATACACGGCCACGGGCGTTTTCACTGACAACAGCACGCAGGATCTGACTTCGCAGGTAATCTGGAGTTCGTCGAATGCGTCATTCGCATTGATCAACGCAGGCGGCCTGGCAAGCGGTATCAGCGCAGGCACAACGACCATCACCGCAACGTCAGGCAGCATAAGTGGTTCTGCAACCTTGACGGTGACTACAGCTACCCTGGTGTCGATTGCCATCACCCCGGCCAATCCAATTGTCCCTCCGCACTCGAGGGTTCAGTTGACGGCGACTGGTACGTTCAGTGACGGCTCGCAGATCGTGCTCTCCGGCGTGTCATGGCATACCAGCTCTGCACGGTATGCAATGGTCAACGGAAATGGCGTTCTGCGCACCAAGAAGGCTGCCAATCAACCCGTTACTGTGTATGCAAGGTTGAATGGAGTGACGGGCCAGACCAGCGTTACCATCACCTCAATGACGATTCAGTCGCTAGCAGTTACGCCTTCTCCTGCAACTATGGCGTTGGGTACTACTTTGCCATTCACGTTAACAGCTACATTAAGTGATGGCGTCACCATCGTGGACTTAACTGCATCTGCTCGCTGGCAGACTTCGAATTACCAGGATGCAGTGATCAATCGCCAGGGAGTTGCAACCGGAGTAGCAGCCGGGACGGTGACGATCACCGCTTCCGTCAACGGCCAGACACCGGCAACCGCGACTCTGACGGTAACGAATGCGACTGTTCAGTCCATCACGGTAACCCCAGCAAACCCGACCATCGCACTTGGCGCACTTCAGCAATTCGCGGCGAGCGGCCTGTTCAGCGATGGCTCAACCCAGGACATCACTTCAACCGCGACGTGGACTTCTTCCACGCCGACGGTTGCGGTGGTGAATCAAAATGGTGTCGCCTCCAGCGCAACCCACGGCCAGACGACCATCAATGCGACGTTCAAGGGCACCACAGGATCGACTCTTCTGACCGTCAACTAACGTAGAAACGTTCTAAGCGATCCCCCGATCGCGTTGACAAAAAGGGCTCACCCCAACCGGAGTGAGCCCTTTCTGCTGCTTGCGGAAAACTGAAAACGACAGCCCAGGACAGAGAGCTACGAGTTCAATTCTGCCCGCCGTCTCTTTGAACATACTGTAGATCGTCAGCCAGTGGACAGGACTCGCAGCTCGGCGCTTTTCCGCAATGTGCCTTACCCACGGCAACCGTCAGCGCATGAAATTCATTGAATAGCCTCGCGCGCTCTTCAGCTGGATCCCGGGTGAAGGCATTTCGTACGAGCTGGACGAGAGATTCGTATCCCTTGCGATTCTTCCCGGGTTCGGGATCGATCAGCAGATGGCGCGTTGCGATCCGGCGCAAATATTCGTCGGCCACGGGTATAGGGTGCTTGAGTCCGTAGAGCAGAATAGCGTCTGCCGTTTCAGGACCCACGCCCGGCAAAGCGAGCAGTCGAGTCCGCATGTCTTCGGCGGGAATCGCGCCCAGCTTCTCAAGCGAACCGCCCAATTCAGCATCAAGCATGCCGACAAATGCCTTAATCGCGGGTGCTTTGCGCGTGTGAAAGCCCGAAGGCCGGATCAGCTCCTGCAATCTCTCGACAGAGACCTGGCGAATTCCATCGATTGTTAGCACGTCGGCATTGCGAAGGTTCGCAAGAGATACTTCGACAGCCTTCCATGAAGTGTTCTGCGTGAGATATGCGCCCACAATCATCTCAAAGATGGTTGATGCGGGCCACCAGTACTGAGCTCCATACGCCTTCTCCAGGGCATCGTGCATCTGGCGTAATCGCCGGGCGGAGTCTTTCAGGTCTTGCTGCTTCACCGTTTTTCGTCCAACCCCGATGTCGCTTGCAGTTCGGCCTTCCACTCAAGGATGCGCGCTCGCGCAGCCGCAGCTTCCGCCTCCGGAACATGTCCGCCTTGCTGCAGCGAAATCGAGAGGGCAGTATGAGCCAGCGCATCGTTCGGTGTCAGCGCAGTTAGCGCGAGAGCCGCAGCGATTGATTGTTCAACCCGTCCCGCATCGCGCAAGGCTCGAATAAGCCCGTGGTGTGCCTCAAAGTGCTTGGGATCGGCGGAGATTGCTGCGCGAAAGCTCTCAACTGCCTCGGCCGCGGAGCCGGCGGCTAGCTGATCGAGCCCATCCTGCGATAGACGTTCCGCCTCGTTTGAGTTCATTTCAGTCACCACATTCTTTAGGATAAGGCTTGAAACGACACAAGCGGATCGCCGGCAGGAGCCCAGTCATGAAAAGTCATACCGAATATTTGACCTTTGAAACCAAAAAACGACGCGAGATGGTTCACATCACCGACCAGGTTGAACAGATCGTAAAACGCAGCGGCGTCAAGGACGGCCTGTGTTTCGTGTCCCCGATGCATATCACCGCTGCGGTTTACGTGAATGACCATGAGAGTGGCCTGATCGAGGACATTGGCAAATGGTTGGAAGAGCTGGCGCCTGCTCGGCAAGACTACAAGCATCACCAGACCGGGGAGGATAACGGCGACGCTCATCTCAAGTCGCTGCTTCTTCATCACGAAACGACTCTGCCGGTAACTCACGGCCGGCTCGACCTTGGAACCTGGCAGCGTGTGTTTTACGCCGAGTTTGATGGGCAGCGCCGCAAACGCGTCATCGTAAAGGTGCTTGGAGTCGCCTGAAGCTTGGCTTACTGGCCCGTTAGTTTGCGCCAGGTGGATTTGTCAGCCACCTTGTCGTCTGACGAGAGATCGAGAACCGAGCGCGGCATCACCACCAGATCTACGCGCCGGTTTGCGGCTCGGCCTGTGGCAGTGTCATTACCGGCGACGGGATGGTATTCAGCGTAGCCCGCCGCAGCAACCTGCCTCGGGGAGATGGCACGCATCTGAAGCAACAGGCGCGCAATGCGAGTTGCACGCGCCGAAGAGAGCTCCCAGTTTGAATCAAATTCCGAGTTGTGAATCGGAATCGTGTCGGTGTGTCCTTCGACCCGTACATCGTAACGGCAGTTTTTGAGAGACTCTCCAATCTGGTCAATCGTCGCCGAAGTTTCAGGCCGTGGCATGGCCGAGCCGGAATCAAAGAAACCGGCTTCGCGCAAACTAATAACTAAACCGTCACGTCCTAGTTCGATCGACACGGTTCCTCGCCCAATCTGCCCGGCAAGCCTCTTTTGAAGATCTGTGCGAATCGCTTCAAGGTCGGCTCGCACTTCGGCCGCAGAGTTCACTTGAACTGCAAAATGAAGAGGTTCACTGAACGCACGCGTCTCATTCTTCGCTGCACCCGATTGGGTTCTAGGCAGGGCAGCCGCAATGCTGAGCGACTGAAAACCGGAATCAATTGCGGCCGAGACCTGCACATGTTTCTCCCGGTCGGCCTTCGAGAATGCATACAGAACTACAAAAAATGCGAAGAGCAGGGTAATAAAGTCAGCGTATGACACCAGCCAGCGCTCATGATTCACTTTAGAATGCGGAATCTTCGCGTTCATGCTGACTGCTCCCTCATCTCCGCCGACTGTTTTTGAAATCCAGATAGCTTCATGGCAAGCATGCGAGGATTCATTCCTTCAAGGATCGAGACCACTCCCTCAAGCATCATTTCCCGGCGCTGCTGCTCATCGCGCAGATGTATACGGATCTTCCCGGCGAAAGGCACGAAGAAAAGATTGGCAATGCCGACCCCGTAGATCGTGGCCACGAATGCGACGGCAATTCCGCGGCCGACCTCCTGAATATTGTCGAGATGCTGCATCACCTGAATCAGTCCCAGCACCGCACCGAGGATGCCGATGGTCGGCGAGAACCCACCCGCCGACTCGAATACCTGGGGGAGGCGTTCTTCGCGTTCCAAGGCACAATCGAGTGCGACACGCATGATCTTCCGCAACTCGATAGGTTCGGTGCCGTCCACCGCCAGCATCAGCGACTGCCTTAGAAAGGGATCTGTGATTCCCGCGAGATCGGCGTCGAGCGAAACCACTCCGTCACGGCGAGCCTTGTTCGCGAATGAAATGAGCAGTTGGATGAGTTCCTCATTCTTCTTTTGCGGAGCGACAAATACCTGCGCCATGCTGCGGAAAGCAGCGCCGACAGTGCTCAAGGGAAACTGAAGCAGTACGGCACCCATGGTACCGCCGAAGACGATCATCGCGGCAGTGGGCTGAAGAATCTGGCTGATCTTGCCGCCCTCCATCCAAAGACCAGCCGTGATGCCAAAGATCGCCAGGATGACTCCGCCGATGCTTCCCTTATCCATGCATCACACCTCACGCATGTTGCCGCCGCTCTCGCAAATTCTCATCAGTCGTTGTCTTTACCCTTCTGCTCGATACACACATCGGTGTATTCATCAGTGCCGCTCAATTCAACCGGAAATTGCACGCTTGTCAACGAAGCGGCTCGTCGCACAGCGTCGGTTGCGGAAAGCTTGCGCGCAGTTGTCGCCAGCAGAATGGCGCGGTATGCCAGCACGCGATCCAGAACCTCGCTCAATGCTTCGCGCACAATCAGCTTTTCTCCATTGATCAGCGTAAGCATGGTGTCCGGAGAAGCCTCCGCAGTCTTGATCAGATCACTGTTCAGAAGCATGGGAGAGCCATTTAGACGCGTGAGTTCAATCATGACGGCTGCCTCCTCCTGCGAAGCTCTTCTCTTCTTATCGGCGGTTGAATGGGGAAAGTGATTGGAACCCCAATTGCTAGGCTTCTTGAAAAAATCTGTAAAGTCCATTCGAGGGTCGCCGATGAAGGCAGTGAGCAACGTGGTTCCTACTCCAAGGTGATCCGAGGCAGCCGCAAGACCGACTAGTCCTGGAAAGACACCCGAAGCAGGGAACCCGAATCAGTTAGCTCACTAAGGAGAACTTCAATGGCTTTGGGTGTCCTGAATAACATTTCTGCAATCTATGCACAGAACAACCTGGCGAATACGCAGGCGTCTCTGTCCAAAACTCTTCAACAGTTATCTTCGGGTTCGCGCATCAATTCCGGCGCAGACGATGCAGCCGGCCTTTCACTGGCAAATGGTCTTCAGGCGTCTGCAACCGCGCTGTCGCAATCAGCAAAGAACGCGGCTGAAGGCGTCGACATGCTTCAGGTGGCTGACGGTGCAATGGCTCAGATTACAAATCTGCTCAATCGAGCAGTCACGCTGGCGACAGAGTCTTCAAACGGGACCATGAATCAAGCCCAGATTGACGCCGCCAATGCAGAGTACACGAACATCCTCGGCGAACTTGACAACATCGACGGAAACACGGAGTACAACGGCATTGCGTCCTTTGGAACTGCCGCAGCAATCTATACAACGGACGGCACGATCGGCCAGAGTGACAATGCAACGGCGCTTGCTAACGTGGATTCCGCGACTTTGGGCTTGACCAGCGGTGGCTGGAGCGACGCTGCTACAGCGCAAAGCGAACTGACTCTTATCACTGCGGCAATTGCAACGATCGCCACAGATCGCGGCACCGTCGGCGCAACGATCAACACCCTGTCGGCGGTTGCAAATGTGATGAGCACCGAGTCGACCAATACGCTTGCGGCGCAAAACGATGTAACCGCGACCGACTACGGTCAGGCCACGTCGGACATGTCAAAGTACCAGATACTCAGCCAAACGGGTATCGCGGCCCTTTCGCAAGCGAACCAGTCGCAGCAGTTAATCACCAAATTGCTCCAGTAGTCTGGGAGCGTCGACGCTAAACGAAGAAGCAAAGTGGGGAAGGCTGGTCGTTGGGCCTTCCCCATTTTGCTTCTTCGCGAGATCTAACGCGCTTTGTATTTTCTAATTCTTCTTCCGCAAGCTTGGTCCTTTACCTGTTGTTCAACCTTTCGGAGAACTTGTATGGGCAATGTAGGACTGAATTTTGGCTCGGCTACGAGTGGCCAGGGCTTTGACGTCACGAGCACAGTCAATCAGATTGTGACCAATCTTCAATCCGTAGAGGCGCCGTGGAAGACACAATTGACGACGCTCACCAGTAAAGACGCCGTGCTCACCAGCCTGGGCACGCAGCTGTCTACCTTGGCAACTGACCTGCAAAACCTGACCGACTTCGGCGGTACGATGGCCTATAAGACCGGCTCCAGCTCCGATACGAATGTGCTGAGCCTTTCGTCCGCGAGCGCCATAGCGGTGGCCGGCACCCACACTGTCTCAGTGCAGAATCTCGCGCAGACCTCAAGCGCAGCTTCCGACAAGGTGGGCGCGAAGGATACGCTAACCGGCGGAATTACGTTCAAGGTCGGGGCTGGAGACTGGCAGACGGTGAATGTCGGCGACTATTCATCTCCCGCCACGCTGTCCGGATTGTCGGCCACGATCAACAGAGCGGATCTCGGCGTGATTGCAAGCGTCTTGACCAATGCGGACGGCACGCAAAGACTTTCGCTCGTGAGCCCGCCGGGCAGATCACCATCGCCAATGCGACCAGCTATCCGACGAGTCCTACGACGCTGGCAGACTCGACAACACCCGACGGTAATTTTGGCCTGGGACTCGCCACAATTCAGGATGGAAAAGACGCGACAATTACGGTAGACGGAGTTCAAGGGATTACCAGTGCCTCGAATACGGTCACGGATGCTATCCCGGGAGTGACGTTTCAATTGCTCTCAACGGGAGTCGCCACCTCTGATGGAACGCCTGAAACGGTGCAGGTGGTTATTGATAATGACACGACCAGCATTGAAGCTGCGATCAATGCGTTTGTGATCGACTTCAATGCCACGATGAAAGCAATTAATGCCCAGGAGCAGAAGGACTTATCAGGCAATCCGGAGCCGCTGTACGGCACCTCTGTGCTTGCGCAATTGCAGGAAGGTCTGCTCTCAGCGTTGAGTTCGTCCTTCGGTTCCAACACGGTCAATTCCCTGATCTCTCTCGGTATCACTGCGAATGCGAGTGCCGACGGCACGATCAAGCTGGATGCTGACAAGTTGAGCAGTGCGTTAAATACAAACTTTAACCAGGTCGTGTCGTTCTTCCAGGATAGTGGAAGTTTTGGTTTGCATTTCAGAGACACCTTGAACAGTCTAAGTAACAGCAGTTCCAAGGGCGGCGCGATCAGCCTCGCACTCAGCGAAGACCGCAGTCAGGAAACCACCCTGAATGACAACATCTCCAGAGAGGAAGCTCTCATTGCTACCCAAAGAGTGAACCTTACCGCGGAACTAAACTTGGCGAACCAAATCCTGCAGGCGATTCCCCAGATGATTAATCAAGTCAACGAAATGTACAGCGCAATCACCGGCTACGGCCGGAATCAGAACGGCTAGGAGCAATCAGAATGGACACGTATCGAGCCCACGCGCTTGAGGGCGCTTCAGGCGTTGAACTCACCATCGCGCTTTACGACGGCATTATTCGTTTCATGCACAATGCAATTGAGGCTGTAGACCGGAAAGATGTGGAAGGACGTCGCGCAGCAGTGAAGCGCGCGATGGACATCGTGGTTCACCTGCAGGCAACGCTGGATAAGGAAGTTGGCGGCAAGCCCGCAGAGTCGCTATCGGACTTCTACGTTGCTATGTTTGCTTTGATGCTGCAGGGATCGCAGGGACCTTCGAAGAAGAAATTTGAACAAGTCATCGCCAACGTGCGCAATGTGCGTGACGCGTGGAGGCAGGTCTTGGCGGATTCCACGGCCGGTCAGCCCACATCTGGCGAGCCTGTGGACGTACATCCTGAGAACCCTGTCGCTCATGGCGGCGCATGGGTGCCTCAGGCCGAAACTCGCGCTGCCGGGAGTTGGACAGCCTGATCAGCCGGCAACGGTCAGTTCTTCTTCCAACTGCTGTTTCTGATAGAGACTTGCATAGTAACCATCGAGAGCCAGCAACTCCTCGTGGCGGCCAATCTCGACAATTCTGCCGCGATCGAGGACCGCAATCTGATCAGCGTTGCGCACAGTTGAGATCCGATGCGATATCAGAATCGTAGTGGCCGTCGCGGTGTAGGTTCTGAGTCCGCCCAGGATGCGCTCCTCGGTGTAGGTGTCCACGCTCGCGAGGGCATCATCCAGTACTAAGATCGCCGGCCGGCGAAGCAGCGCGCGGGCAATGGCGAGGCGTTGTTTTTGGCCGCCTGAGAGAGTCATGCCACGCTCGCCAACCATCGTCTCAAAGCCCTGAGGGAACTCCTCGAATTCACGACGGATGTGCGCGGCCTCAGCAGCCTCAAGCAGTTCTTCATCTGAGCTGGCAGATACGCCGAATGCAAGATTCTCGCGGATCGTCTCACTGAACAGAAAAGTTTCCTGCGGCACGATTCCCATGTTGCGTCGAATCACTTCAAGCGGAAAACTGCGAATCGATCGCCCATCGATCCACAATGACCCCTCGGGTGCTTCATACAACCGGGAGAGAAGGTTGACGAGTGTCGTTTTCCCAGATCCGGTCGGGCCTACAATCGCGAGACTCGACCCCGCTGGAATCCTTAGCGAGATGGCGCGCAAGACCTGCGTTTCGCCGTAGCTGAAATTGAGATTGCGAAATTCAATCTCTCCGCGAAGAACAGCATTGGCAGGAATCGTCGGATCGGCTGCGCTATCGTCGATGCCCGGAACGGCACGCAATATCTCATCAATGCGTTTCACCGAAGCTGTACCGCGTTGAAATAGATTAACGACCCAGCCCACAGCGATGATTGGCCATATCAGCAGGATCATGTAAGTGTTGAAGGCTACGAAGTCACCTGGCGTGATGCGATGGGCAACAACCTCGTGACCGCCCACGAGCAGGGTGATGATCATGGCAATGCCCAGGATGAACTCGAGCGTCGGCCACAACATGCCCATCAGTTGTACAAGACCCTGGGCGCGATGAATGTATTGCCGGTTCAACTTCTCAAACAGGCTCATCTGCGATTGCTCGCGGCCGAAGGCGCGAACCAGGCGCGCTCCGGAGTAATTTTCCTGTGCCTGCGATGAAATCTCAGAGAAGCTTTCCTGTATCTTCTCGAAGCGATCGTGAATTTTACGTCCGAAGTACTGGACCAGAATGCTGGCCAATGGCATCGGAGCCCACGCAACGAGAGTCAGCCATGGGCTGATGCGAAGAAGAAAATACAGTGCGCCTACGGTGAAAAACACAGTGTTGGCGCTGTACATCAGGGCCGGACCGAGCAGCATCCGCACTGCGTTCAGGTCATTGGTCATGCGCGCCATGATGTCGCCGGTGCGGTACTTCTGGTAGAAGTTTGCGTCCTGGCGCTCTAGCTGCAGGAAAAGATCGTTGCGAAGATCAAACTCAATCTCCCGGGAAATACCGATCAAAATCCAGCGCTGCGCGTAGAG
>Ga0207639_10003178_pt1 | contig 11042 bp, 9 predicted proteins | sample KBSCornC32_FD_184299 | JGI IMG/M metagenome (GOLD analysis project Ga0207639, IMG submission 184299) | Corn rhizosphere microbial communities from Kellogg Biological Station, Michigan, USA - KBS Corn C3-2 (SPAdes) (version 2) | ecosystem: Host-associated > Plants > Roots > Rhizosphere > Soil ...
AGACGCTGCTGATTTTCGCGGTGGTGAGTATTGTCGTCGAGACATTGCTGCCGCTCCACAAGCGGCCATTCCTCAGGGCAGGGCTAACGACCGACGCACTCTATCTGATCGTCAACAGCCTGATCGTGCGCTTTGGTCTTCTTCTCGTGCTCACAGCGCTCGTTGTCGCGACACGTGCTTTCGTGACGCATGCGCTGACCGCAGCGATCCGGGCACAACCGTTGTGGCTACAGATCCCCGAGGCCATGCTGATCGGAGACTTCTGCCTATATTGGGCGCATCGCGCGTTGCACGCCAATTCATATCTCTGGCGATTGCATTCTATCCATCACGCCATTGAGGAACTCGACTGGCTCGCCGCCTATCACATGCATCCGCTCGATGAACTTGTGTTGTCCGGTGCAGCGTTCGGCTCGGTGTGTATTCTCGGATTCACACCGGCAGCGATCACTGCCTATCTGGTGGTGTACGCGATCTTCTCCGTTGCAGTGCATCTCAACACGCGTCTGCGCGTCGGTCCGCTACGCTGGCTGTTCGGTTCGCCCGAATTCCATCACTGGCATCACAGCAACGAGCATGACGCGAGGGACCGCAACTTCGCGGCTATCTTCTCGCTGTGGGACGTGATGTTTGGAACGGTTTTTCTTCCCGGCCGCGCGCCCTGCGTTTATGGGATCAGCGAACCGGTCCCGCCCGGCTATGTGGACCAGCTGCTGCACCCCTTCCGGCGCGGGGCTCCGGCTCCAGAGCCGGTTGACGTGGCGGGCGGAACCGGCCGCGTTTCCCAAAGTCCTGCAATCCTCTAGCAACCCCCGAAATCCCCTGTTATAGGGGCGCCCTTCCAGGGGCGGCCGGAGGCCGGTTTTGCCTCGGGAATGGCCCAAACGCGGGCGTGGCGGAACTGGTAGACGCACTGGATTTAGGTTCCAGCGACGAAAGTCGTGGGGGTTCAAGTCCCTTCGCCCGCACCAGTCTACGCTGCGCAGCAGCGGAGACTGCCCGGCATAGCCCGTAGGGCGACGACGGGCTGGTTGTTGGTTCGCGCAGCTTCGCCTGGCAAGCCAGCATAGAGTTATAGATAGAGAAGTAAGGACGTCAGATGCAGATCACCGAGACCGTTTCCGAAGGCTTGCGCCGCGAATACAAGATCGTCGTCCCGCAGGGCGATCTCGACGCCAAGGTCACCGCGCGTCTCGAAGAAATGAAGCCCAAGATGCATCTCAAGGGCTTCCGTCCGGGCAAGGCGCCGGTCTCGTTCCTGAAGAAGCAGTTCGGCAAGTCCATGATGGGCGAAGTCGTCGAGCAGGTCGTCAATGACGGTAGCGCGAAGGCGATCGCCGACAATTCCCTCAAGCCCGCGTTCGCGCCGCGCGTCGAGCCGGTCGGCGAACTCGAACAGGTGATGGACGGCAAGGCTGATCTCGAATTCACCGTCACCGTCGACCTGATGCCGGACTTCGATCTGACCGATGTTTCCAAGCTCAAGATCGAGCGTCTGTCGGCAGACGTCACCGACGCCGATATCGATGAGGCGCTGAAGCGTCTCGCGGAACAGTCGCGCACCTATACGTCGCGCGCTGCCGACAAGGGTGCGGAGCTGGACGACGAAGTGACGATCGATTTCGTCGGCAGCATCGACGGCGTCGAATTCGCTGGCGGCACCGCCGACAACTTCAACCTCGTTCTCGGCTCAGGCCAGTTCATCCCAGGTTTCGAAGAGCAGCTCCTCGGCGTGAAGACCGGCGAGAAGCGTGACGTGAACGTGAAGTTCCCGGAAGAATACGGCGAGCCGAAGCTGGCCGGCAAAGATGCGCTGTTCGTCGTCACCGTGAAGGACGTGAAGGCGCCGGACGAAGCCAAGGTCGATGACGAACTGGCGAAGCGCATGGGTCTGCAGACCGTGGGCGAACTGAAAGAGCGCGTCCGCGATCAGGTGAAGACCGATTTCAGCCGCGCCAGCCGCGTGCACCTGAAGCGCCGCATTCTCGACGCGCTGGATTCCTCGCACTCCTTCGAACTGCCGCCGGCGATGGTGGAGAGCGAGTTTAACGGCATCTGGAATGCCGTCGAGCAGGAGCTGAAGCGCGAAGGCAAGACCGTCGCGGACGAAGGCAAGAGCGAGGAAGAGCTCAAGAAGGAATATCACGACATCGCCGAGCGCCGCATCCGCCTCGGCCTCGTGCTCGCGCGCATCGGCGAGCAGAACGGCTTGACGGTCGCGAACGACGAATTGCAGCGCGCCGTCGCGCAGCGTGCGCGCCAGTTCCCGGGCCAGGAACAGCAGGTGTTCGAGTTCTATATGAAGAACCAGCAGGCGCTCGCCGAAATCCGTGCGCCGATCTTCGAAGACAAGGTCGTGGACTTCATCGCGGAACTCGCCGACGTCACGGACAAGAAGGTGGACCGCGAGACGCTGTTCATGGATCCGGACGAAGCGGCAGAAAAGCTGAAGAGCAAATAAGTTAGCTCGAACGCTTCAGAAAGCGCGTTAATAACCCTGCTTATGGCAAGGTCGTATTAACCGGAATCAGCGCCTATATGTGCGTTGACAGGGCGCTAGTGCGCCCTAGGCTCATCACATCGAATCAGGAAGCACAATGTCCGATCCGCGCAACGTTTACATGAACACGCTGGTGCCGATGGTGGTCGAACAGACTGCTCGCGGCGAGCGCGCCTATGACATCTATTCGCGTCTCCTGAAGGAGCGCGTGCTGTTCATCACGGGGCCGATCGAAGACTACGGCGCGAGCCTCATCACCGCGCAGCTTCTGTTCCTCGAAGCCGAGAATCCGAAGAAGGAAATCTCGATGTACATCAACTCACCGGGCGGCATCGTCACGGCGGGTCTCGCGATCTATGACACGATGCAATACATCCGCCCATCGGTGCAGACGTTCTGCGTCGGCCAAGCGGCATCTGCCGCGTCGCTGCTTTTGATGGCGGGCAAGAAGGGCGAGCGCTTCTGTCTTCCGAATTCGCGCATCCTCGTGCACCAGCCGTCGGCTTCCTATTACGGTCAGGCCGCGGACATCGCACGCCATGCGCAGGAGATCGTGAAGCTCAAAAGACGGCTGAACGAGATCTACGCCAAGCACACGGGGCAAACCGTCGAAGCGGTTGAAAAGGCGCTCGATCGCGATACATACATGAGCGCCGAAGAGGCAAAGGCCTTTGGGTTAATCGATACCGTTATGGAACGTCGCCCGGAACCCGGCGACGCGCGGCCATAGAAAAGCCGCTCGGGAACCCGAAAATGTCAGGAAATCAGCGGATTAAACAAATCTTGATCCGCCCTCGGTTAACGTGGTCGAATGAATCGGACGAACCGATTTGGCTGGCGTGGTTCGTGCAAAGCCAGCAACAGTTGGGTCAATGCAGTGTTTTAAGGGACGGGCGTGTGCCCGGAAATGCCTATGAGTAAGGCGGGCGGCGGCGAGTCGAAGAACACGCTCTATTGCTCCTTTTGCGGCAAGAGCCAGCATGAGGTTCGCAAGCTGATTGCGGGTCCGACGGTGTTCATCTGCGATGAATGCGTCGAACTCTGCATGGAAATCATCCGGGAAGAGAACAAGACCTCCTTCATGAAGTCGAAGGAAGGCGTTCCGAGCCCGCAGGAAATCTTCAAGGTTCTGGACGATTACGTCGTCGGCCAAGGGCACGCCAAGAAGGTGCTCTCCGTCGCCGTCCACAACCACTACAAGCGCATCAACGCGAGTGGCAAGAACCAGGACGTCGAACTCGCGAAGTCCAACATCATGCTGATCGGACCGACCGGTTGCGGCAAGACGCTGCTCGCGCAGACTCTCGCCCGCATCCTCGATGTGCCGTTCACGATGGCGGACGCAACGACGCTCACCGAAGCCGGTTACGTCGGCGAAGACGTCGAGAACATCATCCTCAAGCTGCTTCAGGCCGCCGACTACAATGTCGAGCGTGCGCAGCGCGGCATCGTCTACATCGACGAAGTCGACAAGATCAGCCGCAAGTCGGACAACCCTTCGATCACGCGCGACGTGTCGGGCGAGGGCGTGCAGCAGGCGCTGCTGAAGATCATGGAAGGCACGGTCGCCTCCGTTCCGCCGCAGGGTGGCCGCAAGCATCCGCAGCAGGAATTCCTGCAGGTCGATACGACCAACATCCTCTTCATCGTCGGCGGTGCGTTCGCCGGCCTCGACAAGATCATCTCGGGCCGTACGCAGGGCACATCGATGGGCTTTGGCGCCACGGTGCGCGCGCCGGACGAACGCGGCACGGGCGACATCCTGCGCGATGTCGAACCGGAAGATCTGCTCAAGTTCGGTCTGATCCCGGAATTCATCGGCCGTCTGCCGGTGCTCGCCACCTTGGGCGATCTCCAGGAGCAGGCGCTGATCGAAATCCTGACGCGTCCGAAGAACGCGCTGGCGAAACAGTATCAGCGCATGTTCGAGATGGAGAACGTCAAGCTCCGCTTCCAGGACGAAGCGTTGCACTCCATCGCCAAGCGCGCCATCGCCCGCAAAACCGGTGCGCGTGGTCTTCGCTCGATCATGGAGAACATCCTGCTCGAAACCATGTTCGAACTCCCCACGCTCAACGGCGTGCAGGAAGTGGTGATTACGGCAGACGTGGTCGATGGCCGCGCCCGCCCGCTCTACACCTACTCGGACAAGGCCGAACCGGCCCAGAAGACGGCAAGCTGACGCAGTTTCAGGTTCCTAGTGTCATTTAGGCGGCAGCGCCCGGTCGAATTGGCCGGGCGTTTTCGTACGTCTTGAAACCATTAACGCTCGGCCCCATTTTGTTCTTACAGAGTCGGCCCATCTGGGCGACTTAAATCAAGGTTTTGTATGCCCATCCGGGGTATAATCCCTTTTACAAGCCGGCCCCTTGGGGCGGCCGGTAGGAGCACAGAGTATGACGGATACCGTTGTGAGTACCCCCAAAGGCGAAGCCGGCAACGTCGCAGCGGTCCTCCCGCTGCGCGACATCGTCGTTTTCCCGCACATGATCGTGCCGCTGTTCGTCGGCCGCGAAAAATCCGTGCGCGCGCTCGAAGAGGTGATGAACGAGGAGAAGCAGATACTTCTGCTCACGCAGAAGAACGCCTCCGACGACGATCCCTCGACAGACGGCCTGCACACCATCGGCACGCTGGCGACCGTGTTGCAGCTTCTGAAGCTGCCGGACCAGACCGTGCGCGTCCTCGTCGAAGGCAAGTCGCGCGCGCAGGTGAAGGACTTCCTCCCGCGCACCGATTTCTTCCAGGCGACTATCGAACGCATTCCGGAGAACGTGGGCGAGTCCCGCGAGACTGAAGCGCTGATCCGCACGGTGAAGACGAACTTCGAACAGTACATCAAGCTCAACAAGAAGATCCCGGCGGAGACGCTGGCGTCTGTCGCGCAGATCGACGAGCCGGCGAAGCTCGCCGACATCGTCGCCTCGCATCTGTCGGTCAAGATTTCAGACCGTCAGACATTGCTGGAGACGCTGAACACGGCGGAGCGTCTGGAGAAAGTCCTCTCGCTCATCGAAGCCGAGATCGGCGTACTGCAGGTCGAGCGCAAAATCCGCTCGCGCGTGAAGCGCCAGATGGAGAAGACGCAGCGCGAGTACTACTTGAACGAACAGCTCAAGGCGATCCAGAAGGAGCTTGGCGACGGCGATGAAAGCCGCGACGAGCTTGCCGAAATCGAAACGCGCATCCGCAAGACCAAGCTGTCCAAGGAAGCACGCGAAAAGGCGATGGCCGAAGTGAAGAAGCTTCGCTCCATGTCGCCGATGTCGGCCGAAGCGACCGTCGTGCGCAACTATCTCGACTGGATGCTCTCGCTCCCCTGGGGCAAGAAGTCGAAGGTCAAGAAAGACATCGCTGGCGCCGAGCAGGTTCTCCACGACGATCACTACGGTCTGGAGAAGGTCAAGGAGCGCATCCTTGAATACCTCGCGGTGCAGCAGCGCGCCGGGAAGATGAAGGGACCGATCCTGTGCCTCGTCGGACCTCCGGGCGTCGGCAAGACCTCGCTCGCGAAGTCGATCGCGAAAGCCACGGGCCGTGAATATGTCCGCATGTCGCTTGGCGGCGTGCGCGATGAAGCGGAAATCCGCGGTCATCGCCGTACCTATATCGGCTCGATGCCCGGCAAGGTCATCCAGTCGATGAAGAAGGCGAAGACCTCCAATCCACTGTTCCTGTTCGACGAGATCGACAAGCTCGGCGCTGACTATCGCGGCGACCCTTCAAGCGCGTTGCTTGAAGTGCTCGACCCGGAGCAGAACCACACCTTCAACGATCACTATCTTGAGGTGGACTTCGATCTGTCGGACGTGATGTTCATCACCACAGCCAACACGCTCAACATGCCCGGCCCGTTGATGGACCGCATGGAGATCATTCGCATCCCCGGCTACACCGAGGATGAGAAGGTCGAGATCGCCAAGCGTCATCTGGTCGAGAAGGAGAAGAAGGCGCACGGCCTGAAGGACGAGGAGTGGAGCATCACGGACGCCGCGTTGCGCGATCTGATCCGTTACTACTCGCGCGAAGCCGGCGTGCGTAACCTCGAGCGCGAGATCGCGAACCTGACCCGCAAGGCGGTGAAGGAGATCGTCTCGGGCAAGGCGAAGTCGATCGAAGTCACGCCCGAGAACCTCGGCACCTATGCCGGCGTTCGCAAGTATCGCTTCGGCGAGATCGAGGGCGAGGATCAGGTCGGTGTCGTCACCGGTCTGGCGTGGACAGAAGTCGGCGGCGAGACCTTGCAGATCGAGTCCGTGATGCTGCCCGGCAAAGGCCGCATGCAGACCACCGGCAAGCTCGGCGATGTGATGAAAGAGTCGATCGACGCGGCGCGCTCTTACGTGCGCTCTAAGGCGACGACCTTCGGCATCAAGCCGCCGACCTTCGACAAAGTCGACATCCATGTGCACGTGCCAGAAGGTGCTACGCCCAAGGATGGTCCGTCGGCCGGCGCCGCAATGGCAACCGCAATCATCTCGGTCATCACCGGCATTCCGGTGCGCCGCGATGTGGCGATGACGGGCAGGTCACCTTTGCGTGGTCGCGTGCTTCCGATCGGCGGCCTGAAGGAAAAGCTGCTGGCCGCGCTGCGCGCCGGGATCACCACGGTTCTTATCCCTGATGAGAACGCGAAGGATCTCGCGGACATTCCGGACAACGTAAAGTCGGGCCTGAAAATCATCCCGGTGAAGACCGTCGGCGAAGTGCTGAAGGTGGCGCTGACGCGTCAGCCGGAAGCCATCGACTGGGTCGAACCCGCAGAGGTCGTCCCTCCCGCGGCGCTGACCGCAGGCGACAGCGACGCGGTGGTCACGCACTAAATCGCACGAACCAAAATCTAAAAGGGCGGGCCACTCGGTCCGCCCTTTCTATTTGTGACAGAAGCTACTGCGCGGAATTGCTGCGCTGCGACGGACCGGAACGTTTCCGATTCCTGCCCGTTTTCTGTGAAAATCCAGCGATTCCCTCGGTTTTTCGCTTGGGCCGGGTTCCCCCAAGCCCTAAAGTCCGCTGAATACAGGGCGAATCGTCCCGCGTGAATTGTCAGGCGTCAGGCGCAACAGGAGAATTCATATGAACAAGAACGATCTGATCCAGAAACTGGCCGACACCACGGGATTGGCCAAGAATGACGCGGCGAAAGCCGTCGATGGCGTGTTCAACATCATCGAAGCGACGCTCAAAGCGGGCGATGAAGTCCGTCTGACGGGCTTTGGCGTGTTCGCGGTTGCAAGCCGTGCAGGCGGCAAGGGCCGCAATCCGCAGACCGGCGAGGAAATCACCATCAAGCCGTCAAAGCAGCCCCGCTTCCGCGCAGGCAAACAGCTCAAAGACGCACTGAACTAATCACCGCCGCCAGGGCGCGTTGACCGTGTGCACCGGCACCGCGGTCAACGACGCGCGCTTGGTGCTCAGATAGCCGCGCTTGCGCAACCGGCGCAGCGCGGCCTGCACCGACGATTTCGACAGCCCGGTTTCCACCGCAAGCGAGGACAGGCTGATCTGGATCTTCCGGTCCGGACCGCCAGCGTCGTTCCACAGCTTCACATAGACGATAAAGGACGAGGGCGAGCGGTCGTGCCCGATCAGGTCGGGCAACAGCGTCTCGACCACATAGTCGTCCAGCGGCACTCTACGAACCATTGCTATAGTAGGCATTGGGATGCTTGAGCGCGCAAGAGGTGGCTTCTAGCAATGGCGCATCCAAGGAGCCCGCCATGATTACCCATCTCAAATTCATGAGCATCCCGGTCGCGGATCAGGACCGCGCGCTGAAATTCTATACCGAGAAGCTCGGCTTCAAGGTCGCGACCAATCAGGAGATGGGACCGGGCAAACGCTGGATCGAACTGCGCATCGGCAAGGCCGAGACCCGCCTCGTGCTGTTCACGATGGACGGCGAAGAGGGACGTGTCGGCACGCGCATGAACTGCTCGCTCGCCTGCGACGACGTCGAGGCGACCTATCGCCAGTTCAGCGAACGCGGCGTTGAGTTCGAGGCGCCGCCGCAGAAACAGCCCTGGGGAACCTTTGCGATCATGAAGGATTCCGAGGGTAACAGGTTCGTGCTCGGCTCGGATTGAGTGGCGGCAAAAGCCGCTTTATAAGCCGCTCCCTTGGGGCGGTTAGCTCAGTTGGTAGAGCATATCGTTTACACCGATAGGGTCGGCGGTTCGAGCCCGTCACCGCCCACCAGTCTTCGCGACGCGAAGCCAGAGAAGGCTGCCGCGCCGAAGCCCGAAAGGGCAAACGCGGGCCGGTTGCCGCGGTCGACACGCTGTCGCTACCGACCGGCTCGGCAAGCCAGCCTTCTAATCAATCACCTCAATCAGCCTGAACCGCTCGCAATACAGCAGCATCTCCGGCGCGAAGCAGTTGTTGCGTGTGAAGTACTGCTCATGCGCGATGCGCCACGACGCCAACGTCCGGTCGTCTTCGCCTTCTTCATACGCAAATGCCGCGTCGACTTCATAAAAACGCCGCTGCGTGAGTTCGATGGTCTCAAGAACGGCGCGCGGCCGTCCTGCGCCATCCAGTACGACCCATTGCTTACCGACCCGCGTACCCTTTTCGCCTTCCGTCGTGCTCCAGCAGGTCGCGGTCTTTTTGCCCGCGAGGATCAGCGCGAGCAATTCGTTGGCTAGATCGGGACCGTCTCCAAAAGGGAATTGGTCCAGTTCACTCCACCACGCCACACCAGCCCCCACATATCGACGATATATCTAATAAGACATTTCGTGGTGCTTGCCACGTCTCGTAGACAAATTTGATTTCATCCCGATCGCACATTGCGCATGCCGTCTCGGCGCGGCAGGCTTCGGCCAATTCTGGAGGGGCTGATGCGTTCGATCTCGATTTTGATGCTGAGCACGGCGATGGTCGCCGCGACCGCCGCGCTCGCGCAGGACATGGACGACATGGCTGCGCTGCCGCCGGTGGCGCAGTCTAATGATGCGAAATTCATTGCCTATAACCAGCCGGTCATCGCTTTCACCCATGCCGAGATTGTTGACGGCACCGGCGCTGCGCCGAAATACGATCAAACGCTGGTCGTTAAAGACGGGCGCATCGCGGCATTAGGCGCGCACGTGCCTATGCCGAAAGGCGCAATGGTTGTTGATGCACGTGGCAAGACGTTGCTGCCGGGCTTTGTGATGGTGCATGAGCATCTGTTCTATCCGACGGGCACACGCATCTATGGCTCGATGCCGTATACATTTCCGCGGCTCTATCTCGCCGGCGGCACGACGACCGCGCGCACAGGCGGATCGCTCGCGCCTTACACCGACATCAATCTCAAGCGCGATATCGCCAACGGAACGGCCATCGGTCCCGACCTCGACGCGACGGGCCCCTACCTGAACGGCGAGGCCAATCCGTTCCTGCAGATGCACAGCCTTAATAGTGCCGCGGACGCCACGAAGACTGTGAACTTCTGGGCCGATGTCGGCGCCACATCGTTCAAGGCCTACATCAACATCACGCGCGATGAGCTAAAGGCGGCGGTCGACGCGGCGCACGCGCACGGGCTTAAAGTCACCGGGCATCTCTGCTCCGTCACCTATCGCGAAGCGGCGGATGCCGGCATCGACAATCTCGAGCATGGCTTCGCGGTGATGACTGACTTCAACAAAGACAAGAAGCCGGACGAATGCCCGAAGGGATCTCAGCAGGCGATTGCCTCCGTCGACGAGAACAGCGCCGAGGTGAAGGCGCTGATGGACTACCTGATCCAGAAACATGTCGCCCTGACATCGACGCTGACCGTGATGGAAACCTTCACACCCGGCCGCCCAAAGGCGCCGGAGCGTGCGCTATCGATGCTGATCCCGCAGCTGCGCGAGGCTTACGAAAAAACCTGGAGCAACACGGCGAACATCCCGACGATGAAGCCCTACGTCACGATTTTCCCGAAGCTGATGAAGATGGAGAAGATGTTTGCGGACAGGGGCGGCACGCTGATCGCCGGCACCGATCCGACGGGTTATGGCGGTGTGATCCCGGGCTTCTCCGGCAAGCGCGAAGTCGAGCTGCTGGTCGAAGCGGGATTCAGCTTTCCCGAAGCGCTGAAGATTTCGACGCTCAACGGTGCGCACTACACGGGTCGCGACAAGGACGTTGGCTCGCTGGAGAAGGGCAAGCGCGCCGATATCGCTTTGGTCGATGGCGATCCGGCAAAGAATGCGAACGCAATCGACTCCATGCCGTTCGTGTTCAAGGCCGGCATCGGCTACGACAGCAATAAGATCTTCGACGCGATGAAGGGGCAGGTCGGTCTCGATTAATTGCGCCTAAATGAAATTAGCCGCGAGGTTGATCATGGTCGCCAGGATCGCGGTGTTGAACCCGAACGCCACCAGCGTGTGAATCGTACCGACGCGGCGCGTTTCCTTTGATGTGAAGGTGATATCGGCGGTCTGCGCCGTCGCGCCCATCACGATGGAGAAGTGGAAGAAGTCCCAATAATCGGGCTCTCCGCACTGGCCGAATTCGAGACCGCCCTTCGGGGCGCCTTCTTCCTCTTCCAGATAATAGAGGT
>Ga0207639_10003180_pt1 | contig 11040 bp, 6 predicted proteins | sample KBSCornC32_FD_184299 | JGI IMG/M metagenome (GOLD analysis project Ga0207639, IMG submission 184299) | Corn rhizosphere microbial communities from Kellogg Biological Station, Michigan, USA - KBS Corn C3-2 (SPAdes) (version 2) | ecosystem: Host-associated > Plants > Roots > Rhizosphere > Soil ...
GTGGTCGTCACGAGTTCCTTTTCTCTATTGGTTCTACTGTTTCCCGAAGAGAGCCTTCGTTCCTTCGAACGCCGGGTATTTGAAAAGCTGCTCATTGCCTTACTCATTCCGTTGGCAATCTTCATCGCCGCCACTTTTATCCAATTCGCCTCTAGTTGGTCGATTCTCCGCGCTCTTCTCACTACCTTGAACAGCTTGGCCATCGGCCGTTTCTTCGCGCGGCTGCCCGATTTCGATGGCAGTGGACCAGTCTGGATTCGCGACTTGAAGCTGATGTCTCTCGCCACCTCCGTCAACTCGGCTATCGCTCTTCACAACCTGGAACTTGCCATGCCATCTCTTAAAATGGATCGCCCCGGCTACTGGAATACGCTCAAGAAATTTCTTGCACCGGAATGCCCTGGCCGTCTTCGTAGCCAGTTCATTGCCGACTACAGAAAATTTCGCAATAAAGCCGCCGAGGTGAGCCGAACGCTCTCGTGCAAGGTGCTCCTGCCCTACTGGCTGGCCAATCCCATTCCCTTTGTGCAAGCCGTGGAGAAGGAACGCGCCAAAACCAATACCGATGCCAAGGCGCCAGCTCTCTTGACTCGGGCCGCCGCGGCGGGTGCGAGTGCCCAAACCATGAGCGATCCCGCTAGATCTTTGACGACCGCGCCTGCGGATGGGCGCAGGGCTTCTGAAGGTTCTAAGCCGGCTTGCGAAGTCAGCACCGAAGCCTACGAAATGGCTTCCAAATATGTCGTGCTCCAATATGCCGTCTTTATCGGCTATGCCCTCCGTCATCTTCAAAACCTGCTGCTCTGCTGCGCCCTCTCTTTCACGCTTTTGGTGCTCGCCCTCCACTCCTTCAGCTTTCAGGCGCCACAAGCCATCTCCCGCTTCCTCATCTTGGCCCTGGCCGCCGGCGCCGTGATCGTCATTCGCGTCCTTGCACAGATCGAGCGCAATCCTGTCATTAGCCGCATGTCCGGAACCGAGGAGGGCCAACTAAGCAAAGACTTCTACCTGCGCGTTCTGACCTACGGTGCGCTTCCGGTGCTGACCGTCATAAGCACCCAGTTTCCCGCCATTGCCCGCTTCATCACTTCCTGGGCTCAACCGACCATCGAAGCCATGCGTTAGCCACGGCCGGGCATTGAATGCCTTGCCTAAAGCTTGCTTTGCGGCTTCAGCGGAGTTACCCTGATTGCAATCACCGACGGACTTCCTGCGTTGACTGGAAGCTCTCCAAGCGTGCGCTTGCAAACGCTTTCTGATAGTTCTCTTCATAGGAAGCGTGGTTTACGTCGAATAGCTGGACAAAGAACGATTCTCCGAAGCGCCCACCGGCACGCGTCTCCGATGTGTATGCCACTGGATCCGAGGCGGCCGAAAAAGATGCCGCCTATTTGCTCTATCGCCACGCTATCGGGAGTCTTCTCGTCTCCCTTTTCGCCTCCTCGGGATTGGCCTTTATCGCCGCCGGACACGTCCCTTCGTTGCAGCTTGAATGCTGGTGGCTGCTCATCATCTTCGTTTTCCTATTCCGCGCCCTGGATATGCTACATTTCCACAAAGTCCGAGTCTTCCGCGGGATGTCAGGCCGATCGGAGATCCAGCGGTTTGCTTTGGGCCTGATCGCCTCTGCGACACTTTGGGCTGCCTTTCCGTTAGCCTTTCTCCGCGATTTGAATCAAACCGGACGAGCTTGTGCCGCCGTCGTGCTCTGCGGAATGGCCGGCGGTAGCGCGACTGTGCTGGCTCCTTCGAAGAAGCTCTCTGCGTTCTTCTGTGCGTTTCTTGTCCTGCCCACCTCCATCCTCTTCCTGTCGTTCCCGGGATCTGAGAACACCTTCCTCGGCATTCTTGGCTGCGTCTTTTTCGGAGTTATGTACGCATCATCGCGTGTAACGAATCGCGCAGCCATGACGGCCATCCGGCTGAGCCGCGCCAACGAAGCCTTGCTCGCCGCAATGGAGGACGAGCGCCAGCGAACCCAAGCGGCGAACGTCGAACTGAAAATGGCGGAAGCTGCGTTGAGCGAAGTGAATCATTCTCTCGAAAAGCGAATTCGAGCGCGCACGGCAGATCTCGAAAAGGAGATGGGTGAAAAAGAACGCTACGCAAAAGAACTTGCTTTTCTCGCTTCTACCGATGCGCTTACCGGTCTTTGCAATCGCGTGACCCTCACAAAACGGTTGAGCAACGCTCTCGCGGGTGCCGAAGCAGCCGGTCAATCGCTCGGGCTGCTGTTCCTCGACTTGGAAAAGTTCAAGGAAGTGAATGACGTCATGGGTCACCTTGCGGGCGATCGTGTATTGCAGGTGGTCGCACAGAGACTCCTCCAACATTTGCCCCCGAGTGTCGAGTTGGCCCGTTGGGGCGGAGATGAATTCGTCGTTGCGATCGCCGGCCTCGATAGTGCCGGCATTGCGGTCGAGCTCGCGAGTGACTTGAATAAGTGTCTGTCCGATCCGATTGAAATCGATTCGGGCGCGGTGAGAATCGACGCCACCATCGGGATCGCCCTCTTCCCCGATCATGGGCGAACGGAGTCCGACTTGATTCGCGCCGCCGACATGGCCATGTATGCAGGCAAGGAAGAGAAACGGTCGAAGATCAGACTGTTCGATCCATCCTTGAGTGGCCGCTTGACAGAACGTCGTCTGCTGGAACGGGCGCTGCGCGAGGCCATCGATAACGGCACACTGGACGTCGCCTTCCAGCCGATAATCACCGTGTCCACCGGGGAGTGCGAGACGCTGGAAGCGCTGGTGCGCTGGAACCATCCGGTACGAGGGGCTATTTCCCCTGCCGAATTCATCCCACTCGCCGAACGCAGCGGTGAGATCGGCGCCCTCGGGCGCTGGGTATTGGCTAAGGCTTGCCGGGAAGCTGCCTCTTGGCCAGGTCCTAAAGCTCCTTCGGTCTCGGTGAACGTGTCCGCTGTTCAGATCGAGTCCGGAACGCTGCTCGTCGATATTGCGGATGCGCTCACAGGCGCTGACCTGCCGCCCTCTCGATTGAGCCTGGAGCTGACCGAAAGTGTCTTTGCCGGTGACCGCCGCCACATCATTCCCACTCTCAGCGCGCTGCGCGAGTCCGGTGTCAAAATCTCGCTCGACGATTTCGGCACCGGCTTCTCCTGCCTGGCCGATTTGCGGCGGCTGCCCATCGATCACCTGAAGGTCGACAAATCCTTTGTAGAATCGATCCACACCGACTCCGCTCCGATCGTGAATGCGATCGTGACCACCGCACAGACGTTCGGGCTCGAGGTTGTCGCTGAAGGAGTGGAGACTGTGGCACAAGCCGAAATGCTCGTCGGCCTGGGTGTCCACTATTTGCAAGGCTATCTTTTCTCCGATATTCTCTTGCCCGATGCCACGCGCGAGTGGCTGCGTGACCGACGGCCCAGCAGTAAGTTCAAGATGGCCGCCGGCGCAATCGGTGGCTAACGTGTGCAGGCGAATTGCGCCGAGGGGCCAATCGAATTCGTCAGGATCACGTTGACTGCCTGCAGTGCGCTCGCATTGCCGCTCAGCGTAAATGGAGCCTGCAATGAAAATACGCTGCCGTTCGGTTGGCTCATGCTGCCGCTGAACCACGCCGAAAGCTGCGGAGTAACCGGAACGGAAATTTGCGTGGTTCCTGTCACTTGACCGCCATTCGCAGTAGTCACCGTAATCTGCGCCCCGGGCGCGGCCATGAAGATATAACTTGCCGACGCCAAATCGCGAGGTGTGGAATAGGCATCCAGTTGAACGGAAAATGCGCCATTTGCGATTGTCCCCACCGAACAGCTTTCAATCACTGGCGCAATCGGCAGAACGGCCACGCTGGTGGTTACCGGCAATCCCGGCAAGACGTTCAGGGCGCCCGTGGATAAACTGGCGGACAAACTCGTCAGAGTGACAACAATCTGGCCAGCTACCGTTCCTTGCTGAATTGCCGGGATCGGCGCCGCAGGCGTGGTGGTCCGCGCAGTGATTGTAAAGTTGGTCGTCGTGCCACCCGATGCAAATTGAAGAGCCGGGTCCATATAGGTGCTGGGGATACCGGCAGCGTTAGGAACAAAGCTTAACGCGAGCGTACCTTGGAGATCCGTTGGGGCGGCATTCGCCAACTGCACATTCAGATTGAGGGGCTGCGTAGGCGTCGGGGTAGGAGTCAGCCCACTCAAGCTAATCGCCGAGAGCGGATAGACGAGCGCAAAAGCGATGGGCATGGACGTAACGCCATTCGAAAGCACGGAAATCTGTGCCGCGCCCGGGTTCTGACTCAAATTGCCGGGCACCCCTGCCGTAAGCTGCGTCGAACTCCCAAACGTTGTCTCGAGCGGAATTCCGTTCCATTCCACAACCGAGCCCGAATTGAAACCGCTTCCATTTACTGTGAGTGTGAACGGCTGTCCCGACGACGAACCCGAAGGCGGACTCAACGAAGTGATGCCGACAGACACCACAAGGCTAAGAGCATTCGAACTCACACCGTTTGTTAGTGCCGTTATCTGGGCTGTACCCGCCGTGGCAATTAAACTGGCCGGAACCGGCGCAGTCACTTGATTCACGTTTACAAATGTTGTGGCCAGGCTTGTTCCGTTCCATTGCACGGTTGTTCCCGCAGTGAATCCCGCCCCGTTGACCGAGAGCGTAAACTGGCCTCCGCCGGCGATCGCCGTGCCGGGGTTCAGCGAACTGAGCGTCGGTCCATTCGCCACATCAAAAGCAACCGAGTTCGAAGTCACGCCTCCGGACAAGACCATGATGGGAATGGAGCCAACGCTAGCTGTGAGCTCGGCTGGCACCGCTGCGGTCAATTGGTTCTCGCCGACGACTGTAGTTGTGAGTGCGGTGCCGTTCCACTGCGTCACTGTATCCGCTCCGAAACCGCTGCCGTTTATGGTCAGCGTAAAGGCGGGCCCCCCGGCAGTCGCAGCCGACGGATTTAATGACCTGATCGCCGGACCTGCTTTTATCGTGAAAAGCTTGGCGGGTTGGAACGTCACACCTCCCGAAGCTACGGTTACGTCGGCCGTTCCCGGACTGGCTATGAGCTTTGCCGCCACCGAAGCGGTCAGCCTGTTTGGATTGACGAAACTCGTGGGTGATGCCGACCCATTCCACGTAACCACTGAGGCAGTCGTAAATCCTCCGCCATCCACGGTGAGAGTCAAATCGGGGCCGCCAGCCGTTGTAATGCTCGGAGAGATCGTGTTAATTGTTGGGCCGTTCAAAATCACGAAAGTTACCGTATTTGAATCGACACCGCTCGAAGTCACTTTGACGTTGACCGTTCCTGGATTGGCGATACGATCGGGTGAAATGGTCGCGGTCAGCTGCGTCGCGCTCACAAAGTTCGTCGTGAGTGCCGACGTGTTCCACTGAATAACCGCGCCGGAAGCGAAGTTACTTCCCGTCACCGTTAGCGTGAACGCTGCGCCACCCGCTGTAGCGGAGCTTGGACCCAACGTTGTAATCGCCGGACCAGCTCCAATCGTGAATTGTGCGGTGTTGGATGTTACGCCGCCGGAAATTACCGTGATGGCCGCCGTTCCGGAACTCGCAATCAAACTCGCCGATACCTGAGCCGCCAGCTGCGTCCCGCTCTGCACGGTCGTCGGAAGCGGCGACCCGTTCCACCGGATAACAGCGTCCTGCAAGAAGCCGCTCCCACTTACCGTTAGAGTGAAGGCCGGCCCGCCTGCCGTCGCCGAACTCGGACTAAGCGAACCGATAGCCGGCGGTGCATTGATCGCGAATGCAACGCCATTGGAAGCGACACCGCCTGATATGACACTCACTGTGGCATCCGCCTGCGTAGCTATCAGATTGGCTGAAACCGAAGCAGTAAGGCTACCCGCATTAACGAAGGTGGTGGGAAGAGCCGAACCGTTCCACCGAACGACCGCTGTACCCTGCGCAAAACTGCTTCCGCTTACGGTCAAAGTAAAAGCCGGGCCTCCTGCCGTGGCGGAGCCCGGATTTAAACTTGCGATTGCCGGAGCCGGATTGACCGTAAATGATAGTGCGCTCGTCGTTGTGCCGCCGGAAAGTACAGTGACTGACACGTTGCCCGCGGCCGCGATCAAACTGGCGGGGACAGCAGCCGTCAGTTGCGTTGCGCTGCCAAACGTTGTCGTGAGTGCTGTCCCGTTCCATTGCACTACTGCGCCAGTTACAAAATTGTTGCCACCTACCGTAAGCGTGAACGCAGCGCCTCCTGCTGTTGCGGAACTGGGACTGAGTGAAGCAATTGTAGGGGGCGGAGGATTGATCGTGAACGGTAGTCCACTAGTTGTTACACCTGCCGAAAGCACCGTGACCGTAGCGCTACCCGCGCTGGCAGTCAGCGGCGCTGGAACAGTCGCCGTCAGTTGACTCGCACTTGCCAGAGTCGTCATGAGCGCAGTCGTATTCCACCGCACCATAGCGCCCGTCACAAAGTTAGTCCCGTTCACCGTGAGCGTGAAAGCCGATCCTCCGGCCGTTGCGGAAGTCGGATCGATAGAAGTAATCGTCGGAGGTGGAGCATTGATCGTAAACGGCAACCCGCTGGTCGTAGCACTGCCGGAAAGCACAGTGATCGTGGCACTACCGGCACTGCTAATCAACGTCGCCGGAACGGTAGCCGTCAGTTGCGTTGCGCTTACAAGATTCGTCGTGAGCGGCGTTGCGTTCCACCGGACCACAGCGCCGGTGACAAAATTAGTGCCATTCACCGTCAGCGTGAACGCCGGCCCCCCGGCCGTCGCGGAAATCGGAGCAAGAGAAGTAATCGTCGGCGGCGGATTGATCGTAAATGACGATCCGTTGCTAGTAACACTTCCGGAGACAACAGTCACTGTGGCTGAGCCCGCAGTCGTAACTAGAGTTGCTGGAATGGCAGCCGTAAGTTGAGTCCCATTGACAAACGTAGTCGTAAGTGAGGCGCCGTTCCACCGAACTACTGCGCTCGAACCGAATCCGCTGCCATTTACGGTCAACGTGAAACTCGAAGCCCCTGCCGTGATCGAACTCGGACTTAGCGACGTAATATTCGGCGATTGGCAAAATAACCTGCTTGCGGAACATACCAATAACGCCGTCAGTAAAAGGGCAGGCCGGACACGGAGACCAGTCATAGGAGTTTTTAATGTCCACTGACCTCCCTTGTCGCGTGAATGACAGATATCTGCAGGGTGCCACCCTCGGAGACCTTCAGCAGCGTGGCGTCCGCATTGCTCGAAGACGCGACGAACGTGTTCCCACCACGCAGCATCGCCAGCGAGTTCAGAGCTTCAGCGGCGGTCGTGATATTCGCAATCCATCTTTTTAGATCGACCGTCCACACAATACTTCGCCGGGAGTCGAGCGCAACCAAGGCTTCTCCATCGCCAGTAACGCCCACCTGATCGGCCGAGCAGTTTTCGGCCAAAACCATGCGCGTGTTCTTTGAACCCGCCTGCTCTACAAGAAAGAGCGCATTCTCCTGCGAATCGCTGATAACCAGGTTGTGCGTCTTAGGAACAAAGGCCCACGCTGAAGGAGAATATGCACCGTAAAACGGCTGCCAGTCGCCGCCTGTCGAAATCCGCACAGCCCCCATCGAGTCTCTGATAACCAGCACGCTCGCATCGTCACTTATCGCAATCATCGTGATCGGGCCCGCAGATGCCGGCGGCGTTGTTTTTCGAATCGAAGGCTGATTGGGCATTCCGCTGATCACTTGAATTTGCCCGGAAACGCGGGCGTACAAAGCGACGGAATCACCTCGCGGGCTAAAGGCCACCATGTCGGGATGAGGCAGCGCGCCGGCGATGGTAGCGAACCCGCTGTTCGTCGCTGTGTCACCCGCCAGGGCCGTCTCGTCCAACCGCCAGACTGCGAGTGGACCGCTGGAATTCTGTTCCACGAGAGCATACCGCTGCCCGGTCGAAAGATATAGCCGCGTCACCGTCTCTGGGACTGCGACGGCCTCGCCAATGCGGGCTGCTCCGAAAACCCCAAGTATCGCGCTTAGTTCAGAGGGTCCTGGGCCTGTCACGAATCCTAGAACGGCCGTGCCCACTGCATTTCTTGGCTGCATCCCCCGGCCAACTGTGCTCGGATCGCCGATCCTCACCGCAGCTTGAGGTGCTTGAGCGGCTAGCCCGAATCCCACACCGAGAATCCCGATCAGAAAGAGCCTCATTCGAGTCTTAATGAGGCGGACCGGCGGTCACGCCTCCACTCCCTAAGCCAATGCTTGCGGAAGGCGTCGTCGGAGTGGTTGTGCCGCTACTGCTGCCGCCGCTGTGGCCACCCATCCCGATGCCGATTCCAATCGCCGCCGCCGCACCCGCTCCGACGAGCGCAAAGATCGCCCCCTTCGAAAGCCCTTTCTTTTTCGCTCCGGTCGCCGCAGCCTGTTGGCCCTCTTCATTCGTCACGGAAATCGCGGTTACTACTGTTTCCTGCTGTACCGACGCCGAAACAGCAATCTGGAAGCGGCCTGCGTTCACCGGCTTCATCCCCAACAGGATTGCTTCACCGGCGGAATCGGTCATCAAAGTAATCGATCTCGACCCGGTTATGAAAGTCGCACTCGGGCCGTCGTTCGGAGCCGTGAACGTAACGGGTACGTCGGCTAGTGGCTGATCGTTCCGGTCACGAACTTCAACCACTGGCTGCACCACGGTGTCCGAACCCAAAACGTTAACGCCGCTGTCGCCTTTGAGAATATTTATGTGCAGCCTCGGCTGCGCAGCCGCATCTTGGGCCAGTATCCCCGGCTGCAATATGGGCCTGAACGTCTCAGCGCGCAGAATTAATTTTTCGAACCGTGTCTCTGTTTGCGCGGCAGTAACCAGCGGCGCCGGCAAGACCAATGCGAGCGCGTATACAGGCGTTGCTAGGCGATTCCACATAGTCCTCTGCCCTTGGCGGCCTATCGGAAATTTAGACTATCACCGAGGCGCACCAAGCACAAGCAAATACGTCAATAAGGAATCTCGATGGTATCGGACTATGCAACCAAAGGCAAGCAGGCCGGGCCGGATACGGTACCAGCCCGCCCCGCCCACCCTTACGTGATCTTCCAGCCCTTGCGGACTATCGGTTTCAGCAGTTCATTCGCCTGATGGTTGTTCGTGATTTGCATTTTTTCGGCATCCCACTCGAGTTTCGTGTTCAGCCGGATCGCGATAGCGCCTAGCGCGATCCATTCGGTAAAGGGAGCGGAGACACTGAAATTCGAACACGCCGGTACGCCGCCCTTGCACGCGCGAATCCAGTCGCGATAATGACCCGGAGACCGCGGCAGGAACTCCGGCGGAAATTCGTAATCCTTCATCTGCTCAACCGGCAGCAGACGTGTCCATTCGCCGTACGTTCCGGTCGTGATCATGCCTTTGTCACCCTTGAACAGACTGCCGTTCGTGCCCGTGCGAATCAACTTCATCCATTCGGCTTCTTTACGAGCTTTCGCGTCGAGCGGAGCTTCGGTGGCTTGCGGCCGTCTCGGACGCGGCTCCGGCTGCTCCTTTGGCGAGAAGAACTCGTCGGTGAAAACGCCCCCTTGAATCTGGCGCTCCTTCGGTCTCAAATGCGACTCAGTACTTCCTGCGCGATTGCGCGGCAGGTCGCCCAGTATCTCGTCGTGCGGAGCCCCTTCAAATGTTGGCTGATCTTCGCGCATTGCGTCGTACCAGAAGATCTTCACCGCCGGCATGTTGTCGCGCTCCGGAAAATCGAAACGCACTACAGATTTGCTCGGGAAATAGATGTCGGAGCGATCCTCTTCCTTGATGCATTCAATAGTCGTCGGAGCCGTCAGGCGCAACGCCATGTTGGGAGCGCCTAGGATGTGGCACGCCATGTCCCCCAGTGAGCCGGAGCCGAAATCGAAGAACCCGCGCCAGCTGAACGGTAGATAGTCTTCACTGAAAGGGCGCTTGTCGGCCACACCGAGCCAGAGATCCCAATCGAGCGTTGCCGGTACGGGACCCGGTGTCGGGGCTTGCTGAATACCTTGCGGCCATGCCGGACGGTTTGTCCATGCGTGTACTTCCGTCACATTTCCAATTGCGCCGGACCAGATCATCTCCGCGCACTGACGGGTGCCTTCATTGGAATAACCCTGGTTGCCCATCTGCGTCGCGACTTTATATTTCTCCGCCGCTCTTTGAAGCTCGCGGCATTCCCATACGGTATGGGCCAGCGGCTTCTGTATGTACACATGCTTGCCGCGTTCCATCGCCGCAATGCCGGCGCAGGCGTGCATATGGTCCGGGATGGTGACGATGACGGCGTCCACGTTGGCCCCTTCTTTGTCGAGCATTACGCGATAGTCCTTGTACTTCGGGGCCGAAGGGAATTCAGTGTAGATCTTTTCCGCGCGCTTTTCATCGACATCGCAAAGCGCCACGATGTTTTCCGTCGCGGCGCAATTCTGAATATCGCTCGAGGCTTTGCCGCCCGCGCCGATCGACGCAATATTCAATTTTTCATTGGGCGATTTGTAGCCTAGGCTCTTGAGCGATGGCACGCTTCCAAAGCCTCCGGCAGGCACCGCTCCCGCGAGCAACGTGCCGTAGAAAAAGTAGCGTCTGGAGATCGGGCGGTTCTTCATGGAATGAGGGCCTCTTCTTGGATCATATAAAACACGCAACCATCGCCTTCCTACGACTCGTTGCGCAAAGCCTCGAGTTTGCGCTCCACAAACTGGCCTCCGAAGAGTTACAAAGCCAGCTTAAGGCACTACCGCCTGGCGGGACGTGAAGAAGAAGGCCAGCGATTGAGTCGGGAACCCCTTCAAGTTCCCACAGGCCTTTCCCGAGCCCTGCGCGTTGCCGGCCGCGCTGGCCCTGTTCAGCGTTTCAAAAACCTCGCTAAAATACGAGACCATCTTTCTTGCCTCCCGGCGAAAAAGATGGTCTATTAGTCCGGTACCTCCTGCACTGCGGCAAAATAATCGGCCGCAGCCATTGACTCGGGTTGCGCGCAGATAGATAAGTCCCCAGGGTGCGTGACGGCCAATGCCGGCTATTCGCAGCGTAGCGCCAGCATAGGCTCGAGCTTGGAAGCTCGAAAAGCGGGA
>Ga0207639_10003184_pt1 | contig 11034 bp, 8 predicted proteins | sample KBSCornC32_FD_184299 | JGI IMG/M metagenome (GOLD analysis project Ga0207639, IMG submission 184299) | Corn rhizosphere microbial communities from Kellogg Biological Station, Michigan, USA - KBS Corn C3-2 (SPAdes) (version 2) | ecosystem: Host-associated > Plants > Roots > Rhizosphere > Soil ...
CGCCCAGCACGGCATGGAACGCATCGAGCCGCGTGTCGAAGCGGAAGACAACTGGGTTGCACACGTCAACGAGGTCGCCGGCGCCAACCTGCGCTCGTCGTGCAGCTCGTGGTACGTAGGCGCCAACGTGCCCGGCAAGCCGCGCCTGTTCATGCCTTACATCGGCGGATTTCCAGTCTACGTAAAGAAATGTAACGATGTCGTCGCCGCCGGCTACGAGGGGTTTAGCTTGTCCTAGCTCTTGCGTTCGCGGCGCCGGCCCCCATGTGCGCGTGTACGCCTTGCGTCCCGGGCAAGCTTCCAGCGTCGGTCCATGTTTCGACTGTATAGCTTCGTTCTGCTCTTCCACGCCTACATCGGCTGGCGGCTCTTGGCCGACATGCCGTTTGGTGTAGCCGGCGTCGTTCTCACAACGCTAATTCTGATCGTTTCGGCGGGCCTGATCCCTCTCGCGCTCGTGGCACGACAGGTCAAGCGCCAACCGCTGTCGGATCGACTGGCGTGGGCCGGCCTGCTCGCGATGGGTTTCTTCTCGTCGCTCTTCGTGTTCACCTTCCTGCGGGATGTAAGCCTGCTGCTCGGCTCTGCGATCGATGGAATCTGGCTGCACGGGAATACGCTGCAGCAATTCCGGGGCTTCAGTGCAGCCGCAGTGCCGCTGCTCGCTGCTCTCTCGACGCTCGTGGGTCTTTTGAATGCACGCCGGCTCGCGCGAGTGAAGTCGGTCGACGTTCCGATCGCCGACCTGCCTGCGTCATTGTACGGCTTCACGATCGTCCAGATCACCGACATCCATATCGGGCCGACTATCAAGCGGCGTCATCTCGACGCCATCGTCGATGCTGTGAACGATCTCGATGCGGACATGATCGCGGTCACCGGCGATCTCGTGGACGGCAGCGTGCGGCATCTTTCCGAGCATACGCAACCGATGGCACGGCTGACAGCGCGTCACGGCGCGTACTTCGTCACCGGGAATCATGAGTACTACTCGGGCGCTGTCGGATGGATCGCCGAGCTACGGCGGCTGGGCCTGCGTGTGCTGATGAATGAGCACGTGGTGCTGCAGCACGACGGCGCGCATGTCGTGGTCGCCGGCGTTACCGATTTCAGTGCGCACCACTTCGATCCGGCACAGCGCAGCGATCCGGCTGCGGCTATCGCTGGCGCGCCGGCCGACGCGGGCGTCAAGCTACTGCTTGCGCATCAGCCGCGCTCGGCATTCGCGGCCGCGCCTGCCGGCTTCGATCTGCAACTCTCGGGTCATACGCACGGCGGGCAATTCTTGCCGTGGAATTTCTTCGTGCGCCTGCAGCAGCCGTTCACAGCGGGGCTGCATCGCCTGGGTACGCTTTGGGTCTATACGAGTCGCGGCACCGGTTACTGGGGCCCGCCCAAGCGCCTCGGCGCGCCTTCGGAAATTACGCACCTCCGGCTGGTGCCCGCGTAGCTCTGCCGGTCGCTCCTCCCTTCACCTTCAAAAACCCATCGACACCCCAACCCTCGCCTTGAAGGGGAGGGAACAATTTTCAGCGTTTCAGAAACTCCAGCAGCAGTTTGCTGACCTGCTCCGGCTGCTCCTGCTGCACCCAGTGGCCGGCGCCTTCCAGCAGATGGCAGCCGAGCATCTGTGTGGTCGCTGCGCTTTGCATCTTCTCGATGTCGCCGGGCCGCTGATAGACACCCCAGTCGCTTTTGCCCGCGATGAAGCACGAGGGCGTATCGATGGTGCGGCCGGAGAAAGTCTGCAGCTCGGCAATGAACTTCGGGCTCGTCGAGCATCGGTACCACTGCAGCGCGCCCTGGAACCCGGTGCGTGCGTACTCGCTGCTGTAGACACTCAACTCGCTATCGGGCAGCCACTTGCAGGCCGCGATCTCGGCGGCCGACGGCATCTCGTGTGCGACCGTTTCAGCCATGCCTTCGTGCAGATCCATGATGTAGTAAGTCGGCATCTTCGCGAGCTCATCCGCGCTCCACGAGGCAAGCCGGAACGGCTTGTTCTGTTTCCAGTCCGCGCTCTTGTGGTGATAGTAGGCGCGCAGGAACGCGTGCAGACCTTGCGCAGCGTGGTGCATGTTGACGTCGGCCTCGCGCGTGGAGTAGTACCACTGATAATGCTTGCGTGGGCGCGCGAGCTTCCCCAGCTGCTCGTTGATGGCAGATATGGGCGGAACCGCTGGCGCATTCGTCGTCGGCGCTTCGTCGACCGTGTTGAATGGCAGCGCGGGCGGGCCAGCAAAGGGTGCGCTCATCAGCACGACCGAGCGGAATACATCAGGCCGCACGATCGAGCACCAGGCCGCAACGGGCGATCCGAAGTCGTGACCGATCACCGCTGCGACCGAGCGGTGGCCCAGTGCGGAAACGAGCGCCAGCGCGTCCTTGACAAGATTGAGAAAGCGGAACGAGTTGAGGTCGCCGTCATAATCGCCATCCCAACCGGTCGTGCGGCCATATCCTCTCTGGTCGGGAGCGATGACGTGATAGCCGGCTGCCGCGATCGGCAGCATCACCTTGCGCCAGCTGTAGGCGAGCTCGGGAAAGCCGTGCAGCATCAAAACCAGCGGCCGACCGCCGGTTTCGAAGCCGGCCTCGAGCACGTGCATCGTGAGTCCGTTGATACCGCTCACGAAGCGCGAGCGTATTCCAGCGGGAAGCATGCTTTGACTGTAAGGATCCATGCTGAGCCTTCATGTTAGCGACGGTGCAGAGTGCATCATAGCCGAGGCGCCGAAACTCTTTATAATCCCTTCCTTCATCCGCTCCCGAGCCCTTTCATGACCTCACTTGCGAAGATCGGCATTACCATGGGTGACCCGTCCGGGATCGGCCCCGAGATCATCGTCAAAGCGCTGCAGGAAATGTCGCCCGATCAACGCTCGGCTTCGGCTGTCATCGGCAATCTCGACTTCCTCAAGCGCGCCGACCGGCTGCTCGGTGCAAACCTGACGTACACGGATTCGCTCGATAACGCGCGCAACGGCGCCGTGCCCGTGGTCCACGTCGCGACCAAAGACGAATCGCAGATTCGCGATGGCCAGATCACCGCAGCGGGTGGCGAAGCCGCGTATCAATATGTCGTCAAAGCCGTCGAGCTCGCGCTGGCCGCACGGATCGCCGTAATCGTCACCGCGCCGCTGAACAAAGGCGCAATGCATGCCGCGGGTCACCACTTCGACGGGCACACCGAGCTGCTCGCGCATCTCACCGGAGCCAAGTCGTCTTTCATGCTTCTGGCCTCCAAGAAGCTCGCCACCGTGCACGTGTCCACGCACGTCAGTCTGCGCGGTGCAACGCAGCGCGCCACCACCGAGCGTGAGCTGGCCACCATTCGCGCGGGCAACGAGCACTACAAAGCCCTCGGCGTCGCGAATCCACGCATCGCGGTAGCCGGATTGAATCCGCATTGCGGCGAAGGCGGTATCTTCGGCACGGAGGAAATCGATCACATCAATCGTGCGGTCGAGCTGGCGCAGCAGGAAGGCATCAACGTCAAAGGCCCGATCTCCGGCGATACAGTGTTCTATCGCGCGCTAAAGGGCGAGTTCGATCTCGTCGTGGCGCAGTACCACGACCAGGGCCATATCCCGACCAAGCTGATTGCATTCGACGAAACCGTCAACGTGAGTCTGGGGCTACCGATCCGTCGTGCTTCGGTCGACCACGGGACGGCATTCGACATCGCCTGGAAAGGCAAGGCGGACCACACCAACATGCGCGCGGCGGTGGCCTATGCACGCATGATGGCCGAGCGTATGCCGGCCATAGCCATCGCCTGACGCGCGCTGCGCGGAGCCCGGGATGACCGCGCCGCCGCGCGTGATCATCGTTGCCGACGACCTCACCGGAGCGATGGACGTCGCCGGTCCGCTCGCCGCACGCGGGCTCAACACGCTTGCGGTAGCTTCGCTCGACGGCTGCACGCCGCAACATCTCGTCGATGCCGAAGTCGTTTCGATCAATGCGGACTCGCGACATTTATCGGGGCAGGCCGCTGCAGACCGAGTGCGCACCATCCTGCGCGGACTGGTCCATCCCGACGCCGAGATCCTGATCAAGAAGATCGACTCCACGCTGCGCGGCAACGTCATCGCCGAGACACTGGCCATGCTGGAAACGAGCAGGCGTCGTGGTGCAGTGGTGGCACCGGCCTTTCCGGCGCAAGGTCGTACGGTCGTCGACGGCATCGTGCACGTCAACGGTATTCCGTTGAAGGACACCAACTTCGCGCGCGATGCACTTTCGCCGCCGCCTCTCGATCCGCTGCACGTACTCTTTGCGCAGGCCGATCCGAGAGCGCAAGTGTCCCGAGTCGCAGCGGGCGCGGCCGTCCATATCGTTCCGACCGCCGGCCGTCAGATCTTCGCGCTCGACACCAGCAGCGATGCCGACTTACGGGTCTCGGTGCGGGCGTTGAGCGCGCAACTGAAGGATGTACTGCTGGTCGGTTCTGCCGGGATTGCCGAGGCAGTGGCCGAAGTCTGCTTCCCTCGTTCGGACGGCGTGGCTTCGATGCCGACGGTTGCCGGCCGACTGTTGTTCGTTGTCGGATCGCGCGCTCAGCAGAGCGCGCAGCAAGTGGCCGCGCTGATGGAAACGGGCGACGTGCAAACCGTTGCCGCACCCAACGGACGTGTCGACGTCGAAGCGGCAACGCGCGCGACAGCGCAGATCGTTGTGCTGAAAGCTACGGCCGACGCCGGAGGCCGCGAAGGCGACGCGACAGAAGTCGCACAAGGCCTCGCCGATGGCGTCGCTCAACTGCTCGAGCGCAGCCCGTTCGCGGCAATGGTTGCGACCGGCGGCGATACCGCCATCGCGATCCTGCAACGTCTTTCGCAACCAGCCCTGCGAGTGATGGGCAACTTGCTGCCTGGCATACCGTTCAGTCGCATCAAGGCCGGCAGCGGCGATCTGTGGTTCGTGACGAAGGCTGGCGGGTTCGGGAGCCGCGACACGTTTGTTTCGATCGCGCAGCGCCTGCGCGGTTGCTGATCGAAAATCCCTCTTCGGTCCTCTTTTTCGAAGGGGGGAGCGCGGTGCCGCTGCCTTTCCATCTTCACGCGAATCGTTCCCCCCTTTGAAAAAGGGGGCAGGGGGAATTTGCAGTCGGGATCGATTCGTCCCTTCCGTTGTCCATTGGAACGCAGACAATCTGTACATGGGAAAGGAGCCATGAGCAAGGCCTTGGGGACCATCGGGTTGCTGTTGTCGTTGATTGCGGGATCCGCCGCGCACGCGGACGAACCGCCCGGCAAAGTGGTGATGGGACAGATCAACCTCTCGTTCTATGCTGTCACCGGCGGTGTCGTGCAGCAGGTGCTCGAGCGCCTCGGCCACACGGTCGAGGTGGTGCAGGGCAGCCATGGACAGATCTTTCCGCGGTTGGGCGCCGGCGAGGTCGATCTGCTGGTCGCCGCGTGGCTCCCGTACGGGCACGCAGTCTATTGGCAGCAATACGGCGCGCAAGCAGAGTCGCTTGCCGTTCTCTACAAGGGCGCACGCTTCGCGTGGATGGTGCCCACCTACGTGCCCGAGTCGGCCGTTGCCAGCGTCGACGATCTCGCAAAGCCTGAAGTCGTGGCACGGATGGACAAGGACATTCGCGGCACCGGACGCGATTCCGGCAACATGATGGTGTCGGCCGACGTCGTGAAAGCGTACGGCCTCGACGCAGCAGGCTACAAACTGGTGCCCGGCACGGTCCACGAGTTTCACGGCAACTACGATCGCGCGATAGCCGAGCGGCGCTGGTTCGTGATGCCGCTCTGGTGGCCGCACTACATCAACCGGATCGGCAACATGCGGCCGCTCGCAGAGCCGAAGGGCCTGCTCGGTGAACCGAATGAGGGGACGCTGGTCGCCAGCAAGGCTTGGGTCGCGCACGCGCCGGCACGCACCTTGCGCGTCTTGAGGCGAATGCACCTCGGTCTGGATGCCGTGGCCGCGATGGATTACTCCGTCAGTGTCGAAGGCATGACGCCGCGCGACGCCGCGCGCCGCTGGATCGAACGCAATCCGCACCAGATGGAGTCATGGTTCCAGCAGGATTGAGTGCCGATTGAACGCGGTGGCACAGGCGCGTCTCCAACTGCCAGTTGCGGCATGAAGTGCCGCAATCGCATCCCGTTTCCGATGTCGCCGGCTCCTCGAGTTGCGCAAGCGCCGGCCAGTAGAGAAAGGCGCGCCACCTTGTTTCGTAGGGCATACACTTCGCTATCGCTGTTGCTCGTGCTGGCGTCTTCGGTGTCTGCTGCGGCCGACTTCAAGGTCGAGGCGCGGCGCGACGGCGAGGCCGTGATGGTCGAGGCGCGCGCTCGCGTCAAGGCCGATGTCGAGACGGCGTGGGCTGTTCTCACGGCCTACGATCGCTACGCCGAGTTCATTCCGGATCTCAAGTCGAGCGAGATCCTCGCGCGCGCGGGCGAGACGGCCATTGTCCACCAGAAGGGTGAGGCCGGCTTCTTCCTGTTCCATTTTCCGATCGAAGTCACGTTCAGCGTGACGGAGCAACCGCCGACTGGGATCAGCTCGCGCGCGATCTCCGGTACCTTCAAGGAAATGACGGGCGTCTACACGCTCGCACGGGAGGATGGCGGCGTGCGCCTGGATTACAGCGGCCGCCTGGTGCCCGAGTTCCGCTTGCCTCCACTGATCGGAACGGCGGCCGTCAAGGTTGCCGTGGAGAAGCAATTCGGCGCGCTCGTGAGAGAGATTCAGCGCCGCGCGGCGCTGCGGATTGCGCCCGCCCAATAGGTCCGGCTTCGGCCGAAGGCCATCCGGGCGCACCGCGAGCAACAGCTTGCGGCCGCCGTCATTGCTATGATCAACAGCGACATGAACGTTTTTCGAGGCATCGTCGCCATGCTAATGTCCGGTCTCGCAGCTGCGCCGGTCAGCGCTAATTCGCCGCGTGCTGAGGCGGGGCCGGGTATTTCGCGCGAGCTTGCTGCGTGGCGCGCGGTGCACTACCGCGATGTGCACTACGGCTTGACGCTCGAGCTCGCGCCGCCATTCGAGCGCTTGCGCGGCGAGCTCGCTATCGGGGTGACGCTCGATGCTGCGGATGCGGATCTCGTGCTGGACTGGCGGCCCGATGAGGCGGCACAAATCCGGGATTTGCGCGTGAACGGAATGGCGCAAGCGGAAGTGACGCTGCTGCCCGACCATCTGATCATCCCATTGGCGCTCCTGCGATCGGGTGAGAATCGCATCGAGCTGCGCTTTGAATCTCCGATCCATCGATCCGGTACCGCGGTCACGCGCTATCACGACAATCAAGATCACTCGGACTATGTGTACACCCTGCTCGTGCCGGCCGATGCCAGCAGCGTGTTTCCTTGCTTCGACCAGCCCGATCTCAAGGCGCGCTTCGAGTTGTCGGTGAGCGCGCCGGCAGAGTGGCGTGTAATTGGCAACGCGCCGGCGCTGCAGGTCTCGTCCGCCGGCGATGCTGCGACTACGCGCTTCGCGCGTACCGAGCCGATCAGCACTTACGTTTTCGCGTTTGCGGCCGGGCCGTTCGCGGAGCTGAACCACGACGCCGCCGGAACGCGATTGCTCGTGCGACGCTCGCGTCTGGAGAAGGCGCAGCAGGAAGCCGACGAGGTCCTGCGGCTGACGCGCCTCGGCAAGGACTATTTTGCCGACTACTTCGCGCAACCGTTTCCATTTCCCAAGTACGACCTGGTGCTGATTCCCGAGCTCGCCTATGGCGGCATGGAGCATGCCGGTGCGACCTTTCTGCGCGAGGACAGCGTGCTGTTTCCGTTCCAGCCTTCGTCCGCGGACCGACTACGGCGCGCGCAGCTGATCTTCCATGAGACCGTGCATCAGTGGTTCGGCGATCTGGTGACGATGCGCTGGTTCGATGATCTCTGGCTCAAAGAGGGCTTCGCGAATTTCATGGCTGCGAAGGCGACCGCGGCGCTGTTGCCTGAGTTCGATGCGTGGAATGCCTTTCGTGCGCTGAAGACTTCGGCCTATCGGACCGACCTTACGCGCGGTACGACGGCGATCTGGCAACCGCTGGCGAATCTCGCGAATGCGAAGTCGGCTTACGGCAACATCGTCTACAGCAAGGCGCCGGCGGTCTTGCGGCAGGCCGAGTTCTTTCTCGGCGAGGACGTCTTCCGCAGTGCGGTGCGGGAATTCACGGCGCGCCATGCGTTTGCCGTTGCCGATTGGAGCGATCTCGTGCGCGCGTTCGAGCACGCCTCGGGACGCCCGCTGCGGGCTTGGGCCGATGCCTGGGTCAAGCGACGTGGATTGCCCGCCCTGCGCGTACGCTGGAATGTGAATGTCGATGGCACGCTATCGGACGTGACGCTGTCGCAACACGACGTGCTGGACGAAGACGGGCTGTGGCCACAGCGAGCGCGAGTCGTCGTGGTCGGCATCGACGGCAGCGAAACTCGGCTGCCCGTGATGCTGGAAGGCGAGTCGATCCGAATCGCAGAGCTAGAAGGCCGGATGGCGCCGCGCTTCATGTTCGCCAATGACGGCGACTTTGGCTATGGCCTGTTTCTGCTCGATCCCACGAGCCGCGCTGCATTGCTCGAAGGCATCGGCGGGGTGGGCGACGAATTTCTACGAGCGTTGCTTTGGGACGGCTTGTGGGAAAGCGTGCGCGCGGCCGAGCTCGCGCCGCTGGATTTTCTCGAGGTGGCGTTGCGCGAGCTGCCGCACGAGCGCGACGAAGTTACCGTCTCGGGGATGCTGGCGCGGATACAGACTGCGTTTCGCTGGTACTTGTCTGGCGTGCAACAGGCGGCGATCGCCCCCGACGTCGAGGCTGCGCTGCGCGGCCAGATGTTGAGCGCGGCGACACCTGGACTTCGCATCACGATGTTCCGCGCATTCGCTGCCGTGGCCTCCACAGCGGGCGGGCGAGCGGATCTCGAACGCTTGCTGTCGGGCGAGCTCGCGATCGCGGGGGTGACGCTCACGTCGAACGATCGCTTTCGGATCATCCGACGCCTGCTGACGCTCGACTCGAAAGGTGCTGTTGCGTTGCTCGATGCGCAGGCACGTGCCGATCGGAGCGACGACGGCCGGCGCGAAGCCTACGCATCCCGCGCTGCCCAGCCGGATGCGACGACCAAACGGGAATACTTCGACGCTTTCCTGCACGATGCGCGCCTCGCCGAGCGCTGGATCGAAGACAGTCTCGTGCCGTTCAACGCGGTCGAGCAGCAAGCGCTGACGTCGGAATATCTGGAGCCGGCCTTGCGTGCGCTGCCGGAGCTCAAGCGCCGGCGCAAGATCTTTTTCGTCAACAACTGGCTGGCCGCTTTCATTGGCGGGCAACGAAGCGCCGAAGCGTTGAGTATCGTACAGACCTATCTGACTCGGCCGGACCTCGAGCCGGATCTCCGGTTGAAGCTGCTCGAGGCGGTCGATGGGCTGGAACGGACGGTCAAGATCCGCGCGCGTTACGCACGATGACGGTGCATGGGTGTAGAGCTGCCCGTGTCCGGCTGAAGGGACGCGCGGGAGCTGCACAAACGAGCTGCACAAACGATAAAGGGGAGGCGGCGATTGCCGCCTCCCCCGACTACCAGGGTGAGCCTCGCTTGCTTACTTCGCGGGAGCGGCGGCTTCCGGCTTGGCCGCTTCCTTCTTGCTGTGCTTCTTGCTGTGATGCTTCTTTTCCGCGGCGGGCTTGTCGGTCGCCGGGGCGGCGGTGTCGGCCGCGAAAGCGGTGAACGTAACAGCCGCGAAAGCAGCGGCAACCAGAGTAGCGATCAGCTTGTTCATGCACTTCTCCATCGATGTTGTATGAGAGTTGACTACGGCTGTCTGCCTCGTCGCACCCTATAACGCCCCTGAATCGCCGCGGTTGACGCCAGGCGGAGTCAGCGGACGGAGCCGGTAGAATAGGCAGAAGGTCCACCGTGTCTCTAATTTGGGAGAACTCCGCTTGAATGCCTTTCCTTACAGGCCTGTGCCGGGCTGGTCGGGGTCAGTGTGACAGTCCCCAATCCGGCCGCATTCTTGCGCCCGCAGAGCGTTGCGCTGGTCGGCGCCGGCGATCGGCCCACCAGCTCGGGTGGGGCTGTGCTCCGCAACTTGTTGCGCTCAGGGTTCAAGGGGCGCATCGTCCCGGTCAACCCCAAGGGCGGCGAGTTGCTCGGGTTGCCGGTCGCGAAGTCGCTGGCAGAAGTGTCGCCTCCGTGCGAGCTCGTCGTGCTCGTCGTGCGACCCGATGCAATTCTGGACGTGGTGCGCGAAGCAGCGGATAGTGGTCATCGCAATCTGTTGGTGCTGCCCGGCGGCTTCGCCGAGGGTGGCGCGGAAGGCAAGGCGCGAGACCGCGAGCTGCAGGCGTTGGCTCGAGAGCGCAATCTCATCATCGGCGGTCCGAATTGCGCCGGTGTCATCGATCTGATCGATGCAGCGACTCCGTTTGCTGCGACCTTCCTGCGCGACATGCCGCGCGGCGGCGGTGTTGCCTTGATATCGCAGTCCGGCGCGATTGCCGAAGAGGTGATCGCGTCCAGCCACACGCTTGGCATCCCACTCGGCGCGGTTGTCTCGGTGGGCAACGCGATGCATCTGGGGCTCGCGGAGTATCTCGATCATTTCGGCGCCGATCCTGCGTGCCGCGCGATTCTGCTGTACGCCGAGTCGTTCGGCGAGGCGGAGCGATTCCGCGAAGTCGCGCGCCGTGTCGATTCGCGCAAACCGGTCGTCGCACTCGTCGGTGGGCGCACGCAGCCCGGCCGTGCTGCCGCATTTCGCCACACCGGCTCGGTCGCGTTGACCGACGATGAAGCCGCGGCTTTCTGCAGCGAGTGTGGAATGGTCCGCGTCACGAGCTTGCGGGATCTCATGCTCGCGGGGAAGGCATTAGGGGCACATCCCGAAGGAATCGGTCCGCGCGTGCTGGTGCTCTCGAACTCTGGTGGCCCGGGCGTCCTCGCGACCGATCGATGCGCGGTCGAGCGGCTCGTGCTACCGGATTTGCCGCCAGCGCTGGATCGTCGACTGCGCGGATTTCTTCCGCCCGAGGCTGCGGTTGCCAATCCG
>Ga0207639_10003187_pt1 | contig 11024 bp, 13 predicted proteins | sample KBSCornC32_FD_184299 | JGI IMG/M metagenome (GOLD analysis project Ga0207639, IMG submission 184299) | Corn rhizosphere microbial communities from Kellogg Biological Station, Michigan, USA - KBS Corn C3-2 (SPAdes) (version 2) | ecosystem: Host-associated > Plants > Roots > Rhizosphere > Soil ...
CGTTCATGCGTGCGTTGTGATGGGCGGAAAGCAAAAGCCTGAAGGCTGAACACGAAGGAAAGCGATCAGACCAGAAGATCGAAACACGGAGTGGGCGGAGAAAAGCACGAGAAGCACGGGGGAGCCGTCGAAGAGCCCCCTCCGTGTGCTCCGTGTTCCGATCTTCGATGTGCTTCTCTTCGTATCCTTCGTGTTTCAAGCTTTCGCTTTCCAGTGCTGGGCCAGCGACGTCAGGTCTTCGCCGCGGCCTTGCGCGAGGCGATCCACGCGTCGACGCGCTGGTCGAGCAGCGGCAGCGGCACCGAGCCCTCGGAGAGGATCGCGTCGTGGAACGCGCGCAGGTCGAACTTGTCGCCGAGCGCCTTCTCCGCGCGCGCGCGCAGCTCGACGATGCGGATCTCGCCGAGCTTGTAGCTGAGCGCCTGGCCCGGCCAGGAGATGTAGCGGTCGACTTCGGTCTCGACCTCGTGCCGGCTCAGCGCCGTGTGCGAGGCGAGGTAGTCGATCGCCTGCGCGCGCGTCCAGCCCTTGTGGTGGATGCCGGTGTCGATGACGAGGCGCGCGGCGCGCCACATCTCGTAGGTTTCGCGGCCGAATTCCTCGTACGGCGTGTGGTAGATGCCCATCTCCTTGCCGAGCTTCTCGCAGTACAGCGCCCAGCCTTCGCCGTAGGCGGAGATGTAGTTCTTGCTGCGGAACTCCGGCTGCTGCTTCTGTTCCTCGGCGAGCGCGCCCTGCAGCGAATGGCCGGGCGAGGACTCGTGCAGGGTCAGCGCGGGCAGGTTGTAGAGCGGGCGCGACGGCAGGTCGTAGGTATTGACCCAGTAGGTCTGCGCGCTGCCGCGACCGGCGGTCCAGAACGGCGCGATCGACGCCGGCACCGGTTCGATGCCGAAGCGTCCGCGCGGCAGCGTGCCGATGTAGCGACCGATCTTCGCGTCGACCTGCTTGGCGATCCACGCCGCGCGCATGAGCAACTCGTCCGGGGTCTTCGCGTAGAACTGCGGATCCTTGCGCAGGAACTCGAGGAACGCGGCGAAGTCGCCCTTGAAGCCGCTCGCCTTCATCGTCGCCTGCATGTCCGCGTCGATGCGCTCGACTTCCTTGAGGCCGATCGCGTGGATCGCCTCGGGGTCGAGGTCGAGCGTCGTGTACTCGCGGATCTGCTGCAGGTAGTAGGCCTTGCCGTCGGGCAGCGCCTCCGCCGCGAGCGTGTCGCGCGCGTGCGGCACGTAGTCCTTGCGGAAGAACGCGAGCAGCTTCGCGTACGCGGGGATCACGTGTTCGCGGATCGCGCGCGCCGCGTCCTTGCGCAGCGCGGCCTGCTGCTCGGCGGAGATCGTCGACGGCAGCGTCTTCAGCGGCGCGTAGAACTCGCTGTCCTCGGGCGACTTCACCTCGGCGTAGCTCGCGATCGACACGTCGCGGCCGTCGAGCACCGCGCGCGGCACGCTGAAGCCGCGCGCGAGGCCGGCGCGCATGTTCGCGACCTGCTCGTCGAAGTAGCGTGGCACGTCGTCGAGCTTGGCGATGTAGTTGCGCACCGCCTGCGCGTCGCCGAGCGGGCGACGCGTCATGAAGCCGAGATCGGACCAGAACTGCGAGTCGCTGTTGAACGGCATCTCGTAGCCGCGGAAGCGCACGTCCGCGGCGAGGTTCTCGACCTGTGGCCGGTACACGGCGAGGTTGACCTGGTTCTCCGCGGACAGCTCGCTGCTCGGGATCGCGGCGAGCTGCTTGAGCACATCGTCCCAGTAGGCGAGGCGCTTCGCCTGCGTCGCGGCGCCGACCGCAGGCAGGTGGTTGTCCTTCGGATCGGCCTGCTTGTCCTCGTCGTCGAGCCCGCCGAACTGCTGCTGCGCCAGGTCCATTCCTTCGTGTAGAGCGCCTTGAAGCGGTCGTCGGCGTCGCTCGCGTGGGCGTACGTGGTCAGGCCGGTGCAGAGCAGCAGGGCGAGGCAGCAGCGGTTCATCGGGCTCTCCGTCACGAAAGCCGGCATCATCGCACCGATCGGGTGGGTCGACAGTGCCACAGGATGGGCTGCCGCGGTCGCGTCAACGCACGGCGCGGTTCGGCGTTGTCCACGGCCGGATGGGCGAAGGAGCAGGCGATGCGCGGATGCGTGGGACGGGGATTCGTCCTCGCCGTGGCGATGGCGGCGGCGAGCGTCGATGCGGCACCGCCGAGCGCGCCGCCACAACCGCTGCAGGGGCCCGGCAGTGCACTCGCCGTGCACGGCGAGGTGCGCGTGCAGGAGGGCGAATCCGGCGCGCGCGGCTGGACCGCGTTCACGCCCGCCGCGCCGGTGCCTGCACGCGCGCCGGTCATCGTCTTCTGTCACGGCTGGGGCGCGCTCGATCCCGCGCACTACCGCGCCTGGATCGACCATCTCGTCCGTCGCGGCAACATCGTCGTCTGGCCGAACTACCAGGACGGGCTGCTCACGCCGGGCGAACGCTTCCTGCCGAATGCGGTCGCGGGCGTGCATGCCGCACTCGTCGCGCTCGAACGCGCAGGCGGCGTGCGACCGGACCTCGATCGCGTCGCCGCGGTCGGCCATTCCGCGGGCGGCGTGCTCGCCGCGCAGCTCGCCGCAGTCGCCGCGCGCGAAGGCCTGCCGCGGATGCGCGCGGTGATGGCTGCAGAACCCGGCGACGGCAGCCGCGAGGGACGCCGCCGCGCGAGCATTCCCGCGGTCGACCTCGCGGCGATGCCCGCTTCGACCGTGTTCCTCGTCGTCGTCGGTGCCGACGACCACTGGGCCGGCGAGCAGGTCGGCCTCGGGCTCTACGACGGTGCGACGCGCGTGCCGCGCGCGAGCAAGAACGTGCTCGAACTGCAGAGCGACGCGCACGGTGCGCCCGCACTCATCGCCAACCACGCGGCCGCCGGCGCGGCCGCGGCGGACGCTGCGCCGCGGCTGCGCAACCTGCAGCTCGGACAGCGCGCCGATTTCCGCCACGCCGGCGACGTCGACGCGCTCGATGGCTTCGGCTTGTGGAAGCCGTTCGACGCGCTCCTCGACACCGCGTTCGAGCAGCGCAATCGCGACGTCGCGCTCGGCGGTACCGACGCGCAGCTCTGGATGGGCCGCTGGAGCGACGGCGTGCGGGTCGCGCCGCTGCGCGTGTTGCGCTGACGGCGTGCTGCGCCGGCGACGCGCGCTGCCGAAGATCGGCTACAGGTCCAGCCCGTCGCTGTCGCCGCCCATCGAGCGCACGTACGCGGCCATGCCGCGCTCGGGCGTCTCGACGAAGGTCTCGCCGGTCGGCTCGAACGTGACGATGCGGTCCGGGCGGAACGTGCGGAAATCCACGCGCAGGCGGCACCAGCTGCCGAGCGTCCACACGCCGCCCCAGAACGCGAGGCAGAGCGGTTCGACTTCGCGCATCGAGATGCGACCCGCTTCGTCGCGATAGTCCAGGCGCAGCACGTGCTGCGCGGCGATCGCCGCATGCAGGCGGTCGATGAGGCCGCTGCGCGCCTCGTTCCAGCCCGCGGGCGCGAAGATGCGAGAACGCATCGCGCGCTGCTTGAGCTCGGGCGGCAACACCGCCTCGATCTTCAGCAGCGCCGCCTGCGCGCCGCGGTGCAGGCGCGCGCCCGCGAACGCCTTGACGAAGCGCGTGCCGACGACGAGGGCCTCGAGCTCTTCGGCGCTGAACATCAGCGGAGGAATGTCCGCGCCCTTGCGCAGCACGTAGCCGACGCCGGCTTCGCCTTCGATCGGCACGCCGGACAGCTGCAGGTCGGCGACGTCGCGGTAGACCGTGCGCAGCGAAACGCCGAGCGTCTCGGCGAGCCCGCGCGCGGCGAGCGCGGTGCGCCGTCCGCGCAGGGCGTGGATGATGAGGAACAGGCGATCGGCGCGGCGCATCCGGCGATCATGTCGCCGAGGCGGCATCCAGGTAAAGCGCGCCTCGCGACAGCCGCGCGTATCATGCGGCGGTCCGCTGCAACGGGAGTCCGAGCATGGCGTCGTCCCTGCCCACGGCCGAACTCGCGCCGGTCTACCTGCACGTGCGCGTGCTGCTCGGCATGATCGTCGGCCTCGGCCTCACCCACCTGTTGCGCCAGTTCGCGCGCATCGTCGAGCACCCGCGCGACAAGCGCGTCTACTGGGTGCACCTGCTGTGGGTGCTGTCGGTGTTCCTGTTCCTGCTGCACTTCTGGTGGTGGGAGTTCCGCCTCGCGTCGATCGGCCAGTGGACGTTCAACCTGTTCCTGTTCGTTTCGCTGTACGCGCTGCTGCTGTACCTGCTGTGCGTGTTCATCCTGCCCGAAAGCCTGCACGACTACGCCGACTACCGCGACTACTACTATTCGCGCCGGCGCTGGTTCTTCGGCGCGCTCGCCGCGGTCTACCTGGTCGACTACATCGACACCCTGCTCAAGGGCGCCGACTACCTGCACGCGTTCGGCGCCGAGTACCCGGCGCGCAACATCGTGCACGTGCTCGCCTGCACGGTCGCGATCGTGACGCGCCGCGCGTGGTTCCATGCGACGTTCGTGCTGCTCGCCGTGCTCTACCAGCTGTCGTGGATCGCGCGCCAGTTCGAGGTCATCTGAACGCCGGGGCGCGCGAGCCATCGTCGTCGCCTCAGAGGTGCCGCGTCTCGGCCGGCGGGTTCCACCAGTTGTTGGCGCGGCCGTCGAAATAGCGTACCGGCGCCTCCGCGAGTTCGGCCGGGTCGACGTCGTCGAGGCAGGCGATTTTCACCGAGACGTAGTCGCCGCCGATCTCCTCGATGTGGCCGCGGCCGAACGGGCGCACGCCGCAGTGGCGGCAGAACAGGTGGTGGTTGCTGTGCGTGCCGAACGTGTAGTCGGCGAGCGCATCCTCGCCCGCGAGCAGGCGGAACGCTTCGGGCTTGATCGTGATGCCCCAGTTGCGCGTCTTCGTGCAGATCGAGCAGTTGCAGCGGCCGGTGCCTTCGGCGAGATCGAGATCGGCTTCGAAGCGCACCGCGCCGCAATGACAGCTGCCGTGATAGGTCTTCAACATGGAATGGTCCTCGTGGGAGTGGTGTCGCCCGCGCATCATCGCGCGACGCGATGCGCGAGCGGAACCGCCGAGCACGCGCGCGCCGCGCGGCGGTTCATCGCAAGAGCGAACGCGCGCCCGGCGCCAGGCGCAGGGCCTGCAGCGGCGCGGGGCCGATCGCCGCGAGTCCTTCGCGACGGCGGCGCCAGTGCGCGTCGTCGTCGAACGCGGCGAAGCAGGCGAGCACATGTTCGTTCTCGCGCACCGGCAGCGTCGGGAACGTATTCGGCGCGTGCTCGCTGACGAAGCTCGCGAGCGGCGTCGCATCGGCGTCGGCGATCCACGCGGCGACGTCGCGCTCGAGCCGCTCGGCGACGTCGGCGTCGCCGAGCGGCACCGACCACAGCAGCGCGACGACGAGGCGCGCGCGCGTTGCCGGCGCATCCACCGGCGCGCGCGTCGCGCCGTCGAGCGCGAAGCCGCCGTCGGCGCGCAGCGGTCGCAGCAGCAGCACGTCGTCCGAATCGATCATCGTCGCGTTGGCGGCGTCACGATGCGCCTTCCATACCGGGCCGCCGTAGAACGCGCCGAGCGCGGCCGCGCGCGCGTCCATGCCGGCGAAGCCGCGCAGCCAGACGAAACGGTCGGTGTCGTCGAGGTCGCGGAACTGGCCGAACAGGCGCATGCCGCACGCTTCCTGCGTTTCGACGAACTCGCGCTCGAACAGCTCGACGAGGTCGTCGCGGCGGCCCGGGTGCAGGGTGTACTGGCGCAGTTCGACGACCGGCCACGGGTTGCTTGCTGGGTTCACGCGCGGGACTCCTCGAGGGTGGTGTTCACGCCAGCCGCCGGCGAAGGCGGGGCGCGGGCGGTACGCGGCGAGCGCGTGTTCGACGCGGTGGCGCGCGTCGGTGGCGGCGAGTGCGTTCATGCGGCGCTCCGCTCGAATTCCATGATCCAGTTGGTTTCCCAGCGCTCGCCGCTGTCGGTCGAGAACGCCTGCTCCCAGCGTGCGCGGTCGGCCGAAAGGACCGTCCAGATGAAGCGCGCGAGCACCGGTGTGCCCGCATGCACGTCGCGGCCGTAGAACGTGCCGACGCCACCGTCGAAGCGGCCGCGCACCGGCGGTTGCAGCTGCACGCTGCGGTTGTCGACCCAGTAGATGCTCCACTCGCGCGAGCGCGGGTCGAACAGGCGGATCGTCATGCCGACGAAGCGGCCCGCACCGAAGGCGTCGGTGACGAGTTCGTCCTCGTTGCCGAAGCCGCCGAGGATCGGTCGGCACACCTGCACGCCGTCGAACGATTCCCAGTCGGTGCAGCCGACGAGGCGCTCGCGCAGCCGGCGGTTGTGCACGAGCCAGTGGCCGTGCAGGAAATCGAAGTCGTGCGGGGGTTCGGGCAGTGCCTGCGGCGACATGGCGGGGCTCCGGTGGCCGTCCGCGCGCGCCGGCGCGCGCAGGTCGGACAAGGTGTAGAGGGCGGCGATGCCGAGCGCGCCGAGCATCGCGTCGCGCGCGGGAACGGCCACGATCGGCGCGGCGTTCATTGCGGCGAGAACAGGCCGACGCGGTTGCCTTCGCTGTCGCGGATCTGCGCGAAGAAGCCGATGCCGTCGGGCAGTTCGGTGCGCGGCACGAACACTTCGCCGCCGAGGTCGGCGACGCGCGCGAGCACGGGGCGGATGTCGTCGAGGTTGAGGTAGACGATGCTGCCCTGGATCGACGGTTCGCACTGCTGCATGTGGATCAGCGCGCCGGTCGCGTTCGGCTTGTCGCCGCGCGGGAATACCGCCATCGCCGGGCCGCCGAACTGCTGGCGCTGCAGGGTCGTGTCGAGCGCGGCCTCGTAGAAGCGCTGCGCGCGGTCGAGGTCGCGGGTCGGAATCTCGAACCAGGCGGGGACGTTCGGGTTCAGCATGTCGATCTCCTTGGCGGGGCCGGTCGTCGGCGTGGCGCTACGATGCCGCCCTGCCACTGCCAACGTGGTGTCAGCAGGCGTATCCACGCCGCCGTGCCCGCGCGCGTGCGGGGGGCCTTTCTCGACGCCCCGGGAGTCCGGACAATGCGCGTCCCGACCCGCCCTCCGGAGCCGCCCCGCCATGAAGTCGATTTCGCTGACCCAGTTCCTCATCGAGCAGCAACGCGAGGGTCGCATCAACGCCGACCTTCGCCTGCTCATCGAGGTGGTCGCGCGCGCGTGCAAGCGCATCTCGATCGCGGTCGGCAAGGGCGCGCTCGGCGGCGTGCTCGGCAGCGCGGGCACGGAGAACGTACAGGGCGAGACGCAGAAGAAGCTCGACGTGCTGTCGAACGAGATCCTGCTCGAGGCGAATGCCTGGGGGGGCCACCTCGCCGCGCTCGCGTCGGAGGAGATGGACGATCCGCACCCGATCCCCGACCGCTACCCGAAGGGCGAATACCTGCTCGTGTTCGACCCGCTCGACGGTTCGTCGAACATCGACGTCAACATCTCGGTCGGCACGATCTTCTCGGTGCTGCGTTGTCCCGAGGGCGTGAAGGAACCCGACGAGAAGGCGTTCCTGCAGCCGGGCACGCAGCAGGTCGCGGCCGGGTACGCGGTGTACGGCTCGAGCACGGTGCTCGTGCTCACCCTCGGCGACGGCGTCTACCAGTTCACGCTCGATCGCGAGCAGGGCAACTTCCCGCTCACCCACGCGAAGATGCGCATTCCCGAAGACACTTCGGAATTCGCGATCAACATGTCGAACATGCGCCATTGGGAGCCGCCGATGCGGCGCTACATCGACGAACTGCTCGCCGGCAAGACCGGCCCCCGCGGGCGCGACTTCAACATGCGCTGGGTCGCCTCGATGGTCGCCGACGTGCACCGCATCCTGACCCGCGGCGGCATCTTCATCTATCCGCGCGACCTCAAGGATCCCGGCAAGCCGGGCAAGCTGCGCCTCATGTACGAGGCGAACCCGATGGCGTTCATCGTCGAGCAGGCCGGCGGCGCGGCGACGACCGGGCGCGAGCGCATCCTCGGCATCGCGCCCGCGCAACTGCACCAGCGCGTGCCGGTGTTCCTCGGTTCGAAGAACGAAGTGGAGCGCGTGACCGCCTACCACCTCACGCCGGCGGATCGCGTCGACGCGTATGCGTGACCGCGCCGAGGATGCAGGCGCCGAGCAGGATCACCGCGCCGGTGCCGATCCATTGCGATGGCACATGGACGAGCCAGGCCGCGTAGGCGAGGCCGCCGATGAGCACGATCGCGCCGATGAGATAGAGTCCGAACGATGACATGGCCAACTCCCTCGAGCGGATGCTGCGGGCATCGTCCGCCGCACCACCTGAACGCCCCATCACCGCGGACGCCGTGAGCATGGACGACTTCATCGAGGTGTACGACGGCGCGCTCGACGCGAAGGTCTGCGCCGAGCTGGTCGCGGCGTTCGAGGCGAGCGACAAGGTCGTGCGTGGACGCACGACCGGCGGCGTCAACACGCGGCTGAAGGACTCCTGGGACCTGCACGTGAGCAGCCACCCGGAGTGGAAGAACGCCGAGAACATGCTGAATGGCGCGATGCTGCAGGGCCTCGTCGCCTACCTGCGCAAGTACAGCCACCTCGCGCTCGCGCCGACCGCGCTGTACCGCAAGCCGGCCGGCAGCGAGGAGATGCAGATGCTCGGCGTCGACGACGTGCGCGCGATGCCGGACGCCGAGCTCAAGCAGCTCATCGTGCGCCTGTTCCGCCCCGGCGGCATCAACATCCAGCGCTACTACGCCGACCAGGGCGGCTATCCGTACTGGCACAGCGAGATCTCGCCGAAGGTCGAGACCGACGACAACCTGCACCGCGTGCTGCTCTGGACGATCTACCTCAACGACGGCTTCGGCGAGGGCGAGACCGAATTCCTGTTCCAGCAGCGGCGCATCGAACCGAAGACCGGCGCGCTGCTGATCGCGCCGGCCGGTTTCACCCACACCCATCGCGGCAACATGCCCAAGGGCGGCGACAAGTACATCGCGACGTCGTGGGTGCTGTTCCAGCGCGCGCAGCAGTTGTACGCGACGCCGGACGCGCCGAAATGAGCGCGGACCTGCAGCGCATGCTCGTCTACGGCGCGAACGGCTACACCGGCGCGCTGATCGCCGAAGACGCCGTGCGGCGCGGCCTCGCGCCCGTGCTCGCCGGCCGCAATCGCGGCGAGGTCGAGGCACTCGCGCAACGGCTCGGGCTGCGCTCGCGCGTGTTCGGCCTCGACGACGCCGGCGCGGTCGCGCGCGGCCTCGACGACGTCGACGTGCTGCTCAACTGCGCCGGGCCGTTCTCGCGCACGGCCGCACCGCTGCTCGACGCGTGCCTCGAACGGCGCGTGCACTACCTCGACATCACCGGCGAGATCGACGTGTTCGCCCACTGCCATCGCGCCGATGCGCGCGCGCGCGAGCGCGGCATCGTCGTCGCGCCCGGTGTCGGCTTCGACGTGGTGCCGACCGACGGCGTCGCCGCACTGCTCAAGCGCGCGCTGCCCGACGCGAACGCGCTCGTGCTCGCGTTCGAGGCGGGCGGCGGCACCAGCCCCGGCACCGCGAAGACGAGCGTCGAAGGGCTCGCGCGCGGCGGTCGCGCGCGCGTCGGCGGCGAACTCGTCGACGTACCGCTGGCGTGGAAGACGCGCACGTTCGTGCGCGAAGGCGTCGAACGCAGCGCGACGACGATCCCGTGGGGTGACCTCTATACCGCGTACGTGTCGACCGGCATTCCGGACATCGAGGTCTATCTGGCGATGCCGCCACGCGCGATCCGCTCGCTGCGCCGCCTGCGCCTGCTGCGCCCGCTGCTGCGGTTCGCGCCGCTGCGCGCCTGGCTCGAAGCGCGCGCAGGCGCGCGGCCGGGCCCCGATGCGGAGCGGCGCGCGACGACGCAGTGCTGGATCTGGGGCGAGGCGCGCAACGCGGCCGGCGCGGTCGAGCGCATGCAGCTGGTCACGCCGAACGGCTACGCGCTGACCGTGACCTGCGCACTCGACATCGCCGCGCACGTGATCGCGCGCGCGCCCGCGAGCGGCTATCGCACGCCGTCGCAGCTGATGGGAGCAGGCTACGTGCTCGGCGTGCCGGGCGTGCGCGTCGCGGCAAGTTCGTTCGATCTTCCCGCCACGGGCTGATCGGTCCGCCGCGCTGCGACCCTGCGCGGATGCGCGATGCGGCCGTTTTGCGGTAGCGTGCAAGGTCCTCCGATCCCGCCGGACCCCGCATGACCCAACCCAAGTCCCCGCTGTCGCCGTTGCCCTCGCTGATCTTCTCCGCGCGCTGGCTGCAGCTGCCGCTCTACCTCGGCCTCATCGTCGCCCAGGGCGTCTACGTCGTGCTGTTCGTGAAGGAGCTCTGGCACCTCATGCACGACGCGTTCCGCCTCAGCGAGCAGGCGATCATGCTGATCGTGCTCGGCCTCATCGACGTCGTGATGATCTCGAACCTGCTCATCATGGTCATCGTCGGCGGCTACGAGACGTTCGTCTCGCGCCTGCGCCTGGAAGACCACCCCGACCAGCCCGAGTGGCTCAGCCACGTCAACGCGTCGGTGCTCAAGGTCAAGCTCGCGATGGCGATCATCGGCATCAGCTCGATCCACCTGCTGAAGAGCTTCATCGAGGCCGGCGCGATCGGCGGCGGCCTGCCGTTCTGCACGCCCGACCTGCTTGCGCAGGCGACGGCGGAGGTCGCCACCGGCGCCGGCCGCGGCTGCACGATGGTCACCGCGAGCGGCGTGATGTGGCAGACGATCATCCACTGCGTGTTCATCGCCTCGGCGATCGGCATCGCCTGGACCGACCGCCTCATGTCCGCGATCAACGGCTCGCGCGAGCGCGCGGAGGCGCACTGAAGCCATGCCTTCCGGAAGCTGAAAAGACGGAAACACGAACGATGGAAGGCAATGCAGGACTGAAACGCGCCGGCGCGGCATCGAGCGGCAGCCGCGTCGGCTGCGGGACTCGAGGCGCGCGGGAAGCAGGATCAATGGACTGAAACACGGAGCACACGGAGGAAAAGCCGCTAAATGAAAAGCT
>Ga0207639_10003188_pt1 | contig 11023 bp, 7 predicted proteins | sample KBSCornC32_FD_184299 | JGI IMG/M metagenome (GOLD analysis project Ga0207639, IMG submission 184299) | Corn rhizosphere microbial communities from Kellogg Biological Station, Michigan, USA - KBS Corn C3-2 (SPAdes) (version 2) | ecosystem: Host-associated > Plants > Roots > Rhizosphere > Soil ...
GAACGTCACTGTCGTCGACAGCTCGGGACTGGACATCCGTAGAATGTGACGTTGCGAACAGCCCCCGGCCGGCAGCATGGTCAGCATCAAGACGAACATCGCCATTCGAGTCGAAAAATTTCGAATCGACATACCAGCCCTTTCGGTTGCGTTCCGTGCGTGCAGTGAACAAATCCGTTTGACGGCGAAACTGATTCACCGTTTCTTCCGCCCCCGAAAAACCCGCTTGAGAGCCCTGCCCAGGCAACTCAGAAACAACCCGGCGACATCCTTTTTCGTCACGACGGGCCGTTGGTGCCACACACGGTAACCGATTTCTGCGATTCGGTCTAGAATTCTTTCTCCGCCGCGGGCAAACAGCTCGATGTCGACCTGCAGTCGCAGTGGAAAGGGCGCCAGTTCCGGCAGCGATTTGTCCTGCCAGGGAGCGAGCCACTGCCGGGCACGCGCGACTTCAAACTTCATCAATTCTATAAACGCGTCGTTAGTTACCCGCTGCCGTAGTTCATCTCGGGAATATCCGTATTGCCGCAAGTCTTCTTGCGGCAGATAGATGCGTCCGATGTCGAGATCGCGGGCCACGTCCTGCCAGAAGTTTGCCAGTTGCAATCCCGTGCAGATCGAGTCGGACCAACGGAAGTTCTGTTCGCCTGCCTGGCGGCATAAAAACAATACCAGCCGGCCAACCGGGTTCGCACTCCGCCGGCAATAATCGACGAGCTGGTCGAAAGTCTCGTATTCATGGACGGTCTGGTCCTGCTCGAATGCCGAGACCAGGTCGGCAAACGGTTGCTGCGGGATGTCGAATTCGCGGATCGTGGGTTCCAGCGCCACGAAAACCGGGTGTCGCGGTTGTCCCGCATAGCAGGCCGCCAGCTCGTCGCGCCACCAGCTCAACAGCTCCAGCGACCGGGCAGGGTTGTGGATTTCATCTCCCAGATCGTCGGCCCAGCGGCAATATGCATAGACGTTGTAAAAATGCTGATGCAGCCTGCGCGGCAGGAAAAACGACACGACCGGAAAATTCTCGTAATGCGTCGTCGCGAGGCGCCGGCAATAGCCTTGCGCGTCGGTCAGTGACGGTACGCGATCGCGCACCACGCCCGGTCCCCAGCGCGTCAGTTCATCATCAAACGTCGTCGGCAATTCACCTGCTCATCAAAAGAGGAACCACGAAAGACGCGAAAATGGAAAAGGCGAAAATAATCCATCCACAGATTGCACAGATTTTCACAGATTGGTTCGATCCGGCCGCCAATTTAATCTGTGCAAATCTGCGTAATCTGTGGATCAGTCCGTTCGTTCCCGTAATCTAACTGTAAAAGCCGCGGGCAACCACTTAGAATCAGTTCATGTCTGTCCCTAAAGTCGTTATCGTCGGGCGGCCCAACGTCGGCAAGAGCTCGCTGCTCAACTGGCTGGCCCGCAAGCGGATTTCCGTCGTCGAGCCCACGGCCGGGGTCACGCGCGACCGCGTCACCTATCTCATGCACGAGGGCGACCGCTATTTCGAACTGGTCGACACGGGCGGCATCGGCATTGTCGATTCCGACGATCTCAGTGCCGACATCCAGCGGCAGATCGACACGGGCATCGACGAAGCGACGCTCATTCTGTTCGTCGTCGATGTATCGACGGGCGTCGTGGCGCTCGACCGCGAAGTCTCGACCCGGTTGCGAAAGATCGAGAAGCCGATCGTGCTGGTGGTCAATAAATGCGATTCGCCGAAACAAGACCAGGAAGTTGCCGAGTTTCACGGTCTGGCGAACGGCCCGCTGGTCATCACCAGCGTGCTGGGCGAACGTAATCGCGACAAGCTGCTCAAGGCGATCTTGAAGGCGCTGCCCAGGGCCGAAGACGTCGAAGAGGCGGAGGGCGAAAAGATCTCCGCTGAACCCGAACTGAAGCTGGCGATCGTCGGCCGCCGCAACGTCGGCAAGAGCACGTTCATCAACGCCCTGGCGCAGACCGAACGCATGATCGTCAGCGAAATCCCGGGGACGACGCGCGACAGCGTCGACGTGCGCTTCGAGCTGGACGGCAAGGCATTCGTGGCCATCGACACTCCCGGCGTCCGCAAAAAGAAGAGCCTGGCCAACGACATCGAGTTCTACGGGTTGACCCGCGCTTTGCGCAGCATCCGCCGGGCCGACGTCGTGCTGATGTTCTTCGACGCCTCGCAGACCGTCTCAATGGTCGACAAGCAGCTCGTCGGCGAAATTGCCGAACAGTATAAGCCCTGCATCTTCGTGATCAACAAATGGGACCTGGGTCAACAGGCCCAGATGACCACCGAAAAATGGTCGAAGTACCTGCTCGAATCGTTTGGTTCGATGCGCTATGTGCCGGTCGCGTTCATTACGGCCAAAGAACAGATCAACGTCAAGAAGCTGATCAACCTGGCGCAGACGATCGGCAAGCAGGCCCAGCTTCGCGTGCCGACGGCGCGGCTCAACGCCGTCCTGCGAGCCGTGATCGAGCGCAACCATCCCCCGATGACGGGCAGCCGGCATCCGAAGATCTTTTTCGCCACGCAAATCGACGTCGCGCCGCCGACGATCGTCGTCAAGTGCAACGATCCGCGGCTGATCGACAAAGGCTGGCAGCGGTACCTCCTGGGCTCGCTGCACGAAGAGCTGCCCTATCCGGAAGTGCCGATCAAAGTTTACTACCGCTCGCGCGGCAAGGCCGAGGAAGAGGAGCCCGAAGAGACCGACGCGTCGGAAGTTGTCTTCACGGGCGATGAACCGCTCGACGTGGAACTGCCTGAGTAACCCGTCGCCACGACTGATAATGACGTCGCGGCCTGCCGACACCAACCCCAAGCGCCAGCGAGGGAGTGCGCCTTACGACCGGCCCTGATTGAAACATGACGGGCGCGCTCCAGAATTCGCGGCGTCTTCATCAGGCGCTCATGGTCTGCGAGTATAAACCGTCCATTGCTCGATTCTTTGTGAAACGAGTCTCCCGTGTGACAACACGGGTTTGGTTCACGGTATCTTTTTTCCGCCTACACAATTTCTTCACATTTGGCCGGTAGGCTACAACCCGCTTGCCTTTGGTGCGGTAATTGCAGTCAGGCAGCTGGCCGTAGACAGGCTGATGAACCGCGGCCAAACCCACCTTGAAGAGACGACCTTCCATTCGCCAGCCAGGCGCTTCGAGACGACGCGAAAATCGCGTGATCGCCAGAGCCTGGCAGGGCTGCTTTTTAATAATTAAAGGAGTGAGAATATGGACGGTGTGGCAAATGGCGCCGACACGACGACCTGCACAAATTGTGGTCACGAACTCCGCCGGGGAATGCTCCGCTGCCGCGAATGTGGGCAGTCGACTGTCGAAACCGTTGTCGAGGAAAATACCGACGAATTTATCCTGCATGGCCCGGAGCTTCTTCCGAGCCAGGATCCCAAGTGCCCGTTGTGCGGCACGTTCCTCGAGCCCGGTACCACCGATTGCGCTGCCTGCACGTCCGACCTGCTGGATCAACTCTTGAATGGATCGGGTGAAAAAGACGCCAGTGCCGCCACTTCCGGTTCTCCATCGGCGAAATCGGCGGCGCAATTGCACGTCCGGCGGGCCGTGCATGTCGGTAATCGTGACCGTGCGACTCCCGGCATCGGGCCGTCGACAAAACTGCGCGAAGCTCCGTCTCTGCCGCGCCAGTCCGATCCGGCGAGAACGAAAGGCAAGGGAGCAGCCGCGGCAAAACAACGCAACAAACCGGTGTCGCAGTACGCCGCCCCCGACGATTTCGAGGCAGCCAATCAAAAGGCCGTCAATCAGCATGCGGCAAACCAGCAAACGGCCGCTGACGAAGAAGTTCCTACCGCGGAGGCAAGCTCCGAAGCAAGTGCTTCGGCAACTGTCGAAACCAGCGCCGCCTGCACGGCGTTGCTGGCATCCCTGGCAACGGCCGATGCCCAGCTCCGTTGCGGCATTGCCACCGCATTGGGCAAGCTGGGCGACAAGGCCGCGATGGTCCCGCTTGAACGGCACTTGAGTGATCAGGACGTTCGGGTTCGCCGTGCCGTGGCAGGGGCGCTTGTGCAGTTAGGGCACCCCAAGGGCCAGACGCTTCTGGATATCGCCGAACGCAAACCGGCCGCCGCGGTGATTCAGGAGCATCGCAGCGCCTATACGCCGCCCAAGCCGCGCAGCAGCTCCGGCGGTGGAGGCGGCGCGAGTATCGATTCCGGTACCCTTGTGAAGGTGGGTGGCGCCATTCTGGCCATCGCGGTCGCTGCCGGTGGAATCTGGTACTTCATGAATCCATCCACTCCTTCGTACGGAGGCAAGAAGGGCAAGTCTGCCGCCGCAAAGAAAGCGGCCGCGAAGAAGGGGAAGGCCGCGCATTAAGCCCACCCTACGAAACGTGAATCTGCCGCAGAGCTTCGTAGATGACGGCGGTCGCCGTGCTGGCCAGGTTCAGGCTGCGGACCGGGCCTTGCATGGGTAGCCGCAGGTTCGAGCCTGGCTGTTCGGTCAGAATCGATTCTGGCAAGCCGCGGGTTTCGCTGCCGAACACCAGCACGTCGCCCGGACGGAATTCGGCATCCCACACGAGCCGCGTGGCCTTTTTTGTGAAATACCAGAAACTGCGCCCCGCGAGCTGCGCCTTCAGGTCGTGCCAGTTCTCGACCGCTTCCCAATCGACGTGCTGCCAGTAATCCATTCCGGCCCGCCGCAGGTGCTTCTCATCAAGCCGGAACCCCAGCGGCCGCACCAGCCACAACTTGGCCCCCGCCGCCACGCACGTCCGCCCGATATTCCCCGTATTCTGTGGGATATCCGGCTGATGAAGGACGACGTGAAGTATCGGGTTTGGCATGAGCGAGTCAATCGAGATGTTTGATGTTTAGCCGCGAGGCGCAGCCGAGTGCAACTCAGAGTCGGCGATGTCTTTGTGAATCCCGCGCGGGTTCAAAACTCATTATCGCGTTACCAGCGCCGCAGCCTGCGACAAAGCCACCGGCGCGATCTGCGCCCCCAGGCTGGCCATGCCGGCGATCTCGCGGCGGACTTCGGTCGTCGTGACGAGCAGCGCTTCGAGCTGGTCCCGTGCAGACCGCACTTCGGCTGTCTCCAGTTCCAGCCGCGGGAACAGGCCCGTAGCCAAACGGTTTTGCGCCAGTTCCAACGCCAGTTCACCAATCCTGCGCGTGAGCCCCTGCCGCAGTCGTCGCGTAAACGACATGACTAATAGCCCCGACCACAACGCCAGGAACACAGCGGCATGAATGTAAAAATCGGACGATAACAGCGGTTTTCCGAGAATCGGATCGGCGTAGAAAAAACTGTAGGCTGGGCGGCCGATGATGTATGCCAGCAACACCCCCAGCAGGACTTCGTAGGTGGATCGCACGACGACACCCGAATGCTGCTCGGCCAGTTGCCGCACAATCGCCTCCACGCGACGACCGGCGTCCCCCAGAAACTCGTCCTCGACGCGCACGGCCTCGTGCCGCAATGCGTCGAAACTTCCCTGTTCGATCAGACGCGGATCGAGCCGCGCTTCCTGAACGTATCCCGTGATTACAAGCTGCGATTGCCGCAAGACAATATCATCCAGGCCGCAGACCGCGACCCGCTCCAGCCGGTTTTCGGCCTGTCGCTCCTGGCGTTTGGAATCGAGCCAGCGCACCCCCTGCACTGCGCCGATGAGGGCCATCTGGGCCGAGCTGCGTGCCCGAAACAGCCCCGCCGAGGCGATCAGGTTGCCCAGGCTATTGTACAGTCGCGTCAGCGTGGCAAACGGGCTGAATCCCCAGTTTTCGGAAACAGCGGCGAGTAGCCGACGCTCCCACAAATGTCGGCTCGACAGTAATTCCTCGCGCAACCGATCGGACATCAGCCCCACGAGCTTGAGTTTCTGTTCTTCGAGGGCCTGCTGCAAATGCTCGAGCCCCGCCGAATTCTGGTCCAAATGACTCTTGCAGCGATCGAGGGCCGCCTGGACGAGATCGATCAAATTGGCGCGGCGGATCTGCGTGCGGTGCGAAGCCGTCAATTGCGTCGAGAGCAAGTCCGTCAGCCGGCGGAAGTCGCCGCTCGGCCTTTGTCCTGCCTGCTGTTCGCGCAGCGCCCGCAACGAATCGACAAAGAAAATATCGGGCACCTGGTAGCGGCCGTCGAGCTGCGACCGCCAATCGTCGCGGACGTCTTCGTCGATGTCGGCGCAGGTCTGCACGAATACGAGCCGGCAACCGGTGGCGGCCTGTCCGAGTTCGTCGCCGACGCGGGCCGAGCGGTACTTCTGCTGCGTGGCCGTAAACAGCAAAACGTCGCAAAAGGGGAGCAGATGATGCAGCCGCGAGAGGTTCGAGCCGTCGGTTTCCAGTTCGGTCGTGTCCGGGTCGGGACAATCGATGAGCACGACGTCTCGCAACAGCGGTGCATCGACGCGAACGATTTCGAAATCGTCCAGGGGCAAGCCGAGCAGATCAAGCTCGACGTGCGGGTGGGCGACGAGAACGGGGCGCGTGGTCGTCGGGCGCTGTCGTCCGGAAAGAGTGCACTCGCGCCCCACGAGCGCGTTGACGAGCGCGCTTTTGCCCGTCCCCGTGCCGCCGAACGTCGCCACGATCAGCGGAGCCTCGAGCCTGATCCGCAGGGTTTCGACACGTGAGAGCAGCCGCCGCACGAGAGCGCGGCAGTGTTGCAACGGTTGCCACGCCGGCTCCGGCGTCGCCCAGCGCGTGAGCCGGTCGACAAGCTCGTCGACCTGGGCCAGCATTTCCAATTGGGCCAATTCGGGGGAGGACATAATTGTTAGTGTAACGAAGAAGTGGTGGGCAAAGCGACTGTTGCCTGGTTGGGCCGCACGACATGGTTCGTTCCGCCCCCTGCCGGCTCGTCGGCAGGTGAAGGAGATTCCGTCGCTAGAATTTAACCTATTAAAGCCCAAGACCCCTGCCACCTCGTGTGGCAGGTGAATCAGATTCTTCAGCGGTCGATGGCCATAGTAATTTGACCGGTTTTCGAAATCGTGAACGTGAGAATCTCATTCACCGGCCGGGCAAGCCGGAAGGGGTCTTGTTGAATTGAATGATGTCGATTCTAGCCGAAGAATCTTTCTCACCTGCCGGACGAGCCGGCAGGGGCCGTCGCGACGAGTCGGGTCGTGTTTCCCCTGCTGCGGCTTTGCATCCCGCATGCGGTTCCGGTTTAATAGAGAACTGCGTTTGCCCCTCCGCACGAGCACACCACCCAAGAGGACCATGATGCGTTCATTGCTGTCGCCGGTGCTGATTTTCAGTTGCGTCCTGACGTTGCCCGCATTGTTTCCCGGCACCGCTGTGGCGGACGATCTCAAATGGGAGCGGATCAAGATCGATCCCGTCTTCCGCTCGGAAGGGGTCGCCATTGCCGATGTCAATCACGATGGCAAGATGGACGTGATCAACGGCGAAGCCTGGTACGAGGCCCCCTCCTGGCAGATGCATCCCATTCGCAAGCTGAGCGACTACGGCAATGGCGCCGGCGGATACAGCCACAGTTTTGCCAACTGGGCCTATGACCTCAACGGCGACGGCTGGACAGACCTCATCTGCATCGACTTCCCCGGCGTTCCCTGCTACTGGTTCGAAAATCCCAAGGGCCAGGAGGGAGACTGGAAGCAGCACGAGATCTGGCACAGTGCGGCCAACGAGACGCCGCAATTCGCCGATGTCACGGGCGACGGAAAACCGGAGTTGATTTTCGCCTCGGAAGAGACGAAGGACAAGAAAGAGGGGATGTACGGTTATCTCGAAATCCCCGCGGGAGACAAGGTCTACGAGAAATGGACGTTCACGGCCATCAGCCCCGAGAACCTGGGAGCCGCCACGCATCGCTACTACCACGGACTGGGAGTGGGGGACGTCAACAAAGACGGCCGGCTCGACATCGTGATCCCGCACGGCTGGTGGGAAGGCCCGCCCAAAGAAAAACTGGGCCAGGGGCTGTGGACGTTCCATCCCCATTTTCTGACGGTTGACGGCAAAGAAGGACATCTGGCTGCGGCGGATCTGCACGTCGACGACCTCGATCTCGACGGCGACAACGACATCATGATGAGCTCGGCCCACCAGCGCGGCGTGTGGTGGTTCGAGAACACCGGCACGAACGCCGAGCCGAAATTCGAGTACCGCATCATCAGCGACGCCGTGTCGCAAACGCACGCACTGCACTATGTCGACATGAACGGCGACGGCCAGAAAGACCTGGTGACGGGCAAGCGCTGGTGGGCGCACGGCCCCAACGGCGACGACAACCCCAATGTCGAGCCCGTGATGATCTGGTATGAAATTCAACGCGAGAAAGGCTCGCGGCCGCGATTCATTCCGCACATCATCGGTGAAAGCCTGGGAACCGGGATGGGCACGCAATTCTCGGTCGCCGATTTCAACGGCGACAAGATGCCCGATATCATCCTGTCGAACAAGAAAGGGACGAACATCCTCGTGCAGCGTCCGCGGTAAGGTACGTCAGGCTTTCCAGCCTGACACAGGCGCCATTCAATCTCCCGCAGTAAATCACGCACTCATCGGCGCCGCAAACGTCGCCAGTAACTTGATTGCATATTCCGCGCTCGTGTCAGCCTGGGAAGGCTGACTTACTTGGGCCTAATCGTGACCGCCCCACGCCATTTCGAACGGCAGTTCCGGCTCTGCCTGGTGATCGTAGCGGCCCTGTTGTGTGCGTTGTCGACCGGCCCGGCCGCCGCATCGGACGACGACTTCGACGACTTCACCGACGAAGTCATCCGCCAGCCCGCCCCGCAAGGCGTCGTGATGCTGGGAGCGGCGCAGCAGCAGCCGGCAGGTCTCGCTTTGCGCTATTTCAATCAAGTGGTGCTCGGCAGCCGGCCAGGGGAGCACTCGTTGCACGACATCATCCAGGCCAGGACTCTCGCCGTCGATCTGATTTGCGATGGTGCTCCTGGCCTCGCGCGAAAACTCGAACTGGCGGGCCGCGGGGACATCATCCACTTGCGGGATCGTGTTGATGAATTGCGAAAGGAATTTCAGCTTGTCGATGATCGAGGAGAGCGGCAAGTGCCTGCCGAACTTGCTCAGCGGGCCAGCGCCCTGCGGGCCGAGATGGAATCGGGGCTGCTGGAAGAAAGATCGTTGTTCTCGAAGACATTGAGGCACACGCTGAATGCCCGGCAGTGGGCGTTGTATGCAGCGTTTCACGAACTTGACATCAGAGGTGGAAAGGCCCAGTTGCGGATCTACGGAGATCGCAAAGTCAAGGTAATCCGCATGACGAACGCCGCTCTGACTGACGAGGGGCTGGTGCATTTCAAGCCGCTGCCCCATCTGAGGGGAGTCCTTTTAGACTACACACAAGTCACCGACGACGGGCTCGCGCATCTGGCCGGGCTCACGAACCTCGAGGTTCTCGATCTGGGAAGTACGCAAGTCCGAGGCGAGGGACTCTTGCACCTGGCGAACATGCGGTGCCTGCAATACCTTGACCTCAGGCGCACGCCGTTCACCGACGCGGGCCTGGTTCATCTGCGAAACCTCACCGGCCTGAGGTTTCTGAATCTGGGACACACGCGAGTCACCGGCACGGGGTTTGCGCACCTGTCGGGACTGTCGAACCTGGAAACGATTCTCCTGCACCAGACTCCGTTCACCGATGAAGGCCTGTCGCACCTGCTCGGATTGGCCAACCTGAAGACGCTGGTTCTCGAGGGGACGCAGATTACCGACGCCGGCCTCGCACACCTGGCACGACTGCCCAGCCTGGAGACGCTCAACCTCAGGCGCGTCGGAATGACCGACAAAGGGCTCTCGCACCTTAGGTCGCTGACGAGCCTGCAAACTCTTGATCTCTACGACACCGACGTCTCCGAGACGGCAATCGACGAGTTGAAGAAGGCGCTGCCGCGATTGACGGTGGTGAAGTGAGCGGCGGCCGAAGATTCGCACAAGCGCGGAGCGCGAAAATACCCCGAAGGGGTTATGCAGCACAGCCCAGGGTTGCCCGGCCCACCGGGCAACCCTGGGTTACGAGGTGATGATACCCAACCCTGAAAGCGTTGCGCAGGCCGTTGCCACGCTGCAGAACCCCTTCAGGGTTCGTGTTCGTTATGGGCTATCTTCCCAGGGTAGCCCTCCTTCGTCGGGCAACCCTGGGCTATGCTGCTCAACGCTTTCAGCGTAAAACTGACCTCGCCGCCAGTCGGATAATTCTCGCGACACAGCAAGAAATGCCGCGGGCGCGGTGACCGCAAAAACGCACTCCCTCGCTCGCGCTTCGGGTTGGTATTACGACGCCACCATCGGCGCGGCCCGATCTATTCCCCCATCATCTCCTTCAGCACTTCCGGCGGCGCGACGGAGTACTTGAGCGGCTCCATCGAATACGACGCGCGACCCTGCGACAGGCTGCGGACGTGCGTCGAGTAGCCGAACATCGTGGCCAGCGGAACCTCGGCAGCGATCGCCTGCAAGTCGCCGCGTTGTTCTGTCCCCACGATCATCGCGCGGCGCGACATCAGATCGGAATGAATCGACCCGAAGTAGTCGTCGGGCGTGACCACTTCGAGCTTCATGATCGGCTCGAGCAACACGCCCCCGGCTTCGTTGACCCCCTGGTGCACGGCGTTCCCGGCAGCCAGTTGGAAGGCGACTTCCGCGTTTTCGAGATCGCTCGATTCGACCTTGAGAATTGTGATCTTTACCTGAATGAGCGGGTAGCCGTGCATGCCGGCCCCCTGCGCCCGTTCGCGCACCTCTTGCTCGATCAGGGCCAGGATCTCGGGGGCGGCGTCCCCAGGCTTGATATCGTTTTCGACGACGACTGCGTCCGACTCGGCCAGGGGCTCGAGTTTCAAATGCACCCGTGCGTATTGCGTGACGCCGGCCGCGTGGCGCGAGAATTCGCCCACCGACGTTTGCGACTTCTTGATCGTCTCGCGGTAGCTCACCTGCGGCTTGTGCACGCGCACGTTGAGCTTGAAATCTCGCTCCATGCGGTGGCGGATCACCTCCAGGTGCAATTCGCCCATGCCGCTGATGATCGTCTG
>Ga0207639_10003190_pt1 | contig 11020 bp, 14 predicted proteins | sample KBSCornC32_FD_184299 | JGI IMG/M metagenome (GOLD analysis project Ga0207639, IMG submission 184299) | Corn rhizosphere microbial communities from Kellogg Biological Station, Michigan, USA - KBS Corn C3-2 (SPAdes) (version 2) | ecosystem: Host-associated > Plants > Roots > Rhizosphere > Soil ...
GATTCGCGACTTATGCGAAGGATCTGCTCTAGGGGTGACTGAGGCTTTTCCATGCCGGCTAACACCTGAGTTAAGCAGCGACGCGAAGCGGCGCCGGCTTGGACGAATTGTTAGGCCGCGGCTTACTCCGGCAGCGGGCCCCACGCCCTCACGGTTTCGGCTACGGGAAGAGCCGTAGGGCGATCCGAGTAGCCAACAATCTCCAGCCCGCTGAAGGCCCCGCGGCAGGCCCACACGAGGACGTTGACGTGCTCGCCCGCCGGGTTTTCTGCCGTGGCATCTGCGACAAGTGTGGCGATCTCACGGCCTGGCAGGTGCGCGAAATCAACCGAGGCGCAGCCGCAGTCGCAGCGACCCACCACCTGAAGGCTATCGATTCCCGCGAGTGGCGGAATAGCCACACCCGCTGCCGGGGCCAGCGTCACGGCGCGTTCGAGGACTACACGCTCGGCCGTTGAGATAGGCCTGACGATGACCGGGGTCTTTCCCATGCGGCCTAACACTTGAGCTAAGCGGCCGCTGCCGCGTACCGCATGATCATGCCACACCCCGTCGCAGCGGTCCGCTTGAGCGAATAGTTAGGCCTCCGTGCCTGCTGCCTGCTACGAGCCTGCTTCAGCAGCAGCTTGAAACGCTTGTGCGACCTCTTGATGCACAGATGCATAGAGGTTGCTGTCCACAGTGACAGGGTCAAGCCCTTCCGCGTGGAACACCGTGTCAGTGAACGCCTTTGCTGTAGACGGCGGATTTCGTTCGAGCCGGGCGTTCCAAAGCGGCGGAAGACAAAAGCCTAGCTTCACGGACAACGTATTGAGGAGCCTTGCCGCCTCTGCTTGTGACAAATGCGCGACCGGATTCGAGGGCATTGAATGAGAGGCCTAACGCCGTGTTAAGCCGCCGCCACGCGACGGCAGTTGGTTAGAACGAAGTGTCTCATGGCGGTCGGCTTGAACACATAGTTGGGCCCCAACGCCGCATAAGGTCTTTGCGACTATTTGCCTACGCATTCGCGCAGCTTGCCAACCAACTCAGAGAGCTCGGTGGTCTGCGAGAGGTCACGGAGCGACACGGTGTATGCGGTTGTGCCAACCACAGGGACAACTCCTCGGTTGGCACCAGTTACAGAAAAGCATCCCTTTGTGTGTTGTAGAAACAGCAGCACTTGCTTTCCCGCGAAGCCGGAGAGAGGCCTGGATTCCACGAACGACACGTCAGTGCAAACCCCTTCGCTTGCTGTGCCTTTGAAGTCTTGGTGCTCTCCGAGTTGGCACCGCTCGGAGCCGTGGTCCGTTTTACACCTATCAATAGTGGCGAGCGTCACGACGTCGGAGCCTGTTGCGATTTCGCAGAGATCCATCTCCACAATCTTGCCGAAACAGAGTGTCGGAAGCAGAAGCATGACGCCTAGAAGCAAGCTTGACTTCATGTACGACAATCTCCGGATTGGGGCCCAACACCTGAGTTAAGCCGCGCCGCGAAGCGGCGTCGGCTTGGACGAATTGTTAGGTGCCATGCCGCAGCGCCGGGTTGACCACTTCTACGACAACCCCGTGACCGACAACACGCGACCCTTCTTGAACGGTGAACTCGAATCCCGGGTAAAGACGTCCAAGCTGATACTCCGGTACGAGCAGCCACAACTCCGCTTGCACAGAGTCGCCCGGTTGAACCGTGTCGGCCCCGGTGTACTCGTGATGTGCATCGTTGAGGATTTCCCCTAGGCCGAAGTCATGCGTGGGCCGATAGCCCGAGCAGACTGGACGTGATCTGCCACCCGCTGCCGTCCGCAGGAATGTTATGTCGGCTTTTAGGTCGGGTGGCTTTGAAGGTCTCACCATGGCACCTAACGCCTGAATTAAGCCGACCCGCGAAGCGGGTTCGGCTTGAATGACTTGTTAGGCCGCATGCTAGGTGGCCAAGAGAGACGAGTCATACCAGACGTCCGTTTGCCCAGGCGCTAAAAGTACGCGCCAGCCCGGCTCGAGCGCAAGGTACGGAATGATGGTTGGGGCGTGCGCTACAAGGTGATGAACATGCAACGGCTGAAAGAACTCTGGATGGTCAGAGAACTCACCGCCCCAGATGTACCAGCCGCACGTCCCATTCTCAGCGGGGTGACGCAGAGCATTGAGTGGTAGCTGCGAAAGCGTAAGAAGCGCAACGCCCGAGCAATCATCCTCGCCTGGCGGGACAAAGAGCGAGCCGAACTGCTCACATATCTCCGCTTGCGATGAGAGTTGGTTCATGCGGCCTAACGCCTGAGTTAAGCCGCCACCACGAAGTGGTGGTCGGCTTGAATGAATTGTTAGGCCGCCTGCCGACGAGTGAAGGCAGAAAAGCCTGTGTATGACCAGAAGGCTAGGACGGTCCCCAGCCAGAGAAAAGCCCACTTGAAGCAATCACGGGCAAACTGGATGAATGGAAACGAATTGCCTGGATGCTGGCCAGCGATCAGCGGCCACGCCTCGACTTGCCAGAAACTAAGGTACGTCTCTACACCCAGCCAAAAGGGAAACAGCCAGCCGGCTGAAAAGAGTGCTACCAGTACGGCAAGGACTCTTTGTCGTGTCATAGGGGCCTAACGCTTGAAGCGGCCGCTGCTGACCGCCGCATGATAGTACCGCAACCCGTCGCAGCGGTCCGCTTGAACGAATAGTTAGGCACCAAAGAGCCTACCTGCAGAGGTGCGTGACGAATGCCATGCCGTGAGCACCAAGAACAATACGCCGCCAAAGACTACAGTCGTACATAGCGTGAAACCCCATGGGTTGCTTGCAACGGTGCCCCAAGCAAACTCGGATAGTTGCCCATGCCCCATTACGACAGCCCGCCAGGTGGGTGGGATAGGTTGCTTATAGCGAGAAAGCGCCTCAGCGGGGGGCATTGCGGCGAGCCAAGGCGCCCAAGTTGAGAACGCAAATGCAGTAGTCAGCGCGACAACGAGCTGGGAAAGAGAAAGCCAAAGACGAGAACTCCGTTTCATATCCCGCAGGTGCCTAACGCCTGAGTTAAGCCGCCACCACGAAGTGGTGGTCGGCTTGAATGAATTGTTAGGCCTCAGCATACGCCGCTACAAGCTGACTCTCGCACGCGGCTGAGCCGATATGGAGGATCAAAGTGCGCTCCAGTGGCACGACCGGATGTGCTGCTGAGTGCTTTGCGAACTCCAAGAACTCGCCAAGACTGTCTCCCTCGTGCCAGGTGGTCATGACAAAGGAGCCGTCAGGAATGTCGCCGTAGTCAAAAGCCTCGAGATTGGCGAAATCAACCGAGTCATCCCACGAGCTACAGCCGGCGCCCCAAGCCAGCATGTACAGGCAACCCAAGTCCAAAAGCCAACGGCTGACGAGGTTTTGCCAATCCGGGTCGACGAGGCAATCCAAGACCAACAAGGCTCGCGTCGGCCGGCATTCCATCTGTGATGGAAATGCGCCCGGAAGCAAATGGACGTATTGCGGATCGCTATCCATGCGGCCTAACTACAAATAGACCCCGAAAGCGGGGCGTTGCATGGCATCCTGCGCGTGTGCGGATATCGCGTCAAGCCATATTCTTACACAATGTCAGCAACTTGCGCGGTCGCGCCGGCCGTCCCAAGCCGATCACACTCCGTTGCAACATCCCTGGTCCGAGGGCGTAATGGATTACGCATCCGGAAACGACGGCGTAACGGGTGGCTCGGTGCCATCGCTCGGTCCGCGTCTGATGGAAGAAGTTCGGCGCAGGATCCGTCTCAAGCACTACAGCTTGCGTACCGAGCAGGCTTACGTGGGATGGATTCGCCGGTTCATCCTTGCCAACGGCAAGCGGCATCCGCGCCACCTCGGCGCGGCGGAGGTGGAGGCGTTCCTGAGTGCGCTCGCGACGGACGGCGACGTTGCGGCGGGGACGCAGAACCAGGCGTTGTCGGCGATCCTGTTCCTGTATCGCGAGGTGCTGCGGCTCGATCTTCCGTGGTTGAGCCACGTGGTTCGCGCGAAGCGTCCGCGCCGCCTGCCGGTGGTGCTGGGGAAAGACGAAGTAGGCCGGCTGCTTGCGGTGATGGAAGGCCGTACCTGGTTGATGGCGAGCCTGCTGTACGGCACCGGCATGCGTTTGATGGAATGCCTGCGCCTGCGCGTGAAGGACGTCGATTTCGCGCGCAACGAAATCCTCGTGCGCGACGGCAAGGGCGGCAAGGATCGCCGCACGATGCTGCCGCGTTCGCTGGTCGAGCCGCTGCAGCGGGAGATCGAGCGCTCGCTGCGGCTGCACGCGATGGATCTTGCCGCCGGCTTCGGCGCGACGCGCCTGCCGCACGCGTTGGCGCGCAAGTATCCGCGCGCGGCGCGCGAGCCCGGCTGGCAGTTCGTGTTCTCGGCGACCCAACGATCGCGCGATCCGCTCGACGGCTGCGAGCGGCGCCACCACGTGGACGACGCCGTCCTCGCGCGTGCGCTCGCGCGCGCGAGGCGGGCTGCCGCGATCGCCAAGCCGCTGAGTGCGCATGCGCTCCGCCACAGCTTCGCGACGCATCTGCTCGAAGCCGGCTACGACCTGCGCACGATCCAGGAACTGCTCGGCCACAAGGACGTATCGACCACGCAGATCTATACGCACGTGTTGAATCGAGGTGGGCGAGGCGTCGTCAGCCCTCTGGATTGATTCGCAGGGGGCGATGCAGTCGTTTCGCCACAGGCGACGGTACTCGCCTTCAAAACGGAGGCGTGCGGCGCGCACGAAGGCAGGAAGCACGCGAGACGCGTCCCCAACCCCAGCCGTTCCTGTCAGCGTGACCCGTAGCGGCCGAAAGGTGACCGCGATCGGTGATCCGCTGACACGAGTGGGTTGCTGCGTGGTTCCGGTCACTCCCGAGGTGACTCGAGTCAGTATTTTACTGACTGCAGTCCGCAATGCGATGACTGCGATCAGCGCGGCATCGACGGCTGTCAGTGCGAAGATGGAAGCAGTCACGGGCGCAGGCGCTGCGGTCACGGCAGCGCTGACACCGGTCATTCGCGCGCTGACACCGGCCGTTCCGGAGCTCACACCGCTCGCGCGCGCGCGGACTGCGAACAAAGAAAAGGCCGCATCACTGCGGCCCCGAGGTGACAGCGGTCAGCGAAGACCCGTCATGCGGTCTTTGCTTCCTTCTTGCGGCGAACGCCCTGGCGGGCGAAGCGGCTGCCGAGTTCCTTGCGCAGCGTGGTCAGGCCCTCCGTGCGACCGGTGACCTTGAGCAGGCTGTAGGCCTGCAGCGCGACGTCCATCACGTCGCTGCCGAGCGCGGCATCGGTGTCGCTCGCGCGTTCGCTCAGGCGGGACAGGCGCACCAGACGCGGGCGCAGGTGGTCCATCGTGGCCAGATCCGCCTGCGCATCGGCGAGACCGACGTTGGCGGGGACCATCTGCGGGTTCTGCTCCAGCACGCGCAAGGCCTGCCGGCAGAACGCCTCGGACTTCTCCCCCATGTGGCGCATCGAGCGCTTCTGGGCCGGGCTCAGCGCGATCAATCCGGCGAGGCGGGTTTCCAGTTCCGAAAGGGCCGCGTCCACGGCCTGGAGCTGGGCGTCGTCGAAGCTGAGCGAAACGAGGTTCTGCGTCATGGGGTGCTCTCCTGTGTGTGATTCCCGTTGACCGACCGGCGAACCCCAGTGGCTGCCGACCGGATGCCTTGCGGCATGGAGGGATTGCAACAGGAGGCGGTCTCAGAGGCTGCGACAGGCGATCGCGTGCCGCGGACGTAGGTGCGCCCTGGCCCATCGTGCTTGGTACGCCGACGAAGCGGGGGCAAGGCCCACCTACGCGGCTGCCTTGCTGCTCAATGGAGCGGAAGGGGGATCAGCACGACGAATGCATCGCCGTCGAGCGCATGAATCACGAGATTTTCGCGGAATAGCCGCCAGGTCAGCGAGTCGCCGGCCAGGAAAAAGGTTTCAAGGAACTTGTCGTCTGCAGCCAGTCTATCGTTGCAAGCGACCGGGTCCGCGGTTTCGAGGCACCATTCGGGTCCGCATCGGATCACGACGCATGCAACCTCCTAATACAGGCGAGATGCGAGGCCGCCACCAAGATGTGGCTCGGTGTTCGAAACCGTCAGCCTGCCATCGCCGAGACGATGCGTGCCCATCGCGCGGCGAGCCAGCGCGTCATCGCCACGGCCAGGACGAGCAGGGCAGGGCTGTACGCGACCCACCAGTATTCCGCGACGAGACGCACGATGGAGGCGATCGGCTCGCCGGAATGCGCACTGGCGGCTTCGAGCTGCGGCACGACATGGACGAGCAGGGCGCTGACCGGCAGGACGATCAATGTCGCAAGCAGGCCCAGCGTTCCGTGGCAGAGCGCGCCGACGACGAACACGAACAGGCCTCGACGCGGCAGCGCAGGCCGACGGCGAAGGGCGACGACCGCCGGCCAGAGGATGGGCGCGAGCGAGCAAGCGACGAGAATTGCCAGGGTGCCGAGCACCACGAGTCCGGAACCTGCCGCATCGGATACTGCATCGCCCATGGGTGGACCTTTGTGGAGTGGAATGCGCTCTGCGAATACGCAAGGCCGTCGTCGCCCTCGCGGCACCATCTTGCAGGAAGGGGCCCAATGAAGCACGCCTGCGGTGTGCGCATGACCGAATGGCCCCCGACGCCGCGATGCTCCGTGGAACCGGGCAGGGCGCGATCGGCGCCGTGACGGGAAGCGGCCCGTGAATTCATCGGCATTCGTTCGTGGCATCGCGGTGTGCGCCCTCGTCGCGCTATCCGGCGACGCGCGTGCATACGAGGTCTACACGGTCACGCGCACCGACGACCCGGCGCCGGACGGCTGCACGCCCGGCGACTGTTCGCTGCGCGAAGCGATGCTCGCGGCGAACGCGTCCGCGGGGCTCGACGACGTGATGCTCGCCGCGGGCACCTACGTGCTCGGCTCGACGGTCGAAGTCGAAGGCGAGGTGCGCATCATCGGCGCGGGCATCGCGCAGACGAACGTGACGGCGGCGTCCGTCGCCGTCGATACGCTGTTCCATCTCGACGAAGTCGCGCCGCCGACGCTCGGATTGATGAATCTCTCGCTCGACGCGCTCGGCGGCGACGAGGTGGCCGGCAAGGCGAGCGCGACGCTCGCGCTCGACCACGTCGCGCTGCCCAATCCCGACGGCGGCATCTACCTCGAGTACGCGGCCGAGGGCGGCATCGTCAACGTCGACGATGCGCAGATCGCCGGTCTCTTCGGCTTCTACGGCACGCGCATCGCATGGATCAACGACAGCCGCTTCGGGCGCCTGGCGCTGCTGCAGGCCGATCCGGGCGTCACCTACCAGCTCGGCCTGTCGCGCGTCGTCGTCGACGGCAGCACGCGCGACAACAGCGCGCTGCGCCTCGACTCGGCCGGCGACGTGTTCTTCGACCAGGTCACCGTGCAGGACACGCGCTACGGTTTCTACATCGACGAGGCGCCGGCGTCGCTCACGATCGACGGCCTGCGCTACCTGCGCAACCAGGCGCCGATGCAGGTGGTCTCGGGCGCGGACCTCACGCTCGTGCACGCGGAGTTCCGCGACAACCGCCCGACGGAGGTCAACGAGCCCGACGAACCGGCCGCATTGTGGATCTCGTCCGGCGGCTCGCACGTCGTCGTCGCCGACTCGACCTTCGCCGACAACACCGGCTCGGGCGACACCGGCGGCGCGGTGCTCGTCGAAGGCGGCGCCGAGCTGTCGCTGCGCAACGTCACGTTCCACGGCAACTCGTTCACTGCGACCGCCGCGGCCGCCGGCGCGCGTGGCGGCGCGGTCGGCTATCGCGCGGCGTCGAACGACACCGTGCTCACCTTGCAGAACGTGACGATCGACGCGCCGACGATCGCGCCGGCCGGCATGGAAGGCTGGGCGTTCGGCGGCCGCGGCAGCGGCACGGACGTGACCCTGAACATCTTCAACAGCGTGTTCGTCGGCAGCTGCCGTTCCGACGGCGTGGTGCCCGACTACGCGATCGGCAACGTCAAGACCTCCGGCGACAACTGCGGCTTCGGCAGCAGCGGCAACCTGCTCGGCGTGTCGCGCGCGGACGTCGCGCTCGGTGCGCTCGGCGACCACGGCGGCCCGACCGCGACGATGCTGCCGGCTGCAAGCAGCGTGGTCGTCGATGCCGGCGTTTCGCTCGGCTGCCTCGACGCCGACCAGCGCGGCCTGCCGCGCCCGGCCGGCGGATCCTGCGACGCGGGTGCGATCGAGAGCGGCGACGGCATCTTCGCGAACGGGTTCAACTGAACGTCGCGCGGGGCGCCGATTCCCCTCGCGCAGCAGCCGAATACTGCAACGCGCGCAGCGCCTCCATCGCATCCTGCGCGCGCTCGACCGGCACGAACAGGTGGTCGTGATGCACGCCCGCGATCACATTGCAGCCGATGCCCGCGCGCGCGAGCACGTCCGCGAACGCGGCGGTGAGGCCGACCGCGGCGAGGTCGGAATGCACGGTGAGGGTGATCCACGCCGCGGTGAACGTGATCGGCAGCCCGAGCGCGATCGCTTCGTGTTCGGCGAGCACGGCGGACAGGCCTTCCGGTTCGCGCATCGTCGCGACCACGCTCGCGGGATCGGGCGAGACGTCGGGCGGCAGCACGACGAACGCGTAGCGGCCGGGATCGAGCGCCGGCTGCATCTGCGCGAGGAGCGTGTCGAGATCAGCGATCGCAGGCATGGTTCGACATGGCTCCCGTGACGTCACGCGCGGATTGTTCCTTACCGAAGCAGCGGGGAGAAGCCGTGTCTGCAGTCCGACGTATCGCTCGAACGAAATGGACCGGCTTCTTCACCGCTCCCGCTTGCGGGAGAGGGTAGGGTGAGGGAAAACGGAGCGCGGCGTCGCGCGCACGCACATCGCGCAACGATGGTCGGTTCGCCGCGAGCGCGTTCCCTGCGACGCATGGCTTCGTCTTCCCTCACCCGCGCCTGCGGCGCGACCTCTCCCACGCGTGGGAGAGGTGACAAACCATGAGATCCGTCAGCGACCGGGCGGGCCTTCGCGCAGGCGATAGATGTAGGCATCGACCGTCGCACCGTCGTCGAGCCGGGCGACCGTGAGCACGCGCTCGTAGCCCTCGCCTTCGAACGCATCGAGGCGCGGCCAATGGGTGGCGAGTTCGTCCGAACTGAAGACGAGACCGCGCACGACGTCGCCGTCGTCGGCGAGGACGATGCCGGGATAGCCGAGCGCCGCGCCCCAGCCTTCGGCCAGCAGGCGGCCGGTCACGCTCGCGGGCTGCCACGTGCCGCGCACGTCGGCGAGCACGTGCGCGTTCGGCTTGCCGGGCGCGAGCGTTCCGTAGACGAACAGGCGCTCGATCATCGCGGCGGCTCCGCGGCATCGGCATCGCCGCGCGCATAGAGGTCGAAGTGCATCACGTCCTCGCGCGTGCCGAGCTTCGTGTACAGCGCGACCGCGGGGTCGTCGCCGTAGTCGGCCTGTACGAACACGACATGGATGCCGCGTTGCGCGGCGAGCGCGTGCAGCCGCGCGATCAGTGCGGTCGCGACACCGCGGCGGCGCCAGCGTGCGTCGACCGCGAGGTCGTAGAGGTAGAACTCCGATCGCGCCTGCTCGAACTTCGGCAGCACGTAGCCGGCGAGTCCGCCGATCACGACGTCGCCCGCACGCGCGGCGATCGCGACGAACGTCGAGCTCGCGAGCAGGTCGCGCAAATAGGCGTCCGCGGGCTGATGCGCGGTATAGGTCGGTACGTCGTCGAAGGCGCGACCGAACATCGCGAGCATGCCGCGCAAGTCCGCTACGCAGCGCGCGTCGAGTACGTCGATCGTGATCGATCCAGTCATGTCGCCTCCTGTGTGCGACATCGCGCTCAGCCGAGCCGCAGCAGCCGCGGCACCTTCTCGAGCAGGATGCGCACGAGCTCGGGATCCATGTACGCGTAGTCGTCCGGGATGTCGAGGCAGACCACGCGCTTGCCGCCGAGATGCGCGCGGAACTTCTGCGACAGCCGCTGGCGGTGCGCCTTCTCCATCACGAACACGACATCGGCCCAGGCGAGGAGTTCCGGAGATACGGGCGTCGCGGCCTCGTGGCCGAGGCCGGCCGACTGCGTCTCGATGCCGTCCCGATCGGCGAACACCTGTTCCGCGGTCGGGCTGCGGAGACGGTTCTGCGTGCAGACGAAGAGGACATGCATGGCGAGTGAGGTAACGTCGATCTGTGCGAGCATGCGAGACGATGGCGACCGGCGCAAGCGGCGACCGGCAGTCCATATGCGACGCGCGTGACGGCGCGCGTCGCGGCTCACGCCTGCGTCGCGATCTCGTCGTAGCCGCGGCCGAGGAACTCGACCAGGCAGAAGCCGTTGCCGAACGGATCGGCGAGCAGCGCGAGCTTGCCCCAGCGGTGCGTGCGCGCGACCTGCTCGAGCGTGGCGCCGGCCGCGACCGCGCGCGTGGTCGCGCGCTCGATGTCGTCGACGACGAGGTCGAGATGCACGGGCGTCCAGTGCCGCGCGTAGTCGCGTGGCGCGTCCACGTGCGCGCACGGGCGGCTGCCCGCGGCTTTCACGAGCAGGTAGATCGGCGCCGAGGCGCCGAGCAGTTCGACCCCGGCCGCGCCGAAGCGCCGGCCGATGCGCAGGTCGAACGCGCCGGTGTAGAACGCGATCGCGCGCGGCAGGTCGTCGACGTCGATGTTCACGAGCAGGGAAGCCACGCGTCGACTCCTTACATGGACCAGTCGAACGTGGACGCCGCGCGCCGCGTGCCCGTCTCGAACACCGCGTCCGCGCCGTGCACCGAGAGCGTGAAAGCAGCGACGCCGTCCTTGCCCGCCGCATGATGCAGGACGAGAACCTGGCGCGCGACATCGAACGCCTCGACCGTGACGCGATCGCGCGCGAGCACGATGCCTTCACGGTCGCCCGGCGCATGGAAGCGCACCGAGGCGATCGCCGGCCGCGTGCCGTCACCGACTTCGAGCTCGATCGAATAGCCGCCGTCGTCGAACGACAGCGACGAAGTGGCCCGTGCGGGGCCGGCTCCTGCAAGAGA
>Ga0207639_10003191_pt1 | contig 11017 bp, 7 predicted proteins | sample KBSCornC32_FD_184299 | JGI IMG/M metagenome (GOLD analysis project Ga0207639, IMG submission 184299) | Corn rhizosphere microbial communities from Kellogg Biological Station, Michigan, USA - KBS Corn C3-2 (SPAdes) (version 2) | ecosystem: Host-associated > Plants > Roots > Rhizosphere > Soil ...
ACCTGGTGTACGATATACGCCTGACGTTCCTTTTTTAGCATTAGCCTGGTAATTACTCACTAAAATTAAATATAATTATTGCAAAAAAACGCAACAGTTATCAAAATTTATTGCACAAATTGGGCAATAACCCGCAAAGACTGCGTGTTTAACAACTGGTTTGCAAAAATCTAAATCCACATTCAGGTAAGTAAGTAATATGACCACCGGTTGCAATAAAATGCCAGGTATCCAAAAACTGCCAAATTCTTAACATGGACAAGCTGCCGAAAGAACAAAAATTTATCATTGTAAGATCTGCTCCAGGTAGATAAAATCTCCATTGGCATCAATTCCCTGTACAGTTAATCGTAATTTATTGGATAAGTCATTATTAAAAAAACGGAAATGGTATTTCCCATCCCTGCCGATCATAGGTTTGCTGTTCCATAAAATCAAATACCTGTTGTCGGTTGTGTTCTTATTTAGATCAGGAGATAGCTGGTAGTCGGTTGGATAAAATTCTTTAACTAAAGCGTAGCCATCTTTTTCAATTTTACTGTATACTTTATCGTAGGGATTGTCCCTTATACCTACCCCGTTCTTTGTATAAATTGCGATAGCGCCCTGCGTTGCGCCCAATACAGAAGCTTCCTGTTTTAATACCTTTATGAAAGCAACGTCATCTACAAATAAAGAGTTAATAATATCTTTCGTAACATTTTGGCCGTTTAGGAAGTAAGCTATACCGTTAGATTCCAAAACCATCCCGGGAAAGTCTTCCGATGCTGCGGCTGTATTATCACTCAGGGCATTTAGAGCATCGAAGCGGTTGAACGTAACAGTGGGATCAAATGGATTGCCCTGGACCGTAACTCCGGGAACAGCGGCCTGTATGATCTGCCAGATCGTTCTGTAATTTTTAAAATCAGCAGGGTTAATTCCTTTGCCCATAAGAAAAGGGCCTTCAGCATATTCCCTGTTTAAAGAGTCTTCGGGCGAGCGCCGCCTGCCTTTTACGGTAACATTTGCCAAACTGATCACGCCCGCCGTATCGGTTTTTATTTTATTGGCTAAAAACTCTGCCAATGCAGTTTTAGCATTGGCAATATCAATGGTATCCATATTTACAAAAGGCTTTGCAGCGGAACGTTTTAAAGAATCAATATAAGTAGGGTAGAGCTTGATATCTACGATATAATTTTTCTTTTCTTCATTGGTTCCCATATAAGCTATGGAAGCCTTTTTTATAAAATTCAGGTCGCTCAAAACAAATTCCCCCTTGTCAGTAATTTTTGCTTCTGCCAAAATAGTGGAAGAGTCGCTGGTTTTTATGATAAAAGAAACGATGCCTTTTTTTATGATCTCAGCCCTGTCACTTTTAGTAACAAGCCCGGATAATGTCATGGATGATTCCGGTGGAAATTTTATTTGATCGAACTGGTTGGCTAGAATTTTTTTCCATTGAAATCTTCGCCATCCATTGGTCAATAACAACAGGTCAAGGTTGCTTAAGGTAGTGTTGTTTTTGTCTTTAAAATAATAGCCTGGCAGGTGAACATAGCCCTTTATATCAGCTGTTAACAAAATATCCGATAAAATATTTTCAGCAGATGAAACACTATCCATGTTTGAACCTGCATCAGTTAATTTAACCATAAAGGAGGCTTTTTTACCAGGAAGATCGACAGTTATCCGGTTTAACGCACGTTTTTGATTGTTTATAGCGCTTGTGTTGATGTCCGGTTTAATTACTTTGTAATTACTGATAAAAATTATTCTTCCGCAATGGGAATATCTTTTTCTGTGAACAGGGTGATCTGCAAAATACCAGCAGGAAGATTTTTCTTGCTGATGGCAGCAGTAGTAAGCCCTTCTTCAAAATCCAGGTACTGGGCATATACCAGCTCACCGTTTATTTGTGCTACAACTTTGATTTTATTGTATAGATTTTTATTGCCATCAGCCCGCTTTAAGGTTACAATGGCCCTGTTGGCATTGGAATTATCCACCTGCATAGCAACGCCTTCGTTTTTCGCAGCGGGTAATTTGAATTGTAAAGTGCTGCCATTATTACTACTGATGGTTGACAGGTAAGTATTATTCTTTAGGGGTGTGATGGTAAAAGAACCCATGCCATCGTGCTTCGTATCAAAGCCAGTAATTAGTTTACCGTCTTTATCAGTAATGGAGCCTTTTAAATTGACAGGAAACCCGTTTTGATCAACTATTTTAAATGCCACCCTGTTCTCAACACCTTCAACCAGTTCGCCGCCTTCGGGGAAGAAGTTCATTTTTATATCGGTCTTGGCAAGCCCTGTATTGGGAGCTTTGTAATCGGCGCCATAAATAAAAATATTCTTTGTTGCAATAAAACCTGGAAAATTAAGCATCCAAAGCGTATATGCATTGATAGTATAGTTGCCGGTTTTTATTGTTGCCGGTAAATCAAGATCGCAGGAAGTGCTGCTCAAACTATCAAGTTTATACATTTTTTTTAAAACCACCTGCCCATTCTTATCTATCAGGTCAAGATAAATAACTTTACTTAAAAAAGTAGGCGTACCGTCCAGTAAACACCAGGTTTTCATCCATACTGTCTCTCCGAAAGTATAGGAGTCCCTGTCCATTTGAAGACTCACCTTTTCCTGCGGATAATTTACTTTAAAAAAACTTAAAGCAGAATCAATGGAAATTGCATTGTTATTTTCATTCTGGCTTTTTGCGGCAGAAAATATAAAGGCTACTATGCTGAGCAGTACGAGCTTTTTCATTGGAATTATTTTATAAAAACAACGTGTCACTAAAGGTGCAAATTAAAAGAGCCTGCTTATTGGTAAGCAGGCTCCTGTAAAAAAGTAATCTATTTATTATAAATTAATGAAACTTTTGCAGTTCGGGTATCGGTAACCGGGAGGCCAACATATCCCCTTGCATAAACAGTAAATACTCTTTGATTCGCCACCGTAGAAGCATTAGTATAAGTAGCAGCTGTGCTTAAGGTGGTAGTAGCTCCTGCTGCCCTCAGCGTCCAGGCTAAAGAATTGCCCGCGGGTAATGAAAAGGTATCAGAAACCGCCTTATAGGCTAAATTTGAGATGAGTTTCGTGGTTCCAAAATATAAGTCAAGGCCGGTAGAATTTGGACTGAGGTTGACGAACCTGTATTGAACAAAGCCAGAGTCGGGTTTGTTTGCAGGATCCACAACATACACTGTTTGGGTGTTGGCCGCCGTATCAGCAATATGAAGGGTTTGGTATTGGTTTGCAACTGTAGTAACAGTTGTTGCAAATACTATCACCGAGTCGATGTTGGTATTTTTCTTAGGTATGCTTATAACGACTGAATCCTTGCCCGGGGTCACTGAAAAATAATCAGCGTAGTTTGTTCCATTGGTATTTAAGCCTCCACCGGGAAATGGCGTAGGGTAATTGATGGTAGCAGGGCTTACCCTAATACCATTGATCTTAATTTGCACACTCGGATTTGCTGCGTAAGGCGAGGCATAGTTGATTTTTAAAAGCGCCTGGCCATCTGTTAGATCATAAGGGGAAACTCTCAATACATTCTTTTTGCACGACCAGGTCAATGCAATTAAAAACGCTATACTTATGCTTCCTATGATAGTTAATTTTTTCATTTTCTTTTTTTATGTTGTTAAAAAAACAATCCATTATACCTGCTACGGTTCACTAAACCACATTCTCTTGGTTTGATAATCGGTAGCCAGCGCACCTATTCTTAAAAGCTCGTTATAATTATAAGTGTATTCCGACGTATAATGGGGCCGAACCCTGTAAGCAGGGAGATTATTATTTAATGAGTATAAGGTGGGCAAGGTAAATGTTTTATACACCTGTTGTAAAGTAAGCGGGTCTGCATCAGTGTAATGATACCTGCGCATATCCACCCAGGTTTCAAAGAAACCCCAACCCCATAATGCAATATATTTTTGCAGCATAATGTCGGTAAGTGTTAATGCTGCTGCACTTTGTTTTACATTAGCCCCTGTTAAATACTTTGTTTGCGAAAGGGTAGGCAATGGCGTAGTTCCATAAAGGTTTACTGCACCCTTCACGGCGCTGTAACTCCTGTTGATAAAATCAAAATGTGCCTGTATACCATTTTTGTAAGCCGTATATGCTATCGTTGAGTAGCCTTTTCTAAAAGCAGCTTCAGCTTTTATAAATTGCATTTCGCTATAAGTCATGATAGGAAAAACCGCTTTGTTCTGGAAGAGGTATTTGCCCGTACCATTGGTAAATACACCGGGGCTTGGATTTGCATATAAGCTATCTCCAAAAGCAATGGCTACTCTTTTTCTTGCATTGGCGCCGGTTGTTGTGGCGCTGAAAGGATCGCCTGCACCAGGGTCAACACCTCTAAATCCGCCGTTGCCGTTTGTGGTATCCTGCGAGCAGGATAGCATGTATTGCATTCTTGGGTCCCTGTTTGCCGGGGTTGTATTGCTTCCTGTTAAAGCCGTACCGTCTAACAGGCGAACGATAAAATTACTTTGCCTGAGTGTACCCATATTATCCCTAAAAGTGCCAAAATAATTGGAGTTGCCATTTACTGTTGCGTCAAAGGGAACACAAAAATCATCATCAACCACAGCCATTGCATTATCACAGTATTTGATCACTGAATCTGCATTGTAAATTGCTTTATTAGTTAAGTGATGCCAGTTGCGGGCTAAAATTCCGTAAGTGAACTTTTTCCATTTTGCTATATCTCCATTATATACATAATCGCCAACTTTTAGTTTGCTGCCTACTGCGCCTTTTGCAAGCGCCTGGTCCAAATAAGTAATGGCCAGCCTGCAAATAGAATCCACTCCTTTATAGACAACATCCTGCGGATCGTAATGAAAAGTAAAAGTATTTGGCTTGAAGGCATCGTAAAATATAATATCGCTGTTATAATCCGTAGTGTGTTGAAAACTCCATGCTTTTAATGCAAGGGCAACGCCTATAAAGTCGGGTTCATTATTTTTAGTTCCATTTTCAATAATGTAGTTGATATTATTTCCCAATGCGTAATAGGTCATTTGCCATGTTGCTGCCATTGTTCCGCCTGAAAAGGTGTATCCCTGTGCATCGTAAATATTTGCATTTGAAACGGCATAAGTAAGCCAGTTTTGAACAAACTTGGCCACATATAAGCCTCCGTCAGATTGCAAACCGGTGGGTATCGCTGCCAAACATTGCGGCAAAACCGAACTGTTGGAAGGCTGTTGTGTTGTATCAGGGTCTGTATTAATATCAAGGTATTTTTTGCAGCCCAATGTTGTACTTACTACAAGGGTTACTAAAAAAAGCTTATTCAATAATTTGTATTTCATAATAGTAAATTAAAATATTAGAAACTAAGTTTTATTCCGAAATTTAAAGTCCTTGGGTTGGGGATGGCACCATAATCAATTCCGGCACCGCCATAACCTTTTGTTGTTGATGAATTCAATACATTCACATTGGGATCCATACCGGAATAATTGGTGATCATGAACACATCAGTAGCTGTTGCATACACCGATGCGGATTTAAATACTTTTTGTCTTTTTAGCCATTTTGAAGATAATTGATAACCTAAAGTAATATCTCTCATCCTAAGCCAGTTCACACTTTCAATATAATCGGCTTCTGCAAATGCACCATTGTAATAATTACTGCGGAAGTAAGGAGTAATGGCAATGGTGTTAGGTGTTGGTGTTGCGGTATTTTCCAATCCATCCTGTAAAACGCCTTTAATAACCCTTGATTGTTCCCTGTCGAGTGTTCTTTCACTAATACCATTGATAGTCATCATCATTTCATTACCATTAAATACATCACCGCCCTTTCTTAAATCTAAATTAAATGACAACGAAAAGTCTCTATATGTAAACGAGTTAATAATACCCACTTTAAAATCAGGCTGCCTGTCTCCAATAGGAACAAAATCTGCACCTGCCGATACGGGCAAACCGGTTGAAGGCGATATGATCAGGTCGCCATTGTTATTTCTTAAAAAAGTATTACCAGACAGGTTGCCCAGTGATTGGCCAACACCAACCTGCGACCTTACATTACCAAAAACCCATGTGTCGGAATCATAGTAAAATGGAAGGTCTCCCGGAAGTTTTGTGATCAATGTCCTGGCCTTGTCAAAATTCACCACCATGTCCCAGGAAAAGTTTTTTTGTTTTACCGGAGAGCCTGTTAACTGCACTTCCCATCCTTTAGACGTTAATTCGCCACCGTTAACATACCTTAAGATAAACCCTGTTCCATAGCTGATCCTGTTGGCAATAATATTGTCTTTTACTTTGTTTTTAAAATAAGCTATGTCTATGCCAACCCTGTTTTTTAAAAATTTAAATTCGCCACCAACTTCTAAATTTTTGGAAAATTCTGGTTTTAAAGTAAAGTTATTGCCTGTAACTCCCAGTGCAAAACCACCGCCGGTAGAAGTAACACTATTAAACGAGTAGTCGATAACGTAAGGGCTGATCGGGCCTTTACCCGTTGAAGCATAAGAGGTCCTCAATTTTGCATAGCTCAACCAATTATCCAGGGGCTTCATAAAGTCCAGGTCGGATAATATAAAACTGGCTGAGGCTGAACCATAGTTAAAGAATGGTTGAAGTTCCCTAAATTTTGATGTCAATGTTGAAACGCCTTCTCTTGTTCCTGTTAAAGAAACGAACAGTAAATTTTTATAACCAAAAGTATAACCTGCATAAGCCCGTTCCTTTCTTATTTCATATTGAGCTAAGGAAGATATCCTTGTTGTTGGGTCGGTATTATTTATGGAAATAAAATTAGGCTCATAAAACCTTTCTCCACGCTGGGCATTTAAAGTTGATTTATTATCTTCAAAATAAGCGCCAAGGTACAGGTCGTTGGTAATGATGTTCTTAATAGATTTTCGGTAGTTAACACGCACCGTACCATTTAAACTATTGTATACCTGCTCAAAAGTAGACAGGTACCCCCCCAAAGAAAACGATTCTCTTGATTGCGGATGGTACGCCATTAAACCTAAAGTAGTAAAATGATTAATACCCACTATTGCTGTACCGGTGAGGCCTTTTGCGATATTGGCAGTTACATTTACATTGCCGTTAAGGTTATAAGACTTATCATTAGAAACGTTTTTGTTTACATCCCAATAAGGGCTGTTCAATTCAGAAGATAAAGCTATATTTCTTAAAATCTTTCTTGAACCGTCCGCGTTAATATAATCACGGGCATCTACATCCGAAGGAAATGTCATCAGGTTGGTATAAAAACTTCCCGCCCCTTTTACAGCTTTGGCATTGTCAGAAGAAGTATATGCCCAGCTTGTAGTTAATTTAATGCGTTTATTTAGCTGCGCCATTGCGGTGAACCTGAAATTATATTTTGTATAGTCTGTATTTGGAACAACACCACCTTGTTTTAAGAATCCTGCAGTAAATATATAATTCAGGGTATTGGTTCCCGCAGTCAGGGAAAGATTGTGCTGTTGGGTAAATCCATTTACAAAAAAATTCTTGATATTATCATAGTAAGTAGTGTTAGCCGGGTATTTGGGCCCAAAGAATTGGTATCCAAAAAGAAATCCATAAGCTCCACCGTAAGCAGTAGGGTCTGCAACACCGTTTAATCCTCTTGTATATACCTGCTGAATTTTTGGAAACCGGTATACCTGTGAAACAGAAAATGAATTTGAGTAGGTGATCTTCGTTTTACCGCCACCGCCTTTTTTAGTTGTGATCACTATTGCGCCACTTGCTCCGTCAGAACCATACATTGCTGTTGCTTCGGGGCCTTTTAAAATAACCACACTTTCAATATCATCCGGGTTGATGTCTGCGATCCTGTTTGTATAGTCACTGTTCCTGTTAGCCAGGGATAAATTTCCCGCTGCGCCACCTGTGTTGGAAGCAGACGCCAGGTCCTCCTGGTTGATTGACCCGTTATAAACCGGTAAACCATCCACCACAAATAGTGGTTGATTATTGCCACCAATAGAACTTCCGCCTCTTAACATTATTTGTGCGCTTGCCCCCGGTAAGCCGGAAGTAGACGTCACCGTTAGGCCAGGTACCCGGCCAGCCAATGCATTTAAAAAATTTGTTCTTCTTGTTTGAGAAATATCATCTCCACTAACAGTAGGCGCCTGGTAAGCCAGTTCCCTCTTATTCTTTTTCTGGCCATAGCCGGTTACAACAACTTCACCCAATTGATTTTGTGATAAGACCAATGTTATATTCAGGTTGGTTTGAGTTGAAATGGTGATTTCCTGTTTTACATAACCTACAAATGTAAAAATTAAGGTTTGCCCTTTTTGAGCAGCGATCGAATAGTATCCTGCATCATTAGTTTTAGTGGCTATTTTACTCTCCTTTACAGTAACCGTTACATCTTTAAGGGGAGCATTGTCATCATCACTGATAACCACCCCGGTAATTTGTGCATGGCTGCATAAAGGAACAAGGAAAAAAAGCATCGCAATCAGTCTGCTTCCAAGTTTTCTCATATTGTGTTGTTTAGTTTGTTTAAAATGTAAATACATCAGCATAGCCGACGGTCTTTGCGGAGATATTGGAGTGATATTGATCAACAATGTCTTACAGCACTTTTATCCCTGCAGCCTTATATGGTTGCAGCATAGGATGATCATGTGGTAATTCGGTTATTAAAATATCGATGTTAAGCAGGTCGCATACATGTATGGGTTGTATACTGTTGATCTTTTCTGAAATGGTGAGGCAAACTGTTTTTTGCGATGCATTGATCATGGCCTGTTTTAAATGCACTACATCCCAGTCGTTATCCGTGATGCCATGTTCAAGGTCGATCGAATTGATCCCTAAAAAACAAAGGTCGGGCTTGAGGCTTTTGATCCTGGTCAGCGCATCAGCACCTAATGTTATTTTAGAGTTCTTTGATAATTTATCACCAATAACAATTACTTCAATATTGGGATGATGCATATACTCAACTATCGCGGGAATACTTCCCGAAATAAAAGTGGCAGATAATGATGGCGGTAATGACCTTGCCATCTCGTTAATGGTAGTGCCTCCGCCGGTTAAAACGAACATGCCGTCTTTTATCAGCTGCACTGCTTTTTCGGCGATGATCTTTTTGTTATCCTGCGAATAAACTTTTTTGGAAGGATAAGTGATATCATTAAAGGCATGTGAGAGCGCGCCCCCATGAACCTTGATCAATTTACCTTCTTCCGCAAGTTCCTGCAAGTCTCTTCTTATAGTATCTTCCGATACATCTATCTCTGAGCTTAAGCTCGCCGATAAAACTTTGTTATGAAGATTTACCTGGTGTACGATGTACGCCTGTCGTTCCTTTTTTAGCATTAGCAATGGTGATTAACAAGCCAAATTACGTACAATTATTGCAAAAAACCGCAACTAATATTAAGTTTTATTGCACAAATTGCGCAATAACCCGCATTGGATGCGTTTTTTGATGTGAACTTTTCTCGATTTAGGATTTTTGATTGACGATTGTAGATTTAAGGTTTGTGATCGAAATAATCTAGCGAATTTAAAGAAATCTAAAATCTTCAATAGATCTTAATGCTTGTGCAATTTATTATTGTCCTTAAACAAACGCTGAAGTTTTGCATTCTTCTTAGATAGCACGGGTGCAACTGCCGGGCCAAGGTTTGCAGCGGGGGAAGTCTCACTGGCTTTTGAACTTTCATTCTCTTCTTCTTCTTCCCCTGAAGTATAATCACTGAAGAGGTTGCATAAAACTTTAGCGTGGTATACCGCACGGTTATCTTTATTACTGATAACAATTATAGTAGCATTGTCTTTAATTAACCTGATGAATGCAGCCCTGTTACCATGCCACCAGCCGTTGTGGTAGATCATTTTTCTTCCGTCAGGAAAAATATTCATGCGCCAGCCCAGGCCATAATTCCTGATGCCGGGTTTTTCATTGCTGTATGGTGCATAGGCCTGCGCTAATGTGGCTTCAGTAAAAATAGTATTGCCGGATAATGCCCTGTCCCAGGTGAGCAGGTCACGCGGCGTGGTGTAAATATTCTTATCGCCATATACGCCGTCTAAATGGTTTAGCACAATAGGACGGCTCTTCCAATCATAGCTGAATGCAGGTTGTATCGAGTCTGTGGGTTGATAAACAAAAGTATTTTTCATTTGCAGCGGGCCAAAAAAAGTTTCCTGTAAATAAGCAGGGAATTTTTTTCCTGTGACTGTCTCTACCAATAATGCCAGCAATGCATAATTGGTATTGCAATAAGTAAAGTGTGTATTTGGAGAAGAGATGTTGGTCAGTTCTGCTTTTCTATTCACTAAATAATCCAGCACGTCCTGGTTGGTAGCGGTTACTTTTTTATCCCAGCCAAGGTCTTCCATAAAATACAAATAATTGGGCAGGCCGCTGCGGTGGTCCAATAAAGAACGGATAGTAACACCGGGGTAATTGAATACCTTAATATACTTGCTCAGCTCATCATCAATATTCAGTTTGCCATCCTGCCAGAGTTTTAAAACAGCCATTGCAGTAAATGTTTTGGATACAGATGCAATTTGTAATGGTGTATTGGCGGTGATCACATCTGTGCCGGGCAAATGGGCCGTGCCGGTATATTTTTCAAAAACGATATTGCCATTCTTGGCTACTAACATGCCGCCATTAAAACCCCTGTAAAGCAATGCCGAATCATACCAGTGCTCGCAGGCATCATGCAGGCGCTGCGTCTCTGCTTTTGGAAGTGGTACTGGCTTGGGTAATTCTATTAATGAAGAATCTTTTTTAGCGGTATGGTTTTCTTTTTGGCCTGCAGACTGGCAGGAACTAATAACAGAGGAGGATAGCCATAAAAACACAGCAATATAAATTACATGCCTTACCCTGCTCATTAAGGTAGAAAAAGTTGGTATCATAAAAATATTAAAGACTTAGATAGAATATATTTGCACAAAATACGGCGTAAAACTCATGGCAGAAAAAAAAATAACCAGTTATCCTAAAGAAAAGATCAATATACTTTTTTTAGAAAATATAAGTGACGTAGC
>Ga0207639_10003194_pt1 | contig 11016 bp, 8 predicted proteins | sample KBSCornC32_FD_184299 | JGI IMG/M metagenome (GOLD analysis project Ga0207639, IMG submission 184299) | Corn rhizosphere microbial communities from Kellogg Biological Station, Michigan, USA - KBS Corn C3-2 (SPAdes) (version 2) | ecosystem: Host-associated > Plants > Roots > Rhizosphere > Soil ...
TGGGCCACCTTGAGGTCTTCGAGGGCCCGGTCTCGCTGCTGGACGAGCTCTTCCTGCGCCCCTTCCTGCTTCCGCAGCTCGGCCTCGAGCACGTCGAGATCGGCGTTGTGCGCACACCCGGCCAGGACCAGGGCGCTCAACACGCTGAAGCATGCCTGCCGCGAGGACAGCAGGTCACGAAGAGATTCCATGGTGGCAGCCGGTGACGACTTGCCCCCCCGTGGGCAATTAAATCAGCGGGCAATCTAATCAGCAGGTAACATAATCAGCGGGCAGTGTTATCAGCGCTCGAATCTTTACGATGCAGGCGCGGGCGGAACGACGTTAACGGGCAGGCGCTCGAGAATGTTGTCGATCAACCCGTACTGCTTGGCTTCTTCGGGAGACATAAAATTATCGCGGTCGGTGTCGGCCTCGATCTTCGTCAATGTTTGTCCGGTATGCTTGAGCAGCACCTCGTTCATCTGCTGTTTGATTCGAATGACTTCTTTGTAGTGGATTTCCAGTTCGGTGGCCGTACCTTCCATGCCAGCCAACGGCTGATGAATCATGATCCGCGCGTGGGGCAGGGCATTGCGTTTGCCGGCGGCGCCGGCCGTGAGCAGAATCGCTCCCATGCTCGAGGCCTGCCCGATGCAATAGGTCGAGACGTCGCAGCGAACGAACTGCATCGTATCGTAAATGGCCATGCCGGCGGTAATCGAGCCCCCCGGCGAATTGATGTACATATGTATGTCGGCCTTATCGTCCTCGAACTGCAGGAACAGCAACTGGGCGACGATGGCGTTCGCGACCACGTCGTTCACCTGCGTTCCCAGAAAAATGATGCGGTCCTTGAGCAGCCGGGAGTAGATATCCATGGCCCGCTCTTCGCGGCCGCTCTTCTCGATGACGTACGGAACCAGAATCGACATGATAATTCCTGCTTGAACCAGGTGAACTTTTGCGGGGTCGCGAAACCGCAAGCGTCGGCAAATGCGTGTTTCGATTGGTTAGGCGTTTGAATGCGTCGATCTATTATTTCTTGTCGCCTTCCTTCTTGGGCGGTTTGGTGAGCACTTCGTCGACGATGCCGTATTCCTTGGCCTGCACGGCGCTCATGTACCGGTCTCGTTCGGTGTCGCGGGCGATGGTCTCGATCGGCTGGCCGGTATGCTGCGCCAGGATCTGGTTGAGGGTCTCGCGGGTTTCCAGAATCTCTTTGGCTTGAATTTCGATATCCGAGACCTGCCCTCCGACCGAACCGTACGGCTGATGGATCATGATCTTCGCATGAGGCAGGCAGAACCGCTTGCCCTTCGTCCCGCCGGCGAGCACGATTGCGCCGCCGCTGGCCGACAGCCCCACGCAATACGTGGCAATGGGGCAATCGAGAAACTGCATGGTGTCGTAAATGGCCATCGTCGCGCTTACCGATCCGCCTGGCGAATTGATGTACAAGTGGATGTCCTGGTGGCGGTTCTCGGACTGCAGGAACAGCAGCTTCATCACGATGAGATTGGCGCTGACGTCGTGAATCGGCCCGTCGAGAAACACAATGCGGTTTTCGAGCAGGAGATCGCCGATCGTCATCTGCCGCTGCCGCGCATAATCGCGGGGCCGTTGATTCACCGGCGCGACCAGCGCCATGGACGGGTCGAACATGATGCTCCCTCGGGGTTTGATTGATCAGCCGGAAAGGCTGCGGCCTGCTCGAAAGGAGGCAGAGCCGGAATTCTTCCTTGAATCGCGTGCAATAAATGAGTGCTACGTGGCGGCGTCTTCGGCGGGTTTCGGAGCGGGGGCGACTTCGTGCCCGCAAACCGACAACTCCACCGCCTCGACGTCGTCCTGACGTCCTGCTTCGCCGGGTATATCTTCAAAAACCGCTTTTTGCAGCACGACGTCGACCGCCTTGCGCTCGAGAATCTGGGCTTCGAGGTTTTCGAGCAGCCCCAATTTTTCGAGCCGGGCGCGAACCCGCCGCGGGCTTTCGCCGCGCTGCATCGCCATGTACGAAATTTCGATTTCCTTGTCTTGCGGAGTGACTTCCAGCTTCTCCTGCGTGGCAATTTTATCGAGCACGAAGTGCTCTTTGAGTGCCTGGCGCGTCTCTGAAATCTGGTTCTGCAACAGCTCGTTCTGGCGGGCCCGGATCTGTTCGTCGGTGAACCCGGCCTGCTGCATTTCCAGGACTTCGCGGCGCAGGGCGTTTTCGACCTGACGCTTGACCAGCGATTCTGGCAGGTCCCAGTCGGCCGAGGCGGTGATCTTTTCAAGCACCTGGCGGCGGGTCGCCTGACGCTGCTCGTATGTCATCTGCCGTTCAAGGACCTCGCGAATTTCCTGGCGCAGGACCGCTTCGGATTCGACCCCCACCTGATCGAAAAACTCCTGATCGAGGGCCGGCAACCGCAGGCGTTTAACGTCGGCAATGTCGAAATGAATCGTGACCGGTTCGCCGCGAAGCTCGACGGTCGACGCTTCGACCGAAATCTTCGTCGTGGCCTCGCGCGTATCGCCGGGGCGCACCCCCTGCATCAGTTTGTCGAAATCGGCGATCTCGGCATCGGCAAACCTGAGCACGGGGCGAATACGAATCTGCCGCTCGGCGGCGTGGCCCAGCTCTTTGTCTCCGCTGGTAAACCTCAGGCTAGCGAGCACGTAATCGCCGGCTTCGGCCGCGCCGTCTTGCGGAACGAGCTGGCCGAACTGGGCCAGGTAATTCTCGAGATAGGCCTGCACTTCGGCGTCCGAGATTTCCCGCACATGCCGCTTGACTTTCAGACCCGCGTAGTCGGGCAGATCGAATTCGGGGCGGACTTCGACGTCGAATTCGTAAGTGAAATCGCCTTCGTCAGGCAGCACCAAAGCCTCGACGTCGAGGTCGGGCTCGTTGATGGCGTCCAGCTTATAGTCTTCGCCCAGTTGCTGCAGGCTCTGCATCAGCACTTTCTGCCGGACATGGTCGACGACTTCCTTGCGGAATCGTTTCTCGACCAGTTTCCGCGGCACGTGTCCTGGACGGAAACCAGGAACTGCGGCAGTCGAAACCAGTTCTTTGATGGCGTCGTTCTGGAAGAACTCGAGATCGGAACGCGGCACCTGCACGCGAACGTGCTTTTTGCATGGTCCGGCATTTTGAATGTCGACCACGAGCGACATCTTGAAGGGAGCGGCTTCGCCCCCCTCGGCCAGTGCCGTGCCGGAAGTCATTTCGGGATCAGAAGTTGTGGAAGCCTCGTTGTCGTTGTCGCTCATTTTGACCTGACGATCTTACTCAGTGTAGGGCCTGCCCAGTTGTGGAATATTGCCATATTGAGAGCGGGTGATGGGGTTCGAACCCACGACAACCACGTTGGCAACGTGGTACTCTACCACTGAGTTACACCCGCCTGGAAGCTTTGCGCCAAGCGGTGAATTATAGGCGTCGGACCGATGCTTGCAAGTCTAAACGAAACAAGTGTGTCAGACGCCATTTTCAACTGTTTGCGCTGACGATTCGACCGTCGTGCCGCTTGCCCCTTCGCGCTCGTGTCATCAGGCGGCATTTCGCTCGCGTCGCCCGATCGCTGCCGAAGCAGCCTTGCGTTTGCCCCGCTCAAACAGCATCACCCCGTTCCAGAACGTCGGATGCCCCGTCCGTGGTGTCTGAACATCCAGCAACATGCGGTATTCGAATGGGCTGTGTTTGATGAAATCGAGATTGGCCTGGCGGACCTGCGGCCAATTCGTGTCGTCCACGAGAACCAGGCATCCCGGTCCGAAAAACGGCTCGGCCAGCGAGAGACCGTCGAGCTGATCGTCGTACGTGTGCGGCCCGTCGAACAGATAAAGTCCCAGAGTCTCTTTATGTTGTGTGGCGAAATACTCGCGGAAATCGCCCTCGCGAAAGACGTGCTGCGGACTGCGGGCCCGATTGAATCGCCGCAAAAAAGCTTGCCGCGGCGAATTATTGTGTGAGAAGTTATCGACCCCAATACAGTGCTTTTCGGGGTTCGACGCCATTCCCGCCAGAAAGGTGAATCCGTTCCAGACTCCGACATTGAGATAAGCACGTCCGGCGGGCAACTGGGCCACCGCCCGATTGATGATGGCGCCGATGGCGAACGTGGACATTCGCGGGATCTTGCAGACGGTTTTCAGGCGCCGCTGCATCTCATCCTGATCTTCGGGAAGCCGCGTCATCCACATCTCGAGGTGAATGCCAGCCCGCCGGGCGAGATTATTGAGTGCCCTGAAACCGGAAGGCCGCGGGGTCTCTGGTTTCAGCAGACGAAACGAAATGTTCTTGACGTAATCGGCGACTTCCATGACGCCTCCCGACCCGCGAAAAAGTTGGTTCTGGCCCGCCGCAGCGGGTAATATCCCATTGGCGGAAAAGCGTCAATACGATCCGGGCGGTCAATGCCAAATGTCTAATGTCGAATGTCTAATCAATGACGAAATCCGAATGACGACGTCTCGCCAACTCGGATTCGGATTTGGGCATTCGTGCTTCTTTAGACATTCGTCATTAGACATTTGCCATTGAGGCGGCCGAATGGGCCGGTCTCGATTACCCGCGGGGCCGGCTGCGGCCCTCGCTCTTGTAGCGCTCCAGCAGGCTGGTCAGCCGCTCGACGACGTCCGGTTTATCATTCCACAGATTCCGCGTTTCTCCCGGGTCGTCTTCGAGATCGTAGAGCTGTCCGCGTGGTCCGCCGGCAACCGTCGGCTCGGTTTTCGGCTGTGAAAAGCCGCCGGACCCCAGGTGAAAGCAGGCTTTCCATTTTCCCTGCCGGATGGCGAACAGGCCGTCGCCGCTGTGATGAACCGTGGCTTCGCGAATGGGGTTGTCGGACGCCTTGCCGAGGAACAGGGGCAGCAGGTTGAAGCTGTCTTCACCCGCGTCGTCGGAGAGTTTCTCACCGACGATCGCGGCCAGCGTCGCCAACAGGTCGGTGTGGCAGATCGTCTCGCTGCAAGTCGATCCTGCCGGCGTGCGGCCGGGCCAGCGGACCAGGTACGGGACGCGATGTCCGGCTTCCCAGATGTCCGATTTTTGCCCGCGCCATGTGCCGTTGGTGCGATGCCCGGTCTCCTTGAACTGCAGCGGCAACGGAATCGCCCCGTTGTCGCTGGTGAACACGACCAGCGTTCGATCGGCCAGTTTCATTTCTTCGAGGGCGGCCAGCACGCGCCCCACGGCGGCGTCGGTTTCCGTCAGAAAGTCGCCATATTCGCCGAGCGGGCTCTTCCCTTGAAGCTCGGCATTGGGAACCCACGGCGTATGGGGCGACGTCAGAGCGAAATAGAGAAAGAAGGGGCGCTCTGCCGATTGGGCTCGCACGAATTGTTCGGCCCGTCGCGTCAGTTCCGGCAGTACGTCGCGGTGCCGAAAGCCGGGCGCGGCCGGTCCCTCGCGCCAGAAGACGCCGTCGAAGTAGTTCGATTTCGGGCTCTTTTCGGACTGGGCCGTGGGCAGTGCCAGCACGCGCTCGTTCTCGACATAGACGTAAGGCACCATGTCGAGCGATGCGGGAATTCCGAAGTAGGAATCGAACCCGGCGGTCAAAGGTCCCGGACGCAGCGGTTTGGCGAAATCGGTTTTTGCTTCGCTCCCCAGACCAAGATGCCATTTGCCGGTGCCGGCAGTCGTGTAGCCCTTGGCCTTCAACAACCCGGCGACAGTCAATCGATCGTCTTCGATAAGATAAGGCGAGTCTCCGACGAGCACGCCTTTCTTGAGCTTCGTCCGCCAGCAGTAGCGCCCCGTCAGCAAACCATAACGAGTGGGAGTACAGACGGCCGAAGGAGAATGCGCGTCGGTGAAACGCATGCCCTCTCGCGCCAGGCGATCGAGATGGGGCGTTTTGGTCTGAGTTGCTCCGTAACAACCCAAGTCGCCGTAGCCCATGTCGTCGGCCAGGATCACGACGACATTGGGCGTCTCGGCAGAGGCCGGTTGCTGAAAGCTCAACATTCCCAGGAACATCAGTGCTTCAAAACAGCGATGCAACATGGTCTGGTTCGCTCAAAGGGGGCTCTCAGGGAACGTCAAGATATCAAAATGGCTGCCGAGAGGCGAATGGGCTTAGCTTCGCTGCGCCGCTAAACGGGCACGCTTGAACTCTCGATTTTACCTTCTCGATCTTCTATCCTCGATCCTCCGTCCTCAATTTCAATCGCAGTTCGAGCCTATGCCATGTCAAACCCGCTCCGGGCCATCGTCCTCGGAGCCGGCTATGCCGGCCAGGGACACGCTGTCGCTTTGCGGTTGGCCGGAGTCGAAATCGCCGGCATGGCCAGCCGTACGGCCGATGTGGGCGCTAAGATCGCCGCCTCGCTCGAAATCCCGCGCTACAGCGCCGACTGGCGCGCGATGCTGGCCGAGATTGCGCCCGAAATCGTCGCCGTCGGCACTCCCGGCGGGACTCATCGGGAAATGATTTCCGCGGCGCTCGAAGCAGGCTGTCACGTCCTGGCCGACAAACCGCTGGCGACGACCGCCGCCGATTCACGGACGCTGTACGAACTGGCGAAAGCCAAAGGGGTGAAAACCGCTTACGCGGCCAGCTACTGGTATCAGCCGCAGGCGCTGTTCGCCCGCGAGCTGGTGCGCTCGGGCGCATTGGGCCAGGTGTTCGAATTCGAAGGGGTGTCGCATTTCAACTGGCCGCCGCTGATGCCGTTCGGCTGGCCGCATCGTCTGGAAATGGGAGGCGGGCGCCTCAACAACAACTTTCCACACAAGCTGGCGATCGCACAAAACATCCTGGGGGGCGAAGTGCTGGCCGTCATGGGAGAAAGCCGCAATGATCTGAAGCGCGTGCCGATCGGGAAGGACGTGCACGACTTCCGCGATTTCGCCAAACAGGCGATGACGCCCGAACAGGCCAAGGACCTGAAATGGGCTGACGTCAACAGCGACTGGGCCTACACGGCCCTGTTGCGGATCGGCGACCCGTCAAAGAGCCTGGAGGAAGCAGTATCCGTGACGTTTCGGCACTCGGCGTTGCGGCGCGGTCGTTACGGCGACTACATGGCTTTGTACGGCGAAAAGGGAACGCTGCACGTGAGCGGCACTTACATGCAGGGCCCGATGTATCTGCGGACCGACGGTCCCACCTGGGAGGAACTGGCGATTCCAATTTCGATTCGCGACAGCCTGCCTGACGAGACCGACCATACGCAGCGCAACTGGAACCAGCTCGCACGCGAATTCGTAGCCGACATCCAGGGCCAGCCGCATCCGCGCTATCTCACTTTTCGCGACGGCTGGATTTACCAGGAATTGATCGACACGGTGCGTGGGAACGGGTGTTGGAAGAGCGTGGCGAAGTAGTAGCTCGCCTGACACGAGCACCAATGGGACTTATGGGACGAATAAGACGTGTAGAAAATAAGTCCCATTCGTCCCATAAGTCCCATTTAAATTTCGCGCGGCGGCGTCACCCTGGACGCACCCTACCGGCTCAGCTTGATCCGCGCCACGCGAGCAAACCGGCCGGAACCGCCTTCGGGGGGGAGGAGCCGCAGCACCGTGGGCAGCCACACCGGCCGCGGCTGCTTGTCTTCGGTCATCGCTTCCAGGACCGGCAGTTTGACGGCCTTCCCCAGTTCTTTGTAGACGTCGACGCCGCTCGCATGCAGGTAAATGCGGCGCTGGGCGATCAGCGATGAGAGCAGCTCGGCCAGCTCCTGGCTCATTCCCGACCAGAGGACGATATTCGGATCGGCCCGCAGCGCCAGTCCCTGCTCGCCGGTCGTCGTCATGAATGCCCCGAAGTCGTCCTGGATTTTGCAGAACGGCGCCGCGTCGCAACGGCGCAGATATTCACCGATCGCCGCATTGAGCTGTCCGTGCTCGGCCAGCTCCATCCATTGCTCTTTGGTCTCTTCCTCTTCCTCCAGAAACTGCGCGTGACGCTGTTCGTCTTCGAGCATCTGCGTGACGCGGCTGTCGGACGTCGCCCGGCGGCAACGGCTGTTCGCCCATTCGCGCAGTTGGAAGACTTTTTCCTCCATCGTCACCGAGAGCGGCACCAGTTGGTCGCGCGCTTTATCGAGGTCTTCCTGCGCGAGCACGCGTCCCTGCCCGTAGGCGTCGATCATCGCCGCGACGACGACCTGTTCCAACTCGGCCCCGCTGTAACCTTCGGACTTGTTGGCGAGGCTCATCAGATCGTATTTGTCGGACTTCCACCCGCGCTTGCCCAGGTGAATGGACAGAATGTGCTGTCGCTCGTGGTAGTTGGGCAGGTCGACGAAGAACAGCTCGTCGAATCGGCCGCGGCGGAGCATTTCGGGAGGCAGGCCGCTCACCGAGTTGGCGGTGGCCACGACAAACACGGCCGCCTTGCGGGCTTCCATCCAGGTCAGGAAGCTGCCCACGAGCCGTGCCATCGTGGCGTCGGTCCCACCTTCGCCGCCACCGGCAAAGCCCTTCTCGATTTCGTCGAGCCAGAGAACGGCCGGGGCGATCGTTTCCATCAACCGCAGCACACTGCGCAGATTCTTTTCGGATGAGCCGCGATCGTTCGAGAGCAAATTGGCCACGTCGAGCCGCACCAGCGGAAAACTCAGAAGGCGCGCCGTGGCGCGGGCCGTGAGGCTCTTGCCGCAACCCTGCACACCCAGGAGCAGCATTCCCTTGGGCTGCGGTATGCCCTGTTCCTTGGCCCGTTCGGAAAACGCATCGGCCCGTTGCTTAAGCCAGTCTTTGAGGACTTCCAATCCTCCGACGTCTTTGACCCCCTCGTCGAGATCGTAGAACTCGAGCAGGTCCGAGCCCTGCACCAAATGCCGTTTCTCTGAAACAAGCGCCTTGAAGACTTCGTCATCAAGCTGCTCGCGGCCCGAAATCGAGAGCAGCAATGCTTTGCGCGCCTCACGGGCCGTGAGCCCCATGACGGCTTTGAGCAATTTCTCTTCGAACTCGGGGCTGACGTCGGGAGGCTTCGCGCCCGAAGCCTCGATCTGGTCAAGCGCTTCCGCCAGCTCGTTGCGGAGCTCCTCCAGGCCTGGCAACGGCAGCTCGAACTCGAAGGCTTCCTTTTGCAGGTCGACAGGAATGTCGACGACCGGCCCGATGAACAGCAATGTCTTTTTCTGTTCGCCCAGGCGAGTCGTCAGATCGCGCAACTTACGGACCACGCGCGGGTCGCTCAAATAGGGGTGAAAATCCTTGATCAGGAAAATATGCTCGTGCGGATACGCCTCGATCTGATCGAGAAACTTGAGCGGGTCGCCGTCGGAGACGAAATCCGGACTCGGCGGTGGCTGCGGTCCTTCGGTGACCGTCCAGGCAACGAGCCCGCGCTCGATCTCGAGCGCCACTTCGGCCAGGTCGGCCTCCCAGCGCTCTTCCTCCCAGGTCTTGAGGAACAAGAACGTGTATCGAGATAGGATTCGCGAGCGGATCTGGTCGAGCGCTTGGGATGTGGTCATTACGCGATGATCTCTGTGATGGGAGCCCCGCAGTCGATTTCCAGCCGCTTTCGTCCCGGGATTTCCAGCCGGTGCGCGTCGAGCCCCAGCAGTTTGAGCACCGTCGCGTGAATGTCGGTGACATAGTGCCGGTGCTCGGCCGCGTGGAAACCCAACTCATCGGTGGCGCCGTGCACGACGCCTCCCTTGAGGCCGCCGCCGGCCATCACCACCGAAAAACCATAGGGATGATGATCGCGGCCGTCGGCGCCCTGCGCGCCGGGTGTTCTGCCGAATTCGGTCCCCAAAACGACGATCGTTTCGTCGAGCAACCCCCGCTGTTTGAGGTCCTTGATGAGCCCGGCGACCGGCAGATCGACCTGCCCGCACAAGGCCGTGTGCCCGGTTTTGAGCGCGCTGTGTGCGTCCCACGCGCCGGCCCCACCATTCGATCCGTGAAAGATCTGGACGAAGCGCGTGCCCCGTTCGACGAGCCGCCGGGCAACCAGGCACTGCCGGCCAAAAGACTCGGTCTTCTTGTTGTCCAGGCCGTACATTTTTTGCACAGCTTCGGTCTCGCTCGCACAATCGACGACTTCGGGCACGGCCGCCTGCATGTGAAACGCCAGCTCGTACGCTTTGATGCGGGCCGCCAGCCCTTTGTCATCGGGATATTCGACTCCCGAAAGGCGGTTGAGACGGTCGAGCAGGGCAAATTCTTCTCGCTGTTCTTCGCGATACACGTCGCTGCCTGGACCTGCGAACGGCAGCGGGTTCTTGACGTCGGTCGAGAGTTGCACGCCGGCGTGCTCGGGGCCCAGATAGTTGGCCCCGTGGGCGCCGACTCCGCCGCAGCAGTCGGCGATGGGTGTCCCCATCACGGCGAACTGCGGCAGGTTCTCGTTGAGCGTTCCCAACCCGTAATGGATCCACGAGCCAATCGTGGGAAACTGGCCTTCGAGCGCATGTCTGCCGGTGTGGAATTGCAATTGCGCGCCGTGATCGTTATCGGTCGTCCACATCGAGCGGATGACTGCCAGGTCATCGACGCAGCCGGCGAGGTTTGACCACCAGTCGCTGACCTCAATGCCCGACTGGCCGTATTTCTTGTAGCCGACCTGCAAGGGATAAATCGTGGGATAGACCTTGTGATTGTCTTTGACGAACTCGCGCAGGTTCTTCTTGAGAAACGGCGAATCGAGGACCGCCTTGAACGGCGATTCGGCAATCGTCTTGCCGGCATGTTCGGTGAGCGCCGGCTTGGGATCGAAGCTTTCCATGTGGCTCATGCCGCCAACCAGGAAAATCCAGATCACGCTTTTGGCTTTGGGAGCGAATTGCGGACTGCCGTCAGGAGGTTGCCATGCTGGAACTTCGCTCCCCCGCACGACCCCCTCGCGCGCGAGCATGGCCCCCAGCGCCAGCCCGGTGAACCCCATGCCGACGTCTGCTAAAAAAGTGCGCCTCGATCGCCCCCGCGAGCCGGGGGTGGGCACCGATTCGAGGAGAATTGGCCCCCCAGGATTCGTGCGTGCGCCAGCGCTCGAATCGCGAAGAGGCAAGCCGGCGGACGGCGTGTATTCAGCGGCGTCATTCATATTCTTGCAACGCGATTGCGACCGCAGG
>Ga0207639_10003197_pt1 | contig 11012 bp, 10 predicted proteins | sample KBSCornC32_FD_184299 | JGI IMG/M metagenome (GOLD analysis project Ga0207639, IMG submission 184299) | Corn rhizosphere microbial communities from Kellogg Biological Station, Michigan, USA - KBS Corn C3-2 (SPAdes) (version 2) | ecosystem: Host-associated > Plants > Roots > Rhizosphere > Soil ...
CGGCCTCGCCGGTTTTTCGCTTGCAATGTCATGCCGATGTCCCGATGTTTCTATAAAGGATCGCGGCCTTCGGGCTCGGTCGCGGCAGGACATACGGCTTTTCCGGCACGTGCAGCCGGCGTCCAATGGCGTCGGAACCGGCGAGGCGACCTGCGGCGCAGGTTGGTGGAAACGGCAGAAGGAACGACCCAGGGTGGATATTTTCAGCCAGTTTTCCGGATGGCTCGACACCCTGCTCACGAGCATTTCGGACAATTTCTGGCTGTCGATGGTCTTCATCTTCCTGGTCTCGATCGGGGAGTGCGTCTTCATCCTCGGGCTGTTCGTGCCCTCGACGCCAGTGCTGCTGCTGACCGGCTCGCTCATGGCGGTGGGCCGGTTGCCGTTCTGGCCGATCTACTTTGCGGCCGTCATCGGCGCGGTGATCGGCGATGCGATTTCCTACTGGGTCGGCAGGCTCCTCGAGCACCGGCTCAAGGAAATCTGGCCCTTCGTCAACTACAAGCCGCAGATCGCCAAGGGCGAGGAATTCTTCAAGCGCCACGGCGGCAAGAGCGTCTTCATCGGCCGCTTCATCCCTGGCGTGAAAGCCATCGTCCCCGGCATCGCCGGCATGCTTGGCATGCACTGGCCGCGGTTTTTCGTCATCAACGTGATCTCGGCATTCGCCTGGGCCGCCGCACACATCCTGCCGGGGCTGCTGTTCAGCAAGTGGCTCGAATCGATCGGCCTCTCGATCGAGTTCGTCATTGTCTGGGGCACCATCGCGCTCATCGCGATCTATGCCCTCTTCCATTTCCGCCGGCAAATTCTCCTGTTCTTCGCCCCCTTCCTCGGCGGCTTCGGCAAGTCGATGGAAGCGCGCCTCAGGAAGACCGACGCGCCGCACTAGCGCCGCTCACGAAATGATGTGTTGATCGGCCGCCTGCGCGGATCGACACTGCTCCCTGCCATGCGCCAGGTGCTGACGTCGTCCGTCCGGCTGCTTGCGGCTATCGTTGCCGCCACGCTCCTGACGTTTGCCCCTGCCCTCGCCGACGATGCGGACAATAAGGCCCAGCTCGATAAGCTCTTCACAGAGCTCAAGACGGCGCCGGACGCCCAAACGGCGCGCTCTGTCGAATTGCAGATCGAGCGTATCTGGGTCGTGCCGAGCGATCCCGACCTCGCCGGCCGCATGGCCGCCGTGCTCGTCGCCGAGCAATCGGGCGACCTGCCGTTCGCGCTGACCTTGCTCAACAAGATGGTGGGCGACCATCCGGCCTACGCCGAAGCCTGGAACCAGCGGGCGACCGTCGAATACGAGCTCAACCAGTACGATGCCTCGCTCGCCGACATCGACAAGGTGCTGGCGATCGAGCCCCGCCACTTCGGCGCGCTCAGCGGGCGGGTCCTCATCTATCTCGCCGAGGGCAATCGGCCCGAAGCCCTCAAGGCCATGATCGCGGCCCTCGCCGTGCATCCCTTCCTTGCGACCAAGCAGCTCTTTCCCGAGCTCAGCGTTCCCAAGACGCAGGCCTGACCAGCGTCCACCGCGACGCTTCTCTTTTGACCGGCCCCAACCCATATTGAGATTGTCGGCGGCACCCCTCCCGTGGCCGCCGCAAGAAGGACTTTCGATGGACCAGGATTTGACCGTCAGCCGCCGCGAGGACGATTCGGGCGGCCGCTATTTCATTGAGCTCGGCCAGGGCGCCGAGGCCGAGATGACCTACCGGCGCACCGCCGACCAGTTGATCACCGTCGACCACACCTATACGCCGCCCGCCTTCCGCGGCCGCGACATCGCGTTCCGCCTCATGGAGCGGCTGATCGCCGACATGCGCGCCGAGGGCACCAAGATCCTGCCGCTCTGCTCCTATGCGGTGGTGCAGTTCCGCCGGCACCCGGAGTGGGCCGACCTCCTCGCCGACTGAGCCCTACTGGCCCGACCCGTCGTCGCTCGGGGGCGGCGGATCGCCGGCCGCCAGATCCTTGGCGCCTGGCGCGAGCAGCGCCGTGAGGTCGGACCAGGGGATGCTCACCGTCGGCGCGCCGGCCGCATAGGGCGCGATCTCGTAGGGCTCGAACTGCAGCACGAGGGCATTCTTGTTGAAGTCCCACCGGCTGGGATCGACGACGAGGTCGTTGATCGAGCCCTCGTCGTCGAGCATCAGGTTGTCGCCCATCTGCGTCTTGACGGCCGGCAGCGCGATCGCCTGGAGTTTCTCCTTCCAGTCGGGCGCAGCGAAGACGTCGGCCTCGGTAAGGAATCGCTTTTGCGGGCGGAGGTAGTGCGCCCAGGCGACGGCATAGTTGCCGTGCGCGGCGCCGTGTCCGTACATGTAGGTGTTGACGTTGAGGCTGATCCGAACCGGATCGACATAGTCGACGATCATCGCGTCGGAATCGTCCTCGCCGCTCTCGTCCGCGGTCGGGTGATCGGCGGCGGCCGGATCGAGATAGTCCTTGGCGTGCGCCTCGATCAGCCCGTTGAAGGCCTGCGCTTCGTCATCAGTGCCATCGATCCGTGGCGTCGAGACCTCTTTGGTCGCGACCTTCGCGAGCGTCTCGTCCGCGCCCGAAACCGTATCCTTCAGCGTCGCATAGCGATCGATATAGTAAAAGCGGAGGCCACCGATTTCCTTGCTGTTTCCAAGCTCGGTGGTGCGGCCGGAAAAGAGGTCGCCGAGGCAGCTGATGGCGTCGGCGTTGTAGGGCTTGGTCGCCGGCTTGGCGTTGTCGGTACAGGCGATATTGGCGTACTGCACCCACTTGTCCTGCGCCGATGAGACCTCGGTTTTGGCCGCCGGCGAAAGCCCCTCGAGCGTCTGCTTGAACGTCGCCGCCAGCTTCTCGTCGGCCTTCGACAGCTCCGGATTGCTGCAGATGGCCTTGGCGAAGGGCGTCCGCGCCTTGCTGCAATCGAAGCTCGCCGCATGGGCCGCGGACCCGAGCAACAGCATCAGGGTAACGGCACCGAGCCACGCACCACGCATCGCAATCTCCTCAAGAAACAAGACGGCCGGCCAATCATCCACCGGCGCCCGCCAGCGAACCATTGTCCGCAATATGCGCGATTTTTATCAAATCCTAACTGTCGGAACGCTGAACACCTCAACTTTGCGCAACCTTTTGGCCGCTGCCGCCTTGATGGGCCAGGAGATTTGGTGATGAGTCCGATAACCACCAGTTTTGCAGCCGTTTTTGCCCGCCACGCCCGTGACCGTTTCGAGCACGAGCGCGGTCGTTCGGACAATGCAAAGTCAAAGGACGCGGACAACGACAATCGCGATGGCGCGGCCGGACAACCGGCCGACGACCATCGCGATGGCAACGACGAGGCCGAGTCGGAAGACTAGACCGTCGCCCGGGCGCCGAGCAGCGCCTGTGCCGCCACGAACTCCTCCTGCCGCAGCTCATGACCGCCAGGGTGCCACGCCATGCGAGCATCCGCTCCCTGCTGGACGAAATACGCGGCAAGCGCCTCCGTCCCGGCAGCCGGTGCAATCGGATCCTGCCGCCCGGCGGTGATCAACACATGCCGGCCAGCGAGGCCCGGTTGGGCTTTCGGCACGAACGGGATCAACGGGTGCATCAGCACGGCGCCGTCGAAGAGCGCGGGCTTCTCGAACAGCACGTTCGCCAGGATATTGGCGCCGTTGGAATAGCCGAGACCATGGACGGCCGACGGCCGCTTCTCCCCGATATGGGCCCCGATGAACGTCGCCAGCTTCGTCGTGCGGTCGGCGAGGTCGGCCATGGCGTAGACCCCTTCGCCGGTGCGCTTGAAATAGCGGAGCGCCCCCCGCTCCGACACGTCGCCACGCACGGCGATCAGATGCCCGCCCGGCAACAGGTGCGCGCCGACGTCGAAGAACTGATCTTCGTCGCCCCCGGTGCCGTGGAACAGGAAGAGCAGCGGCGCGTCGGCGCCGCTTCCCGTCTTTTCGCGATAGACATAGGTGTCGCGGCTCATATCAGGCCTCCAGCGGCTCGAGCGTCTTTTCGAGCGCTGCCCGTAAATGCGCATGCTGCTTGGGCAGTTTCAGCGCCTCGCCGAGGTGTGCGCTATCCTCATCGACATTGAAGCCGGGCTCGTTCGTCGCGATCTCGAACAGCACCCCGCCCGGCGTGCGGAAATAGATCGACCAGAAATAGTCGCGGTCGATGACCGGGGTCACCGCAAAGCCGGTGTCGACCAGCGCCTTGCGCACCACGAGCTGTGCGGCGCGGTCGGGGACCGCGAACGCGACGTGGTGCACCGAACCGGCGCCCTGCCCGGCGGGCGCAACCCCGGGGAGCGTTTCGATATCGATGAAATCGGCACCATTGCCGCCCGGCAGCACCAGCCGCTTGATCTCGCCGTGGCGCTCGGCCTCGGTGTAGCCCATGTACTTCAGCAGCGCCTCGGTGGCGCCGGCGTCCTTCAGCCGGAGCGAGGCCGAATGGAAGCCGCGGATCGCCTCATCCGCCCCAATGCCGCCTCCGATCCAGGGTGCCCGGGTGTCGCCGGGCACCTCGACGACCGCGAGGCCATCGCCATCCGGTCCGCGAAAGGTGAGCCGCTTCTGCCCAAAACTCTCGCCGCGCTCGAGATTGCCGGCGTGGGCGGCCGCGAGCCGCGCTTCCCAGAAGCCGAGCGAACCTTCTGGCACCGCAAAGACGGTGGTGCCGACCTCGCCCGTCCCCGGCCGTCCCCGGACGATATGGGGGAACGGGAAATACGTCATGATCGTCCCGGGCGAGCCGGCCTCGTCCCCATAGTAGAGGTGGTAGACGCTCGGCTCGTCGAAGTTGACGGTCTTCTTCACCCGGCGGAGGCCGAGGGTGTGCGTGTAAAAGGCGTTGTTGTCGGCCGCATCGCCCGCCAGCGCGGTGACGTGATGGAGGCCCTTGATCTGGTTCAGCATGGCTGACTCCCCAATTCCTGTTGGCTGGAATATGGGGAGGTCAGCGTTGTTCAGGAAAGGCGGCAGCCGCGCTTCGATCTGTTGTCGAAAATCGAACGACGACTGCTGACTTCAAGTCGCGGCAAGGCACCAGCTTAAAACACCGTGTCATTCCGGCGAAAGCCGGAATCCAGTACCCCCCGCGCTGGTTTGGACCGCTGCCTCGAGGGTTCCCCGCACCGCCGAGCATACTGGACCCCGGCTTTCGCCGGGGTGACAGCGTGTTTGGGGTTGCCGCCGCTAAGACCTTACTGGCTCGGGCCGCTCCACGGGCTGAGAGCCGCCTTGTTTTCCTTGCGCTGCTCGTCGGCAGATTTCTTGTAGTCGTTGCCGAACGGCGCCGATTGCCAGGAGCCATAGGTCGGGTTGGCGATCTGGATCCAGTCGTGGCCCCAGTGGTGCATGTCGGCTTCGAACACCGCGTCACGCTCCGCCACCGACCCGGTGTACTTGTCGGTAAAATCGCCCATGTTGTCGCCGACCAGCAGCAGGATACGGTAGTTCTGCGCGATGAAGGCGCGGCGCGTGCCCTTGGCGGACTTCCAGTCGGGCTGCTCGCCCGAAGCAAGGAAGGTGTCGACCTTGCCGTTGCCCATCGGGAAGCCGAATTTCTTCATTTCCTCGACGGTCGGCGCTTCCTGGCCGGCGGTGCGATTGGTGACGTAGAAGATCGTCACGCCGCGGCGCGCCGCATATTTGAGGAAGTCCACCGCACCGGCGATCGGCACGTCCTTCTCGGCCTTGACGTAGTCGTCCCAGGTCTTGCCCGAATAGGAGGTGCCGGCGGTGACCGTCCAGGCCTGGTAGGCCGAGGTGTTGAGCACCGTGTCGTCGACGTCGAGGATGATCGCCGGCGGCAGACGGCGATAGTGCCCGGTCTGCTCTTCGGCGGCGGTCCACCGGCGATGGTAGAGGGCCTGGTCGAGCCGGATGCGCGCGAGCTTATAGGCGGTGATCCAGGAAGCCTTGGCCTCGACCGAGGTCTGGTCCCAGAGCACAGCGTTGAGGTCATCGTTCTGCGGCTCGCCGGCAGTCGCCGCGTCGGCCGTCGTGGCCGGTGCAGGCGTCGCGGCCGGGGCTGGAGTCGTCGCCGCAGGCGCGGGAGTGGCCGCCGCCGGCGCCGCGCTATTGTCGTTGGCCGGCTTGGTCGCATCAGCGGGCTTGGCGGCGCTGTCGTCGGCCGGCTTAGCGGCGCTATCGGCAGCCGGCTTCGTGGTGTCGGTCGCGGGAGCCGCCGTGGCATCCGCCGGTTTGGCGGTGGTCGCCGCGTCCTCGGCGAAGACCGGGCTCGCCGCGAAAGCCAGGGCGACAAGCGCCGTCGACATGAGGAAACCGGAACGGATGGCCTTCATCATTCTCTCCCGCTGTTCTTGGATAAGTCGGCGACAATGCCGCAAAGAAATAAGCCAGCCGGCGCAACCGGCTGGACTGTCACAATTGGGAGGATTCCACCCTTTGGGAGCCGGCGCAAGCCGGCGAAGCGCTCTTATGCGGGCGCGCGGAAACCGAGGCTCTCAACCGTACCGCCGACCGGCGCATATTCGAGGCCGACGAACCCGGTGTAGCCATGTGCCGTGAGCCAGTCGAGGCGGGCCTGCCAGTCGAGCTTGCCGGTCCCCGGCTGATGTCGGCCGGGCGTATCGGCCAGGTGCACATGCGCCACCCGATCGACCCGGCCGTCGAGCAGCTCGATCCCCTCGCCCATCGTCGCCGCATGGTAGATGTCGTAGAGCAGCCGGATTTCCGGCCGACCCACCGCATCGACGATATCGAGCCCCTCGGTGGTCGAAGTGAGGAAATAGCCCGGATGGTCGACCCGGTCGTTAAGCGGCTCGACCGCGATGGTCACGCCGCTGCCGGCAACGACGTCGGCCGCACGGCCCAGAACGTCGACGATCGCCTGGTGTTGCTGCGCCCGGGTGAAGCCGGCGATGACATTGCCCGCCTGCGCGATCAGCATCGGTGCGCCGAGCTGCTGCGCAGCCGCGAGCGAAGCGCGAACGCCGGCGAGGAAATAATCGTGCGTCGCCGGGTTGGTAATGTTGGCAATGGGTTCGCACAAGATGCCGGCGAGCGGCAGGCCGGTCGCCGCGAGCGCCACTTCGACCGCGAACAGGTCCTTGCCGCTCCAGCCCCAGAACTCGACAGCCGCGAGTCCCGCCGCCTTTGCCGCCCGGATGCGGTCGGCAAAGATCGGATCCTCGCGGAACAATAGCTCGATGCAGGCGGAGTAGCGCATGGGTGGTCCTCAGGAGGAGACTATGGCACGGCGGGAGCGCGCGGCAATCTGGTTTGCAAGCCTGGGTCTGTGGCTCACCCCCCACCCATCCTCCCCCGCAAGGGGGGAGGTGGAATTGTGGCAAGGCCTTGCCCACCACGTCTCCCTCCCTTGCGGGGCTTCGAGGCGGCGGCGAAGCCGACAAATCGGTCCGGTGGAGCGATTTGAGCCGAGAAGGCCATGAGAGCTACGCTCGAATGGCTCGGGGTCAGGGGTGGGGGTGGCCACAAACTCGGCGCGCGACCGTTACGCCGAGCGCGCCGACAAGAACACCTCCGGCACGAAGTCGAACTCCTGATCGAAGGGGTAAGTCGGGTGCTGCTTCCGGAGCCGCGGCAGGCGCTCGACGTACTGGTCGACGACGCCTGGCGTCAGCGCCATGAGGCTTGGGTTGGCGAGCGGCGCGAGCTCGGGCGAGAGGTAGCCCGATTTCACCACCACAATCTTGGCGTTCCGCGGGTTGAGCTTGAGCTTGGTGAAGTCCGCGATGTTGTGGAACGGGCGCCGGCGCGCCGTGACCACGAGGTCGATGCCGCCGATCCGCAGCACCGCTTCGCGCATCACTGGATCGTCGGTGAGGTGAAGATAGCGAACCTCCGCGGTGACCTGCGCCGGCGTGCTCGAGGCATCGAGCGACGCACCGATCGAGAGATCGAGCTTGGCGCCGACACCCGCTTCGTAGGCGGCATCCGTCGCCGGCTTGTCGCAGATGCCGGCGAAGATCACGCCGGTCGCCTTCCGCTCGATCAGCGCCGCGAGCACTTCCGCGCGGTCGCCGACGCCGCCGCCCGTCGGGTTGTCGCCGGATTCGGCGAGCACCACCGGGTGGGTTTTGCTCTCGAGTGCGAGGTCGAGGCATTCCTCGAGGGTGCCGGTCTTGGTGCCGAACGAAAACTGCTTCCGCGCCATCCAGTAGCTGAGCGCGAGGCGGAGTGCCGCGGCCTTCATCTGCGGCAGATCGGTGCCGGTGATCACCGATGCCGCCGTGGCGCGGGGCTCGTCAGCCCACACGTAGCCGACCTGGAGCGACGCGTCCCAAATCCCCGCCGGAGATTCGACATCGGGCAGGCGGGCATAGAGCGACTTCGCCGGCTCATCGACGGTCGAGGAGCGCTCGCCCGGCACGACGACGGGGATCGGCGCCCAGAGCAGCTTTGGCTGCTCGCCGGTCTCGAGCCGCTTCACCAGCATCGCCAGCGCCCGCCGCATCGTCTCCTCGACGTCGATATGCGGGGCCGTGCGGTAGGTGGAAAACATGTCGAGCCCATCGATGATGCGCTGCGAGAGATTGCCGTGGAGGTCGTAGCTTGCGGCAACCGGCATATCGGGGCCGACCGCCTGCCGCACCGCCGAAATGAAGTCGCCCTCGGCATCCTCGAGGCCATCGACGAACATCGCGCCATGCATGGCGAGATAGACGCCGTCGAAAGGCCCCTCGCGGCCCAGCCCGTCGAGGATTTCGGACTTGAATCCCTCGTAGGCGTCGCGATCGACCGGACCGCCGGGCACCGCCCGCGCATGGAGCAGCGGCACATAGGTGCCCGGATAGTCCTTGAGGAAACCGAAATAGGGATCCTCGAGCAGCGCGGCGCCGCGCAGCTGCTTGAAAGCATCCGCCGGGATTTTCACAGGGTTATAGGTGGAACACTCCGTGTGGAGCCCGGCAACCGCAATGCGCATGGAAAAGCCTCTTCGTCTCAACTCATTCTGGCAAGTCACGCCGAGTGGGGATAGCGCGTGACGCAAGATTCTGCACCCCTCCCCCTGAGGGGTGGGGGTGGGCCCGCAAACGCAGATGTTGTTGGCCCACCCCCGCCCCCGACCCCTCCCCTCAAGGGGGAGGGGAGCGATGGCCCCGACTAGCCCCTACCCTCGATTCCCGTCAATCCGACCAGTGCCCGTAAAGGTTCGGCATGAGCCCACAAACTGCCGCAAAACGCGTGAACGATTTTTGCGCCGGCGCGGTCCAGCCGGCCTCAGCGATGGCCGAAAGGCGGGGGAAAACCAGGCGGTCGAAAATCGCGCGGTCGGTCATCGGCTCGCTCCAGATGCAGGCCTGGACGCCGAGGAAGTGTTGCTTCTGCCCGTCGCTCCAGCCGGCGACCGGATCGAAATTGTAGGTCTTTTCGACGCTCGACCAGCCCGCCCAGCCAGCGCCCGGTTCGCTCCACTCGTTGCCCTGCGACATGTCGAGGTAATAGGCCTGCCCCGGCGAGACGACGACATCGTAGCCCCGCTCGGCCAGCGCCGCGTTGACTTCCACCGACCGCCAGCCGACGAGATAGACCTTCTCCTTGTCCACCACATCGCCATGCGCGACTTCCTCCCAGCCCCCGGTGATGCAGCCGCGCGAGGCGAGGAAGGCCTGGATGCGCTTGAGGAAGACCGCCTGGAGCAGCGCCGTGCCCGAGCCTTCGATGTCGTCGGCGCCGTGCGCATTGGTCAAAACGTTGAGCCGCTTGGCGTGCGCCGCCGCCACCGCCTCGCCACCGATCTCCTTGAGCTTGGCGAGCGCCAGCGGCGAGCCGGACCAGGCGCCGAGCGGCACTTCGTCGGCCCCGACATGGATGATCTTTGACGGGAAGAGCTCGATCAGCTCATCGAAGATCGTCTCGAGGATGGTGTAGGTCTTCTCGTAGGCCGGATTGACGCAGTTGTTCGGAAAGCCCTGCACCGACTGGTATTCGCCATGCTGGTCCGGATCGACGAGCTCGGGGATTGCCTGCTGCAGGGCAAAGCAGTGGCCGGGAATGTCGATCTCGGGAATGACGCTGATGCCGTAGCGGCCGGCCATGGCGACGATCTCGCGGATCGCCGCCTTGCTGTAGTAGCCGCCCTGCGGCTCTCCGCCCGACCCGAGGAGCGATGGAATCTTGAGGCCGTGGCCGCGCCAGGCGCCGATCTCGGTCAGCGCCGGATAGGCATCGACCTCGACGCGCCAGGCCTCGTCGTCCGAGAGGTGCCAGTGAAAGCGGTTCATCTTGCTCCACGCGAGGAGGCGGAGGAACTGCTGGACCTCGGCGGTCGAGTAGAACTGGCGCGCGACGTCAAGATGGCTGCCGCGGAAGCCATACTCGGGCGCATCCGAAATCTCCCCCTCGGCCGGGAAGATGAAGGTTTCGGGATACTGCCGCGCCCCACGCCAGATCTGCCCCAGCGTGATGAGGCCGTAGAGGAACCCCGTCTGCGTCGCCGCGTGAACCGAAATGTCGGCGCCAAAGCCGATCCGATAGGTCTCGGGCCCAAGCCGCGCGTCCTCGGCGAGCCGCACGGCGCGTCCGCCCTCGGCCGCCGGCCGGACGATGCCCTCCGCCGGAAACAGCGAGCCCGTCAGCTCCGCGAAAGCCGCAATTGCAGCTTCGCCCGCCGCGGTCTCGGCCTTCGGCGCAAACCCTTCGGGGACCGAGGCGCGTCCGCTCGCCGCGGCTTTTGCCGGCCACGGCACGATCGACAAATTGACCGGCGCCTTGCCGGGCGCCGGCACCGGATATTTCTGCGTCCCCTTGCGGAGTGGCGCGTTCTGGCCGACGCCGATCGTCGGCTGCACGTTGATCGGGATGGTCGTGCCGTCGGCGAGCGCCGCGTAGGCCGTCGTCGTGCCGTCGCTCCAGTGCCGGAGCGGATAGGAGAGGCCATTGAAGGTCACGACCCACTCGGCGCCCGCCGCCAGCACATAGCCGGCCGGCGCCTTGATCTCGGCGTGGTTGGAGAGCCGATTGACCAGCGTGCCGCCCTCGACCGTGCCCGCCGGATCGATCCGCGCCGGCCCGGAGATGCAGAGCGAAGAGTCCGATATGTCCGCC
>Ga0207639_10003198_pt1 | contig 11009 bp, 8 predicted proteins | sample KBSCornC32_FD_184299 | JGI IMG/M metagenome (GOLD analysis project Ga0207639, IMG submission 184299) | Corn rhizosphere microbial communities from Kellogg Biological Station, Michigan, USA - KBS Corn C3-2 (SPAdes) (version 2) | ecosystem: Host-associated > Plants > Roots > Rhizosphere > Soil ...
CAGGACCTCGATGCGTCGTTTGCCGCCTACCTCGCCGGAGATGCTTTGGAGTCGGCGCGGGGTCTGATACTCGCGCATTCGGCACAGTTGATTTCGCATGGCCGCTGGAAGACCGCCGTCCAGTGGATCGAATCACTCCCCGCCGATATGGTCGGCGCCGACTGCTGGCTTCAGCATTGGCTGGGGCGTGCCCGAATGGCCGTGTCGGCCGTTGACGGACGCCGACATCTGGACCGCGGCTATCGGCTCGCGCTCGGTGGAGACGAGGGAGAGTGCGCGCTTCTATGCGCGGTGGGGGTGCTGGAAAGTCACATCCTCGGCTACACCGACTTTCGTCCGCTCGACGGCTGGATCGAAGTCATCACCGCCGTCTTGGCGCGCGGGGTTGTGTTTCGAGACGCGGATACAGAAGTCAGAGTGCTCTCCGCGCTTCTCATTGCTCTCAGCTATCGCCGTCCGGATGATCCCGGGCTCGACGCATGCGCGGCGCGTGTGTTCGAGCTGCTGCCGGTCCTAACGGATGTCAACATGCGGGTGACGGCCACGTCTTACCTCGTCGGTTGGGGGTCCACGACCGGTCCACTGGAGGTCGCCAAGCGGGCTGTGCCGCAGCTGCGCGCCGCGGTCGACGCTTCAGGTGTGACTGCGCTGAACGCCGCATTGGGTTGGTTTCTGATCTCATGGTATCACTGCCTTCTGCGCGAGGATCGTGAATGTCGCGTCGCGATCGAGACGGTGGAGGCGATCGCAACGTCCGAAGACCTGCCGTCAGCTCGAAAGTTCGGACCGATAATCCGAGCCTGGCTGGAGATGCACACGAGAGACCTCTCGCTCGCGCGATCAGAGGCGGATCGATTGGACGCGCTGATCAATCCTGCGCACCTCTACGATCGTGCAAGCGTCGAAGGGATCCGGGCTTGGCTGGCCGTTCTGGACGACCAACCGGAAACGGCCCTTATGCACGCGACCGCCGCCGTGGAGATCTTTGATCGTACCGGCTCGATCATGCATCAGCTCAACCACCGCCTGCCGGGCGTCTGGGCGAGGGTTCTTCAACGAGACTTCGTCGACGCACGCGTCCGGCTGGACGAGATGAGGTCGTTCGCGAATCGTACACGGTCGTGCTGGCAGGAGATGGAATTGCGCGTGACCGAGGCCTGGATGGCGCTCGAGGAGCGGGACTGGGTTGCCGCCACCTCTCACCTCGACTCGATGATGCGTCTGGCTCGCGAGCGCAGGTTGGACCATGTGTTCGGGCGCCATCTCCAGCGCAGGATGCCGACGTTGTGCGCGGCCGCATTGGAAGCGGGAATCGAAGTGGAGTACGTGCGCGCGCAAATACGCCGGTGGGGCTGGTCACCGCCCGCGAGCCGGCCCGAGCATTGGCCTTGGCGGATTCGCGTATACACGCTCGGCACCTTCGGCGTGTATGTTGACGATCGTCCGCTCACGTTTGCACGTAAGGTGCCACGCAAGCCAATCGCGTTGCTCAAGGCCTTGGTGGCGTTCGGCCCTCAAGCGGTTCCCGTCCAACGCATCGTCGACAGCCTGTGGCCGGATGAGGATGGCGACGCTGCGCACAAATCATTGGAAGCGGCTCTGCATCGTCTTCGGCAGTTGCTGGGTCCATCCAACGTGATCGATGTGCGCGACAATCGTATCTCGTTCGACCAACAGTCAGTCTGGACGGACAAGGAAGCGTTCGAGCTCGCAACCCGAGATATCGACGACGAGCGCTCGCTCGCGCAGGCCATCGACCTGTACCGCGGCCCTTTCCTGCCGGGTGATCTCGACGCAGCCTGTAGCGCTCCCGCACGCGAACGCCTGCAAGCGCAATGTCTTCGCATGCTCGAGCGCGCTGGCAAGAACAAGGAAGCAACGGGCGCCCACCTGGAAGCGATCAACTGGTACGCTCGTGGGATCGAGATCGACGAAATGCATGAGGCGTTCTATCAGGGCCTGATGCGCGCGTATGCCGCGCTGGAGCGGCCCGTCGATGCCATACGGATCTATCAGAAGCTGGAACGAGTCCTCGAGCAAAACCTCGGTATCAAACCTTCCCGATCTACGCGCAGTCTCGCGGCGGCAGTCGCCGCTGGCGCTCGATAGCTCTTCGACTGCTCCACTGCGGCGCCTATCCGTATGTAATCGGTATGTCCCAGCTCGCTAACCTTGGCGCTGCCGAGGAGGGAGTGTGTTTCGAGCCAGGACGTTCATCGTACACGTCTATACAAGATCGTCAGCGAGCAGCGAGCTGCGCGGCGTCGTGGAGGCGCTGCAACTCAATGCAAAACTCACTTTTCGGAGCTACGAAGAGCTGCGCGAGATCCTAGGCATGTCCGCTGCCGCGTTACGCCGCCGAGCATCCCGGTCTTCAAGGCGCGTGCCGAGCGCTGTGCGCAATCTCACATCCGCAATACGAACCAATCAGGAGGTCGAGAAATGAGGAATGCATTCTTTGCCGTATGCCCGAAGTATGGCGAGCAGAGCGGGAGAATTTGGAAAGGCTTCGGGCTGTCTGCGCTGACTGCTCTGGCATGCGCTCTGACATGGACGGCCCAAGCCGAGAAGCTGGATTGTTCGGGCACCAAGCGATCCAAGCAGGAAATCTCCAATCAGTCGATAAAGCCGGGCGACCGCTCCGATCGCGAGCTCGTCCAGTTTGTCAGGGTCGATGTGCTGGCAAGCAAACATCCCGAGTTCGACAAGACCGAGACGACGGTCTACGGTCACTTGGACAATGTCGGCCCCTCCGGAATCGACACGGGATACGCCGCCTATACGCTCACAAGCGGCGAGAAGTTGTGGGTCAAGTGGCAAGGCACCCACTACGTAGTCACGAAAGGCAACAATGACTGGGAAGTGCCGTATCTCGGCGTCTACCACTTTATCTCCGGCACAGGCAAGTACAAAGCGATCCGTGGTGGCGGCTTTTACAAAGGGAGAGTGACACCCGCGAGGGGCACAGAGGAGGATTTCACATGCGAGGCGGAATACTGATCGCCTCTTCTGCCTTCAACAAGCTGGGTCGCGCTGCCGTGCGCGACCTGGCGACGTGAATCGATCCGCCTCCCTATTCCGCTGCTGACCTATTCGCCGAATAGCTGCCCGAAGCGCACCCACTTATGTCCGTCGAAAACGTTGCAGCTGGACTTGTTTGATTGCCTCTCTCACATCGCTCACGTGCACGCGCGGTAATCAGATGCTCGTCGAAAAACGGTAGACCGTCGTCTGCGTATACCGTTGCCCGGGCTTCAGCACCGTGGTCGGAAACTCGGGCCGGTTCGGCGAATCCGGAAAGTGCTGGCACTCGAAGCACAGACCGTGGCGTTTGCGGTACACGGCGCCACCCTTTCCGGTGATCGAGCCGTCGAGAAAATTACCGGTGTAGAAGTGCACCACCGGCTCGGTCGTGTGCACTTCCATCACGCGCCCGCTCATCGGGTCGTGCAGCCGCGCCGCGAACCGCAACTGCGCGGGCGCGTCGCCGAGCACGAAGCTGTGATCGTAGCCCCGACCGCGCACGAGCTGCTCGTCGCTCCCATCGATGCGTGCGCCGATCGCGGTGGGCAGCGTGAAATCCATCGGCGTTCCGCGCACGCTCCTGATCTCGCCGGTCGGAATCAGATCGGGTGCAGCCACGGCAAAGCGGTCGGCAGGGATCGTGACCTCGTGACCGAGAATCGAACCGGCGCCACCGTCGGCGAGATTGAAGTAGCCGTGATGCGTTAGGTTCAACACGGTGTCGGCGTCGGTCGTAGCAAGGTAGTCAAGCCGCAGCGCGTTGTCGGCCGTAAGAGTATAGGTAACGGCGACCTGCAAGTTGCCGGGGTAGCCTTCCTCTCCGGCGCGGCTCAGGTATTCGAGGCGCACGGCGTTGGCGCTTTCCTCGACCGCCTTCCAGACCGCGCGATCGAACCCATGCAAGCCCCCGTGCAGATGGTTCTCGCCGTCGTTCCGTGCGAGCGGATATTCGACGCCGTTCAAGGTAAAGCGTCCTTTTGCGATGCGATTCGCGTAGCGCCCGCAAATCGCCCCGAACTTCGGATGCCGGTCGAGGTAGCCATCCAGGCGATCGAATCCCAGGACCACGTCGGCGCGGCGGCCGTTCCGGTCCGGCACGAGCAAAGACGTGACGATGCCGCCATAGTTCGTGATGCTGACCTGCATCCCATCGGCGTTGGCCAGGAGGTAGAGATCGACCGGCGTTCCATCCGCCGTGTGGCCGTACGCTGCTTTCATGCTATCCACGATAGCCTGAAACGGCGCGGCGCGGAAGCGCAGCGATGCTGCTGCTGTAGCTGCCGCGCCCAGCAATGCTTGTGCCGGAAGTCTGTCGCGCAACCAAACGCGCGACGGCCGATGCTTCTCGCTCGCGACAAACAAATGCGGCCGTGCGGAAATACAACATGAGCACGGCGATGACACGTCAGAGACTTAGCGCGCGCCAAGAGACCAGCGGCACAAATCTGGCCGCGACCAATTCCTGTTCCGCGCGCGCAAGAATCGCCGGGCATATCTTTGGCCGAGATCAATTGCTGTTCCCCGCCGGCCGATCGCACCGGCATGCATGTCACGGCATGACGGATCGCTATTCCGTGCACGCGACAGGTCTCCGGCACGAATCGCGCAGTCGGTGTGCCCGCGAAAAGATTTATTCATTTCAAGTTCGAATCCGCGCGAGTCGATGGGATTGAAGCAGTACGGCCATCCCGAAACCTCTTGGGGAATCGATCCATGAAACGCAAACACCTCGCTCAGATTGTTCTCGCGACAACCTTTACAGGTCTGGTTGTCGGTCGAATGGAAACCGCCGCGCAGGTCGCCGGCGCTCCTGCGAACGCTACGCCCGCTGCCGCTGCCGCCCCTTCTCCTGCTCCGCCGCCACTGGCGACAGATCCGGGCGTGCGCACCGGTGGCAGCGCCGGCACCGTCGGCGGGCCGCTGACGAATCTCACGCCGGCTCAGCTCGAGCTGTACAACGCATCGAAGCTGGCATTCATGTCCGCAGAGGATGTCGGAGATGGACTCGGACCGCGCATGAATCTCGACAGCTGCGTGGGCTGCCACATGCAGCCCGCACCGGGTGGATCGAGCCCTTGGTTGAATCCCCAGATCGCGTTTGCGACGAGCAACGGGAAGACGAACGCCGTGCCCTCGTTTCTCTCGGCCAACGGTCCGGTGCGGGAGGCGCGTTTCGTGCAAAACCCGGATGGCACCCCGGACGGCGGCGTACATGCACTGTTCACGATCACGGGCGCATCCGGTGCGTCCGGCTGCTCGTTGACACAACCGGACTTTGCGAGCGCGCTCGCAAGTCACAATGTGGTGTTCCGGATTCCGACACCGATCTTCGGTGGCGGCTTGATCGAGCAGATTCCGGACGCCGCGATTCTCGCCAACCGGGCGAGCAATGCGGCTACGAAACAGGCGCTCGGAATCGGCGGGAGACCGAATATCGTCCTCGCCGGCGGGGCAATTTCCGGTCAGGCGAATTTCAACGGCAACGACGGGACGGCGGCGCGCTTCGGGTGGAAGGCGCAGAACAAGTCGCTGCTGTTGTTCTCCGGAGAGGCCTACAACGTCGAGATGGGCATCACCAATGAGCTGTTTCCCACCGAGCGCGACGAGACGCCAGACTGTCAGTTCGCGACAACGCCGAACGACGTGACCAACCCCGAGGCGACGACCCTAGCGGGCATGCTCGCTGACGTCGAGAAGTTTGCAACCTTCATGCGCTTCCTCGCACCGCCCACGCCTTCATCGACGTTCCCCGGCGGCACCGCGTCGATCGCGAGAGGCAGCAGCCTGTTCGGCGCGATCGGTTGTGCGCTCTGCCACACGCCGACGCTCATGACGGGAAGCTCGACCATCGCGGCGCTCGACCACCAACCGGTCAACCTCTACTCCGATCTGCTGATCCATAACATGGGGGCAGGTCTCGCGGACGGAGTGAGTCAAGGCCAGGCCGGCCCGCAGGAGTTCCGTACGGCGCCGTTGTGGGGGCTCGGACAGCGCATCTTCTTCCTGCACGATGGGCGCACGTCCGATCTGCTGGTTGCGATTCAGCAGCATCAGAGCGGCAATGGGCGCTCGCCGTCCGCGTCGGAGGCGAACGCGGTCGTGTCCAACTTCAACCGGCTGTCCGAGCCCGCCAAGCAGGATCTCCTGAACTTCCTGCGCTCGCTCTAGGCACCGCTCGGCTGCACACCCAGCGCGTCGCAAGACCGCCACCGAAAGGCGAGCGGCCGAGCGGCGCGCATGGGCCGTCCTGCGGATTGCTCTAGAATGAGTACGGACACACGCGCTGGCGCAGAAGCAGCGTTCGGCATCGGACCAAAGGAGGAGACCTATGAAGCGGAGCATCGAATGTACGCTCGCTGGACTGACGCTCGCGCTGCCGCTGTTTGCATGCGCGGCCGACAACGACCTGCCGGCGACCCGCGTCACGGCCGATGAAATTCCGTGGCCCGACAATTCCTCTCGCACTGAAGGCACGGCGATGCGCAGCGGCCTGCAGACTCTGATCATATCGGGCAACGCCAAGGCGCCTGCGCTCTACACGATCATGTTCAAGCTGCCGCCCAACACGAAGATCCCGCCGCACTCGCATCCCGACGTGCGCTCATGCTTCGTGCTGTCGGGCACCTGGTACTTTGCCTATGGCGACACGCGCAACGAGGCCGAGCTCAAGGCGCTGCCGGCCGGCAGCTACTATACGGAACCGGCCGGGGCGAACCATTTTGCGGAGACGCGCGACGAACAAGTGGTCGCCGAGTGCACCGCGGTCGGTCCGACCGGAACGACATTCGTGAATCCCGCCGACGATCCGCGGAGGAAGTAACAAAGGGCGGAAACTCTTCGACAAACCTCCGTTCGTCCTGAGGCGTTACTGCGCCGGAAAATCGATCCGCTGGATGAACGTGACCTTGCCCTTCTCGTTCTTCACGACGTTGTAGCCGTGCACCGCATCGCCGTTCGGCTCGAAGTCGTAGATCCCTTCCACGCCTCTGAGCCCGCGCGTGCTGAGCAAAGCCTGCCGCATCGCGTCGGGCTCGGCGCTCTTGGCCTTCTCGATCGCATGCTTGATCAGATATACCGCACCGTACGCCCAGCCCGAATACAGATCGGGATCGGCACCATGCTTGGCGCGATACTTCTTCGCGAATGCCTTGCTCTCTTCGTTGGCCTCGATCACGAAGTCGGCCACCGAATACGTGCCCCACAGCGACTCGCCCGCCAGCTTCATCGCCGTATCGGTCACCAGCGAAGCCGATCCGATCCACGGCACGTTGACCCCGAGCTGGCGCAGCTGCTTCGCGAAGATCCCCACGTCGGGTGAGTTCGTCATGTACGTCGCGAGCACGTCGGCGCCCGACTTCTTGATCGCGAGAACGATCGCCGTGAAGTCCTGCGAATTGTTCGTGTAGCCCTGGATCAGCACCGGCTCGATGCCGTGAGCTTTGAGCGCCTCGACCAGCGCGTTCTTGCCGCCGCCGCCGAACGTGTCGGTGGAATGCACGATCGCGACCTTGCTGCCTTTCAGATTCTTGACGGCATACTCGGCCATCACCTTCGAGGAGAACAGGTCGTTCGGACGGATGCGGAAGATCCATGGGTTGTTCACGCGCGTAAGGCTCGGATCGCTGCCGCCGATGAACGCCGGGATGCGGGCCTTGGCGATCGTGGGTGACGCGGCCTGCACCTGAGTGCTGCGCAGCGGTCCGATCACGGCGACAACGCCACCCTGGTCCACGAGCTTCGAATACCCGAGCACGGTGCCGGGGTTGGTGCTCGCGTTGTCCTCCACGCGCAGCTCGATCGGCCGTCCCATGATGCCGCCCGCGGCGTTGACTTCGTCGACGGCCAGCTTGACGCCGTTCATGGTCAATATGCCGGCTTCGGCCTGGGGGCCCGTGACTTCGTCGACCAGCCCGATGTAGATCGGCTCGGCGGCCGGCGCGGAGCCGACCGCGGCGATCCCGAACAGCACTACCCCCAGCGCTCTGACGAACGGATTCATCTTTCTCCTCCTTCTGTTATTTTGTATGGCGGCATCCGGCGCTTATGCGATGGCCGGTCTGGCAGCAGCTATTCTGCCCCAATGCTCGGCCGGCGTGGATGCATGTCATCGGTTGGCCGCATGCCTCGTTGAAAGGGCATCCCGCGAGACCGTCGCGTTTTCTGAGGAGCGTTGATCAGTGCGCCGCAACCAACAACGAAAATTTCCGGCTCTCCGGATGCCGATGCGGTTCGTGCGCGTGTCCTGGCGTGACCTGTGGATGACGCTGACTCCGATCTTCCTGATCATCGCAGTCGGGATCGGAGCCGCTCTCTACTTCGCGCGTCCGGCGCCGCCCGACACCATCATCATCACCAGTGGCGCACCCGGCAGCTCCTTCCATAGCACGGCCGAGAAATACCGCGACATTCTTGCGCGCAGCGGGATCAAGCTGAAGATTCTCGACTCCGACGGCGCGCTGGAGAACCTGCAACGGCTCAAAGACATCGACTTCAGGGTCGACATAGGCTTCGTGCCAGGCGGGCTCAACGGCGACGCCGATCCCGGTGAGCTCGTGTCGCTCGGCAGCATCTACTACGAGCCGCTGTTCGTGTTCTCCCGCTGCAAGACCGAAGTCGACCAGCTTTCGAGCCTGCAAGGCAAACGCATCGCGATCGGCCCGGATGGCAGCGGCACGCGCGTTCTCGCGCTGCAGCTGCTCAAGGCCAACGGAATCGAGCCGCCGGCTACGCCAATGCTCGATCTTGGCGGCGAGGACGCCATCAACGCGCTGCGTAACGGCAAAGCCGATGCCGCATTCCTGATGGGCGACTCGGCCAAGATGTCGCTGGTCCGGGATCTCATCAAAGTACCCGGTATCTGTCTCGTGAGCTTCGATCAGGCCGACGCTTACGTGCGGCGCTTCCCTTATCTGACCAAGCTGGTGCTGCCGATGGGAGCGATGGATTTCGGCAAGAACATCCCGGCTCACGACGTCATCCTGATCGGACCGACCGCGGAGGTGGTCGCACGCGAGGATCTTCATCCCGCGCTGTCCGACCTGTTGATCGAGGCCATGCGCAAGGTACACAGCCGCCCCGGGCTGTTCCGGCACGCGGGCGAGTTTCCGGCACCGATCGAGCATGAATATCCGATCAGCGACGACGCGGAGCGCTACTACAAGTCGGGCAAGCGCTTTCTGTATCGCCAGCTCCCGTTCTGGCTGGCCAGTCTCGCCGACCGGCTGCTGGTGCTGGTGGTGCCGATCCTCGCGCTGCTGATTCCTGCGACGCGCATCGTGCCGCCGCTGTATCGTTGGCGCGTGCGCTCTCGCATCTATCGCTGGTATGGAGCGCTGATGTCGCTCGAGCGCGAGATGATGAACGACCCGACGCCCGAGAAGAAGGCGCAGCTGAACCAGCGATTGGATCAGATCGAGCAGGGCGTCAATCGCATCAAGGTTCCGCTCTCGTTCGCGGATCAAGCTTACGTCCTGCGCGTGCACATCGGCTTCGTGCGCGAACGGCTCGATGCTCAGTGGCGTCCGGCGCCCGCCACCGTGTGAGTCACCTCCTCCGCAACCGTGCGCTTCTTTGTATTGCTGTACCTGATCGCCGGCTGCGTCACAACCGCTGTCGCAGCCGACAGCGCATGGCGTGCATACGAACGCGGCGATCGCGCGACGGCGGCGAAGCTCTATGCACAGAGTGCGCGGCAAGGTGATCGCCTCGCCCAGTTCAACTACGCGATGATGCTGTTTCGCGGCGAAGCAAGCGCGAGTGAACCCGGCGAAGCGTTGCGCTGGCTGCGCAAGGCCGCCGACGCCGGCATGATGCAGGCGCAGTACAACCTCGCACTCATGTACGAGCGCGGCGCCGGCGTATCCAAATCACTGACCGAAGCGACGGTGTGGTTCGAGCGTGCAGCCGAACAGGGCCACACCGACGCGCAAGTAAGCGCGGCCACCCAATACTTTCTCGGGCGTGGCGCGCCGAAGGACTATGCGAGAGCTGCGCACTGGTATCGCGAAGCCGCCAATGGCGGCGACGTCGGGGCTCAGTACATTCTCGCGAGCCTGTACGAGAAAGGCGACGGCGTGCCGAAGGACCTGAGAGTGGCCGTCTATTGGTACACGCGGGCGGCCCGGCAGGGCGATCCGGTTGCATCGCTCAAAGCGCGGGCAGTCGCCAAAGAGTATGAGGCGGCGCAACACTGACTCGGCGGGGAGGCGCGCGTAAATCGCGTTCCTCGACAGCGACACCATCACTGCGCCACGCCAACTACGGAGCCTCCGATCAAGGCCGTTTGAGGGTTCAGCGGGCGCCAGGAGGAGCGGGCGTCCCTGCCCGCGAGTCTGGCTTCCCTTTCTTTCATGTGCACCGGGAGTCAATCTTGCTTATCGATCCGGGCACCGGCCTATTGGCGTTCTATTTCACAGATGAAAGAAACCTTGCTCCACCGTCACCTCTGCCGCACCGCCCGCCTGCTGGCCTGCATTGGGGCGCTGGCTCTGCTGTCCGGGGAGATCCACGCGCAGCAGGACTCGTCCGCGAAGGCCGCAACGGGCAAGTGGCAGACGTACCGGAACGACCGCTATATGTTCCGCTTGTCGTACCCGCCCGACGGCCAGATTCAGACGCGCCGAGACCGCCAGTTCCAGTACGTCCGCATTCAGAACCACGAAACCTACCCGCAAGGCGCCCTGCAAGCGGGCGAGTACTATCTGCAGGTGTTCATCTTCGATCATCGCGTCGGGCACAAGATGAAGGCCTCGTGCCGGGAGCTGGTAGCCGATGCGCATCCGGTCAAGGCTGGCAAGGTCAACGCGTTGCGCGGCTCGGTCGATCAGGCCGACCTCGGCAGCACGCCGTACGCACTCTGCTTGCAGGGCGTGAAGGTCGACGTGCTCGTAACGGCGAACGAAGAGGATCAGCTCGGGCTCGCCAACCGCATCCTCGACAGCGTACGCTTCGGGAACTGAGCGGACAGTCGCAACCAGTCCTAAGAC
>Ga0207639_10003200_pt1 | contig 11006 bp, 7 predicted proteins | sample KBSCornC32_FD_184299 | JGI IMG/M metagenome (GOLD analysis project Ga0207639, IMG submission 184299) | Corn rhizosphere microbial communities from Kellogg Biological Station, Michigan, USA - KBS Corn C3-2 (SPAdes) (version 2) | ecosystem: Host-associated > Plants > Roots > Rhizosphere > Soil ...
GCCGAGCATTAAATCACCGTGATCTCCTCCGTAATCCAAGACTCGCTGGATTCTCCGCCCCTCCAAGTGCTGGTTGAATATCGGAGCAAGCTTCGCGCGCCGCGTCTGGTAGTGAGCGGCACAAGCGAGATTGGCGTTGAACTTCGCGGTATACCACGGCTCGAAGGAACGACGCATGTTCCGGTACTCGTCGGAACGATAGCCGCCGTAGGCTCGCTGCAGTTCAGCGTCATCCAGACGGGGATTGTAAAACATGAACCCACAGGACTCACACCGCACCAGACCGATGCAGAATGGTTCTCTATTCCAGATTCGTTTCGCCAAAAATGGCGCGACCAAGGCCCGCTTGAGCTGCCGGATTGGGCCATCGCAAATAACACAGGTCGATACTTCGGTCATCTATTCTCCGATTTCCGAATTCTGGCCAGCTGGCATATACAGGAATTTCATCTGCTGACTCAGAGCGAGTGAGTGGGAGGTCGCCATTCTCCGGAGGATTCTGTTTGATCCGACTGTGAAGGAATCCACTTTAATACATACTCCGATCGATTCTGGCATGTGAAGTGCCGAAAAATATACATCAGACACTATCTTTCATAGGTTTTAGGAATTCTTCGGTAACGCACAAGAGTAGGGCGACAGCGTGAGCTTGCGATCCCCTTGCTTTGAAAATCACAACACTAATTCAGGTCAAAAATCCGAGGAAAGTCGGCGATTATGGCGTGGCCGAGATATTTTGATCCTTGGAGTGTGAGATGAGAAGTATCAAATTCAAGAGGCACATCCTGGGCGGCATACGCCAGGCAGGAACTCTCTGGACACAGCATTTTAAAAGGAGACACATACGAAACGTGCCAGGTTTCTTCGGCCATCCGGCTCATCTGCTTATCAAGGATTTGCTGTTTAGGGTCAAGGTACGCTCGGATATCGTCGGCTCTGCCAACGATCAGGGATTTGGCTAAAACGCGGGGAAAATCTGTGTTGTAAACGGGAAAAGGTCCAACAACGACGACAGTTACTCCCCGCCTGTGCAACAGATCTATTGTCTCTGTCAGATTATTCAAATCGCGTGCGCTCCAATAGGCACACAAAAGAACCATACTGATTGATTTTTCTGGAATGAAGACGTTCACCACCTTGTTCACAAAATGCTTGCACTCGGGAGTTGAGTCCGGGTTTTGCACGAGAGTCGGTGGGCAGGAGGAAGAAGTTGCTTGAAGAAACTCCAGGTCGGGCATCGATGACACCAGGCCATATCGAAGGTTCGCTGCGTGGCTGTCGCCAAAAATCAAAACCGGCCTTTTTCCATGAGAGGTTGACAAGCACTCCTGCTCTTTGAAGTCGGTCACCGCCTCGCGACGATCAAGATAACAGGAGCCTGTCCCGAACATCGTTTTAAGTTCCTCAGGATGTGATTCTCCGTAATTTAGATATTGGGCCGCCACTTCCGCAGAGGGTGAAAATCTCCCTTTGAATCCTCGTGTTGAGGATAGTATCCACGCAGCTGCGACACAAATTAAGATGCATGCCGCACCGAAGTTCAAGACCATTCGCTTGTTTGGTCTGTGGGAGCCGCCGCGGAAAGGCGACTCAACAAATCGCCAGGATACTGTGGCAATCGCGATTGATAAGACAGCAAGAATTAAGTGTGTTCCGTTTGCCGGTACATCAAAACTCTTGAAGACGGCAATCCTGCTGAAAACGAGCAAAGGCCAGTGCCACAAATAAAGCGAGTATGAAATGAGGCCAATGAAGACGACAGGCTTTCGGGACAACAACCACCCAGTTAATGTATCTCCTTCTTCGCCGGCCAAGATGATCGCTCCGGCGGCAGCACAAGGCAAAATAGAATTCTCTCCAGGGAATGGCGTGTTTACGGTCAAAACAAAAACCGATCTCAGGATGCCAAGAAGCCCAAAAGCAGCGAGACATTCGCGCAATCTCTGTGATCGTGGAACTGGGATGATACGCAGAGCGAGCACCGTACCAAACAAAAGCTCCCAAGCCCTCGTGAAGGGCAGAAAGAATGCTGCTCCGGGGTCAAGTCTTACGTCGACTATGCTCCAAATCAAAGAGGCAATCGCAATAGTGATCACCGTGGCGCGCAGGTATTTTGCGTGGTATCTCCGGACAAGTACGATGAAGATCGGGAGGAAGATATAGAATTGCTCTTCGACGGCAAGGGACCACGTGTGAAGCAAAGGCCTGACTGCCGCAGGCGCATCGAAGTAATTGGAAGTCTTCCAAAAATAAATGTTCGACGCCGAAAGTGAAGCAGCGAGCATCGAACGACCAAACGAATCCGCATCTGGCGGTAATAGAAAAAACCAAACAAATACACTACTGAAAGCCAACATTGCAAACAACGCTGGAAAGATGCGCCGAATGCGGCGCTCGTAGAACCTGCTGAAAGAAAAATTCCCTTCCTCCACTTCTGAAATGATGATCGCGCTGAGTAAGTATCCAGATATCACGAAGAAAACGTCGACGCCAATAAAGCCGCCACTGAAAAGTCCGCCCCAGTAGTGATACGAGAGAACAGACAAGACCGCAACGGCGCGAAGGCCGTCGATATCGGACCGATGTGACAACTTTGTGATGGGCGACAATTGAGGTTGCATTTGCTCTTTCCGGCTTCCTCAAATACGGGCCGTGAGATGCATTCCCGAGTCCTCAGTGGCGGCAGTCGAGGGCGCGGAATTCTGAGTCTGAAACCACGGGCTTGAGTGTCCAAACCCACCCACCCTTATCGTTCCATGCTTGATCGTAGATGTTGGCAACAAGGTATTGAATGTCAAATTGGCGGCAAGCTAAGCGAGCCTGTTCAGCAGTGGCGTTCATAAACAGAGGATTAATGGCAGCGATCATTGAAGGGCAGCCGCTGGAGTCGCCTCCGAGTTCAGAGCCGCACCAGAGCTGACCGGAGGCTATTGCTGTCTGATGGTTGATATTGATCAGATCTAGGTTCTTCCAGAAAACCCAGGACTCGGATGGGTTGAACTGCACAATGGCGCCGCGGGGAATCACGGCGTCAAGATCGGCGTAACCGATGTAGGAGATGTAGGCCTTGTGGGGTAAGGCTGCAACCTCAGGGTTTTTCGCCTGGCGAGCGTTAATCTCAGAGAGCGGAAGAATGAAACGCAGAACGAGCACCCGCCACGTAGTGCTGAGCACTCCAACTACGATCATGAGGGAAACCAGAGAGCGAACCCAATAAGGCGTTCGTCCGGCAAATCCCGAAGCGAAATTGTGTGTAATAACGTTGATCTGCTCCAGCTTCCAGCAAATGAGACATTCGGACAAAAGGAGCAACAGAGGGTATTGGATGAATAGCGCGGAGTGGATGCCAAAGTCGTTCACATTGATGACCCTGGAGCTGATGAGTGACGTGATCGGAAAGGTGACTATCGCAATAAAAACGAGAGTTTGCTGGGCAACCGTTAGCTCCTTCCGGCCGCGCCAGGCTGGCATCGAAAAGACAACGAGCACCAACGCGTAGGCTCCAAGTTCCAACGCAAAGCCGGGCGGGAGCAGGATCAGCTTAGCAATTGCGCGTGCGACTGCCGGGTGCCCAGCGGCGAAACTCTCCAGAAGCCCGGAATGAACCAGATGATCAGGGGGTATGGTTTCGCGGACGCTCCACATGAAGGGGCTATTGCCGCCTTCCCTGCTGCCGGCCATTTTGGATTCTGTGTGCGTGATTTCGAATAGATATGGAATAAGCAAAACGGCTCCGATGGCGCCTCCAGCGAAAAGCGCACTTGGCGATTGCCACGCGCGTTTGAAGAGGGCTTGCCACAGAGTCCAGCACACCATTAAAAGGAAGAATGCAAACGTAACATAAACCGACAAACCAAAGGCGCTGGCGACGGAGACGGCGATGAAAAGTATGCTTGCGGCGCGATCACGTCGATTTCCAGTTGAGATCATCCAAGCCAGCAGAAGCGCAAACATACAGCAAACCATGCTAGAAAGATGATGCGGATAAAACAGGAAGAAATTAACGAAATCCGTTATCTGTCCGGGAAACCACACATCGCCTGGCGGCGGGATATGTAGGTAGAACATATTCCAGAAACAAATACAGAGAGAAAGCCCCCCAACCGCCGGAAGCGCTGCGGCAATCAAGAATTGCCGACGAAGACGCGCCCCAACCACGAGGAAATGCTTCAGGTAAAGACCAGTCAGAGACTGAAGGCAGAAACCCGACCAGACACAACCGGCACCCACAACCGATCTCATCGGGAGATGGGTGATCTTCGCTACGACAGCACAGTCTACCAGCCAGAAATAGTAATAGCGGAGCTTGGAGGCATGCAGATAAAAGTAGAAGGGATTAGCAGGAGGTACTCCGGTGCGAAATACGCTGTTCGCCCAATTAACACGTGCTCCTATGTCATAGAATGTCAGACTCATGAAGAGTCGCTGATGACTCTGGATGTCAACCAGCGACAAGACCACGAACATAATCCATACAACTGAAAGCACCAGTACTGTGCCACCGAGGGGTCGAAGACCGAGGGCCCATGAGCGGCCCTCGCGGCGTCGATGTACCCACTCTATCGCGCAAACAACGATGCAACCGATGAGACAAACCATCGAGACGCCGGCGGCTAGTGCCAGTGAGAAGAACCTTCCAATCAGCACAAAGCTGATTGTCGAGATTGCGATCGATAGTGGAATGCTCCAGCAAATACGTTCGACAAAAGAACGTTCCCTGAACCCGTGAAAGTTTGTGACCCACGCCGCAAGATATCCACTGCAAATGGTCACCGGGACAAAAGCCGGTATCGCCGCCAGAGTGGTGACGATCTGCTCCATCGTGATGTTTGTCTGAATCAGAATCTCAAGATCTCCACATAATGCACATATCTCGGGAACGCATCGAGTGGTTCATGATTCATGAAAGGTCTTGCCTCAGGCTCTTGACGAGAGAAGATGAACGCTGTATATCACCATTCCGAGCTCGGCGAGCGGTCTATTTGAATGACACGTGCCATTACACTGTTTTTGTTCCGGGTCGCAGAGACTATTCGTTGCGATGAGAGCGACCCTGCTAGGTGAGCAAAGGAATACGGTTCATCGTTTCTCATTGCTCCTGAACGATGGGACGCAACAATTTGGCCACAACTCATTGTTCGAAGTTGCGATCTCAGTTTCTCACAATTCATACGAACTAAACTCCGCATGAAAAAGAGTGTGCTCTCTTCAGTAATGCGCGCGCTTGACGAGCTGAAAACTCCAACCGTCCGGGTTCTCGGGAAACACCTTTACCGTGCCGGTTGGGGCAGTCTCAAAGCTCCTTGCTAAGTCAGAAAAATGCGTATCTTGAAATGCCGGGCGACGCCATCGAAGGGCAACGCCAAAACACAAAAGAACCAGTAGCAACGCGCAAGCACCCTTCAGCGTGCGAGAAGCTCCTTGCAAGCCAAGCACCAAGCACCAAAGAAAGACCAACGACGGATAGTACCAGTAGCGAACCGCCCCAGCGGCAGCAATCAATTTCCACTTCGGAGTGCCCAATGAGTCGCTTGAAGTTGGCGAAATCAGTGTCGCTCCAAGAACCATGACCGCGAAAATCGCGAACAGGGTGATCTGAAAGGGCGATCTGCGAAGCACGATCACAATCAGGGTGGTTCCCCCTGCTGCTACGAAAAGAAGAACCAGGAAGGCTCCCGACCCTTGAACCATCGCGAGCCCGCTCGGACCGAAAAGTGCCCCGAGGTAGATATCACCGGAGAGCATGCGGACGAACAAAGCAGGAGTTGCCCCGAGCCCACCAGATGATCGCTCGGCAGCGCTCTTGAAAAATAACCCATACGCCTGGATCACTCCGCACATGGCGAGGATGCAGGCGTGCAACCATGGCTCTCTATTCACTCGCTTCCATGCGATATAGATCGTGATTACCAGTAGAAAAATACAGAAGGGTCCAGTGAGCCCGCAAAGCACAATGATCGAGATATCTCCCGCACGAGCCAGCCGGTTCGGTGGCGGAGCCGCCACCAGCACTAGAAACGCCGCAACAGCGAGTGCCCACTGAGCGTTCGTAATAATGGCGCATATCTCCGGACTGTTTGGAAGCGCGAGATAGATGGCTGCAAGCGCAGCACGTGTTCGAAGATTTCCCCATTCATACGACCGCCTTGAAAGCAAGAGGCTGACAGGAATGGCCTGCACCGCGAGTGCCACAAGATTGCAGAGAAGCGGTGCAAAACGTAGCGGAAGCAACAACGCAAGCGCGGATGCCAATCGCGGCAGAGTCTGATAATATCCGACTTGCGTTCGAAAGAGCGACTTCCACCACCCATCGTTGTAGGCCTGCGCGAACCATACAAGACCATCCTCGGCCCAGAATTGCGGATGAAAGAGTGCGTCTGGCCGCCTCGAGACGATGACTGCGCATGCGAGGGCAAACACCAGCGCTTGCTGCCAGAAACCCAGTCCATTCTGGCGGTAAGTTTGATCAAACTTGTCTTCCGTTAGAATGCGGGTTCCACCTCTAAGGGCAATTTCGGCAAAACGGACGAGTTAGGGTTTACGCCCGCAATCTTGGGGGCGTGCAGGTTCTGGTTCAAAAGCAAGTCAGGTCTGGATTCCTCGCGTTCTTCGAAAGCATCGTCGATTCCAGAAGGCAAGCTCGGTTTGAATGCGAACCTCATGTAGATACCGAGATAAAAAATTGCCGATACAAGCAGAATCAGGGGTGCCGGGCGAGTAAGGACCGCCGTTGTCAAGCGGCTTACGAAAGTCGGTTGTGGAACCAGGATGCCGCGTGTGAGCACGATGCGAATGGCTGTGAAAATATCTCCGTTGAGCAGAATTCCAAATCCTGTGACCAGCAAAGACGACCAGCCAAGCCACCCCCGTTTTGCCCAAAGGATTGAGCAGGCTGGAATCGTGAACAGAAGCAGCTTCGCGTCGTGTTGAAAGTGGTAAGTTGGCAGCATCGATAGCGGAGCTGCCGTTGCAAGGGCAAGCCAGGCACCCGCGCCGGATGGCCGATAGCGAATCGTCAAGACTATCCACACCAGCACAAGAGGAGCACAGATCGCGTACGTGATCGAATCGTAGATTCGCGCATCCGCAAAGAAGATGCTGACGAAAGACTGGAGTTGAACCAGCGAGTCCATGTTGTGTCCAGCCATGCCGGTCGCCGCCGGATCAACGATGCCGCCGATACTCGAAAACGATGACATGTTCGCGGTCAACTCCGAAGGCCAGTGTGGAGATATATGCGTCACCCAAAGCACAACCGGGAGGCTGAGGATTACAAGCAGCGCCAGAGTCTGAAGAGCGCGCTTCCGAAACATACTCCCCGCCAAAAGCAGGAAAAGCCACACCATGCCGGAATCGTTCGGTTTCAGGCAGAGGCTCAATGCGAGGCATATGACGCCAAACCATGCAAAGCGCTGGCGGAAAAAACACCAGACTGCAACAACACACAGGCTAACTGCAATTCCTGCCGAGTTGCCAATCATTAAAAGCCAGAAGCTATTCATCAAGAGCAGACCGGAGAGGCCGCCGGAAACAAGCGGAGAAAAATCGGCGCCGATATCCCAAACCAGAATTGCAGCCAGGATTAGTGAGGCACCTAGAAAAACTGTCCAGATCAACTTCCCGGCAGCAAAGCCCGCGACAGCGAACGGGAGAGTGAAGATAAATGCTGTCGGTGGGTAGAAAAAGCGCGTCTTCACCTGTCGGTCCAATGTGGGCTCGTCTGAACGTTCTCGTCCTTCAGCTTGGTAGCTGCGTAGAACATCGCTTTCACGGTAAGGATCGCCATGCCCGAGCAGGCATCGGGAGCTGTAGTAAACAACCTTGAAATCGCCCATTTCAATCGGAGAGACGCGCCCCCATGCGATACCAATCACGAGAAACGCGGTTGCGCCCAAGAGCAGCAAGATCAGCCCGTCAATTCGTCGCTTCATCATGTTGGCTTTGTCTCTCTGCGCTGGTTGAAAAGATCTTCGCATTACCTTGTGGATGAAAACGCAGCCCGCTGTCCTAGGTGCGAGAAGTTTCTCTGCGTGCCCTTGGCACGTTGCACATAAATCCAAAGATAGAAAACAGTCACCAGCAGGAGAACGAGTGGGACGGGCCGCGTAATGGATATCGTCCAAAACCGTTTACCGAGGCTCATTGTCATGGGGTTCAAATTCCCAGTGAGCAGGCTCAGGATTGCCAGCGAAAGGTCTCCGGTTATGATTACCGCGGCACCGGTCAGACAAACTCCAATTCTTCCCAAGAGGCCACCCTTTGCCCAAAGCATTGCGCAGGCCGGAATCGCCAGCAATAGTAGCTTTGCGTCATAAGGGCGGTGATAGGTCCCCAGCATCGACAAGGCCGAGATTGCAGCCAAGCCATACCATCTATCATCAGGCGAGTGCGCGCGAAGTGTTGTCGTTAGCAATACTGCAAGGATCAGCCCACAGATCGCGTAGACAACCGGATTATAAAATTCCGGATCGTCCTTGAAGATACTTACCACGGTTTGCAGATCAATGACGACATCGGCGCTGCCGCGTCGGCTCACGGATGCCGGCCCCGGATCACTGATGTCGCCGTGCGCCGAGGTCGAGCGCAAATTCGCTCGCAATTCCTGACTCCAGCGAGGCGCAACATGCGAAACCCAAATCACCGCCGGGGCTGCCAAAATGAAAAGGATAGCGAGCGCCTGCAGGCTCCGTTTCCGCATGGCCCCACCGGAAAGTATCAAATAGAGCCAGACCAGGCCCGAGTCATGCGGCTTCAGAGCAAGACTGATTGCGAGGCACAAGATCCCGGCCCAGATCATTCGCTCCCTAACAAAACACCATACTGCCGCCACGCACAAGCCAACAGCAATTCCCGCCGTGTTGCCGACGGCAAAAAGAACCTCACTGTTCGCCAGCAGGATACAGATCAGCATCAACGACAAACGGGGGGCGTACTCCCGGGCAACTTCGAATGTCAGAAGTGCAGCGGACGTGAGGCTGCACGCGATGAGGGCCAACCAAATCAGGTGCGAAAGCGACCATGGCAACAATGCCAATGGGGCCACCAGAAACAGAGTCGTAGGAAGATTTACACAAACCGGCACAGCGCGCAAGAAGAGCTGATTCTTCGCAGGATTAGATGGGAACTCTCCATTTTCTGCACGATAAACACGAAGAAACTCGTCGGGATTGTACGGATCGGCTCGTTGGATCAGGCAGCGCGCCCCGTAATAGACCGCCCTGTAATTTGCTGTCCCACCCGGAGAACCGTGATCCAGTAAAACGCCCGTCAAAATCGAAATCCCGCTGCTCAGCAGGATCAGGATCACGCTCATCGAACGCATCTTGGCCATTTTGGCATCGCTCTCTGACCGTCAGGGATGATTTGGGGCCTCCGAATACAGCGTCTCACCTACTTTTCGCCCATTTGAGTCGAATCGCGGCAAGTGGATGATGCCTAGCTTGTGCCCGACAAAACTGAGGGTCGTGCCAAGCACACCAAGTCCGTATTCGACGCTTCGTTTGAAATTAATGGACGATGCCTCTTCGAAGTACTTAGTCGGACAGGAGATTTCCCCTATCTTGAACCCAAACATCACTGCTTGGGCGATCATCTGGTTATCAAACACAAAGTCATCCGAGTTTTCAAGGATCGGAAGGGTCTCAAGAAGTTCACGCGAGAACGCGCGAAATCCGGTGTGATACTCAGAGAGCTTTACTCCAAGAAAAAGGTTCTGAAACGCCGTCAGCATCCGATTGGAAATGTACTTATAAATCGGCATACCCCCGCGCAACGCACCTCCGCCCAGAATGCGCGAAGCAAGCACCATATCGTATACGCCGCTGGCAATCATGCCCGCCATGGCTGGAACGAGTAGTGGCGTGTATTGGTAGTCGGGATGAACCATGACGACGATATCAGCCCCGGCAGCCAACGCTTCACGGTAGCATGTCTGTTGATTCCGGCCGTATCCATAATTTGTTTCATGGACGAAGGTGTTCAATCCCAACTCGCGTGCTACCTTGACGGTTTGGTCTTTGCTGGAGTCATCGACCAGAATCTTGACATCAACAACCTCCGATAGCTCGCGCACCGTCATTTCGAGGGTCTTTTCGGCATTGTAGGCCGGCATCACGACAGCTACTCGTTTTCCGTTGATCACGCTTCGAGACCCCGCTTTGCACCATTCTCACATCTTCTCTGCCCCCAGCCGTCACCGTGATGACACCGCGGTAACCTGATGTGCCACGGGGTATGGAATCACCTCTGCCGAAGGGGAATCCGGTTGAACCAGCCAAACCGTTCGGCTGCTGTAGTAATGGATGAGTTCCTGATTCTTAGCATCGCCCATATCTCGGGCCCAGATTACATGGGAGGCGTCTAACTCAGCGCCGTTGTAGACCCATTCATCCACAGGATCGTGGGTCGATGAATAGCGAACGATTGCCAGCTGACCGCCTGAAATCTCAGTAAGGCGCTGCTCTACCTTGGCACGTTCAGGGACGAAATGGTCTGGGCCGAACCAGTTGCATATCCAAGTTGAAAACGGATAACCGGGAACTGGACAGCGAAGTTGCACGTCAAACAGGCGCAATCCTGCCATCAGGACACAAATCACGACCGTAAAACGTGTGATGGCCATTCCAACCGGCTGGTCTCCGGGTTTCCAATGCCAAAGGTGGCGCATTGCCTGCATCCCAATTCCGTAAAATGCAGCGCTAAATGGTGCCAGATAATGCGGAAAGAGATATATCTCAACGGACATTCCGGCAGCCAAAACGAGCAGACACACCACCAGGAACCTCATGCGCCGGTCGCGGAGGGCCCAGGGCAGCATACAGAGGGGCGGAAGCAATACCGCTCCTGAAAAGAAAAGGATGCCTCGAAGCGCTTTTACCAGAGTCATCACGGGGAAGCCTGACCATGAATGGACCCGCAGATAGTCGTCGAACTCATCGATCACATAGAATCGACGCATTTCAGCGTGGCGATACACCGGTTCGGGCCGCGGATTCTGCCAGACATAG
>Ga0207639_10003201_pt1 | contig 11006 bp, 11 predicted proteins | sample KBSCornC32_FD_184299 | JGI IMG/M metagenome (GOLD analysis project Ga0207639, IMG submission 184299) | Corn rhizosphere microbial communities from Kellogg Biological Station, Michigan, USA - KBS Corn C3-2 (SPAdes) (version 2) | ecosystem: Host-associated > Plants > Roots > Rhizosphere > Soil ...
CTGCCTGGCCTGCGATTCCCATGCGAAGCCGACGCCGTAGACCGAGCGGATCCAGTCGTGCGCGGCCGAGACGGTGGCCAGCTTCTTCCTGAGGTTCTTGATGTGCGTGTCGACCACACGCTCGTTGACGTCCAGTGCCTCCGGGAACGCGGCTTCGAGCAGCTTGGAGCGCGTCAGCACCTTGCCCGGCTCCCTGGAGAGCGCGCGCAGCAGCAGTGACTCGCGCCGCGTCAGCGGGAGGTAGTGGCCGTCGAGGATCGCGCAGCCGCGCACCGCGCCGAAGGTGATCGGCATGCCCGGGCGCGCTACGCGCTGGCGCTGCGCGCAGCGGCGCAGCACGGTGTCGATGCGCACCGCCACCTCGCGGGGGGAGAAGGGCTTGCACACGTAGTCGTCGGCGCCGAGATCGAAGCCGCGCAGCCGGTCCGACTCCTGCGCGAGCGCGGTCAGCATGATGATCGGGTGGTCGCTGCGCGCGCGGATCTTCTCCAGTATCTGCAGGCCGCTGACGCGCGGCAGTTCCACGTCGAGCAGGGTGAGCGCGGGCGGCGAGGTGAGGATGCGGTGCAGCGCGACCGCGCCGTCCTCGATGTGTTCGGTCTCGTGCCCCGCGCGGCGCAGTTCGTCGAGCAGCACCGAGGCGGCGTCGTGGCCTTCCTCCACCAGCAGGATGCGGCTCATCGCGTCATTGCAGCTTCAGGGCCCCAGGTTGTGCGCAGCGGTCGCGGCAGTTGCGCATGTGGTCGTCCACCGTCAGGTCGCCCTGCAGGTCGGTCAGCAGCTGCAGCGTGCGGTCGATGGCGGCGTTGTCGAGCATCGGGTAGCCCTGCTCGTTGCGCCCGTTGTTGCGCGCCACGCGCGCGATGTAGGGCAGGTCCTGCGGCGTGATGACGACGGTGGGCATCACGCCTTCGAGTTCCACGCCGTCGAAGGGCAGCATCACGAAGTACTGCACGCGCAGGTCGGAAGGCATCAGGCTGCGCAGGTGCGTGGTCTTGCGGCCGCACTGCCAGGCCGGGTCCTTCACCTCGCGTGCCAGCGAGTGCCCGTGCTGGCGCAGGAACCAGCGCGGCACCGTTTGCGTGGAAGTCTTGCGGTAGACCACCGCGTTGCGCCAGCCCTTCACCTCGAACAGGTACACGCCGGCCTCGCACACCAGCGCCACGTCGAAGCGGGCGGTGGGAACGGCGCTGCCTTCGTACATGGGAATGACGAGGTCGCGCAGCACGTGCATGCGTCCGAAGGCGGGCTGGAACGCGGCGGCGAGCTGCTGGATGGCCAGCGTGGTGGCGGCGGTGCTGGCCGGTTCGCTGTCCGGGGAGCAGATGCGGCGCGCGGGCGCGGCGGGCTCCGGCTTCTTGTGTCCGTGGCCGGCCAGTGTCAGCACGGGACGGGCCGGAACTTTGTGCAGGGCTGTGGTCATTGGATGCTCCTTCGGAACTCAAGGATTGCGCAACTTTCGGGAGACTTTGTGCAGAAACGGCAATTGCTCGTTCTGTCCCGTGCGCTCGGCTTGTGCGGAGCGCGGGTCGGCGATGGTGTCGATGGATGCGCCGCTTCCGATGCTTCCCATGAGAACGACCCACGCGATCGCTAGCTCGCCGTTGGCGGCGGCCAGCACGTGCAGGTCGAGCAGCAGCCCCTGGAAGTCCTCCATGAGCTGCACTTCGGAAATCTCGCCCCGGTCGCGTCGCTGCTTCGAAGCCTCGAAGCCCGCGCGTGCACTCACGACGCGCGCGTAGGCGGTGTTGGCGATGCCGCTCTGCATCTGCAGGCGGTGCAGCGCCTCGGCGACCTGTTCGCGTGCCTGCGCGACCGCGCGTGCGTACAGGGGATTGCCGGGCACCTCGATGTCGACGGCCTGCGCTTCTTCATCGGCTGCCGCATCGATGGTGCCCGCGGGCATCGCCATCGGGTCGGCGTCGTAGAGCGCGGCGGCGAGGTTGATGTCGTTCCTGTTGGAAAGCACCGCCATCGGCAGCTCGCGCGGCACCTCGGCCGCGATGCGGGGTAGCGACTTGTCCTGCAGCGCGTCGGCGAGCATTTCGCCGAGCGCCGCTTCCGTCATGCGGCACTGTTTGGCCAGATAGGCGATGTAGCTCGCGCGCTGCGCCCGCAGCTTCTCGATGTCGGCCTGCGCGCCGGCCTCGCGCTGCGCGAGCTGCCTGGCGAAGTCGTCGTGCGGCAGGTTCGCGCCCTTGATGAGCGCCGTCTGCCGCGCGACGGCCGCGCGGGTGTTCTCCAGGTAGTTCAGCTCCAGCGTCTTCACCTTGAGCGCGATGTAGGTCGCGGCAATGCCGGCTTCGGCATTGCCGTCGCGCGATGCGGCCATCAACCTGTCCATCGCGGGGTCTTCGAAGGCGGACCACCACGAATGCGAGTCCGCCTGCGCGCGCGTGGATGTCGTGGATGTCCTTTGCGCCTTGTGGTCGACGAACATGCCGGCCGCGAGCTGCGAGGTGCGATGGACCATCGCGATGCTCGTGCTGGCGCATGCGATGGCGAGCGCGCCGCACACCGCCGCCATCAGGGTTCGTGAACGCATCACCTTCGGATCTCCAGCTTCGTCATGCGTGGGATCTTTTCAGGCGATCTGGGAGAAATTTGAAGGTCGGTGTAACGACCCCGCGCAGAGGTCTGATGTGCGCGCACAACACTCCGCGCGCAGGAAAACCAAACCACCAAATTCCTCCCGAATTGGACGAAACGATGCGTACAGCCGGTCGATACCGAGCGGCCGCAACAGACCTGAAACTGGAGAACCCTGAATGAAGAAAACCCTCACGGCATTCGCTGCCCTGGCCGTCTGCGGCCTGGCCTCTGCCCAATCGTCCGTCACGTTGTTCGGCGTCGTGGACGCCGGCCTGACCTACCAGTCGACGACCTCGCGCGACACCACCACCGGCGCGTCGGTCAAGCAAAGCAAGACCAGCCTGGGCAACTCGGCCTACAACTCCAGCCGCATCGGCTTTCGCGGCACCGAAGACCTCGGCGGCGGGCTGGCCGCGAGCTTCTGGCTCGAAGCGCCCATCACCAACGACGACGGCGCCACCGGCATCTCCACCTTCGCTCGCCGCTCCACCGTGAGCCTGTCGGGCGGCTTCGGTGAACTGCGCCTGGGCCGCGACTACACGCCCACCTTCTGGAACGACACCGTCTTCGACCCGTTCGGCACCAACGGTTCGGGCACCAACGTCATCAGCACCGTCAGCGGCAACACCACCATCAACAACGCCAACTATGTGCGCGCCAGCAACTCGATCGGCTACTTCCTGCCGCCGAACCTGGGCGGCTTCTACGGCCAGTTCCAGTACGCCCTGCACGAGAACGCCAGCACGGACGCGACCAGCACCACGGCCGCCTCCAGCAGCAGCGCAGGCCGCTACGTGGGTGGGCGCTTCGGCTACGCCAACGGTCCGCTGGACGTGGCACTGGGCGTGGGCCGCAGCACCGTCGTGGACACCACCGCGCTGCAGCGCAGCGTGCAGACCATCAACCTGGGCGCCTCGTACGACTTCGGTCCTGTGAAGCTCTTCGGCGAGCTGTCGAACGTGAAGAACAAGTTCGACTACGCGGCGGTGGCCGACACGCACGACAGCTACAACGGCTACCTGATCGGCGCGACGGTGCCGGTGGGCGCTGGCCTGATCCGCGTGGCGTACTCGCAGGTGCGCTACAACGAAGGCGCGGCCGGCATCACGGGCGAGGACCCGCTGGCGCGCAAGTTCGCAGTTGGCTACGTGCACAACCTGTCCAAGCGCACGGCGCTGTATGCGACGGTGGCGCGCGTGAACAACCGCAACGACGTGAACTACACCGGCAGCCTGGTGTCGACCAGCACCACCGGCTATGGCAGCACGGGCACCAGCTACACCGGCTTGCCGCGTTCTTCCACCGGCTACGACTTCGGCATCCGACACGCGTTCTGATTACGGACACGCGCCGCGCGGGAGGGACGGGGCATGCATTTGCTGCCCTTTTTCTCCTGTGCGGCTTTTTCGTTTCCGCTCTTCATTCATCCACTCATCCACACATCCAGAAGCGAGCTTCGACCCATGAACCGAATCCGGCTTCTCGCGGGCGTGCTGGCGGCCTGCGGCCTGACCGGCTGCATCATGCTGCCCCCGCCGCCCATGCCTTACCGTCCGCTGCCACCGGGCTTCCGTGGCGAAGGCCCGCCACCGCCGATGCTCTTCGGCGATGCCCGCCGCCCGCCGCCTCCCGGATGGGCCGCTTGCGAGGCCGGCCGCGCACCCGTGCAGGAGCGCTGTGCGCGTGACCTTCCGGGCGAACCCGCGCCGCAGCCTCCGCTGGGGGCACGCTGATGACGGGCGCAGGGCAGTTGCACTCGGGCAACCTCGGCCTCGTCATCGCCGCCGTGATCCTGCTGGGGCTCGGCAGCGTGGTCGGCATGATGCTCTCGCTCTTCGTCGCCAACCTGCGGCAGAGTGCCAAGGCGCGCGAGCTTGCCGAACAGGCCCACAAGGAAGCACGGCAACGCATGGGCGCAAGCCGTGCGCAGGACATCCGGGCGCTGCTCGACGCGGCCTCGGCCCAGGTCGATGGCAATGCCATCCGCCTCGACATCCAACTGCCGCAGGAAGCGGTGCGCGTGTTCGCGATCGAAGCCGAACTGCGCGAGCTGCTCGCGAAGGTCACGACCTATGCGGCCAGCGTGATGCGTGCCGGAGCTACGCTGCAGGTGTCCGCGCATGCCGATGGCGAGCAGGCGGTGGTCCACTGGCGCGATCTCGATGCGGTAGATGCGCACCCGCCGCTCGCGAGGTTCTTCGACGGCAAGCTCTCGGCCGCCATGGCGGCCAGCGCAAAGGCCTGCGAGCGCATCGCCGGCCACCATGGCGGGCGCATCTACTCGGCGCCCCATGGTGACGGCGTGCTGGGGCTGACGCTGCGGCTGCCGCTGATGCAGGCCTGAGGATCTTCGGCATCGAGGGTAGGGCCACCTGTTTCTCGAGCTGAAGTGCGAGTCCGCGCTGGCACTATCGGCTGGCCAGCTGATAGTGGTGCTCCTGCCTTCGGTGAAGGCCCGGCGCGAGGCGGCCTTCGTCGAGGACTGACGGCGGGGAAGGACGGCTGGCCGGAACTCCGCGCGATACTTGCGGTCCCACGCTGCCGCCGCCTTCCTTCCCTCCGATGCCCGTCGTGCGACTTCCTTCCTTCTCGATCCTTCTTCGTGCGCTCGCCATGAGCGCGACCTTTTTCGCCGCAGGCGCCACGCATGCGCAGGCCCTGCCGCCCGGCGTGCGGCTGGGCATGTCGGCCGATGAACTGCAGGCCGCATTGCCCGCCGTCGAGCGCGTGCAGAGGCCGCAGCGCCTGAGCGGTGGCCTCGTCGGCTCATGGCGCGCGGCGCCGGTCGAGATGGCGGGGCTGCTGTTCGAGCCGACCTTCTTCTTCGCGGCCTCGGAGCTGCGGCGCGTCGAGTACGTGGCCTCGGCGCAGTCCGCATCCGATGCCGGTTCGGCGGCCTTCGCGGCGCTGGTGCAGTGGGGTCGTGGCGCCTTCGGCAACGAGCTTTCGTCGCGCGATCCGGGCAGCGCGTATGCGGCATGGGTCAGCAGCGACACCGACATCTACGTGCAGCAGCAGTCCGGCGATCCGCGCCGGGCGAGCGTGCGGTTGGTCTACAAGGCGCGGCAGCTGCGCGACGGCAGCGAGCTCTGAGGAAAAGAGAAGGGCTGCCAGAGCCCTTCCTTCGCGTGGCGCCTCAGCCCGCGGCGCGCCTCTCGAGCTTCTGCAGCGCCAACGTCAGTTCGTCGACATCGAGCGGCTTCAGCAGGTGATGGTCGAAGCCGGCCCGCGCGATGCGCAGCCGGTCGTCGGGCTGTCCCCAGCCCGTGAGAGCGATCAGGCCGATGCCATGCAGGCGGGGATGCGCCCGCAGGCGGCGCGCCAGCTCGCAGCCGTCCATGCCGGGCATGCCGATGTCCAGGATGGCGATCGACGGCTCGAAGAGTTCGGCCTTCGCCAGCGCGTCCGAGCCGTTGAACGCCACCGCGACCTTCGCGCCGAGCAGCGCCAGCAGCGCCTCCAGCGATTCGGCCGCGTCGCGGTTGTCGTCCACCACCAGGATGCGGTGGTTCACCGCCATCGCGGCCTCCGGCGCCGCCGACTCCGTACCGGTTCGCACGCCGTGGCCGAGCAGGGGCAGGGACACCGTGAACTCGCTGCCCCGGTCCGCCCCCTCGCTCTTCGCGCTGACGGTGCCGCCGTGCAGCTCCACGATGCTCTTCACCAGCGTGAGGCCGATGCCCAGCCCGCCCTGCGCGGCGCGCGCGGTGCCGCTGACCTGCACGAACATCTCGAAGATCGCGTCCAGCATGGCGGCCGGGATGCCGGCGCCGCTGTCCTTCACGCGCACCACCGCGTGGCCGTCGCCGTCGTGCTCCAGGAAGACGTCGATGCGTCCGCCCTCGGGCGTGTACTTGGCCGCGTTGTTCAGCAGGTTCGAGAACACCTGGGTGAGGCGCACGCTGTCGCCCATCACCGCCAGCGAGGCGTCGGCGATGTGCAGCTCGAGGGTGTGCCGGCCGGCGTCCATCAGCGGGCGGCTGAGCTCCACCGCGCCGCGGATCACCTTTTCCAGCACGAGCTCGTCCAGCTGCAGCTCGATCTTGCCGCGCGTGATGCGCGAGACCTCCATCAGGTCGTTCACCAGACGCACCATGTGGTCGAGCTGGCGGCCCATGAGCTCGTAGTAGGGCCGCGCGGCTTCTGACGTGAGCGGCTTGCGCTTGAGGATGGCCAGCGCGGTGCTCAGCGGCGCCATCGGGTTGCGCAGTTCGTGGGCGAGGGTGGCGAGGAACTCGGTCTTGCGCCTGTCGGCCTCGTTGAGGTCTTCCAGTATGCGGCGCAGTTCGTACTGCCGCCGGCGCGCGCGAAGCGCGCTGCGCAAAGCGCTGACCAGCGAGGCCACGCGCAGCGGACGCTCCAGCACGGTGACGTTGGCGATGCCTTCCATCGCGGTGGAGATGGCGCGCGAGTCGGCACCCTGCCGCGCGAGTATCAGCACCGGCAGGTCGGACCACGGGGGCTGGGCCGCCACGGCCGCGGCGAGTTCGGCGGCGCCGCTGCCTGAGAGCAGTTCTTCGGACACCAGCAGCGCGCCGGCGCCGTCGGCCATTTCGCGCAGCAGCCCGGGAAGATCGGCGCAGGTGTGGGCCTCGATGCCGGCGTGCTCGAGCACGACGGCCGTCATCGCGGCGTCCTTCGCGGTCGCGGGTCTCATCAGCACGCGCAACTGCGGATCTCGCAGCTGCGGCAGCTGGACCGTCGGGTTCTCGGTCACGGCGGGGGCGTGGCAGTGCCGTCGATCGGCACCGGCACGCCGGTCAGGATGCCTCTGAAGCGGCGCAGCGGATCGCCGACGTGCAGGCCGCGCTGGTCCATCGAGAACGCACGGATGGAGCGCTCGTGCACGCCACCGCGCTTCTTGAGCACCGAGATGGCCTGCCGCACCTCCCCTTCCGCCTCGTAGTAGCGCAGCAGCACCACCGCGTCGGCAAGGTAGCTGGCGTCCACCGGTGTCTGCATCTGCGCGCCGATGAGCCCGTGCTGCGCGCCGACCAGCAGCGTCGCCACGCCGGACTGCCCGAGGTAGGTGAGCAGCTCGTGCAGCTGCACGATGAGAAATCGCTCGTCGGGCATTGCGTTGAGGTAGCCGTTCAGGCTGTCGATGACGATCACCTTCGCGCCGTGCCCGGTCACCGCCTGGCGGATCTCGTGCACCAGCTCGCCCGGGGACAGCTCGGCCGGGTCGACCTGCTTGAGGCGGATGCGGCCCGATCGGACATGGGGCTCCAGCTTCATGCCCAGGCCGGTGCAGCGCGTGCGCAGGGTGTTGATGCTCTCGTCGAAGATGAAGAGGGCGGAAGCCTCGCCGCGCTCCGCAGCCGCGACGGCGAACTGCACCGCGACCGACGACTTGCCCGTGCCCGGCGCTCCGACGAACAAGGTGCTGGTGCCTTTCTCGAGGCCGCCGCCCAGCAGTGCGTCCAGCGACTCCAGCCCGCTGGGCAGACTCGTCAGTGCAGTGTCGTTGACGTGTTCGGCCGCCACCAGGCGCGGAAACACCTGCAGGCCGCCGCGGCCGATCTTGTAGTCGTGGTAGCCGCCGCGGAAAGACTGCCCGCGGTACTTCACGACCAGCAGGCGGCGGCGCGCGGCGCCGAAGTCGGAATTCGACTGCTCCAGCCGCACCACCGCGTGCGCGATGCTCTGCACCTGCAGGTCGTGCTCGGTGGCGGTCATGTCGTCCAGCAGCAGCACGGTGCACTGGCGCCCCGCGAAGAACTGCTTGAGCGCCAGGATCTGCCGGCGGTAGCGCAGCGAGGTGCCCGAAAGCAGCCGCAGCTCGGAGAGCGAATCGAACACGATGCGCGAAGGCTTGATGGCCTCCACGTCGCTCAGCAGGCGCAGCGTGGTTTCGCTCAGTTCCACCTCCGAGGGGTGGAACATGGTGTATTGCTCTTCGGGCTGCAGGCTGTCCTGGGTGGGCAGCATCTCGCGCACGTTGACGCTGGAAATGTCCCAGCCGTGCGAGGCGGCCACGCCGCGCAGCTCATGCTCGGTTTCGGACAGCGTCACATACAGCACGGACTCGCCGCGCGCCACGCCTTCGAGCAGGAACTGCATCGCGATGGTCGTCTTGCCGGCCCCTGGCGTGCCTTCGAAAAGATAAAGCCGGTTCGGCTCGAGGCCGCCGCCGAGCACGTCGTTCAGGCCCGGCACCCCCATGCTTAGCAGCCGCTGGTTATGAGGCTCCATAGTCGCTTCTCCGCGAATGAATAAGGTCACGGCCGAATTCAAGCACCCCGGCCGGGGGCGGCTTGCAGGACGGCACCGCATGGCGCGCCGTCGCGCGCGACTATGGCAGTTGTCCTGCAAGGGGGAGCGGATTCGTCCGTCCGGCCGGCCGGAGCGGGCGGAGAAACTGCGCTTCCGGCGGCCGCCGCCCAACCTTCATTCAGTCAATCAACCAATTTCCGGCTTCAGGAGAAGACGATGCGCGAAGACACAGAGATCCGCATTCCACGGGACGATGAACGGATCGACGTCACCGACCTCAAGGAGGTCGACTACTGGACCCAATGGTTCGGGGTGAGCGAGGAGCGCCTGCGCACGGCCGTGGCCTCGGCCGGCACGATGAAGGACGACCTGCGGGTCTACCTCGGCCTGCCTTGAGGCTTCGAGGCAGGGCTGGAGCTCTTCTCCTCCTCCCTCCTCAAGCGGCGGTCAGCATGCCCCGCTCCTCGATGAACGCGACCACGTCGGCCACGCCCGAGAGCGTCTTGAGGTTGGTCATCACGTAGGGCCGCTGGCGGCGCATGCGCTGCGTGTCCTGCTCCATCACGTCGAGATTCGCGCCCACGTAGGGCGCGAGGTCGGTCTTGTTGATCACGAAGAGGTCGCTCTTGGTGATGCCGGGGCCGCCCTTGCGCGGGATCTTCTCGCCGGCCGCCACGTCGATCACGTAGATCGTGAGGTCCGACAGTTCGGGGCTGAAGGTGGCCGCGAGGTTGTCGCCGCCCGATTCGACGAATACCACGTCGGCGTCCGGAAAGTCTTCCAGCATGCGGTCGATGGCTTCGAGGTTGATCGAGGCGTCTTCGCGGATCGCGGTGTGCGGGCAGCCGCCCGTTTCCACGCCCATGATGCGCTCGGCGGGCAGCGCGCCGGCCACGGTGAGAAGGCGCTGGTCTTCCTTGGTGTAGATGTCGTTGGTGATCGCGATCAGGTCGTACTTGTCGCGCATCGCCTTGCAGAGCATCTCCAGCAGCGTGGTCTTGCCCGAGCCGACCGGGCCGCCGATGCCCACGCGCAGCGGCGGAAGTCTCTTGGTGCGGTTGGGAATGTGGTGCAGGGCGGAAGTCATGGCAGTGGTGTCCGGTTCAGCTTCTGAAAAGGCGGGAATATTGTGTTTCATGGCGGGCCGACAGCACCGCCAGCAGGGGCGCGAAGGCTTGGCGCTCGTCGTCGCCGAGGGCCATGGCGCGGGTCACGGCATCGGGCATTTCCCGCGCCAGCCGTCCGAGGATGCGCTGGCCCGCGCTCTGGCCCAGCGGCACGGCCTTGACGGCGGCGGCCACCATGTTCTCGGCCCAGCCGAAGGCGAAGGCCAGGCTGCCGTCGTGCACCGTGGCGCCAGCGCGGCTGGCCGCGAAGGCAAACGCCACGGGGTAGCTCGCGCCCAGGTCGGCGAAGACTTCCGCCGTGTCGGTGTGGTGCAGCTTGAGCCACTCGACGAAGGAGCGGCCCATCTGCTCGGTCTGCAGCAGGAACTCGGCCGACTCGCGGGTGGCCATCACCCAGCCGTTGAGCTGGCGGATGCGCGGCATGTCATTGGCGCGCCAGGCTGCGATGGCCTGCGCGCAGACGGCGAGATCGCCGCGGGCGAAGCTCAGGTGCAGCTGGTCGGAGAGCCACTCGGCCGCGCGCGGCTCGGAGTCGATGCCGGCCCATTCGACGGCGGCTTCGACGCCCTCGGAGTACGAGAAGCCGCCGACCGGCAGCGCGGGCGAGGCGAGCCAGATCAGCTGCAGGAGGCTCTGGGCGGACACGTCAGTGGGGTCGTCAGTGGGAATGGCCGTGGTGCCCATGGCCGTGATCATGACCGTCGTGGTCGTCCAGCAACTCCGGCGCGAGCACCAGCGGCTTCGGGCCGCTGCCATGGTCATGCGAGTGGCCGTGATCGTGCGAATGCCCGTGGTCATGGCTGTGGCCATGGCCGTGCGAGTGCTCGTGCGATCCATACGCACCACCCTCGGGCTCGAAAGCCTCTTCCACCGCCACGACGATCAGGTGCATCGAGCGCAGCATGTCGGCCAGCACATGGTCGGGCTCGATCTTCAGGTGGTCGGGCTTCAGCTCGATGGGCACGTGCCGGTTGCCCAGGTGGTAGGCCGCGCGCGTCAGGTCGAAGGGCGTGCCGTGGGCGGTGCAGTGCGTGATGCGAAGCACGGGCTGCGGCGCGGCGATCACGCGCA
>Ga0207639_10003202_pt1 | contig 11005 bp, 13 predicted proteins | sample KBSCornC32_FD_184299 | JGI IMG/M metagenome (GOLD analysis project Ga0207639, IMG submission 184299) | Corn rhizosphere microbial communities from Kellogg Biological Station, Michigan, USA - KBS Corn C3-2 (SPAdes) (version 2) | ecosystem: Host-associated > Plants > Roots > Rhizosphere > Soil ...
CGGGCCGGTCATCCCAGGGGCCGGGCGCAAAGCTCTGGCCTTCCGGCTTGATGATGGTTTGTCCGTCGGCGATACCACCCGACACCACGCGGATCTGGCCCCGCTCGGTGGCGAAGAACTCGGGGTGGAGGGCGTAAGTCACAGCGCTCGCGTCGTGGACGAAGAAGCCGCCGACGCCTTCGCGGGAATTGTAGAACCGCTCGTAGTGCCGGGAGATGTCGCGAACGAACCGGCCGTCCTCGCCGGTGGTCGCGAGCTCGTCGACATAGGCCGTGCTCATCAGCACTTCCTTGGTGACGTCGAGACCGATGATGACGACCGGCCAGGCGGCGCCGAAGGCGATGTCGGCTGCGACGGGGTCGCCGTGGATGTTGGCCTCGGCCACTGGCGTGACATTGCCGGTATGGCCGTTGCGGCCGAAGGCGCCGCCCATCACGACGACATCCTTCACCAGCCCGACGATCTCCGGATCCTCGCGCAGTGCCAGGGCGAGGTTGGTCATGCGACCGACCGCTACGATACGGACCTCGTGCGGATGCTGGCGGACGAGGTCGATAATCAGCTTATGCGCCGGGCGAGGATCGAGCGTCGAGCGGATGGTCGCGGGAAGTTCGATGTTGCCGAGGCCGTTGTCGCCGTGGACGTGGGGTACGGCGGGAGGCGCTGCAGCGGCGTCGATGGCGCGATCCGCGCCGCGTGCAACCGGCGCCGCAAAGCCGAACCTGTCCTTGAGGTAGAGCGCATTGCGGGTGACCGCATCGATCCCGCCGTTGCCGAAGACGGTCGTGACGCCCAGGAGCTCAATGTCCGGGTGACGCGCCAGCAACAACAGGGCCATGGCGTCGTCAATGCCGGGATCGGTGTCGAAAATGATCTTGTGCTTGGGCATGGAATTCCTCGTCGAATGCCGTTCGGCCTAGCCGATCAGCGTCCGCTTGCCAACGGTCGACGCGAATTCACATCGCCAGGCAGGAGAGGACGACGCCGTTGGCACCCGAGAGGTTCATCGTGACGTTGCCCGAGCCGAGATCGAGCTGGCCGGTCTCGACGCCGCCCGGGTCGGTCAGCGGACCATCGGTGAACGAGATGCCCGATTCCTGCTGCTCGATGCCGCCACCACCCGAGATTGCGTCGCCCGAGGCAGCGGACGCGTAGGTGTAGGTCTGGCCGAAGATCGCCAGGAGGCCGTGTGGCGCGGGCTGGCTGGGGTCGGTAGGAGCCGCGCCGTGGCATTCCCAGCGGCCTTGCGTCGATTGCGCGAGCGCAGGGGTTGCGAGACTCGCGGCGAGCAGGGCGGTGATGAGCAGCAGGCGCATGTCGCTGGGCCTTTGAATGATTCTCGTTGGCGGCACTGTCGCACAGGACCGGCGGGAATTCATGCCATGCCGCGGGGCAGTGGCGAAAGGGTGGCGGTGATCAGCGGCGCCGCGCCATCCAACCGAGGCCCGGCAGCTTCGATAGCGCAAGCGCTGCTTTAAGGGCGAATGGCATGCGGTAGTCGCGCAGCTTGGTGAAACTGGCGATCTCGGCGCGGTAGACCAGCTCGCCTCGCTGGTTGGCGCCTGAGATGATGCTGATCAGGACGCCCCAGCCGGGCAGCGAATTGGACGGCCGCTTGTCCTTGACCAGGAAGTCGTAGGTTATCGTGTCGCCCGGGCGGACCGGCAGCTTGAACTCGGCCTTGTTGACGCCGGGCGAGGGGCCGGCGACGCCCGGTTTCTGGCCGAGATCGCGCAGCCGGTCGGCTTCGGCGTCCATGGCGTCGACCATCTTGCGGTGGCCGACCGCCACGGTGTGCCAGCCCGAGGCGACAAGCCCACCGAACGGACCGGCCTTGGCGGCTTCGGCGTCGACGTGGAAATACTGGGGATCGTAGAGCTTGCCGAACCGGACGATCTCTTCCTCGGTGAAGCTGTGGCTGCCCAGCAGGAAGGGCTCGTCGAGGACGATGTCTTCGTACCAGCGGGTCATGCGCCCCTCTCGGCACGGGCTTCGACCAGATTTGCGAGGCTCATGGTCATCACCTCTTCGCCCTTTTGGTTGATGACGACGAGGTCGACCACCATGATGCCGCGGTCGGGGTGATGCGCGGAGCGGCGAAGGCTGGCGATGGTCCCGGTGGCCGAGATGGTGTCGTTGGCCATGCAGGGGCGTTTCCACTTGAGGTCCGAGAAGCCGAGCCCGCCGGCCGAGGCAATGCCGTTAAGGAACCGATCACCCAGCATCCTGAGGGTGAGCGCGCCCGTCTGCCAGCCAGAGGACGCAAGGCCGCCGAGGAGTGACTTTCGCGCGGCCTCTTCGTCGAGATGGAAGGGCAGGGGATCGAATTCCCTCGCCCACTCGAAGATCATCTCCCGGGTGACGGTGACCGAGCCGAGCGCAACGGTCTCGCCGACGGCGAGGTCCTCAAAATAGCGGCGGGGGGCGGTCAGGGCGTTCATGGGAGGTTGACGTATACGTCAAGCTCTCGAACGGGGGCAAGTCAGGGGTTCAGGACAAATCCTGGAAGGCGCCGCCGACGGTGGCGCAATAGGCCGCGAGGCACATAGAGAACGCGCCGATCAGCCAGACCGGCACCCGCCGATCCGCAGTGTGTGCAAAGACCGCCGTGCCGACGATCAGAAACAGGCCCCCAGCCAGCACGGCGAAGAGGACACCCAATGGGCCGATGAGCATATTCGCCAAAGTCGTGGCAACTGGCGTGAGGATCGCTGCGGCGACAAGCAGGATCGCGCGCAGCGCGCGCTTAACCCGCCATGCGAAGAGCAGGGCAACGCCGACGATCAGGCAGACGATGCCGACTATGGCCATCAGGGGCAGGGCGCTCAGGTCGCCGCGGACCGCCGCCATCGCCGCGAGGACGAAGCCGGACATGGCATTCCACCAAGTCTCTGCCAGGCCGTTCATGAGTTACCTCCAAGCGAAGGTCACCCGGTAGCCGCCAAGCCGGTGAAAATCAACCGGCGAAGGGGGTATCGAACAAGCTCAGGTGTTGAACTTGAACAGCATCACGTCGCCGTCCTTGACGACGTACTCCTTGCCTTCGTCGCGGGCCTTGCCGGCTTCCTTGGCAGGGACTTCGCCGCCGAGCGAGACATAGTCGTCATAGCCGATGGTTTGCGCGCGAATAAAGCCGCGCTCGAAATCGGTATGGATGACGCCGGCCGCCTGCGGGGCGCGGTCACCCTTGTGGATTGTCCAGGCGCGCGCTTCCTTGGGGCCAGCCGTAAAATAGGTCTGGAGACCGAGGAGGTCGTAGGCTGACCGGATCAGGCGGTTGAGGCCCGGTTCCTTGAGGCCGAGGGATTCGAGATATTCGCGCTGCTCATCGTCCGGCAGTTGGGCGAGCTGGCTCTCGATTTCGGCCGAGATGACGATGACGGCGGCGTTGCGCTGCCTGGCGTAGTCCTCGACCTGCTTCGTCATAGCGTTGCCGGTAGCAGCCGAGGCCTCGTCGACGTTGCAGACATAGAGGGCGGGCTTGCTGGTCAAGAGCTGGAGCTCGCGGAAGGGCTTTTCCTCTTCGGTTGAGCGCTGGACCAACCGGGCCGATTTGCCGTCGCGCAGCAACACGAGCGCGCGGTCGATGAGATCCAGGGTGAGCTTGGCTTCTTTGTCGCCACCCTTGGCCTTCTTGTCGACGCCGGTGCGGCGTTTCTCGAGGCTTTCGAGATCGGCCAGCATCAGCTCGGTTTCGACAACCTCAGCGTCGGCGATCGGGTCGACCTTGTTGGCGACGTGGATGATGTTCGAGTCCTCGAAGCAGCGAAGCACGTAGGCGATCGCGTCGCACTCGCGGATATTGGCGAGGAACTGGTTGCCGAGGCCTTCGCCCTTGCTCGCGCCCTTAACGAGGCCCGCGATGTCGACAAAGCTCATGCGGGCGGGAATGATCTGCGCGGACCTGGCGATCACGGCAAGCTTGTCCAGCCGCGAATCCGGCACCGCCACCTCGCCAATGTTCGGCTCGATGGTGCAGAACGGAAAATTCGCCGCCTGGGCGGCCGCGGTGCGAGTCAGGGCGTTGAAGAGCGTGGATTTGCCGACATTGGGCAGGCCCACGATGCCCATCTTGAATGCCATGGTTGATCGTCTTCCTTCAGGCGGGAGGCGCAGCTGGCGGCGATCCGGCAGGGCGCGCGCCCCACATGGGGCCGAAAGCGGCGCATGTCAACGCGAGCCCCCTTTTCTGAACGGGGGCTGAACCGCCGGACCCGCGTTTGCGTCCCTTGGCCACATCGCCTCGGCCGAATGACGGGGCTAGCCTCGTCAATGCGTCGAGAACGACGCATCTGCCATCTGAGGGAGCCTTACCATGACCGATTCCACTGTTTCCCGCCGCGATACCTTCAAGACGCTCGCCGCCATCGGTGCTGCCGGCGCCGCCGTCGCAATGGGCGCCACTTTGGCGGCCGCGCCTGCTCAGGCGGCGCAGCCCGACATGGCCGCAGCGCTTCACGACCTTCAGGCTGCTCGCGACATGCTCGCCGCGGCAGCGCACGACAAGGGTGGTCATCGCGCCAAAGCCCTCGGGCTCGTCGACGCGGCCATTGCGCAGGTCAAGCTGGGCATGGTTGTCGGCGCGATGTGATCGCCTAAACGTCTCGGCGGTCGGCGTCTCGGATGCTGGCCGTCGATCTAGTCCTTTCGGAATAGCTTTTTGAGCATGTCGGCCATCGGGCCGGTTTCCGGCAGCTTCGCCTGAAGGGGCTTCGCCCGCGCGGCGCGGACGTGGCTCTGCTCCTTGGGCGGCGCCTTGAGCCGCGTAGGGTCGGCGGTCGGCGGTCGCTCGGGCCGCTCGGCGGGATCGCCCCCGACGGCGAGCGCCAACCGGTTCATGAAGGTGTTGTCGTCGCCGCGAAGCAGCAGGCCCGCATTGTCCGCCACCGCCTCGAGGAGCGGCGTTAGCCACACCTGATCAGCCTTGGAGAAATCGCCGAGGACATGCGGCATCACGGCTTCCTTCCGACCGGGATGACCGACCCCGAGGCGAACGCGCCGATAGTTCTGGCCGATCTGCGGATCGATCGAGCGGATGCCGTTATGGCCGCCCGAGCTGCCGCCGCGCTTGATGCGCACCTTGCCGGGCACGAGGTCGATCTCGTCGTAGAAGACGGTCACGTCGTCGGCGCTGAGCTTGTAGAAATTCACCGCCTGGACGACGCTGTCGCCGGAAGCGTTCATGAAGGTCTGCGGCTTGAGCAAGAGCACGCGCTCGCCCTCGATCGTCCCTTCCGAGATGAGGCCGCTGAATTTCTGGCGGAATGCCGCAAAGCCGTGCCGGCCGCCGATCGCGTCGATCGCCATGAAGCCGACGTTGTGGCGGTTGCGGGCGTACTTGTCGCCCGGGTTGCCGAGGCCGACGAAAAGCTGCATCGCGGGGTCCCCAAAATGATTGCGGCGCCCTGAGGCGCCGCAACAAAACCGACGCAGGACCGGGAGGCGACAGGCGCCTCGCCGGAAAGCGCTATTCCTTCTTGGCGTCCGCCGCGGGCGCAGCGGCGGCAGCTTCTGCCGTTGGGGCAGTCGCCGCGGCTTCGGCTTCCTCGGAGCGGAGGCCCGAGGGGGCCGCGATCGTCGCGATGGTGAAGTCGCGCTCGCGGATCACCGGGGTCACGCCCGGGGGGAGCTCAATGGCCGAGATGTGGATCGAATCGCCCACGTCCTTGCCGGTGAGGTCCACGGTGATGTGGTCCGGGATGGAATCGGCAGGGCAGGAGAGCTCCACCGTATGCCGCACGATGTTCAGCACGCCGCCGCGCTTGATGCCGGGCGAAGCCTGGTCGTTGATGAAGGTTACGTGCACGTCGACCGTCAGCTTGGTGCCCGCGCCAATGCGCAGGAAATCGATGTGGATCGGGAAATCCTTCACCGGATCGAGCTGGTAGTCGCGCGGAATGACGCGGTGTTTCTCGCCATCGACGTCGAGCGTGATGACGTGCGAGAGGAAGCCGCCCGCGTAAATGCGGTGGTGGGCATCCTTGTACGCAATCGACACGCCAAGAGGGGGCTTCTTGTCGCCGTAAATTACGGCGGGAACCAAACCTTGACGACGCAGTGCCCGAGCGGCCCCCTTGCCCACTCCGGACCGCGCCTGAGCCTTGAGCTCGGTAGCAACAGCCATGGAAATATCCATTCTGGTTGGTGCGAGCCACGATCATCATAGCTCGCGCACCCGTCCTCCAGGGGTGGCGGGCGCTTCATGGGCGGGCGCTATAGCGGAAAGGGGCGGCGCGGGCAAGGGAGGGGCGGAAAAGTCGCCCGTTGGCGCAGGGTCTCGCTAGTCAAGCGGGCCGAGCCGGTCGCGCTTGCTGACGAGGTACCGCCGCACAGCCTCATCAGTCGAGAGCCCAATGGCCATGGTGAAGGCCTCGCGCGCGTCGTAGCGCTTTCCGGCTCGCGTCAGAAGGTGTCCGCGGGCCGCCCAATACGGCTGGTAGCTGGCCATCCGCTTGTCATCGGCCAGTGGTGCGATTGTCGCCAGGGCGGCCTCCGGGCCTTCAATCTCGGCCTGGGCCACGGCCCGGTTCAGCGCTACGACCGGCGAGGCAGTAAAGCGCATGAGGTGGTCGTAAAGCGCGACGATCGCCGGCCAGTTGGCGTTGCCGGTGCGGCGGCGGGCAATGTGAGCGGACTGGATCGCGGCTTCGATCTGGTAGCGGCCGCTCGGCCCGGCGGAATTTGCCGCCGTGAGCAGCGATTCCGCGTGGAGGATGAGAGAGTCGTCCCAGAGGCTTGTGTCCTGTTCTTCGAGCGGCACATAACCGCCATCAGGGCTGCGCCGGGCGGTCCGGCGGGCCTCGGTGTAGAGCATGAGGGCAAGCATTCCCTTGGCCTCGGGCTCATCGGGCAGCAGGGTGACCACCAACCGGCCCAGCCAGATCGCCTCGTCCGCGAGGGCGGATGTGGCGCCGTCTTCGATCTCGCCCCAACCCTTGGCATAAGCCGCGTAGATCGCCTCGAGCACCGCATCGAGCCGTTCCGGCAACTCCTCCTTGTCGGGTATGCGGAACGGAACGCCGGCGTCCTTGATGCGGGTCTTGGTGCGGACGAGCCGCTGGCCCATGGTCGCCGGCGGGATCAGGAACGCTGCCGCGATGTCGATTGCCGTCAGCCCCAGCACAGTCTGCAGAATCATCGGCGCGCGCATGCCGCGCTCGATGGCGGGGTGGGCACAGGCGAACATCAGTGCCAGGCGCCGGTCGGGTATGTCGCCCCCGGCCTCGGCAGCGGCTTCGATTTCGTCCGCGATCATCTTGATATGCTCCTCGCCCGCCTGGCGCGTCGTGCGGCGGCGCAATGCGTCGGTCTGGCGGCGGCGGGCGGCCGTCAGCAGCCAGGCGTCGGGATTGTCGGGGACGCCATCGACTGGCCACAGCCGCAGGGCCGTGGCGAAGGCATCGGCCAGCGCGTCTTCAGCGCCGGCAATGTCACGCGTGCGGGCGGAGAGGAAGGCGACGAGGCGACCATAGCTGTCTCGCGCCACGCGCTCAGCAGCCCGACGTGCCTCGCCGCCATCGCTCACTTCCAGTTGCCCGTCTGCTCGTGGACGGGGCGGATCTCGATCGAGCCGTATTTGCTCGACGGGCAGCGCTTGGCCCAGGCGATTGCCTCATCGAGGTCCTTCGCCTCGACGAAGAAATAGCCGGCGAACTGCTCCTTGGTATCGGCGTAGGGGCCGTCGAGCACGTCGGTCTTGCCGCTCGCCTGCCGCACGGTGGTCGCTGCCGAGCTCGGCTGCAGCCGTTCACCCGAGGTTGAGCCTGCAGCCTTGCTCAGCGCTTCGTTGAAAGCGCCGTACTCGGCCCAAAGCTCCTTCTGGGGCGCAGCAGCAAGGGCAGCCTCGTCGTGGTGGATCAGCATCATGTAGCGCATGGAATGTCTCCGTTTTGAGGTCGGAACGAAGTCCCGATGCCACAATGACGGGGGCCACCGACGGTTTTCGACTCTTGGCCGAAAATAGTCAGGCGCCTGGGTAGGACGAGAATGGCCGAACCTCGATGTGGCCCCAGATGGCGCCCGGGCACTCGGCCGCCCACTTCTGCGCCGTCCTCATGTCCGGAACGTCGATGATGTAGAAGCCGCCGATCTGCTCGCGGGTCTCGACATAGGGACCGTCGTGGACCTTCATCTCGCCGTCCTCGAGGTTGACGGTCGTAGCGTCCCAGAACGGGGCGAGGCCGCCGTGATCGACATAGACGCCGGCCTTCTCAAGGGCTCCTTTGTAGGCCCCCATCTTCTCCATCCACTTCGCCATCTCCGCGGCGGGGATTTTCATGCCTTCGCGCGTGTCGGCGTAGAGCATCAGCATGTGCTTCATCACAAACTCCTCTGGCGTCGGGCAACATAGCCCTTCGTGACAATGACGCGCGAGGAGGGGTGATTTCGACAGGCGGGCCGAGAAACCCGCCAGGGTCGTGCTTCAGTCGAACAGGCTCGAGACGCTCTGTTCGCTGGCGGTGCGGGCGATGGCTTCGCCGATCAGCGGCGCGATCGGGAGGCGGCGGATGTTCCTGGCGGCGCGGACTTCGTCAGTCTCGGTGATCGAGTCGGTGATCACCAGCTCCTTGAGCTTGCTCGCCGCGATACGCTCGGCAGCGCCTTCCGAGAGCACGCCGTGCGTCACGTAGGCCGAAACCTGCTTGGCGCCCGCCTTGAGCAGGGCATCAGCCGCATTGACGAGCGTGCCGCCCGAATCGACGAGGTCGTCGATGAAGATGCACTCGTGGCCGGCAACATCGCCGATGATGTTCATTACCTCGGAAACACCGGCCCGGGGGCGTCGCTTGTCGACGATGGCGAGATCCGCGCCGAGGCGCTGTGCGGTGGCGCGAGCACGCGCCACGCCGCCGACGTCCGGTGAGACGATCATCAGGTTGTTGGCGTCGTAGCGGTCGAGGATGTCGCGGACCATCACCGGCGCGGCAAAGAGATTGTCCGTCGGGATATCGAAGAACCCCTGGATCTGCGTAGCGTGGAGGTCGAGCGTGATGACGCGGTTGACGCCGGCCTCGGTGATGAGGTTGGCGACGAGCTTGGCAGAGATCGGGGTGCGGCCCGCGGCCCGGCGGTCTTGCCTCGCGTAGCCGAAATAGGGGACCACGGCCGTGATGCGGCGAGCCGACGAGCGGCGGAGCGCATCCGTGAGGATCAGCAGCTCCATCAGGTTGTCGTTGGCTGGAAACGACGTCGACTGCAGGATGAAGGCATCCTCGCCGCGGACGTTTTCGTGGATTTCGACGAAAATCTCTTTGTCGGCGAAGCGCTTAACGGTTGCATCCGTCAGCGGCAGCTCAAGATAGCTGGCCACGGCTTCGGCGAGGGCGCGGTTGGAATTGCCCGTGACCAGTTTCATCGCGCCACCATGTTCGCTTGTCGCGCGATCGAGCCGCTGATCGCGCTGCCGATGCTTGGATGGCGGCTCTTTAGCGTGCACGCCGTCGCGGCGCAATCAGAGTCTGTGACGATTGGGTAACAGTTTGTGCCGGCGGCTAGACCAGTCCGATCATGGCGACTTGGCGCCCAGCCTTCTTGCCCTCGTGCGTCGCCCGGCGATGGGAGAAATAGTGCTTGGGGTTGGCGTAGGTGCAGCGGGCTAGATCGTTGACCTTGCCGACACCTGCTTCGATCAGCTGGTCGAACACGAAGCCGGGCAGATCGAAGTGCTCGCGCGCGCCGGCCGGCCGGCTGACGCGGTTTTCGGCGTCGCGGTGCTGTTTAAGGAGGCCGGCGACGAAATCGGGGCCGACCTCGTAATTTTCGAGCGAGATGGTGGGGCCGATGGCGGCGACCAGCCGCTCGCGCCGGGCGCCGAGGCGCACCATCGCGTCGACAACATTGCCGATCACACCCGAAAGGGCGCCCTTCCAGCCCGCGTGAGCGGCTCCGATCACGGCGGCCTGGGCATCGCACAGCAGAATTGGCGCGCAGTCGGCGGTGAGGATGCTGAGGACAACGCCAGGCGTGGCAGTGACGACGGCGTCGGCCTCGGGACGGGCCGCGGCCTGGTGCGGATCGTCGAGGGTGACGACGCGGTTGGAATGAACCTGCGTCAGCTGCGCCACGGTCGCGTGGGGCAGGCTGAGGGAATCGAGAATGTCGGCGCGGTTGGCAGCAACAAAGGCCGGCTTGTCCCCAGCACTCTCGGAAACGTTGAGGGAGGCAAACTCGCCGGTCGAGTGTCCGCCGCGACGGCCGAAAAAGCCATGCCGCAGGCCGGGCACGCCGGCGAAGAGGGCGCTTTGCTCGAAAGGGATGCTCATGACTCAAAACCTTGCGGTACGAGGCCTGGGCTGTGGACACAGAAGACCTTGAACAATACCCCCATCTGCTGGGGCGACGTGAGTCGGTCAAGCGCGGCGTTCAGCTCTGGGGCGCGATCGGGATTGGCTTTGGACAGCGCGGCCGATCGCGCCAGAATGCCGAGGTGTTTGAGGAAATCGCCCTGGCCGGCGATCGGCGCCACGGCAAGGCCCGCGGCACGTGCGACTTCACTGAGGGCACCGAAATCGACATGGGCGGATAGATCGGCGTTGCCGGGGTCGTCGAGCGGATCGGCGTGAGCATGGCGGCGGATGGCCTGCAACGTTTCACCGATCTGGGTCTCGGCGTAGCCGTAATCGATAGCGAGGATCGTGCCACCGCGGCGTGCGGTCGCCGCGGCGAGCCGTTTCATCACCTCGCTCGCGGCAAAGCTCGCCTCGTACACCGCGCCCTCCGAGGCGCCCCGCACAGATGGGGGAAGAGACGCCGCCGGAATGGCGGTAGGCGAGAGGCCGAAGGTCCGCTTGCCGTGGCGGAGGCCCACCATGCGCTCGTGCCACCCGTCCGGGCCGCGGACGAATTGCCGGATGGGCAGCGCATCGAAGAATTCATTGGCGACCACAAGAAGTGGTGTGTCGCCGGCAAGATCGAAATTCTGGATCCAGCTCGGATGATATGGCTCGAGCCGGCGGCGCTGCTCGGCAAGGAGGACTGGATCGGTCTCGAAAAGCTCGATGCGCGC
>Ga0207639_10003204_pt1 | contig 11000 bp, 15 predicted proteins | sample KBSCornC32_FD_184299 | JGI IMG/M metagenome (GOLD analysis project Ga0207639, IMG submission 184299) | Corn rhizosphere microbial communities from Kellogg Biological Station, Michigan, USA - KBS Corn C3-2 (SPAdes) (version 2) | ecosystem: Host-associated > Plants > Roots > Rhizosphere > Soil ...
TGCATGAACTACCGGCACACCTGTCGGTGAACGAGCGCCGCTACGAGGGCGTCGTCGAACCGCGCGTCACCCTTGCCGACTTCCTCCGCGAGAACTGCGGGCTGACGGGCACCCACCTCGGGTGCGAACACGGCGCATGTGGTGCGTGCACGGTGTTGGTCGACGGCCAGGCGGTGCGCTCCTGCCTGATCTTCGCCGGTCCAGGCGGCGATGCGCGAGTGCCTCTCCGGCAATTTCTGCCGCTGCACCGGACACCAGGGCATCGTCAACGCCGTTGCGCTCGCCGCGGACAAGATGCGCAGCTGAGAGCCGACGCGTTGCCCCGCAGTCCACTGGAGTAGAAGTGGACGGATGGACATCGGATTCGTCGGGTTGGGAAACATGGGTTCTGGCATGGCCTCGAACCTCCTCAAGGCCGGTCATCAGGTCACTGCGTACAACCGCTCCCAGGACAAGGTCGACGCGCTCGCCGAGCGCGGGGGTCGGGCCGCCCGCAGCGTCGCGGAGGCATGCGGCGGCCAGGTCGTCGTCTCGATGCTTGCCGACGACGCCGCCGTCGAGGCGGTGACGTTCGGCGCGGACGGCATCCTGACGACGCTGGCCCGCGGCGCCGTGCACGTGTCCTCGTCGACCATCAGCGTGGCGCTCGCCGAGCGGCTGACCGCAGCCCACGCCGAGGCGGGCCAGCACTTCGTCGCCGCGCCGGTGTTTGGCAGACCACAGGCTGCGGAGGCGGGCAAGTTGTTCGTCGTCGCCGCAGGCGATCCCGCTGCGGTGGAGAAGGTTTCACCAGTCTTCGAGGCGATCGGACAGCGCACCTTCGTGGTCTCCGAGGCCCCGACCGGCGCCTGCCTGATCAAGCTGAGCGGCAACTTCCTCATCGCGTCGGTCATCGAGTCGCTCGGCGAGGCGATGGCACTCGTCGGCAAGGCAGGCGTCGACAAGGAGCAGTACCTCGAAATCCTCACGTCGACGTTGTTCGGCGCGCCGGTCTACCAGACCTACGGCGGACTGATCGCGCGCGAAGAGTTCGAGCCTGCGGGCTTCGCCGCAACGCTCGGACTCAAGGACGTCCGGCTGGCGCTGGCTGCCGGTGAGCAGCTGCGCGTGCCACTGCCCGTGGCGAGCCTGCTGCGGGACCGCTTCCTGACGCTGCTGGCCAACGGTGGCGAGCACCTCGACTGGTCTGCGGTGGGGGCGCTCGCGGCGTGGGAGGCGGGGGGCAAGAACCCGGCCGGTTAGCTCGTGACCCCGCTCAACTCGTGACCCCGCGCAGCCCATCCACTCCGAAGACCGGCTCGAGCATCGCCGAGTAGTCGGGTCCCCGCCGGAGCATCTGCCCGCCGTCGACGTTGATGACCTGTCCGGTGATCCAACTCGCCGCATCGCTGAGCAGGAAGACCGCCGCGTTCGCGATGTCGGTGACCTCGCCGACCCGAGGAAGCGGTGTGTTGGCGCGGTAATCGTCGCTGAGTTCCGGTGAGTCGATGACGATCGCGACCAGCTCGGTGCGGATCAGCCCTGGCCGAATCGAGTTGACCCGCACCGACGACGCCCCGAGCTCGTCGGCGGCCAGTTGCATCAGGTGGTCGATCGCGGACTTGCTGACGCCGTACGCCCCGAACCACCGGTGGGTGTTGCTCGCCGCGATCGAGGAGATGCCGACGAAGGAGCCGCCTCCGCCGCGGACCATCTCCCTGGCGCTGTGCTTAAGCACGTACATGCTGCCGTTGACGTTCAGGTCGACGGTTCGCCGCCACGCATCCGAGTCGACCTGGGTGATCGGGCCGATCGTCTCCGATCCGCCCGCGCAGTGCACGACGCCGTCCAGCCGCCCACGCCACGCGGTCGCGGCGTCCACCGCGTGGACGACCTCGTCCTCGTTGGTCACGTCGGCGGGTTCGTAGCTCACCGAACCCGCACCGTCGCCCGACTGTGCCTCGATCTCGTCCTTGGCACCGGCGAGGCGGTCGGTGTTGCGGCCCACCAACACTGCGTTGCCTCCGGCCGCCACGACCGCCGAGGCCACGCCCTTGCCGATCCCGCTGCCCCCGCCGGTGACGACGTAGGTCCGATCCGTCAGCGAAAGCTGCACCATTGCCCCTCATTCGAGAACTAGAACACGTTCTCGTCATAGAACCACGTCGCTGGAGCTGCTGGTGAATTGCCCCGTGAGTCGGGCTCGTCGGCGTATTCTCTGCGAAGCACTTGACCCGGCCGCAACGGCTCTCCGACAGAAAGAACGACGATGGCAACCCTTCAGATCTCAGCACGCCGACTGATTCTCGCCGGCGGATTCGCCGTTGCGATCGCGGCAGCGCCTGCCGTCGCCGCATTCACCATTCCGTCGGTGGCGCCGTCGATCGGGGCATGCCAGGGCGGCGAGACCGAGGACGTCTACACCAACGCCTGCACCCCCGACTTGGTGCCGAACTCCCCTGCCCTGCAAGAAACCTCGGCCGGCGGATTGCCCGAGGTCGACAACATTCCGTGCACCGGCGGTAACTCAGGTCAGTGCATCGGCCTCGCCGAGGAGCAGGGCTCCCAGGGGCCTGCGGTGGAGCCCGAGTCGACGGTCGGCTCCAGCCCGACCGTCACCGGGTCGACCAACTAGTCGCCCGACACGCTGTCGGCTATCTGGCGTTACTGCACAGATTGCTCTCAGCATCCCTACAATTCACGCGACGAGCCGTCTCGACGACAGAAAGCGTGAGCATGCCGACCATTGAGTTCGCTGCACGACGAATCATCCTGGCCGCCGGGTTCGCGCTCGCCGTTGCGGCCGCTCCCGCGGTGGCCGGCCTCGCCGTCGCGCCGGCCTCCCCCGGATCGGCGTTGGCGGACTGCGACTCCGGAGAAGAGCCAGACCAATTCAGCGGTGAATGCGTACCCTTCGTCGTGCCGAACTCGCCGTCGCCGTTCACGACCACGGCCGCCAATCCGGACATTCCCGAGATCGACGGGATTCCCTGCACGGGCCACGACTCGGGTGCATGCATCGGCTTGGCCGAGGACGCCCCGCAGTACGTGCCGCCGACCTCCTCTGTCGAGTCGGACCCGACCATCACCGGCTCCACCAACTAGCCCAACGGGCGCAGCCGGTTGGCAGGTATCCGGCAGAAACCGTGCAGATCCCCTGTTATTTCACTAGAATTCACGGGACCAGCTGTCAATGATCCGAGACCCATCTCGGTACGATGGAAAGCGTGACAATGCCGCCCCTTGAGTTATCCGTCAGACGCATCCTCCTTGCCGGCGGCTTCGCTCTCGCCGTCGCGACCGCCCCAGCGGTGCTCGCCGTCGCGGTACCGTCGACCGCCCTCGCCGCGCCCGCGGCATCCTGCCCGGCAGGCGAGGAAGAAGACCTGTATTCAGGGGCCTGCCTGCCCCACACGGTCCCGAACTCGCCGTCGAACAGCGGGTTCCCCGCCTCCTCGGTCGGAAGCATTCCCGGCAACCCCAGCTTGCCTGAGGTCAGCGGCATCCCCTGCACCGGCGGAAACACCGGTGAGTGCATCGGCCTTCAGGAGAACGCTCCGAAGTTCGTCCAGCCCCCCACCAGCATCAACGGCCAGTAACGGCGATCAACTCTGGGCGGCTCGACGAGTCGCCTAGAGTTGTGCCATGGCTGCTAAACCAGATCCCGCCGAAATCGGCGACGTCGAACCGTTGGCCGACAGCACCGCCCGTCAGGCCAGGCGCGTCGTGGCCGCCTACGCAACCGACGCCGACGAGTGCCGCGTCTTCCTGTCGATGCTCGGCATTGGACCGGCAAAGCTCGAGGCGTAGGTGAGCTCAGGAGGCGGCAAGACCGGCTCCGGGAACTCCCACGCCGTCGCGCAGGGCGAGTCCGACTTCGTCGTGGTTGCCAATCGGCTACCGATCGACATGGAGCGCCTGCCCGACGGCACCACCACCTACAAGCGCAGCCCGGGCGGCTTGGTGACCGCGTTGGAGCCGCTCCTGCGACGCAGGCGCGGCGCGTGGATCGGCTGGCCCGGCCTCACCGACGGCGACTCCGACCCGATCTTCGAGGACGACCTCGAGATGCGGCCGGTGCGGCTGTCCGCCGACGACGTCGCGCAGTACTACGAGGGCTTCTCCAACGCCACGCTGTGGCCGCTGTACCACGACATCATCGTCAAGCCGGTCTACCACCGCGAATGGTGGGACCGCTACGTCGACGTCAACCGCCGCTTCGCCGAGGCCACCGCGGGTGCCGCCGCGCCCGGTGCGACGGTGTGGGTCCAGGACTACCAGCTTCAGTTGGTGCCCAAGATGCTCAGGGAACTCCGGCCGGACCTGACGATCGGCTTCTTCCTGCACATCCCGTTCCCCCCGGTCGAGCTGTTCATGCAGATGCCCTGGCGCACCGAGATCATCGAAGGGCTCCTCGGCGCCGACCTCGTCGGTTTCCATCTGCCCGGCGGAGCGCAGAACTTCATGATCCTGGCCCGTCGGCTCCTCGGCGCCAACACCTCCCGTGCGACCGTCGGCGTGCGATCGCGTTTCGGTGAGGTACAGGTCGGCCACCGCGCCATCACCGTCGGCGCATTCCCGATCTCCATTGACTCCGCCGACCTCGACGCCAAGGCACGCAACCGGACGATTCGTCAGCGCGCCAAGGAAATTCGCGCCGACCTGGGCAACCCGCGCAAGGTGCTTCTCGGCGTGGACCGCCTGGACTACACCAAGGGCATCGACGTTCGGCTGCACGCGTTCTCCGAGTTGCTCGACGAAGGGCGGGTGGACCCGGACGACACCGTGCTGGTGCAACTCGCGACGCCGAGTCGCGAGCGCGTCGAGAGCTACAAGATGATGCGCGAGGACATCGAGCGTCAGGTCGGCCACGTCAACGGCGAGTACGGCAAGGTTGGCCATCCCGTCGTGCACTACCTGCACCAGGCCGTGCCCCGCGATGACCTGATCGCATTCTTCGTCGCCGCCGACGTCATGCTGGTGACTCCACTGCGCGACGGCATGAACCTGGTCGCCAAGGAGTACGTCGCCTGTCGCAGCGATCTCGGCGGCGCTCTGGTTCTCAGCGAATTCACCGGCGCCGCAGCCGAACTCAGGCAGGCCTACCTCACCAATCCGCATCACCTCGACGGCGTGAAGGACGCCATCGAGGCGGCCCTGACACAGGAGCCGGAGGAGGGACGACGACGCATGCGCGCCTTGCGAAGGCAGGTGCTGGCCCATGACGTCGACCGCTGGGCACGCGCCTTCCTCGACGCGCTGACCGCCACCAAGGACGGGGACGCGGCTAGATCGGAGTGATGTCCTTGATCCGCCAGTCCCGGCCCACCTTCTGGTAGTCGACGCGCAACCGGCTGCCGTCGTAGAGGGGCTGCTTCGTCTTGTCGGTGAGCACGCGGTTCATGTACACCATCACCGAACCCGAATCGCGATGCGCGGCGAGCATCCCGACGCCGACGACGTTGACCTGGCTGACGATCTGGCGGTCGCGCGCCTGCGGGATGACGTTCTTGGTGGTGTCATCCTCGTACTCGCGGCGGAAGTCGGGCGTCAGGAGGGCGTACGCGTCGGTACGGCTCCGCTCGATCGTCTGATAGTCGAAACCCAGGATGACGGGGATCTGCTGAGCCGCCAGCTCGGGCAGCTCGTCGCGCGCCTGTTGTTCGCCGACCCGCTCGACCCGGTCCCAGTACAGCGATCCGCCGATGCCGCCCAACGCGATGAACCCGGTTGCCAACACCAGGCCGACCAGCACCACCAGTCTGGCGCCCCACCTGCCCATCAGTTGCCCCCGTCGGGGTACTTGAGGTCGTAGCCGCTCATGCGGCCGTTGTCGTCCTCGTGCACGATCACCCGGAGCCGGTACGGCTTCGACGGTGAGTTGACGCCATCGAGGTTGGTGACCGTGACGCGCACCGAGACCAGGACCGCGGCATTGTCCGCGGTGTCGTCGACCTTCTCCAGCGCCGCCCCGTTGATCACCGCCTCCGAACTGGCGTTGGTGTCCCGGAAGATCGCCTTGAGGTTCTCCACGTTGTTGCCCTGGCTCATCATGTCCCGCAGTGGGCCGCTGATTCCGTCGACGAATCGATTGACGCTTTCGTCGATGTCGTCCTGGGTGTAGCTGAACATGTTGACCACGGTCTGCGATGCGGTGTCGACGAACCTCTGGTCACGCGCCTGCGCAGCCTCGGCGTGTCGCTGCTGGGTGAACAGCAGCGCCACCACGCCCGCCATCGCAGCAACCAGGACGGCGGTGATGCCCAAAGCGAGCCCGGCGACCAACGCGCGGTGCGGTTGCCTGCGCGGGGGCGGTCCTACCGGCGTGATCGGGCGGACCCGCACCACCGCTGGGGTGTCCGAGACGACGTGGGCCGGGCCGTCCACGACCGCGCCGCCTGCTGGTCCCGCCGCCCGCGAGGCGCGCCTGCGCCCGGCGGGCCTCGTCACCGGCTCCGGTGTCTCGCTCACTTACGCCTGCCTCGGATCCAACATCAGGTCCACCCACGTTTCCGCGGGGTTGACCTTGTCCATGCCATCGGCGTAGACGCCGGTACCCCCTGCGGGGTCGACGAAGACGCCGGTCCTCGAATCGTACGTGGCGGTAGCCGGCCCACTCGCCTGCGGAGGTGTGGCCTCCGAGGGTAGAAGCGGTCCCTGGCCGGGAGGGAGTTCGGCCGGCGGCGTGACGTCGGCGGGCGGCGGTGGCGCATCCGGGGGCGTCCTGGCGTACGGCGGCACGATCTGGTCGGGCGGCGCGTAGAACGGCAGCGGCGGCGGTGGCGGCCCCAGGTCGCTCGGCGGCACGGGCAGCGGGAACGGCGCGTTGGGCGCGGGGCCAGGCCCCGGCGGAACACCGGGCGGAAGTTGGACCACCGGTGCGCCGGGATCGTAGTCCGCGCCCGGCGGGATGTTCGGGAACTTGTTGGGCGGTGTGATGTTCCGGTCGTTGGTCACGGGGGTGTCGTACGGCACCGGGGGTCCGCGCCACGGATTGGTACCGATCGGCACGTAGCCGCGGGGGTCGCGGCACAGCTGGACCGTCGGCGCCCGCTTGCCGGGGAATTCCTGGCACGGGTAGTTGCGTGCGCCGCGCACCACCGACGGATCGTTCTGGGCCGTCTTGCAGTACAGATCGGTTGGCAGGTCGCGCAGGGTGGTGTCGGCGGGCGAACGGATCAACGGGGGTGGAATGAACCCCGTCGAGCAGGGCGGCGGGTCGCCGAGGTCGATTTTGAAGTCGAGCTTGCCGCCTTCGTCCGCGGGCAGGCCGCCGGCGACCGTCAGCAACGCCGACATCAGCGCGGGGAAGATCACCAGCGCCTGCTCGATCGACTTGTGGTAGATCACACCGATGCGACCGAAGTTCGCGAGGTTGGCGGCCAGCATCGGGAAGTTGGGCCGGATGCCGTCGAAGGTCGTGTTGGCCGCCTGCGTCGCGCCCGGCACGTTCTGCAGCACCGACCGGAGTTGCGGGTCGGCCCGTGCGGCCTCGGTGGTGAACCGCGCGAGCCCGTCGGCGAGCGACTTGATGTCGTCCCCGCTTTGGATCTGCGCGTCGAGGAAGGGGCCGGCCTGATCGATCAACTGCGAGATCTGGCCGTAGTTGCCGTTGGCCTCGTCGATGAGCAGCCGGGTCGACTGGATCATCCGGGCCAGTTCGGGTCCAGAGCCGTTGAACGCCTTGAACGTCTCACGCAGAAGGTCCTGCAACCGGGTGTCGCCGATGCTGTCGACCAGTGACTCCGCCTGCGTCAGCAGGGCGGCGATGTCCTGACCGACGGCCGTGCGGTCGACTCCGATGTTCGATCCGTCGCGCAACGCCCGGTTGGACGGGTCGGCAGGCGGGACCAGGTCGATGTACTGCTCGCCGACCGCCGACACGCTCTTCACGGTCGCGGTGACGTTGTCCGGAACCTTGGTGTCGGTGTTCAGCCGCATGCTGGCCACCACGCCGTCGTCGTCGAGGCTGACTTGTTCGACGCGTCCGATGGTCACGCCACGATAGGTGACGTTGGCGTTCTGGTACAGCCCGCCGCCGGTCTTGAAGTCTGCCGTCACGTGATAGGCACCGATGCCCACCGCGGCGGGTAGGTGCAGGTAGAACGCCGAGATGGCGCCGACGCAGAGGACCGTGACGATCGAGAAGATCGTCAGTTGCAGACGGGTGAGCCGATCCAACATCTTAAGGAGTTCCCCCCGGGACCGGTAGGTGCTGGGTCGCCGTGCCCGGCGGAATCTTGAACGGGTCCGCGGCCTGGCCGGAGAGGTTCGCCATCGCCCCGGTGAGGAAGTCCGGCGGATTGATGACCTCGTCGAGGTGCTTCATGTTCGGGTCGAGGCCCTTCGAAGTGGTGAATATCGACTCACCCGTTCGGCGCACCGTCAGGTCGAAGGTCACGAAGACGTTCAGGTAGTCACCACGCACCGCGTTGCGCAGGTACTTGTAGTGGAACGGGAAGGTGGGAAGCAGTTCCAGGTCCGAGATGAAGTCGTCGACGTTGTCGTTGAAGGCCTTGATGACCGGATACAGGTCCTTGAAGTCGGCCGCGAAGTCATCCCTGATCCCGGCGAGCACGCGTGACCCGACGGTGGCGAACGTCCGCAACGCCGTGAACGCGTCGACGATGTTGGCGCGGTTGTCGTTGAGCACCTTCAGCGCGCCGGGCAGCGAGTCCAGCGTCCGGCCGAGGCTGTCCTTGCCGCGAGCCAGGATGCCCGCGAACCGGTCCAGACCTTCGAGGGCGGCGATGATGTCGGTCGTCTGCCGATCGAGCGAGGTGGTCAACTCGGCCAGTCGGGGAAGCAGATCGGCGAACTGTCCCGTCCGGCCTGCCACCGCGGCGTAGAGCTCGTCGGTGACGTCTTGCAGCGCACCGAGATTGCCCTTGTTGACGACGACGCCCAGCGAGGACAGCACTTCTTCGGTGGTGGGATAGCGGGCGGTACGCGCCAGCGGAATGTTCGAACCCTCCCGCAGTCTGCCGCGGCCCGCCTGATCCACCGGTGGCACGAGGTCGATGTGCTGGGAGCCGAGCAACGACGTCTGGGCGACCTTCGCGGTCGCGTTCTCCGGAAGATCGACGTCCCCCTCCAGGGACACCTTCACTGCCGCGAAGAACGTGCCGTCGGGCCGTTGCACCGCCTCGATGCCCGAGACGCTGCCGACGGTCACGTCGTCGACCATGACGGGGGAGTTCTGCGGCAACGTCGCGACGTCGGGGAGCTCGACGGTGATGGTGTACGAGCCGCTTCCGTGCCCCGCGGTGCCTGGCATGTCGAGTGAGTTCAGTCCACCGAAGGCGCAGCCCGCCGCCATGACGGCACCCGAGCCGATGGCGACCGCGTTCCGCCCTCCGCGCAGGATGCGGCGACGCAGTGTCCTCTTCGTCTGACTCACTATCCACCTCCGGACTCGGCGGGCAGCGGTTCACCGGGCGGTGGCCCCGGCAGCGGGCCAGGACCCATCGGAGGTGCGGTGGGCACGGGTCCCGCGGGCGAGATCTGACCGGTCACCGCGGGCGGCGGCAGGATGAGATCGCTGAGTCTGCCGTCGGGGCCGACGGTCGGCGGTGTCACGCCGGGGGCAGGGTTCCACTGCAGGTACGGCACGGGTGTCTGCGCCTTGGCCTCGGTCGCGGGCGTGTCGTAGATGATCTGGCCCTTGTAGGCCGTGATGCTGTTGATCGGGTGGAAGAGGATGGGCGGGTAGTTCACCGCTATACGCTTGAACACCGGACCCATCCGCTGGCGGCAGATCTCGGCGCGCTTGTAGTTGTCCGGCGACGCGCCGACGTCGAAGGTGCCACCGCAGATGAACTGAACCGGGTTGGAGAAGTTGGGCAGCGACAGCAGGCCGCCGACGGTGCCCTGGGCGGGGTTGTAGATGTTGTAGAAGTTCTGCAGGCCGTTGGGCGTGATGTGCAGGACCTGCTCGATGTCGTCACTGTGCTCGGTGAGGATGTTGGTGAAGTCCTTGAGCTTGCCGATCTGCCCGATCAGTGCCTGGTTGTTGTCGTTGAGGAAGCCCTTGACGTCGACGAGGGCCTGGTTCAGCGTGCCGAGCGTCTGGTCCAGATCCTTGGAGCTGTCGGCAAGCACCTGGGACACCGACGCGACGTGATTGGAGAACTGCACGATCTGCTCGTTGCTGTTCGCCAGCGCGTTCACCAGCACCTGCAGGTTGCGCACCGTGCCGAACAGGTCGGTGCGCGAGTCCCCGAGCCGACCCGCCGTCTGGGACAGTTCGCGCAGCGCGTTGCGGAACGAGTCGCCGTTGCCGTCGAACGTGTCGGCGGCCTGGTTGACGGCCGCGGCCAGCGGACCCTGGATGTCGCCCTGCTGCGGACCGAGCGAGGCACTGAGCTGGGTGAGCTGCTCCTTGACGTCGTCCCACTCGACGGGGACGGCGGTGCGATCGAGACCGATCTGGGCGCCTGCGTCGAGGGTGGGGCCGCTGGTGTAGGCCGGGGCGAACTGAATGAACCTGGCGGACACCAGGTTCGGCGCGATGATGATCGCGCGCGCGTCGGCGGGCAGCTTGACGCCGTCGTCGACGCTCATCGTGACCTTGACGTCGCCGGCACGGGGTTCGATGGACTTGATCTTGCCGACCGGAACGCCGACCACCCGCACGTCGTCACCCGGGTAGAGGCCGACCGTGGACGGGAAGTAGGCGACGACCTGACGACCAGTGGCCCTCGGCCAGAGCACCAACCCGCCGCCGACCAGGGCAGCCACCAGCATCGCGACGACCGCGAAGCGCAGCCAGCGATTACGCGAGCCCGTCGAATTCTCCTGTGTCATGGCGACTTCGGCCTGATGATCAGTCGCTCGGAGATGAATCCGCGCAGGTAGTCCGCCAGGCTGTCGGGTAGCTTGCCCGGCTGGAAGTAGGTGTCGAGCAGTACCTCCGACAGGCTGGCCGGCGGCAGGCCGTAGAGATTGATCTGGAAACCGGGACCGGACCCGACGACCAGCCTGTCGGAGGTACTGCTCGACACCTACTTCCAGCCGGGCAA
>Ga0207639_10003212_pt1 | contig 10987 bp, 8 predicted proteins | sample KBSCornC32_FD_184299 | JGI IMG/M metagenome (GOLD analysis project Ga0207639, IMG submission 184299) | Corn rhizosphere microbial communities from Kellogg Biological Station, Michigan, USA - KBS Corn C3-2 (SPAdes) (version 2) | ecosystem: Host-associated > Plants > Roots > Rhizosphere > Soil ...
CGGCGTCGACGATCTCCGGCAACACCCGGATGGTCGAGGGCGCGCCATCGAGCTGGCGGCCGCCGTGGTTCGAAACGACGATGGCGTCGGCGCCATTATCGATGGCGAGCTGTGCGTCCTCGGCGTCGAGGATGCCCTTGACGATGACCGGACCGCCGAAGCGCTTCTTGATCCAGCCGATGTCTTTCCAGTTGAGGCTCAGGTCGAACTGCCGCCGCGTCCAGTTGCTGAGCGTTGCGAGGTTGTTGGCGTCGCTGACATGGCCGTAGATGTTGCGGAAAGTCCGCCGCTCGGTGCCGAGCATGCGCATCGCCCAGCCGGGCTTGAGCATCATTTCCGCTACGAATTTCGGCGTGATTTTCGGCGGCGCGGTAAGCCCGTTGCGGACGTCCTTGTGGCGCTGGCCGAGGATCTGGAGATCCATCGTCAGCACCAGCGCCGAGCACTTTGCATCGCGCGCGCGGTCGATAAGCTTTTCGATGAAGGGACGGTCCTTCATCACATAGAGCTGGAACCAGAACGGCTTGGTGGTGTTCTCGGCGACGTCCTCGATCGAGCAGATCGCCATGGTCGAGAGCGTGAAGGGAATGCCGAACTTTTCCGCCGCCCGCGCCGCCTTGATCTCCCCGTCGGCGTCGGTCATCCCGGTCGAGCCGACCGGCGCGATGGCGACCGGCAGCGACACCGGCTGGCCGAGCAGCGTCGAGGAAAGGTTGCGATCCTCGAGATTGACCGCCACCCGCTGCCGGAAGGTGATCTTCTTGAAGTCGGCTTCGTTGGAATTGTAGGTGCCCTCGGTGTAGGCGCCCGAGTCGATATAGTCGAAGAACTGCTTGGGCACGCGGCGGCGCGCCATGTTCTTGAGGTCTTCGACGGTCAGGGCACGATCGAGCGCGGACATTTTTCCTCCCCGGGCAGCGGCTTGGCTCTAACCCCTGACATGTTAGTGGTCAATCAGTCCTTGGGCGGGTAGGTGTGCTCGACCCCACGAAAATCCTCGACCGCGTAGCACCCATCGCCCAGCGCCCGGATGGTCGAGGCTTCGATCACCGCCTTGCCGTGCCCGCCGGGGATGTCGAGGATGTAGGTCGGCTGCGCGAGGCCCGAGATGCGCCCGCGCAAACTCTTGACCAGCGCCTGCCCTTTGGCGATCGGCACGCGGAAATGCGCGGTCCCCGGCGCGAGGTCGGGATGGTGCAGATAATAGGGACGAACGCGCAGCTCGACGAAGGCACGCATCAGCTCGGCCAGCACATCGGCGTCGTCGTTGATGCCACGGAGCAGCACCGTCTGGCTGATCAGCGCAATGCCGGCGTCGGCCAGCCGGCCGATCGCGGCCCGAGCCTCGGGCGTGAGCTCGCGGGGATGGTTGGCGTGCACCGCAAGGTACGTGGTTTTGCCCGATGCCTTGAGTGCCTCGATGAGCGCGCCATCGATCCGCTCCGGCTCGACTACCGGCACGCGGGTATGGAAGCGCACGATCTTTACATGCGGGATATTCGCCAGCCGCGCCATCAGCTCCTGGAGCCGCCGCGGCGAGAGGACCAGCGGGTCACCTCCGGTGAGGATGACTTCCCAGATTTCGCTATGGCTGGCGATATACCCGAACGCTTTGTCCAGCGCCTCGGGTCCGAGCGTGCCGAGCCCTTCCGGCCCCACCATCTCGCGCCGGAAGCAGAACCGGCAATAGACCGGGCAGACGTGCACCGCCTTGAGCAGCACGCGATCCGGATAGCGATGGACGATGCCTTCCAGGGGCGAATGCGTGAGGTCGCCAATCGGGTCGGCGCGCTCTTCGGGGAGATGCATGAGCTCGCGCGGGTCGGGGATGAATTGGCGGGCAATGGGGTCGGCGGAATCGGCCGGATCGATGAGCGCTGCCATCGCCGGCGAGATGGCCACGGCATAGCGCTCTGCCACGGCGGCCACGCCGGCGAGATCAGCCTCGGCGATGAGGCCCGCGTCGAGAAGATCGGCGGGGGTGCGGAGAGTCTGGCTTGTCAACGATACCCCCACCCCATCCCTCCCCGCAGGGGGGGCGGAGAGCCTGCCGAACGGCCCCGCCATGGGCAAGCCAGCACCGCCCTTGTGGCCCTGCCTCTCCCTCCCCCTTGCGGGGAGGGGTCAGGGGTGGGGGTATCCTGCGAACGCAAGCGTTGGCGGTTGCGTGCCCCAACCTCGTCCTGGGGTGCGAGGCCGTTTCGGCCGAGCCTCGAAGGACCCTCAGCGATACGCCGGACGTGGTTCGAGGCTCCCCCGGATCGGGTCCGGGGTCGCACCTCACCATGAGGTTCGGTGTTCGCCTCCCTCCCCCTTGCGGGGAGGGGTCGGGGGTGAGGGTCGGCCAAGAGCGCAATCCTCGCCATCATCCCGCCACCGGCACCCAAATCACCTGCTCGATGCGCGGCGCGCCGACCGCCAGCATCACCAGCCGGTCGAACCCCAGCGCCACACCGCTCGCCTCGGGCATCAGGGCGAGCGCCGCCAGAAAATCCTCGTCGATCGGATACGTCTCGCCGTAAAGCACGAGCTTCTCGTCCATCTCTGCATCGAACCGCCGGCGCTGCTCGGCGGCGTCGGTCAGCTCGCCGAACCCGTTGGCGAGCTCGACCCCGCACGCATAGAGCTCGAACCGCTCGCTGACGCGCGGATCATCCGCCGTGCGCCGCGCCAGGGCCGCCTCAGCGGCCGGATAGCGATCGAGCACCGTCGGCCGGCCGATGCCCAGATGCGGCTCGACTTCGGCGGTTAGCACCAGGCTAAAGAGGTAGGACCAGGTGTAGTCGGTCGGCACCGCAAACCCGCGCGCCCGCATCTGCGTCGCCAGCGCCTCGGCGTTGGTCGCGCCATGCGCATCCATCGTCGCGAAAAGATCGATCCCGGCATGGCGCTCGAACGCCTCCACAACGCTCAGCCGCTCGGGCTCGGCGAAAGGATCGGCCTCGCGCCCCTTGTACCGCAGCACTCTTGTTCCGGCCGCTTCCGCCGCCAGCCGCAAAAGCTCCATGCAATCGGCAATCACAGCGTCGTAGGGCTCCCCCGCCCGATACCACTCGGCCATGGTGAACTCTGGATGGTGCAGCGGCCCGCGCTCGCGGTTGCGCCAGACATGGCCGAAGCTCGCAATGCGCTTCTCCCCCGCCGCGAGCAGCTTCTTCATCGAGAACTCGGGCGAGGTATGAAGGTACATCGCCTGCCCGGCCCCATCGTTGCCGATCATCTTCGTCGCAAAGGCGTGGAGATGCGTCTCGTTGCCGGGTGAGCGCTGCAGCCCCGGCGGATCGACCATCAGGAAATCGTGGCCCGCAAAATAGCTGCGCAGCGCCGCCTCGATCCGCCCGCGCGCCATGAGCGCCGGCCGCCGGTCGGCGTGCACCGACGGCGTCCACCATGGGGAGGCGGCTGGCGATGACGTTTGCGCGGACAAATGGGCTCTTTCGCGGGCGGGACTGGCGGTTTGGGACAAATTGCGCTATCGGGCGGCACCGAACACGACAAGGCGCGGGCCCTGGCGGCGTTTTGAGCCGTCTCTAAGCCGCCGCCGCCCTACGAACAAGGAAGAAATATGGTCAAGGTCATCGCTTCGTCGCTGCGCAAGGGCAACGTGGTCGAGCACGACGACGGCAAGCTCTACGTGATCCTCACGGCCGAAAACATCCACCCCGGCAAGGGCAACTCGGTGACGCAGGTCGATATGCGCCGCATCCTCGACGGCGTGAAGGTGACCGCCCGCTGGCGCACCGTCGAAATGGTCGAGAAGGCTGACGTCGACGAGCGTGCCTATACCTACCTCTACCAGGACGGCGAAGGCTTTCACGTCATGGAGCCGCAGACTTACGAGCAGCTGGCGATTTCGCCCGACGTCGTCGGCGACCAGGCCGCCTTCCTCCAGGACGGCATGCAGGTGTTCGTCAAGACGTTCGAAGGCCAGGCCCTCTCGATCGAGCTGCCGCAGCGCGTGACGCTCGAGATCACCGAGACCGAGCCGGTGGTGAAGGGCCAGACTGCCTCGTCCTCGTTCAAGACCGCCCTGCTCTCGAACGGCGTCAAGACCATGGTGCCGCCCCACATCACCGCCGGCACGCGCGTCGTCATCATGACGGCCGACGGCTCCTACGTCGAACGCGCCAAGGACTGACAGGCACCGAGGTCGCGGCTCATGGTTCGACAAGCTCACCATGAGGCAGCAGGTTGGGTCCGCACGCCGTGGTTGCGCGCCCTCTTCGGCACATCCTTCCGTCGCCCTCATGGTGAGCTTGTCGAACCACGAGGGCAGGCACCGAGTTCGTGGCCCATGGTTCGACAAGCTCACCATGAGGCAGCGGTGTTGGGGTCCGCACGGCGTGGTTGCGCCCCGTCTCCGGCACATCCTTCCGTAGCCCTCATGGTGAGCTTGTCGAACCACGAGGGCGGGCACCGAGGTCGCGGCCCATGGTTCGACAGGCTCACCATGAGGCAGCAGTGTTGGGGTCCGCATGCCGTGGTTGCGCCCCCTCTCCGGCACATCCTCCCGTAGCCCTCATGGTGAGCTTGTCGAACCACGAGGGCGGGCACCGAGGTCGCGGCCCATGGTTCGACAGGCTCACCATGAGGCTGAGTTTGATGGCACCGGATGCAAGTCCGCCAGAAGTGCTGGCGCCCATCATGGGAATGCTGTCAGCAATCCGCCGAGATTGCTGCTAAGCGCTTGATACAGCAAGGGTTTCTACCCTGCGCTGGTTGCCAAACGGTAACCAATCGGTTCTAGACTCATTGGGCTTCTTGAAGGAGCCCGAACGATGACTCTCTCGACCACCGAGCTGCGCGACCTCGAGAACTACGGCCTTACCACCGCGCAGATCGTTTATCGCCTGCCCGACCACCGCGATGTGTTGCAGGAATTTCTCTGGCAGCACTACGACGTGTTTCCGCAGTTTCCGGGCCTCGAGAAATTCCTCGCCTTCTGGGAGGAAAGGATCGAGGGGCCGCTCTATTCGGTCACCGTCGCCCATGCGCGGCTGATCCGCCCGACGGAGCTTTCGGCGCTCCGCTCGGCAACACGGCACTAGCCGGCCTTCGAGGGCGGTTGACGCAGCGGGCCGCGCCCGGCCAAGTGCGACGGGGAGGACGTTGCCCGTGAACTACCTGCTCGCCACGGCCGCGGCTCTTGCCCTGTGCTCCGCTGCCAGCGCCGCCGACTTCACCGTCGATGCGTCGAAGGCGCTCAAGCCCGTCGACCACGCCGCCATCGGCGCGCTCTATGGCATCGCGGCGCCCGGCTGGCCGCCGCAGGAGACCATCAACCTCATCCATCCCAAAAACTTCGTGCAGATGGCGCCGGGCGGCCACCAGTTGCCCAATGGCGAGACGAAGCCCGTCGGCGACGCCCTCATCGTCGCCCCGATCGCCGCCGAAGCCGGCGCCACCGTTACCATTCGCATGCCCGACACCTTTCCCGATTTCCCTTATATCTGGACCGGTAACGACAAATGGCACGCCGAGGTCGCGCGCATCGTCGCGGCGACCGTCGAGGCCAACCCGCCCAACATCTATGCCTACGAGATCTGGAACGAGCCCGACTGGACCTGGCAGAGCCAATGGGGCGATTTCGACGATGTCTGGGCCGGCACGTTCAAGGCGATCCGCGCCGCCGACCCGGCGCGGCGCATCATGGGCCCGAGCCTCAGCAAATGGAACGCCGACTGGATGCGGCGCTTCCTGACGGCAGCGAAGGCGGCTGGCGTCGTGCCCGACATCGTCTCCTGGCACGAGCTCGACCCGGCCGATACGAACGACATCGAGGCGCATGTCGCCGCCTACCGGGCGCTGGAGAAGGAGCTCGGCCTCGCGGCTCACCCGATCAGCATCGACGAGTATGGCAGCCAGCGCGCCATGGGGACGCCCGGCGCCCTGCTCCACTACATCGCCCAGCTCGAGCGCGCCGGCGTCTACACCGCCGATCTCGCGTTCTGGCACCGGCCGGGGCGGCTCTCCGACCTGCTGGTGCCGAAAACCATGGGCACCGGCCCTGCCATCGATCCGCTGCCGAACGGGGCGGCATGGCTCTACAAATGGTATGGCGGCATGACCGGCAACATGGTCGCGGCCGCGGCGACGTCCGGCAGCGGGCTCGACGGCATCGCTTCCTATGACGCCGGCGCCCGGCGGCTGACGGTGCTGGTTGGCGGCGCCAGCGGAAACGTCACGCTCAACCTCAAGGGCCTCAGCGATATCGGCAAGGCTGCAACCGTCGGCGGCTACCTCACGCATTCGACCGGCACCGACGGGTTCGAACCCAAGCCCGACAACTACCTCCACGGCACGCTACCGATTGCCGGCGACGGCACTGCCACGCTGGCCTTCGACCTGCCGCGCGACACCGACGCCGCGATCGTGACGCTCTATCCGGCCGATACGGTGCAGGCGGGCGTCACCATCACGCCGCCCGTGGCGCAGCGGTTCGAAGCCGAAACCGGCACCGTGACGGGCGGACGAAAAATTACCATCCGCGCCGCGACATTCGGCGCCAACCGCGCTTCTGGCGACGCCTATATGGGCTTCTTCAACAAGGCCGGCGCAGCGCTGACCCTTCCCATCTCGGCGCCGGCTGCCGGCAAATACGACCTCGCCCTCGGCTATTCGAACGGCCAGGGCAAGCCGCAGACGGTCACTCTCGCCATCAACGGCGGCGCGCCGCAAAAGCTCGACCTGCTGCCGACGCAGGGCCGCGAGCTCTTCGGCCTCGCGCACATCGCTATCGACCTCCCTGTCGGCGCTTCGACGCTGACGCTGACGCGCACCGACCCCGCCCTGCCGCTGGCGGCTGGGCCGAGCGTGATCGAGCTCGACTACGTGGATTTGACGCCGCAGCCATAGGCCACCTCCTCCCTTCTCCCGCGCGGGAGAAGGTGGCGCGACAGCGCCGGATGAGAGCGGCCACGCGCTCAGGCCCTCACCCGGTCCTTCGGACCACCCTCTCCCGCGCGCGGGAGAGGGGAGGCGTCGGGTACGGCCTCGCCCAGCGTCTCCCCCCTTTGCGGGGAGGGTGAAGACCGCCGCTGTGTCGTTGCACCGCAGAGCCTGCGGCTTCCCCCCACCCATCCTCCCCCGCAAGGGGGGAGGAGAGTTTGTGGCAATGCCGTGCCCATCGTCTCCCTCCCCCTTGCGGGGAGGGGTCAGGGGTGGGGGTGCGCTACAAACTCCTGCGCCCGGCTCACCCCCCACCCATCCTCCCCCGCAAGGGGGGAGGTGCTGGGCTTTGCTTGATGCACGGCCATGCCACAAACCCCGCCGGACACCCTCCCCCTTGCGCGGGCTTCGAGGCGGCGGCGCAGCCGACAAATCGGTCCGGTGGACCGATTTGAGCCGAGAAGGCCATGAGAGCTATGCTCGAATGGCTCGGGTCAGGGGAGGGGGTGAGCCACAAGCACTGAGCTGCCCCCTACGCCGCGACCGCCTCTTCCGCTGCCAGTTCTCGTCCGCTCCGCAGCGTCTTCGCCCACCAGGTGATCTCGTCGAGCATCTTTTCGGCCGGATCGACGAGGTAGGGGAAGTCCGCCATCGTCTTGCCCTCGCGCATCATGCCGAGCATCTCGATCATGCCGACATGCACGGTATGCTTGATGGTCGCGACCTGCATCTCGGCGAGGATGTGCCGCAGGTGCTCGACGGCCCGCGCCCCGCCGCTCGAGCCATAGGCGAGGAACGTTGCCGGCTTCCGGTTCACCTCGGGATAGAGATAGTCGAGCGCGTTCTTCAGCACGCCAGTCACCGAGTGGTTGTACTCGGCGGTGACGAAGATGTAGCCGTCGAGCGCCGCCATCCGCTCCGACCATTGCGCCACGGCCTCGTTCGTCGGCTTGACGAATGCCGGCGAGCGGTCCTCCTCGAAGAACGGCATCGGGTAGTCGCGCAGGTCGACGATCTCGAAGCTGGCGTCGCGGCGCTTGTCGGCGATGTTGAGCAGCCAGTTGGTCGGGCCGTCGGCAAACCGCGCCGCGCGCGTGCTGCCGATAACGATGCCGATGCGGGGCACGGTGGTCATGATTTGGTCTCCACTTACGATTGGTAAGCGACGACCTAAGGATAACCGAAGCGACCCGCAAGACGGCACATGATTGGGTTCAGCTTATCCGGCAGGTCGCCACTTACGCCGGGGTAAGTGAGGTTTCAGCCGAGCGGCTCGTCCTCGACTGCCGTCTCGGGCAGCGCCCGCTCGCGGTCGGCCTCGATGGCATCCTGATTGTCGAGCGCCCAGCGCCCGATCGGCGCCAGCGCCTTCTTGAGCGAACGGCCACGATCCGACAGCTCGTATTCGACCCGCGGCGGAATGGTCGGATAGACGGTGCGGATGATGACGCCGTCTTCCTCGAGATGGCGCAGCGTCACGGTCAGCATGCGCTGCGAAATCCCATCGATCGCCCGATGCAGCTCGGTGAACCGCATCCGCCGGTCGCCGAGCGCCGCCAGCAGCAGGATCGTCCACTTGTCGCCGATCCGCGTCAGCAGATCGCCGATCCGGCGGCAGTCGCTGAGCAGATGGGCGGGTTCATCGGTCATGGAGAGAAGATAGAGAGCGGGAGGGCTATCGAAAAGAGGCGCGGAGGTTGCGGCCACCCCCACCCCTGACCCCTCCCCGCAAGGGGGAGGGAGACGATGGGGCAAGACAGTGCAACAAATCCACCTCCCCCTTGCGGGGAGGGGTCAGGGGTGGGGGTGGCCACCAGCACTGAGTGCGTTGCCGCCCTCACCCGCCCTACGGGCACCCTCTCCCGCTGGCGGGAACGCCGCGCGGCAGAACCCCAACTACAATTTCAGCCCTCTGATCCTCAACGCGTTGCCGATCACACTGACCGACGAGAGGCTCATCGCCGCCGCGGCGATCATCGGCGAGAGCAGCCAGCCCGTCAGCGGATAGAGCACACCCGCCGCGACCGGAATGCAGATGGCGTTGTAGCCGAACGCCAGCCAGAGGTTTTGCCGGATGTTACCGAGCGTCGCCTCGGCCAGCCGCCGCGCCCGGACGATCGCCGAGAGATCGCCCTGGAGCAGCGTCAGGCCTGCCTGCTTGATCGCCACATCGGCGCCGGTGCCCATGGCGATGCCGACATTCGCCGCCGCCAGCGCCGGCGCGTCGTTCACGCCGTCGCCCGCCATCGCGACCTTGCGGCCATCTCGCTTGAGCTTATCGACAAGATCGTGCTTGCCCTCCGGCGTCATCGCCGCCACGACGCGTCTGAGCCCGAGCGACTGGCCGACTGCCTCGGCCGGCCCCTCTGCATCGCCAGTCGCCATGATGACCTCCAGTCCCTCACCGGTCAGCGCATCGAGCGACGCCTTTGCCGTCGCCTTGACGGGATCGCGCACCGCGACGACCCCGATCACGGCGCCCGCCTCGGCCACCAGCATCACCGTCTGGGACGCGAGCGGCGCGCCTTCCATCAGCTCGGCGACGTTCGCCGGCACGTCGATGCCCTTCTCGGCCATCAGCGCCCGGTTGCCGAGCGCCGCCGGCCGCGCCGCGATATTGCCGGTGACGCCCTTGCCGGTGATCGAGGCAAAGCCCGACACGGCAAGCCGCTTGGCGCCCCGCTCCTGCGCGCCCTTGAGGATGGCCTTGGCGATAGGGTGTGCCGATCCTCGCTCCAGCGCCGCCGCGACCGCCAGCACCCGCCCCTCATCGACCCCTTTGACCGGGATAACATCGCCCAGCGCCGGATGCCCCTCCGTGAGGGTGCCGGTTTTGTCGACCACCAGCGTATCGATGCTCGCAAACGTCTCGAGCGCTTCGGCGTTGCTGACCAGCACACCCGCCCGCGCGCCGCGCCCGGTCGCAACCATCACCGACATCGGCGTTGCGAGGCCCAGCGCACAGGGACAGGCGATGATCAGCACCGAAACGGCAGCGACCAGCGCCTCCGACACGTCGCGGCTCAGCACCAGCCAGACAACGAAACTCCCGACCGCGATCAGCACGACGAGGGGCACGAACCAGGCCGCAACCTTGTCGGCCAGCGCCTGGATCGGCGCGCGGCTGCGCTGCGCGGCCGTCACCAGCTCGACGATCTGGCTGAGCCGCGTTTCGGCGCCGACGCGTTCGGCACGCATGACAAAGCTGCCATCGCCGTTGAGCGTACCGCCCGTCACCGCCGCGTCCCTTTCCTTGCGCACCGGCGCCGGTTCGCCCGTCAGCATCGACTCGTCGACATAGCTTTCGCCCTCGACGACGACGCCATCGACCGGCACCGCATCGCCCGGACGCACACGCAGTAGATCGCCCTTTAGCACCGCATCGAGCGGTACGTCCTCCTCGTGTTCCCCGTGAATCCGGCGGGCCGTCTTGGGCGCGAGGTCGAACAGCGCCCGGAGCGCGCTGCCGGTCTCGGCCCGCGCCCTGAGCTCGAGCACCTGCCCGACGAACACCAGCGCTACGATGACCGCCGAGGCCTCGAAATAGAGCGGTGGCCCCTCCATCCCCGCGCTCATCGGAAACGCGGCCGGAAACAGCAGCGCGGCGCCCGAGAAGAGATAGGCCGCCCCGACCCCAAGCCCGATCAGCGTCCACATGTTGGGCGAGCGGTTGAGGAGCGAATTCCAGAAGCGCCGGAAGAACGGCTGCGCCGCCCAGACGACAACCGGCGTCGCCAGCAAGAACTCGATCCAGCCGGCGAGCGGCTCGCCGATCCAGCTGCGGATCGGCAGCCCCACCATCGGCGACATGGCGATGATGAGCAACGGCGCGCTCAGCGCCGCGCTGATCCAGAGCCGCCGCGTGAAATCGACCAGCTCCGGGTGCTGCTCATGGTCGGCCGAAATCCCGACCGGCTCGAGCGCCATGCCGCAGATGGGGCAATCGCCCGGCCCGTCCTGCACGATCTCGGGGTGCATCGGACAGGTCCACGTTGCGCCCTTCGGCGCGGCTGCAACCGGGGCGTGATGCTCGTGATGCGCGTGGCCGGCGTGATCATGACCGTGCGGCTGCGGCAACCCGAAACGGTCGGCGCCGAGG
>Ga0207639_10003213_pt1 | contig 10986 bp, 8 predicted proteins | sample KBSCornC32_FD_184299 | JGI IMG/M metagenome (GOLD analysis project Ga0207639, IMG submission 184299) | Corn rhizosphere microbial communities from Kellogg Biological Station, Michigan, USA - KBS Corn C3-2 (SPAdes) (version 2) | ecosystem: Host-associated > Plants > Roots > Rhizosphere > Soil ...
TTGCGGCGCCGCCCAGCTCGTGCCGTTCGATGACAGCCGGGTCTGCAAGGAGCCGCTGGCGATGTCGGTCGTGACCAGCACGAAGACTCCCTGCCAGGGCGCGTACGCCAGCGCGGGAGGCAAGCTCGACGAGATACCGAGCGAGGTCGGCGCGCTCCACGTCACGCCATCCGGCGAGGTCGAGACGACCACGGTTCGAGCGGGGTCATTCGCCACCGCCGCCACCACGTACTGCCCCGAGGCACAGCCGATCGCGGGTGGCAGGTGGCTCTGGATGGGCAACGTCGCGGTGCCGGCGCTCGTGACGCCGTTGGTCCAGTAGGCGACGACCGTGTCGTTCGAAGCGAGCGTGCTGGCGACCAGATATCGACCGGCCGCCGTGCCATAGCAGAGAGACGGCGAACCGATGACGTCGACCGCGAACGGCTCGCCCTCGTTCAGCCAGCTCGCTCCGTCATCGATGGAGCGACGGTGCTGCGAAGAGGTCAGGATGCGCGGGTAACCGGTGGCCGTATTGCGAAGACCGAGCCGCTCGTCGGTCGAGAGGTTCCGGAGCTGGATGCTCCCCATCAGGGCGGACGCCATCATCACGGCGTTCGGATCCGTGGAGTGATCGAATCCGAGCGCGTGGCCGAGCTCGTGCTGGTACACGGACCAAAAGTCGTATTGCCCGGCCGTGGGGACGTCTCCGTTCGACCACGGGTAAGCTTGGTACGTGCCGGTGCACGCCGTACCCGAGTGCATGATGACCTTGGCGCGCTCGATTCGCGCGCCGTTCGTCCACCAGAAGGTGGTGGCCAGGAAGCACATGCCACCGCCGTTGTTCTTCTCGGCGGTCACGAGGATCTCGCCAGGGTTGGGGTTGGCGGCGCTGGTGTTCGAGCATCGCGGGTCGGACGCGGCGAGGTCCCCCTGCAGGCGCACCCGGACGTCGGCGCCCCCGCTGGTGAACCACTCGTTGGCCGCGGACAGGAACTGCCGGCGAATGGGATCCCAGGGCGTGCTGAAGAACGTGGCGTACTGGTTGGGACAGGCACGCGCCGGAATCACCGGATAGCCCGAGCTGGTGGTCGGGTCCCAGTGACCGAAGACGGAGTAGGCGGCGCATATCCGGGCGCCCCCCGCCGTGATGGCTGCGGCCGCGGCCATCGAGAATACGAGTCGGCGTGTCATGGACGGCATGTCGTTCCCCCTTGTCTGGTGACGGAAGCTGAAGCAGCGAGCGATGGGCCCAAGACGCCCAGGTGGTCGCCCCCTCGACGAGCCGCTGCGCCGGACCTCGTCGCGCTCTGGTAGTGGAAGCGCGGCCGCCATCGTTACGGCGCGCCGGCGACCTTCATGGCGAGGTCGGAAGCGTCCAGTTGATCCGGCGCGGCGGCCAATCGCAAGATCGCGGGAGCCATGCGCTTGCCGATCGACGTGGGCTCCCGATCGACGGAGTGGCGCTTTTCCACGGAGGTCGCGCCGGGACGAGCCAGCCCGCCCGCCGCGGACGGCACCTTCGAACCCTCCGTCCTCGAACCTTCCGTGGGTCAGGCCATGAACGCCGCCGTCCCGTCGGAACCTCTGGGACTGGACCTGTCGCGCGAGGTGGTAGCGGCGCAGCTCTTCGGGCTCGAGAAGGCTCCCTCGCTCGGCCGCTTCCAGCTGCTCAACCGGCTCGGCGCCGGGGGCATGGGCGTGGTCTACGCCGCGTACGATCCAGAGCTCGACCGCCCCGTTGCCCTGAAGCTGGTGCGGGTGTCGGCCCCCGTCGGCTCCGCGGCGATAGAGGAAGGGAGGGCCTTGGCCCGGCTGTCACATCCCAACGTCGTCCCCGTCTTCGAGGTCGGGTACGCGGGCGAGCACATCTACATCGTGATGGAGCTGGTCCTCGGACGGACCCTGCGGCGCTGGGCGAGCGAGGGACGCCGGAGCCACCGCGACGTCGTCAAGGCTTACCGTCAAGCCGGAGCCGGGCTGGCGGCGGCGCATGCCGCGGGCCTCGTCCACCAGGACTTCAAGCCGGACAACGCCATCATGGGCGGCGACGGCCGCGTGCGGGTCGTCGATTTCGGCCTGGCGCGAGCCGCGGAGACCGCCGAAGACCGAATGACGACCGAGCCGGGGCGCCGCGCCGGGACACCGAAGTACATGGCGCCGGAGCAGCTCGCGGGTCGACCGATCACGGGCGCGGCCGATCAGTACGGTCTCTGCGCGGCGCTGGGTGAGGCCCTGACGGCCGCGAGCGGTTCGCCGCCACCGCGCTGGCTCGCGGCGATCGTCGAACGGGGCTGCGCCAGCGATCCCGCCGATCGCTACCCTTCGATGTCTGCGCTGCTGGCGGCTCTCGAGCGGGACCCCGCCGTCCGGCGCCGGCGCACCATCGCCGCCGCCACCCTGGCCCTCCTGACTGGGCTCGTGTTCGTGACGGGTCGGAGCATCGGGGCTCGCCCCGCGGTCACTTGCGCCCAGGGCCGCGCCCGGATCGCGACGGTCTGGGGACCGGAAGGACGCGAGGCGATCTTCCAGTCCGGGGTGGGCGGCGGAGCCTACGGGCGCTCTGTCCGCCAGCCGCTGCTCTCGCAGACGAGCGCGTACGAGCTGCGCTGGGCCGCCGCCTACCGCGGGGTTTGCGAAGCGCGACGGGCAGGCGTCGAATCAGAGACCTCGAACGAGCGCCGGTTGGCCTGTCTCGAGAGCGGTCGGCGCGCGTTGGCGGCGCTGGCCGTCCTGGTCGGAACAGGATCCCCGGCGGGACGCGAAGTGCACGAGGCCGAACCCGCCGACCTCGTGCTCGCGGCGCGCGCGCTGCCCGATCCCGACGCCTGCGCGGAGGGTCAGGCGGTCGCCACCAGCGTGGCACCGGCCGGGGAGGCTATCGCGGCGGAGGTCGCCGAGCTTCGCCACCAGCTCGCGGGGGCCCGTATTCGCCTGGCCGCGGGGCAAGCCCGCGACGTGCGCGGCGAGGGGCAGCGCCTGGTCGCCCGCGCGCGGGAGCTCGGATACGCGCCGCTGGTCGCGGAGGCCCTGCTGCTCGAGGGGCACGCGACGATGTCGATCGACGAGAGGGCCGCTGCCGTGCCGCCGCTGACCGAGGCGTCCACCTTGGCGTTCCGGGTCGGCGACGAGGCCCTGGCGGTGGAATCCTGGGCGCGTCGGGCGTGGGCCCAGGGCACGTCGCAAGGCGGCGCCGGTGCGCTGCAGGGGATCGAGATCGTTCAAGCCGTCGCCGACCACCTGGCGGCGCCGAGTTTCGCGCGCGCTCTGCTCTACAACAACGTGGGCGCGGTCGAGGTGGCCCTCGAGCACTCGGAGCGCGCCGCGCCTGCCTTCGAGCGGGCCGCGCGCGAGGCGCAGGGCGTGGTCGGCCCCGGTGCCGCGGAGCTCCTCGTCGTTCCCGTCAACGAGGCCCTGGTCACCCGCGACGCCGCCCGGCGCGAGCGCCTCCTCGGGCGGGCGGTGGCGGCCAAGGCCGACCTGCTCGGGCCCGACCACCCGGAGACCCTGGCGGCCCGCTGGCTCCAGGGGGACTACACCGAGGACTCCGTGGGAGCGCTCGAGATTCTGGTCCCGACCTGCTCCGCGCTGCAACCCCACAACCGGGTGCTGGCCAAGCATTGCTGGGCCGAGGTCGCGTTCATTCGAGCGGACCTGAACCGGACCGTGGAGGCCATCGCCGCCTTGACCGCTGCCGCCTCGATCGAGGTGGCGCGGGAGTCCGACGTCCCCTGGGTTCTGCCCCGCCTGCATCTGAGCGAGGGGAACGTCGCAGCGTCGGCCCGAGAATTCACCGTCCTCCTCCAGCAATGGCCTCTCTCGGACACCGCGCCGTGGTGGAACCGGCAGACCCGCGCCGAGCTCGAGCTGGGGCTCGCCGAAGCGCGCCTCGCGGCCGGTGACCCGCGCGATGCCGCGCGCACGCTGGAATCGGCCGTCCGCACCCTGAGCGAGATCGCGCGCAAGGTGTCGGTGACGAGCGTGGACCGGCGCCTCGCACGCGCGCGGGCCCAGCTGGCCAGAGCATCGGCCCGCCTGCGCGTGCATGCCCGAGCTCGAGGCTGACTACGGATGCGTGTACGGTACGAAGGGGTAAGCCTTTGGATCCTGGCAATAGTCGGCCGGGTTCAGGGGATCGTTGACCGTCATGACGTACCCGCCCCGAACGATGGCTGACTCGTCGGCGTTCAGCGTCGGCAAATACCCCGTCTTGACGGCATTGAACGCCGCGATCGGGCCCGTCGCAGGCGAGCTTCCGGAGCTTCCGGGGCCGCCATGGGTGAGCATCCACCTGAGCACGACGTTCTGACTGCACGGCGGGACGGCTCGGCTGCAGGCGCCGAGGACCTCCGGTGCCTCGACGGCAGGCGCACGAGAGAGATCGCCGCCGAGGCAGAGCCCGCCTTTCGTCGGTCTCCGCCGCGGCCCATTGAGGCACAGCGCGCCGCTCGCTCCCCAGATGGCCTCGACGGGCAGCGATCCGGATCTGACCCGCGTGAAGAGATCGCTGCGGTCCGGGGCAGACGGGAACCAGCCCCGCGCGTCCGTCCAGTAGAGCGGCGTGCCGTCTCCCGTCCACGTGTTGCCGTCGCCGCAATAGTCTGCCGTGATGGCCTTCAACATCGCCGTGCGCTGGTCGAGCGTCGTCGTGCGGGGATCGACATTGCTCCCTGGATCTCCGGCGTACGAGCCCGCCGCCGTGTGGCGGAGGAGGTGCATCTTGGCGGCGGCCGTCCCGTCGCACGCCAGAAAGAACCACCCGCCGCCCTTCTGATCCAGGACCGTCCGGGTCTTGTCGAAGTGGTCGCCCGTGAAGATGACCGCCGCCTTGTAGTCGGTCCAGAGCAGGTCCTGGGTCACCACCGGATTCGTGCACAGGTGCTCCTTGAAGGCACCATCCGGGCAGCGATCGTCATCCGAGGCGCCCGCGCAGGGCACGCGCATGCCGTATCGTTGCTTCGTCTTCTTGACCACGAAGTCGTAGTCGTGAACGACGTCGAGCGGGCTCACGTAGAATCGGAACGGAGTCGTGCGGACTGGCTCCGGAAGGCCCTCGATTGGCACACCGTCCACACGGTGGAGCTCGAGCTGGTACTCGCGGCCGTCGGGCATTCCGATGGTGAGGATCAGCCCCCTCAACGCCGCTCCGGAGAACACCCGGCCCGTCACGATGTCGGAAGCCGAGAACACCTGTCCCTTGGCCAGAAGCTGGCCGTCATGGCCGTTCGGGAGCGTCACGGTCTTGAGGGCCGGGCCGCCCGCGGTCACCCCGATCTGGGTGTTCAACTCGTCGAAGACGATGCCGTCGCCGACGGTGGCCGCGTTCCCCGGGCAACTGGAGCAGAGACCCGCCCGCGCGATGCGCGGCGCGGCCGAGGCGCAGAGGGCGCCCGCCAGAAGACCCGTCATCATCAGGGGACGGTAGACAGGCATGAGTGTTCCCTTTCGCTTTCGGCGGTTGCTCGCCGCGAGGCTTGCTTCGAGCCTGTTCTTCGTTCATCCGTGCAAGGCCCGCGTCGACGGGCCAGCCGACGTCGTGCTCGGCGACATTCGCGCCATCTGCTCGCGCAGAGCGGCCCGGGCGCGCAGCAGACGGACGCGAATGGTGCCCGCCGTCGCCTCGAAGATCTCGGCCAGCGCGGCCGCGTCCAGCTCGTGCCAGTAGTGATACTCGAGCAGCACCTGCTGCGAGACGGGCAATCGAGCCAGCGCACGCCGGATCCGGTCCGCGCGCTGCGCTCGGTCGAGCCGGCTGCTCGGTGAGGTCGTGAGGGCGCACAGATCGTCCAGCGACGAGACCTCGACGTCCACGTTGCGATCCTTGCTCTCTCTCCGCAGGTGCTGACGCAGCTCATTCCACGCAATCCCGAAAAGGTAAGTTCTGAAGCTCGACTCTCCGCGGAAGCGCGCGCGGCTCCGCGTGCACTCCAGGAACGTCTGCTGCGTGAGATCTTCCGCCCTGGTTCCGACTTTTCCGTCGAAGAACCGGAACACCTCGGCGAAGTGACGCCCGAACAACGCTTCGCCGGCTCCCTTCTCCCCCGCCCGCCACCGTTCCAGCATCTCGACGTCGGTGTTCATTGCGGCCAGCGTCTCACAACACCCGCAGACGTGTCAGCGGAAATGAGCCTGGCCGCCGGCGACCGCCACGTGGACGCCAGCGACCGAATGTCCCGGCGGGCCGTGGCCGTGGCCGGCCCTACCGGAAGCCGAGGCCCACGTAGTAATTCAGCGCGCCCTGGTCGGAGGTGATGAGGCGTTCGGCGTGGCCAGAGAAGACCTGCGCGTAGATCGAGAGCTGCAGGTGCTTCGGTGACAGCCAGCCGAGCGGGTAGTACGCCGAGGTCTCGACGCTGTGGGGGCGCACGATGGCCCGGAGCGCCAGCAGCCCGGCGCCGGGGTGCCGCGGCAGGAACAGGGCCATGTCCATGGTGCCCGCGACCCAGCCGACGTACTTGGTCAGGTCGTCAGGGGCCACCCCGAACGGCCACACGAACCCGCGCGCGCCCAGCGCCAGGTACGCCCCGATCCCGTCCAGCCGCCACAGGTCGAACCCCCACCGCGCGTCGACGTAGGCCGCGCTCCAGCCACGCGACAGCTTCGACTGGTCGGCGAGGGAGTCGACCCCCAGGCCATTCGATTCGTGTTGCACGCCGATCGAGAGCTCCTTGGTGCGATCGTTCGCGCGCGGGCGGAAGCTGAAGAAGATCTCCGGCTTGTAGTTGGTCTCGACGAACGGCGACGAGCGCGAGAACGCGAAGAGATCCCAGAACGACTTCTGCGTGTACGCGATGTTCAGGGACAGCGAGGTGTCGCCTGGCAAGAAGGTGAGCACGTCGTACCGAAGCGAGACCTGAAACTTGACGCGCGTCCGCCCCTCGCTGTTCGGCTGCCACGCGAAGTAGTTGTCGTTGAACAGCCAGAACCGCTCGGGTTGCGGCTCCAGATCCTGGACGCTCCTGGTCCGTTGCGGAGCCGCCCCCGCCTGGTTGCCGGGCAGGGCCTTCGTGGCCGCGCCCGCCGGCGCGCAGCCAGGCGGCGGAACTGGAGCGCCCGGCTTCGGCGGCTCGACCGGGCCCGGATCCGCGGGCGGCTTCACAGGCGGCTTCGCGGGCGGCTGGTCGGGCTCGGCGAGCGGCGGGTTGGCGAGAGGCGGCTTCGACTCCGCGAACGCGACGCCGACGGCCTGGTCGCCGGGGCCGGAGGGCGCGCTCACCCCAGGGGCCTCGGGGCTGGGGCCGGCTCCCTCGGGGAGGTGCGCTTCCGCCGCCCGGGCCGGCCTCGTCACGCGTCCCGGTGCCCACGCGACCGCGACCACGGCAGCGACCGCCCATACTTTCCCTGGCCCCATCAATCGACCCATCATCGAAGAGACGCGCGAAGCGCGTCGCGTTTTTACAACACTCCAATCGCTTTTCGCATCACCAGCATCACCGGCCAGCATCACCGGCCAGCATCACCGGATCGAAGGGCTGGCGTCCCGGCCAGTCGGCGGCCGGGCCCGTTGACAGACGCGGCCCGGCTGACCCATTCTCGACCGACGATGCCCGATTGTTTCCGTGCTGGCTCACCGGCCCCGACAGCCTCGAGGGTCCAGCACCTCGCGCGGAGCGCCGTCTATCTAATGGCAGGCGCCGTCGTGGCGGCTGCCGCCTGCAGCGGCAAGAGCAACAACCCGGACGGCGGCCCCGCCGACCGGATCACCGCCGACGTCCCCGAGATGGGGGGGATCCACGGCACGTGCCCCACCACGCTGCAGGGGCCGGTGATGGCTCGCGTGAGCTGGAGCGGCGGCCCGGCCTTTTGCATCGACAGCACCGAGGTGACGAACGCGCAGTACCAGGCGTTCCTCGCCGCCGCCCCGGCCCCCTCCCCCAACCCCCGGTGCGCCTGGAACAGCTCGCTCGCTCCCTCCACCACCGGGGCCGGCTGCGGGGCGTTCGATCCCACTGCTCACCCGGATCTTCCAGTCGTGTGCGTCGATTGGTGCGACGCCGACGCGTATTGCCGCTGGGCCAAGAAGTACCTTTGCGGCGTGGCAGATCGCGACGGGGTGCACGGCGGCCCCGTGACGAACCCGACCTCCAAGATGGAAGGCAGTCAGTGGATCGTGGCCTGCTCCAACGACGGCACCCAGACCTATCCGTACGGCAACGAGGGCACGGCGGGTCGCTGCGCCGACAAGAAGTTCCCCGGCACGACGTCCGGAGTTCAGCCGGTCAAGAGCGCGACCATGTGCGAGGGCGGCGTGCCCGGGCTGTTCGACATGGCCGGAAACGCGTCCGAGTGGCAGAACGACTGCGTCGACTCCGCTGCGTCAGCCGACGGCCAGGAAGACGCCTGTGACGCCTACGGGGGCGCCCGATCATCCGAATACGTCGACACGAGCTGCCTGGCCGCCACGTCCCCGACCGACACCACCGCGCACTTCAAGCGCGCCCAGGTCGCCCCCGACAACGGGTTCCGCTGCTGCGCCAACGCCGACTTCTGATCAGAACTTCAGGTTGTCGACGGCCCGCTGCGCGCTGCCGATGAGCTGAGGAAGGCGCTTGGGGTCCAGGCCCAGCAGCGACTGGCCGATCATGATGAGCGCGTCGATGTCGTCCTTGTTCGTCTCGCACTCGTAGAAGCCGTTCTGCTTGGCGACCGCGTTGGCGAACCGGACGGCGTTGGCCTCGCACAGGCGCTCGGTGCTGTCGTACTCCTCGCAGTCCGTGATGGCCCGGCAGACCGACTCACCCAGGCCCCACTTCTGCGACAGAGCGATGCCGATCTTGCGATGCGTGCGGTGAATGACCCCCAGCCACTCGACCGACCCGATCCACCCGGCGCTCGGCTTCAAGCCCAGGATGGTCTTCTCGGCCTCGAGCAGCATCGACGCGACGATCGGCTTGCCGATGTCGTGCAGCAGTCCCGCCAGGTAGCCGGTCTCGGCGTCGCCGGCGTTCGCCAGGGCGACCACGTCACCCGCCAGCGTCGCGACGGCCACCGAGTGCTCCCAGATCTTCCGGAGGCAGGCGTTGATCTGCTGGTCCTTGGACTCGAAGGTCTTGCGAGCGGTCGTCTCCAGGATGAACTGGCGCAGCCGCATGGTGCCTACGCGGGTGACGGCGCCCAGCACCTTGGTGATGGGCTCGCGCGTCCCGAGGAGAGCGCTGTTGGCCAGCCGCAGGAGCTGAGCCGCCAGGACCGGATCCTTCTCGATCAGGTTGGCCGCGGACCTCGGCTCGACCTCCGGGTTGCGCAGCATCTCGAGGCACTTGGCCGCCACCGCGGGCATCGACGGCAGGACCAGCTTGTCGTCGGCGATTCGCTTGGTGACGATCTGCTCCATCTGGATCGCCAGCCGCTCGCCGGGAGTGCCGGCGGAAGCGGCGGCAGGTGCGGCGGCGACGGTCACGCGGCAGCCCGAGCTTCACCGACCGAGGGGAACAGCGGGACGTCCGCCGTGTCACTGTAGTTCTTCAACGTGGAGGCGACGGCGGACGACCCGACCAGGCGCAGCTCGAGGCCCATCTTCGACACGCGGCCCTTCAGGTCGAGCACGAGGCGCACGAAGCGATCGGACGCGGCCGGCATCTCGCTGATGTCGACGATGAGCTCCGCGTAGCACGCCGCCGCCACGTCCTCCGAGATCTTGGTGATCGTGTTGGTCACGTCGTTGAAGTAGCTGTCCATCCGGTTCTCGCGCCCGCGGAAGGCGGCGATCTTGAGGATGTTGTCATCCTTCACCACCAGCTCTTGCGCGTTGAAGTACTGAGCGATGAAGTCGTCCACCGCCTGCGCGTCGAAGGGCTTGAGAAGGGCGCCGTCGAAGCCGGCCTTCTTGGCCTGGTCGGCCACGTTGGCGTGGGTGCGCACGTACAGCGCCAGGATGGCGGTGCGGGGCTGCAACACCCGGATCTGACGCATCAACGAGGTGCTGTTGACGTCGGGCATGTCGTTGTCGATGAGGATCACGCGGAACACCCGGTCGCGGCAGATGCTGAGCGCGGTCTGCGCGTTGAGCACGCCCTTGATGCTGATGTGCTCGGGCACCATCTGACGCAGGCGCTTCTGGACGTTCTCCATGTCATCGATGACCAGGACGTCGACCCCGACCTTCCCCTCGCCGGGCGCGGCGGCGCCGGCCGCGGCCGCCGAGGCGGTGGGCGACGCGACCGGCATGTCGACGGCGGCGGCGCTGACCGGCGTGTTCACGTGCAGGGCCTTCTGGATCTTGGCCTGCAGCTCCTCGGGCTTGAAGGGCTTGAGGATGTAGTCGCTGATGCCCGACTTCATGATCCCGGCGATGATCGAGCGCTTCGACTCCGAGGTCAGCATCAGCACGGGCGTCTTGTCACCGCGCTCGCGCATCTTGGCGAGCATGCCCGGGCCGTCGAGGACCGGCATCGTGACGTCCAGGATCACCAGATCGTACTGACCCTCGGTGAGCTTCTGGAGGCCCTTCTCTCCGTCCTCGGCCTCGGCGAACTCATACCCCAGCGCCTGGATCTCGCGAACGACGATCATCCGGACCGAGCGACTGTCGTCCACCGTCAGAATGCGTGCCATCTTGCCGTGACTCCTTTCCTATCTCGAATCGTGCCGAGCTCAGGCTTCGTCCTTGTTGGACTCGGTGACCCAGATGATGAGATCGAGCTCCCCGCGGCTGCGCAGCATCGTCCCCTGATGGCGCGCCGTCTTGAACAAGGCCTGCCCGGCCTCGCCCTCGACGATGCGGGGCAAGCCGAGCGCGTCGTCCAGCCGCAACGCCCGCTTGATCTGACCGGCCGCCATGTTGAGGAGCTCGCACAGCGAGTCGTCCACCATGGATGGGTCGACCTGATCCGCCGGGAAGCCGAGCAAGGCCGCACCCAGCCCGAGGCCGCTCGCCTGGTCGGACGAGAGGAGGACCTGGATCTTCCTCTTGCCGTTGATGGGGAGGATGGCGAGCCGCCATGCCGTCGGATCGATCTGACGCACTTCCTTCGCCGGCTCGAAAGAGATCCCACACATGGTCTCGGT
>Ga0207639_10003215_pt1 | contig 10985 bp, 9 predicted proteins | sample KBSCornC32_FD_184299 | JGI IMG/M metagenome (GOLD analysis project Ga0207639, IMG submission 184299) | Corn rhizosphere microbial communities from Kellogg Biological Station, Michigan, USA - KBS Corn C3-2 (SPAdes) (version 2) | ecosystem: Host-associated > Plants > Roots > Rhizosphere > Soil ...
ATGCCTTCAGCCGACCTGCTCGAACTCAGCGCCACCGAACTCTCCCGCCGCATCGCCGCGCGCGACGTGTCCTGCCGGGAGCTGATGCAGGCCTCGCTGGCCCGCATCGAGGCGCTGAACCCGCGCTTCAATGCCATCGTGTCGCCGCGCGATCCGGCGCAGGCGCTGGCCGAGGCCGACGAGCGCGACGCAGAGCTGGCACGCGGCGAACGGCGCGGCTGGATGCACGGATTCCCGCTGGCGGTGAAGGACCTGAGCCACGCCGCCGGCCTGCCGACTTCCATGGGCTCCCCGCTGTCGCCGCGCTCGCCGGCCAGCAGCGACAGCCTGCACGTGGCGCGCGCCAGGGCGGCCGGCGCCGTCGTCATCGGCAAGACCAACACGCCCGAGTTCGGCCTCGGCTCGCACACCTACAACACGGTGTTCGGCATCACCCGCAACGCCTATGCGCCCGACCGCAGCGCGGGCGGCAGCAGCGGCGGCGCCGCGGTGGCACTGGCCCTGGGCATGCTGCCCGTGGCGGACGGCAGCGACATGATGGGCTCGCTGCGCAACCCGGCCGCCTTCAACAACGTGATCGGCATGCGCCCCTCGCGCGGACGCGTGCCGGGCAACCCCGACGAGGAGCTCTTCTTCCAGCAGCTGGGCTGCGAAGGCCCGATGGCGCGCACGGTGGAAGACGCGGCGCGGCTGCTGGCCGTGCAGGCGGGCTTCGACGCACGCGTGCCGCTGTCGTCGCCGCACGCACTGCCCCCGGCCGATGAGCTGAAACTCGAAGGCGACGGCAAGGGACTGCGCATCGGCTGGCTCGGCAGCATCTGGCCCGACCTGCCACTGGAGCCCGGCATCCGCGAGCTCGGCGAGAAGGCGCTCGGCACCTTCCGCGACATCGGCTGCGAGGTCGAGCCCTGCGCGCTCGACGTGCCGCGCGAGCACAACTGGAGCGCCTGGCTGCGCCTGCGGCAGCTGCTGGTGGGCGGCAAGCTGGGCGCCTACCTGAGCGATCCGAAGCTGTTCGCGCAGCTCAAGCCCGAGGCGCAATGGGAGATCGAGCAAAGCCGCCATCTCGACGCGGCCTCGCTGTACCAGGCTTCCGTGTACCGCTCGAACGTGTACCGCGCCTTCCTCAAGCTCTTCGAGCGCTTCGACTTCGTGCTGGCGCCGACCGCGCAGGTCTTTCCCTTCGACGCCGAACTGCACTGGCCGGCCGGGGTGGGCAACGTGAAGAGCGACACCTATCACCGCTGGATGGAGATCGTCACGCCCTTCACGCTGGCGGGTCTGCCGACACTGAACGTGCGTGCGGGCTTCGGCGAAGGCGGGCTGCCGATGGGTCTGCAGCTCGCGGGGCCGATCCATTCGGATCTCGACGTGCTGCGGCTGGGGAATGCCTACGACCAGGCATGCGGCTGGTCATCTCGCCGCCCCCCTGTATTGGCCTGACCCCCTCCCCCGCTGGGGGAGGGCTGGGGTGGGGGCAGGCGGCGCATCCATCGAGCGCTCTGCCTGCCCCCATCCCGACCTTCCCCCAGCGGGGGAGGGAGCAAGCACATCAGATCGGCGTGACCACGCCCCGCCCCGCGAAGTGCCCTTCGGCATTCGCGAGGAAATGGTCCACCGACTTCTGCGTCGCCTCGGGCGACCAGCCGGCCATGTGCGGCGTCAGCAGTACGTTGTCGAGGCCGATCAGTTGCTCGGGCCGCTTCGGCTCGCTCTCGTACACGTCGAGGCCGGCACCGGCGATGCGGTTCTCTCGCAGCGCGGCCGCCAGAGCCTCGGTATCGACCACGCTGCCGCGCCCGATGCTCACCAGGTAGCCCTGCGGCCCCAGCGCGTCGAGCACTTCGGCATTGACCAGGTGCTTCGTGGCCGGGCCGCCCGGCGCGGCCAGCACGAGGAAGTCGGCCCACGAGGCCAGCGACTTCAGGTCGTCGAAGTAGCGCTGAGTCACGCCCTCCTTCGGCTTGCGGTTGTGATAGCCGACCTCCATGTCGAAGGCCGCGGCGCGCTTCGCGATCTTCTGCCCGATGGTGCCCATCCCGAGGATGCCCAGCTTCTTGCCCGACACGTTCGGCGGCTGCGGAATGGCCTCGCGCCACACGCCTTCGCGGCACAGCCGGTCGAGCTTGCGGAATTCGCGAACGATGCCGATCAGCAGGCCGAAGGCATGGTCGGCCACGCAGTCGTCGTTGGTGCCCGCGCCGTTGGCCGTCGCGATGCCGCGAGCGCGCGTCACTTCGAGCGGCACGCCTTCGTAGCCCGCGCCCATGCAGCAGATCAGCTCCAGCGCCGGCATCGCCGCGATTTCCTCGGGCGTGATGCCGATCACGCCGATGGTCAGCACCGCGCGGAACTTCTTGCCGTGCTCGGCGATGGCGGCCGCGCGCAGGGCGGGGTCGAAGGCGTAGGTCATGTCATAGACCTCGGCAATCTGGGCCTGGTGGGCACTCGAGAGGCCGCTGAGCACCAGCAGGGGAATCTTGGTCGACACGTCTGAACTCCTGAGATCGATAAAAGGGAATGGATGATCGCGCTACATCAATGGAGTTGCTTCGCTCTTCTGCAAAGCCCACATCTGGGCGTAGCGGCCCTGCTTCGCGAGCAGCTGGGCGTGCGTGCCGCGCTCGACGATCACGCCCGACTCCAGCACCAGGATTTCGTGCGCGTCCACCACCGTCGAAAGCCGGTGCGCGATGACCAGCGTGGTCTTGTCCTGCGCGGCGCTCTTGAGCTCCGACTGGATGGCGCGCTCGTTGGCCGAGTCCAGCGCCGAGGTGGCCTCGTCGAAGATCACGATCGGCGGGTTCTTCAGCAGCGTGCGCGCGATGGCCACTCGCTGCTTCTCGCCGCCCGAGAGTTTCAGGCCACGCTCGCCCACGGCGGTTTCGTAGCCCTTGGGCGTGGCCACGATGAAGTCGTGGATGCGCGCGGCGCGCGCAGCGGCTTCCACCTCTTCGCGCGTGGCGCCGGGGCGGCCGTAGGCGATGTTGTATTCGACCGTGTCGTTGAAGAGCACCGTGTCCTGCGGAACGATGCCGATGGCGTGGCGCACGCTCGATTGCGTCACTTCGCGGATGTCCTGGCCGCCGATGGTGATGCGGCCCTGCTGCACGTCGTAGAAGCGGTACAGCAGCCGCGCGAGCGTCGACTTGCCCGAGCCCGAGGGGCCGACCACGGCCACCGTCTTGCCGGCCGGAATCTCGAAGCTCACGTGCTTCAGGATGGGCCTCGCGGGCTCGTAGGCGAAGCTCACGTCCTCGAAGCGCACGGTGGCGTCGGCGCCGGCCAGCGGCTGCGAGCCGGGCGCATCGCGCACCTCGCGCTCCTTTTCCATCAGCACGAACATCTTGTCGAGGTCGGTCAGGCTCTGCTTGATCTCGCGGTAGATCACGCCCAGGAAGTTCAGCGGAATGTAGAGCTGGATCATGAAGGCGTTGACCATCACCAGGTCGCCCAGCGTCATGCGCCCATCGACCACGCCCGAGGTGGCGCGCCACAGCATCAGCACCAGGCTGATGGCGATGAGCGCCTGCTGGCCGGTGTTGAGCATGCTCAGCGTGCGCTGGCTCTTGATGGCGGCCTTGCGGTAGCGGTCGAGGCTGGCGTCGTAGCGGCCGGCCTCGAACTCTTCGTTGTTGAAGTACTTGACGGTCTCGTAGTTCAGCAGCGAATCGACCGCGCGGCTCTGCGCCACCGAATCGAGCTCGTTCATGGTCTTGCGGAACTGCGTGCGCCACTCGGTCACCGTGACGGTGAAGACGATGTACAGCACCAGCGCCGCCGCCGTGATCCAGACGAAGAGCGAATCGAACTTCACGCCCAGGATGGTGAGCACCAGCACCAGCTCGATGATGGTGGGCACGATGCTGTAGAGCGACATCGATATGAGTGAATGCACGCCGCGCGTGCCGCGCTCGATGTCGCGCGTCATGCCGCCGGTCTGGCGCTCCAGGTGGAAGCGCAGGCTCAGCGAATGCAGGTGGCGGAACACCTCCAGCGCGATCTGCCGGGCCGTGCCCTCGGTGGCCTTGGCGAAGATCAGCTCGCGCAGCTCGCCGAAGAGCGAGGTCGAGAAGCGCAGCAGCCCGTAGGCCAGCAGCAGCCCGATGGGCACGATGAGCAGCGCCTGTGCCATGTCGGGCTTGGGCGTCATCGTGTCGACCAGGTTCTTCAGCAGCACCGGCACGCCGACGTTGGCCACCTTGGCGCCCACCATGAAGGCCAGCGCGGCGGCCACCCGCCACTTGTACTGCCAGAGGTAGGGAAACAGGCGGCGCAGCGTCGCCCAGTCGGAACGGTCACTGCGCGCCGGGGGGTGGCCGCCGGCGGTATGGGAGGAAGGAAGGGCTTCGCCGCTGCGGCGCATGGGGGACAATCGTGGTTGCTTGTTTGTTCCAGATTGTGCCCATGTCAGATACTTCCAGTGCTGCCGCTGCCGCCATCCTCAAGAGCCTGCCCACCGACATGGAGCTGGTGCTCAAGGTCATTCCGATGCCGGCCGACTGCAACGCCAACGGCGACATCTTCGGCGGCTGGGTCATGGCGCAGTGCGACCTGGCCGGCTCGGTGATCCCGGCGCGCTACGCCAAGGGCCGCCAGGCCACGGTGGCTGTCAACGAGTTCATCTTCAAACAGCCGGTGCGGCTGGGCGACATCCTGTCGTTCTATTCGAAGCTGGTGCGCATCGGGCGCACCTCGGTCACGGTGACGGTCGAGGTGTTTGCCGAGCGCTTCCGGGCGCAGGGCGAATACATCAAGGTGACGCAGGCCACGTTCACCTATGTGGCCATCGACGACAACGGCCGCCCACGGCCCATCGAACAGCAGCCCTGAGCAACACCCCCGGGGCTCAGACGCCCGGGTCGCGCACCCGCTCGAAGCGCTCGAACTCGCGGTTGACCCAGCGCCCGTCGCGCCGCTCGACGCGGCGGATGTACACGGTCTGCACGATGTCGCGGGTGTGGGCGTCGATCTCGATCGGGCCGCGCGGGCTCTCCAGCTTCACACCCCGGAAGGCATCCACCAGCCGTTCCCCGCTGGGGTTGCCGCGCCCGGAAGACGCAGCCGTCATGGCCGCGTCGATGGCCGCGAGCGCGTCGTGGGCCGCGACCACGAAGTAGCCCGGCCGCAGGTGGCTGCCGTATTCCGTCTCGAAGATGCCCGTGAACTTGCGGTTGGCCGGCGAATCGTGGGCGAACGAATAGTGGTGGCTGGTGACGAGGCCATCGGCAAGTTCGCCGATGCCTTCCAGGTAGTGGTCGTCGGTGGCGTCGCCGGTGGCCAGCAGGCGGATGCCGGTGTCGGCCATGCCCCTGTCGCGCCAGAACTTGAGAAAAGTGGCCGGCATCTGCCCCGAGGGCAGGAAGAAGAACACCGCCTGCGGCTTGAGTTCGCGCAGCCGCAGCATGTAGGCCGAATAGTCCAGCGTGGCCAGCGGCACCCTCAGCATCGCGCCGATCCGGCCGCCGCCCGCGGTGAAGCCAGAGACGAAGGCGCTTTCGGCATCGACGCCCGAGGCGTAGTCGGCCACCACCGTGCAGACGTCGCGCAGCCCCTGCTGCAGCGCCCATCGCGCCAGCGGCAGCGTGACCTGCCCGATGGTGAAGGACACCCGCACCGCATACGGGCAGCGCGTGGTGATGCCCGAGGAGGCCGCGTTCATCACCACCAGCGGCAGCCTGGCCTGTGCGGCGACGTTGCCGACGGCGTAGGCGTTGGAGCTGAAATCCAGGCCCGCGAGCAGGTCGACGCGCTCGCTTTCGACGAGGTCGAGCGCGTGGCGGCGCGCCTGGTCGGGTGCGCTGCCGGGCACGTCGCGCCGCAGGAGCTCGACCGGCCGGCCCGCGATGTGCTGGTTGTGGTCGGCCAGCCAGACGGACATGCCGGCATCGAACTGCCGCCCGCCGCCCGCATAGGGGCCCGACCATGAACCGATGATGCCGATGCGCAGCGGCCTGACGCGCGCCAAGGCCAGCGAAGGCGCCGCCAGGGCGCCCGCCAGCAAACCGAAAGTACGCCTGCGCGAGATGCCGGATGCTACTTTTTCAGTAGCATCATCCGCCCATTGGCTGGGCGTTGCGAGCGTTCTTGTCCCCGTATCTTGCACGCCCGACAGTGTACGCGCGCAAGCCCTGGAAGACGCCTCACAGACCCTTGTCAGACCTTGGAGAAATCCGGCTTGCGTTTCTCCATGAACGCGCCAAAAGCCTCCTTCGCAGCCGGCTCGCGCAGCATGCGCCCGAAGCTCGCGCCCTCCTCGCCCATGCGTTCGAGCACGGCGGGCATCTGGCCCTTCTTCAGCAGGCGCTTGGTTTCCACCAGCGCGCTCAGCGGCTTGGCCGCGAGCTTGCGCGCCTGCGCCTGAGCGATGGCGTTCGCCTCGGTCGGCGGCACCACGCGGTTGACCAGGCCCACCTCGAGCGCGGCCTCGGCCATGAAGGGCTCGCCCAGCAGCAGCGCCTCGGCCGCGCGGTGGTAGCCCAGCATCTGGGGCACCAGCAGGCTCGAGGCCGCCTCGGGGCACAGGCCCAGGTTCACGAAAGGCATCGAGAAGGCGGCGTTGTCGCCCGCGTAGACCAGGTCGCAGTGGAACAGCATCGTGGTGCCGATGCCCACGGCCGGGCCGCACACCGCAGCGACCAGCGGCTTCGGAAAGGTCGCGATGCCGCGCAGGAAGCGGAACACCGGCGATTCCTGCGTGGCGGGCGGCGCGTTGAGGAAGTCGCCGATGTCGTTGCCCGCGCTGAAGATGGTCGGGTCGCCCTGGATCAGCACGCAGCGCACCGCCGCATCGGTCTCGGCCGCAGCCAGCGCGTCGGCCAGCTCGGCATACATGCCGCTGGTGATCGAGTTCTTCTTGTCGACGCGGTTGAAGGTGATGGTCATCACACCGGCTTCGGTGTGGACGAGGATGTCGCTCATAGAAAGATCCTTGAATGAAACGGGTGGTGCCGCCCTCAGGCGGCGTCGAGTGCTTCGCGTACGAAATCGAGCCGGTCCTGGCCCCAGAACATTTCGTCGCCGACGAACATGGTGGGCGCGCCGAACACGCCGCGCTCCACCGCTTCCTGCGTGACGGCCTTGAGCCGGTCCTTGGTTTCCTGCGCGCCGGCCAGCGCAAGCAGCGCGGGCGCGTCGAAGCCCGCATTCTGCAAGACCGCGCCGACGGTCGCCGGGTCGTTCATGTTCCGGGGCTCCACCCACATCGCGTGGTAGACCGCGTCGACATACGCGCCGAAGCGGTCGGGCTCCTTCATCTGGATGCCGGTGGCGCCGCGCATCAGCAGCAGCGTGTTGATCGGAAAGTGCGGGTTGTGCGCGAAGGGCACACCGTAGCGCCGTGCAAAGCGCTGCAGGTCCGTCGTCATGTACGGGCCCTTGGGCTTGATCTCGGCCGGCGAGTGGTTGCCCGTGGCCTGGAACACGCCACCGAGCAGCATGGGCTTCCACACCAGCTGGGCGCCGGTGTCGGCGCACACGTGCGGCAGCTGCGTCGCGGCCAGGTAGGCGGCGGGGCTGCCGAAGTCGAAATAGAAGTCGACGGATTTCGTCACGGCGCTTGTCTCCTTCTCAGAATTTCTCGGACCACGGGCGCAGGTCGAGCTCGTGCGTCCAGGCATCGCGCGGCTGCGAGTGCAGCATCCAGTAGGTGTCGGCGATGTGGTCGGGGTTCAGGATGCCGTCGCTGTCCTTCAGCGCGTAGCGCTCGGGGAAGTTGCTGCGGATGAACTCGGTGTCGATGGCGCCGTCGACCACCACGTGCGCCACGTGGATGCCCTGCGGCCCGAGCTCGCGCGCCATCGACTGGGCCAGTGCGCGCAGCGCCATCTTGGCGCCCGAGAAGGCGCCGAAGTTGGCGCCGCCGCGCAGCGAGGCCGTGGCGCCGGTGAAGATGATCGTGCCGCGATGGCCGGCCTTCGGCATCTCGCGCGCCACCATGCGCTTGGCCACCTCGCGCCCGTTGAGGAAGCCCGAGAAGCAGGCCATCTCCCACACCTTGAAGTACTTGCGCGCGGTCTCCGTGAGGATGCTCTCGGGCACGTTGGCCCCGATGTTGAACACCATCACCTCGATGGGCCCGATGGTCGATTCGATCTGCTCGACGAGCGCGACCACTTCCTCTTCCTTGCGCGCATCGCATGCGAAGGCATGCGCGCGGCCGCCATCGGCCTCGATCTGCGCGACCAGCGGCTGCAGCTTGTCGAGGCTGCGGCGCGTGACGCAGGTGGCATAGCCTTCGCGCGCGAAGCGGCGGGCGATGGCACCGCCGGTGGCGTCGCCGGCGCCGACGATGAGCGCGGCTTTCTGCAGGGCGGCCATGGTGCTATTCCTTGTAGTAGACGATCTGGTTCGAGGTGGCGAGCAGCACGCCCTTCTCGCTCCACAGATGCGCCGTCTGGTCGAAGAAGCCGTTGAAGAACTGCTGCCCCGCGGCGCGGCCCAGCAGGTAGCCCGTGCCGACCTCGGCCAACTGCTGGGGCCCGGCATGGAAGTAGGTGGTGATCGACACCGTGCCCACCGGCACGTGCTTCGCGCGGCGCAGCCACACGCGCGGATAGAACATGTCGCTCATCGCGGCGAGCGATGCGAAGTCCAGCGGCCTGGGCTCGGCGTCGCGCAGCCAGATGCGCGTCTCGCTGTGGCTCAGGCTCTCGTCCCACTTCGCGGGAATGCCGCCGCTGAAGGGGCGCATCTCGTACTGCTTGATCCACGCCACGCCCGAGGGGCCGATGCTCATGCGCTCGACCGTCTCGGGCCTGGGCGACTCGGGCATCGGCATGTCGCTCTCGCCCCAGGTATCGCGGCGCGCGGCCGTCACCACGGTGGCGGTGGTCGTCATGTTGGGTGCGCCGCTCGCGCCGGCCTGGGTGATCTGCACCGTCCAGTGCTGCGTGGAGCGGTTGGTGCGCACGGCCGTGGCCTGGATGTCGAAGGCGCCGGCTTCGAGCGCCGCCGCGTAGTTGACCGTGATCGCGATCGGCGTGCCCAGCACGTCGGGGTGCTGCATCACCGACTGCAGCGCGAGCGCCGCGGTGGTGCCGCCGAAGGGCCCGACCATGTTCCAGTAGTCGGGGCTGGTCATGCCGGTGAAGTGCCCCACGCGGATGTCGCTGTGGTGGATCTTCAGGGCCTTGTCGAAGGGGTGCGTGCTCGTCGTCATGGCGGCAGTGTGCCTCCGGTGGCCCGCGTCACGCAGTCGTGTGCGGGACGTTGGCGTGCTGCACCGCAGTAAGCGATGCGAGCCTGTTCAGCTTGTCCACCGTGCTCGGCCAGAGGCTCTGGCTGAACTGCTCGCGGAAGAAGCCGAAGTGGCCGATGCGGCGTGCCTGTACGTCGGCCGGCGCGATGCGTTCGATGGCGCTCGGCGCGCCGGTATAGAAGCTCACCAGGCTGTTCGTGCCCGCGAGCGTCATGAGCTCGTCGTCGGTCATCGACAGCGCGAGCACCGGGAAGCGCACGCGGCTGTAGCTGCGCGCGGCAAGCTCGCCCTCGGCGCCGACGCTGTAGCGCGGGTTGAGACACCAGCGCCGCCACTGCAGGATCACGCCGCGCGGCAGGTCGCCCACCTTCTTCAGCTTGCGGCCCGGGAAGTAGCCGAAAAGCCGCGTGACCAGCGGCACCAGCACGAACCAGAAGTACAGGATGGTGCGCTTGAGCTTCGGCGCGTTCTCGCGCCAGTAGCCGCTGCCGGCCGCGATGCTCACCAGCCCGTCGACCTGCTCGGGCCGCTGCAAAAAGCCCGGCAGCTGCGCGCCGAGGCTGTGGCCCAGCAGGTAGAGCGGCTCGTCGGGCAATTCGGCCTTGGCCGCATCGATCACCGCTTCGTAGTCGTGGGCCCAGTCGAACAGGTCGGCATCGACCTCGCGCAGCGGCAGGTTGCCGCGCGAGTCGCCCGAGCCCCGGTAGTCGAAGGTCCAGACGCGCAGGCCCTGCTGCGAGAGCCATTGCGCGAAGGGTTCGTAGAACGACTGGCGCACACCCATCGCGCCGCCGATCACCACGCTCGCGCGCGGCGTGCCGGCGGGTTCATAGCGGCGCACCGCCAATTGCTGTGCGCCGCCGGCGACCGGAAGCTGCTGCTGCGTCTGCATGAAGCTGTCTCCTTCGTTGTGCCGGCACTCGGGACGGTACCTTGCTGTGGGTCAGACCCTTTCGAAGATCCCTGCGGCGCCCTGGCCCATGCCAACGCACATCGTGACCATGCCGTACTTCAGGTTCTCGCGGCGCAGCGCATGCACCACGGTGGCCGAGCGGATGGCGCCGGTGGCGCCCAGCGGGTGGCCCAGCGCGATCGCGCCGCCCATCGGGTTGACCTTCGACGGATCGAGCCCCAGCGTGTTGATGACGGCCAGCGATTGCGCGGCGAAGGCTTCGTTGAGCTCGAACCAGTCGATGTCCTCGTGCTTCAGGCCGGCATAGCGCAGCGCGGCGGGAATGGCCTCGATCGGGCCGATGCCCATGATGTGCGGCGGCACGCCCTTGCTGGCGAAGCTCACGAAGCGTGCGAGTGGCGTGAGGCCGTACTGCTTCACGGCCTTCTCGCTGGCCAGGATCAGCGCGCCGGCGCCGTCCGAGGTCTGCGAGCTGTTGCCGGCCGTGACCGTGCCGCGCGCGGCGAACACGGTGCGCAGCTTGGCGAGGCCTTCGATGCTGGTGTCGGGGCGCGCGCCTTCGTCGAGGTTGACGGTGCGGGTCTTGGCAATCGACTCGCCGGTCTCCAGGTTCGGCGTGCGATCGGTCACCTCGATGGGCGTGATCTCGTCGGCGAACTTGCCGGCCTTCTGCGCGGCCAGCGCCTTCTGGTGCGAGGCGAGCGCGAACTCGTCCTGCGCCTCGCGGCTCACCTTCCACTGCTGCGCGACCTTCTCGGCCGTGAGGCCCATGCCGTAGGCAATGCCCACGTCGCCTTCGCGCTCGAAGATCGAAGGCGACAGCGAGGGCGAGTTGCCCATCATCGGGACCATGCTCATGCTTTCGACACCGGC
>Ga0207639_10003216_pt1 | contig 10985 bp, 6 predicted proteins | sample KBSCornC32_FD_184299 | JGI IMG/M metagenome (GOLD analysis project Ga0207639, IMG submission 184299) | Corn rhizosphere microbial communities from Kellogg Biological Station, Michigan, USA - KBS Corn C3-2 (SPAdes) (version 2) | ecosystem: Host-associated > Plants > Roots > Rhizosphere > Soil ...
CTGAACGAGTACACGTCATCTATAACGGTATCGATGTGGCCGAGTACCGGTATACCCGGGAAACAGCGGCCCTGAAGAGTTACGGCATCGACCCCGGCGTTCCCTACATCTTGTTCGTGGGCCGGATCACCAGACAAAAAGGTGTAACGCATTTGGTAGATGCCATTGGACATCTGCCGCCGAATACGCAGGTGGTTCTCTGCGCAGGGGCCCCCGATACGCCGGAAATCGCCGCCGAGATGCGCAAAAAAGTCGACGAAGCGCGGAGAAACAATCCACGCGTGATTTGGATCGAAAAGACAGTGGCTCGATCTGAGGTCATTCAACTGTATAGCCACGCGCGTGTTTTCTGTTGCCCATCTGTCTATGAGCCCTTCGGAATCATCAACCTCGAAGCGATGGCGTGCGGCGCGCCCGTGGTAGCCAGCAGGACCGGCGGCATCCCGGAAGTGGTGGTCGACGGCGAAACCGGATTTTTGGTCTCGTTCGACCCGGATCCAGTCACGGGTTTCCCTGTGGAACCCGGCAAATTTGCGCTGGATCTCGCTGCCAGGCTTCGCGAGCTACTCGAAGACGAGCCGAAATGCAAGCGCTTTGGCGAAGCGGGCCGCCGGCGTGTAGAGGAAAAATTCAGTTGGACCAAAATCGCCGGCGAGACGATCCAACTCTACGAAAGCCTGGTCTAGAAGAGATGGCGCTTAAACAAACCATAGTTCGCACCGAGACTCGCCCGACTCCTGCGCCAACGCTACTGGTTGACGGACGCAAGCGCGTGATCGTGGAAGGCATCACGCCCCAGGTGGACGGTGGCAGATTTCCAGCCAAACGCACCGCCGGCGATATTGTGCGCGTCGAGGCCGATATTTTTACCGACGGCCACGATTCGATTTCGGCAATGGTGCTGTATCGTCACGAAGATTTGCACGGCTGGCAGGAAAGCCCCATGCAGGTGCTGGTGAATGACCGATGGGCCGGCGAGTTCACGGTGCAGCAACTTGGCCGTTACCGCTTTACAATTCATGCCTGGGTGGATCACTGGGAGACCTGGCGCCATGATTTGGCCAAGCGGATCGACGCGAACAGTGACGCGGCGCTCGACTATCTGATCGGTGCGAATCTGATTGAAGAAGCGGCCGCGCGCGCGGCCGGCGAAGATGCCGAATGGCTGCGGAAGCAGGCCCACGCACTGCGCATCGAGCAGCCGGTGGATTCCCGCCGTAGTGTGGCAATTGATCCTCATCTCGATGACGTGGTCAGCCGCTATCCCGACCGGCGTTTCGCGAGCGAGGCAGAGCGCGAACTCGTAATCGTCGTCGACCCGGTGCGGGCGGCCTTCGGCGCCTGGTACGAAATGTTCCCGCGTTCCACATCTCCCCAGGCCGGGCGGCCCGGAACGCTGGCCGATTGCGAGGCGCGCCTCCCCTACGTCGCCGCCATGGGTTTCGATGTTGTGTATCTTCCGCCGATCCATCCCATCGGCAAAGCATTCCGCAAAGGGAAGAACAATTCCGTAACGGCGGCGCCGGGCGATACTGGTAGCCCTTGGGCCATTGGCGCGGCGGAAGGCGGCCATAAAGCCATCGACCCGGAGTTAGGCACGTTCGATGATTTTCGCCGCTTCCTGGGACGCGCCTCAGAACTCGGCCTCGATGTCGCGCTCGATATCGCCTTCCAGGTCTCCCCCGATCATCCCTATGTGAAAGAACACGAGGAATGGTTTCGCAAACGTCCGGATGGCTCGATTCAATATGCTGAAAACCCTCCCAAGAAGTACCAGGATATTTATCCTTTCGATTTCGAAACGACCAACTGGCTCGAACTCTGGCAGGAACTGAAGAGCGTCTTTGTTTTCTGGCTCGAGCATGGCGTGCGCATTTTCCGTGTGGACAATCCACACACCAAAGCGTTTGGGTTCTGGGAATGGTGTATCACCGAACTGAAACGCGATTTTCCCGATGTGCTCTTTTTGTCCGAGGCGTTTACCCGGCCGAAAGTCATGTATCGCCTGGCGAAGCTCGGTTTCAGCCAGTCATACACATATTTCCCTTGGCGCAACGCGAAGTATGAGCTGACTACCTATCTGACCGAAACATCGCAGTCGCCCGTGCGCGACTTCTTTCGTGCGAGCCAATGGCCCAACACGCCGGATATTCTCACCGCCTTCTTGCAAACCGGCAACCGCGCTGCCTTCATGATCCGCTTCCTGCTGGCCTCTACGCTGGGCGCAAACTACGGTATCTACGGCCCCGCGTTCGAACTGCTCGAGAGCCGTCCGGTGCGGCACGGCAGCGAAGAGTATCTTGATTCGGAAAAATATCAGATTCGTCACTGGGATCTTGAGCGGCCGGATAGCTTGTGTTCACTGATTACCTCTGTCAACCGGATCCGACACGACAATACGGCGCTCCAGAACGACTGGTCTCTCACCTTTCATTCCGTCAGTAACGATCAACTCTTGTGCTTCAGCAAACATTCACACGATGGGTCGAATCTGATTGTTGTCGTAATTAATCTGGATCCGAACTTGACGCAGGCCGGCATGGTGGATCTGCCGCTCGACCGGTTTGGGATCGACGAAGGTCATCCCTACGTGGTTCACGATCTCCTCACCGGAGCACGCTACACATGGACAGGCAGGCGGAATTATGTGGAACTCAATCCATTCCGGAGCGTCGCCCATATTCTGCAGTTTCAGCCGCAGTTGCGTGCCGAGAGCAACCTGGACTACTTCTTAAAGCCGTGAACCAACTCATTGCGGACCTGGAGCGTTCGCTTCCCGCGTACATCTCCTCGCGTCGTTGGTTTCGCGCGAAGACACGCACGATCCGGCAAGTAGAGATAGAAGATCTCATCGAAGCGCCTGGGTTCTTGATTCTGGTTATTTGTATCCACTATCAGGATGCCGCCAGCGACGAGTATCTATTGCCGGTGGCCATCGCCTGGGACACCAAAGAGCATAAAGATGCCATTGGATCGGTCCGCGACGAAAACGGGGGCAGGGAAGGCGTGGCTTACGATGCGCTGCTCGATGCCCAGGTTCACAACGCTCTGCTAGAAGCCGTGGAGAACGAGCGGAAGTTCGAGGGGCGCGCGGGCGCGCTGTGCGCTACCCACACACCGGCGTTCGCCAAATTGCTGCCCCTCTCCGGCGCGCTATCGGATAGCTTTGTCTCGCGCGCCGAGCAAAGTAATACTTCCATAATTTATCCAGACAAATTCATTTTCAAGCTATTTCGCAAACTTGAACCAGGCGTTAATCCGGATGTTGAGATCGGCCGCTTCCTGACCAGCCGCGGGTTCCGCCACACACCCGCGGTATATGGCAGCCTGACGTATCAAAGGCGGTCCGACGCTGCGGAGCATTCGGCCGGAATTCTGCAGCAGTTCGTCGCCAATCGGGGGGACGCATGGAAGTACACGCTCGAATCGCTCAGCGAATTTTTCAAGCGCGTCTTGGCCGGCTCGAGCACGCTGCCGCCGGAAGCGCCCCCGCATCATCCGCTCGATTTGGCGCAGCGCGAAGCGCCGTCGGACGTGCGGGCATTGCTGGGCGAGTATTACGGCTCGGCGCGCCTTTTGGGAACCCGTACCGCCGAGATGCATATTGCGCTCGCGGATTCGAATGGCGGTCCGGACTTCGCGCCCGAACCGTTTACCGCCGCCGATGCCCGCTATCTTTACGAAGAAACCAGCGCGCAGGCGGTTAGTGGATTCGATGCGCTGCGGCGCATGTTGCCGGCGATGAGTCCGGCCGCTGCGGCCGACGCTCGCGCGGTTCTCGAACGAGAACCCCAAATTTTTGAGCGCTTGGAGGCCTTGCGAAACACTTCGTCGACTGGCGCGGTTCGTATCCGGCACCACGGCGATTATCACTTGGGCCAGGTTCTATACACCGGACACGATTTCATGATCATCGATTTCGAAGGGGAGCCGGCGCGTCCTCTGACTGAGCGGCGCGCCAAAACTCTCGCGATGCGAGATGTCGCGGGAATGCTGCGCTCCTTCCAGTACGCTGCCTACGCGGTGTTGTTCGGGCAGGTGCCCGGGATTTCGCCGGCATCGGCGGAGAGCCATCGAGTCGAAGGTTGGTCCGCGTTTTGGAATGCCTGGATCAGTGCAGCGTTTTTGCAGACGTATCTCCAGCGGGCCGCTTCGTGCTCCTTTCTCTCGCCTGAGCCCGCCGCCAGACGCTTAATGCTGGGCGCTTTTCTGCTCCAGAAGGCCGTTTATGAAATCAGCTATGAGTTGAATAATCGCCCGGATTGGGTCCGAATCCCGCTGCGCGGAATCCTCAGTCTGGTTGCCTAAACAACGTGCTATCATCCCGCACTAGGGACTCTAATGCGAATAGATTCGTGGTCTTCGGTGCTATTGGCCGCTGTGCCGGCTAGCCTTTTTTTATTAACCGGTTGCGCTGGTTCTCCGCATGAGCCCGCAGAAAAATACATACTGGTTGTCGATAATCAAAAAATTCCGTATTGGCAGACGGCGGTCCAAGGCCTTCACCGGGCGGCCGCTGAGATGAAAGTGAAATCGGAGCTGCAGGGTTCGGACAGTCACGATCCCCATGGTGAGCGTGAAGCATTCCGTCGCGCGGTGGCGGAGAAGCCAAGCGGCATCCTGGTATCGCCTACCGATGCGGCACTTCTGACTCCGGAAATCAACGCCGCGATCAATCAAAATATTCCAGTCATCACCATCGATTCCGACGCCCCGGAAAGCGAGCGGCTTTTCTTTGTGGGAACTGATAACTACAACACGGGCCTTCTCGGTGGCAAGTTGGCTGCCAAGCTTCTGAACGGCAAAGGCAACGTGGTTTTCTTCACGATCGAGGGACAACCGAATCTAAAGGACCGGCTTCACGGCTATGAGTCCGCATTCGCCGATCACACGGACGTGAAAACGATGCAGGTGGTCGACATGAACGGCAATTCCGATATCGCCTTCGACTCCGCTAAAAAAATGATCGACAGCAAAGCCAAAGTGGATGCCTTCATCTGTCTTGAAGCGTTATCCTGCTCGGCCGTTGCCGATGTAGTGAATCGCAGCGGCATGACGGGCAAAGTTACCATCATCGCCATGGACACCGACCCGGGCACCGTCGATTGGGTCAACAAGGGTGTGATATCGGCGACCATCGCCCAGAAGCCCTACACTATGGCCTACTACGGAACAAAGCTTCTGGACGATCTTCATCATCATCCGATCACTCCATGGACAGGATGGGACAAGAAGGTGTACTCACCCATTCCAAGCTTTGTGGATACCGGCACATTTATCGTTAACAAGGACAACGTGGGAAGCCTGGCTCAGCAGCCGCCTAGCAGCGGGCAGTAGAGGCTTCGGCCATTTTCAGGCGCGTATAGGCCGCATCTACTCGGAGTAGATAGGCCCTGCCGATTTTTTGAAATTCTTGTGGGCTGATCCCCCGCCGCCTGGCATCGCGTGCGATCTGCTCATGCTCCCGTACGGCCCGCTGCCAGTCTTCCAGAAGCATCTGGACGTTTTTGTCTGCCATGCTCTCAGTCTGCCGTCTCACACCCCTGAGACTCAAGGGCGCTAAGGGGGCTCGGGTCCCATTTTGTGACCAGTACGACCTCTGACTCTACTCGGTGTGAGGTGTGGGGTATTAAGGTGCGGAGCCGCCGGTTGCACGGCGCTTCGTAACATATAGGCAGGGCCGGAATCGAAGTGAGGGACGCTCAGTTGCGCCGCAGGATGCTCTGCGCGGTATGTGCCGCGTGCTTAAGCTGTGTCTTCTCGCCGTCGGGCTTGGCGGAACAAGGAGAAGGCCCTTCTACGCCGGGCGTTGCCGATCAGCAAAAAATACTCGACAGCATCCGGGATTATGCCGGTGACTACATCTCTCATTTGCCTAACTTCATCTGCCAGCAGATAACGCAGCAACTGGAAGCGGGCAAGAAGCCCACTAAGTGGCGCAAAGGCGACACCATCGTTTCGAAACTCGTCTTCAGCGAGGGGCGCGAACAGCGCAGTCTTCAGTCGGTAAACGATAAGCCGGTAGCGCCCTCCCGCTTCATACGGCGGCCGCTCGTCACAGAAGGGGAATTTGGCGTTCTGCTCGCCAACGTCTTCAACGACAAAACGGAAGCCGCATTTTCTTGGAGCGGGTGGCAGACTCTGCGGGGCCGGCGCGTCGCTGTGTTCGATTTTGACGTTGCGAAGGAGCACTCCACACTGCGGTTGAGCCTGAGCGATCTGGCGCACGCCACCGTGCCGTATCACGGTACGGTCTTTGCCGATCCATCCAGCGGCGCCGTGCTTCGCATCACTAATAGCGCCTACGATATTCCCGCCGCTGTGCGTACCCGGAGCATTGCTACCACGATCGATTACGACCCGGTCGCGATTGGCGGCCGGGACTACCTGCTTCCGGTTGAAGCCTCCGTTTTACTCGATACCGGCTCGCATCATGTCTGGAACCGTATGCAATTCCGTGATTACCAGAAATTTGGAGCCGATTCCACTATCACTTTCGGGTCGGAGGCGCCATCGAAATGAAACATCGAGCGAGGTGATTCCGTATTCCCATCATGGAATCGCTCGTCGCCGATATCCGGCAGTCTTTTCGGCTGATGCGCAGAAGCCCGGCGTTCACGGCGGTCGCCGTGGCTGCGCTCGCTTTGGGGATTGGAGCGAATACCGGCATCTTCAGCGTGGTAGACAAGGTGCTGCTCTCACCGCTGCCCTATCCCAATCCAGACCGGCTAGTCCGCTTGAACCGGAAGTACCCGAATGGGGAAAGCAGTTCCGTCTCGATTCCTAAATACATGGCCTGGCGGCAGAATGACGCATTCTCCGCCATGACACTTTACGACCAATCCGGACCCGGTCTTAACCTGGGTGGGGCCGGGCGGCCGCGGCAAATTAAGGGCGTCCACATCTCGGCCGATTACTTCAAGGTTTTTGGCGCGAACCCGATGTTGGGCCGAACCTTTACGGCCTCCGAAGACGCTCCGCATGGTCGCAAGGCAGCAATCATAGCCGAAAGCCTCTGGCGATCCTATTTTGCCGGTGATCCTACCGTTCTCAACCGCACGATCATGCTGAACAGCGAGTCATATCCGATCGTAGGAGTGATCGCGGATAGCTTTGCCGCGGACCCCGCGGCTGAAGTATGGATTCCTCTTCAGGCCGATCCGAATAGCACGAATCAAGGGAACTATCTTTACGCCGCGGCACGGCTCAAGCCGGAAGTCACCATCGAGCAGGCGAGAGCGGAGATCCGGGTGGCAGGTGATGCCTTCCGTCGTGTCAACCCCAAGTGGATGGACAAGACAGAGAGCGTCGGAGTTACGCCGATGCGCGATTCCATTGTCAGAGATGTAAAGCCGGCGCTGCTGATACTGCTGGGAGCCGTTGCTTTCGTCCTGCTGATCGCTTGTGCCAATGTGGCCAATCTGCTGTTAGCGCGTGCGGCATCGCGGCAACGCGAACTTGCCATCCGGGCTGCCGTAGGAGCCAGCCGCTGGCGCGTGGTTCGCCAGCTTCTTACCGAGAGCGTCATCCTCTCCGGATTGGGCGGCCTACTCGGATTTCTACTTGGTATCTGGGGAGTCCGAGGCCTGCTGCTCCTGGTTCCCGGCAACATCCCACGCCTCGGAAATCCGGCGAAGATGCAAAGTCTGTTCTCGCTGCTCGACTGGCGCATGGTGGCATTCACCATGGCCGTATCGTTTGTCACCGGAATCTTGTTTGGGTTGTTTCCCGCGCTCCAGATTTCAAATCCCGATGTCGCCTCCACGCTCAAGGAGGCCAGCGGGCGATCCGGCACCGGGCGGAAGCAGAATCGCGTGCGCAAGCTGCTGGTCGGGGCTGAAATGGCTCTTGCTCTGGTGCTGCTTGCGTCGGCGGCATTGCTTATTCGTACCTTTGTCGGATTGAGTCAAGCCGATCCCGGAATCGATCCGCACCATGTTCTTACCATGCAGACCTCGCTCGCCGGCGGGCGGTATGCGAGCACCGCAAAAGAAAACGAGTTTACGATACAAGCGCTGCGCCGTATCGAGAGTATCCCAGGCGTGGAAGCCGCAGCCACTTCCATCGCCCTGCCCACAGATAACCAAATCGACCTTCCCATCAACATCGCCGGCCGACCTCCCAAGAGCGGAGAGATGTACAACGGGGACGAGCAATGGAGGTCGGTCACGCCGCATTATCTGACAGTCTTCAAAATTCCGCTGCTCCGCGGCCGTTTCATCGAAGAAACGGATACTGCCGCGGCCGCAAAAATCGTGGTGATCAATCAGGCCATGGCCAAGAAGTACTGGCCGAAGGAAAGCCCGATCGGACAGGTGATCTCTATCGGCAAGAATCTCGGTCCACAATTCGAAGATCAACCCCGGCAAATCGTGGGTGTGATTGGGAACGTGCGCGAGACTGGCCTGCGCGACATCAATGTCCCCGTAATGTATCTGCCGCAAAGCCAGCAGCCGGAGGGCATCACCCAACTAGCCAATTCGGTACTGCCGCTCTCGTGGTCGGTGCGCTCACGCATCGATCGAAATACGCTAAATGGTCTGGTGCTGCGGGAAATTCAGGCGATCGACGGCCAAATGCCGATCGCGAGAGTGCGTACCATGGAGCAGATCTTATCGCAAAGCACGGCGCGCCAGAACTTCAATATGCTTCTGCTCAGCATCTTCGCAGGCATTGCGCTGCTGCTTGCGGCAATCGGTATCTACGGATTGATGTCCTACGCCGTGGAGCAGCAGATGCAGGAATTCGGAATTCGTATGGCATTGGGCGCAGACTCGCCGGCGCTGCTGCGGCTGATTCTGAAGCAAGGGATGACTCCGGCGCTCGTCGGTGTCGCCGCCGGACTAGTGATCGCTGTTGCCGTCACGCGTTTACTCGGAAGCCTTCTCTACGGTGTGAAGCCAAACGATCCGACGAGTTTCGCCGCGGTTGCCGTGGTTCTCACGGCAGTTGCGCTGGCAGCCACGTACCTGCCGGCCCGGCGCGCCGCCGGATTAGATCCGGTAACCGCTTTGCGCGAAGAATAGAGCGCAGCACGTTTCAGGCTCAATCCTTTTTAGCCGCAAAGTTAGAGTGGTGTTGTGGCCACTTTCGGGTCTCCCATGAAGCAAGGCGGCAGCGCGTCCGATCCGCTCTGGTACAAGGACGCCATTATCTATGAGCTCCATGTCAAAGCATTTGCCGACAGCAACAATGACGGCGTCGGAGATTTTCGCGGGCTTATCGAAAAGCTCGACTATCTCCAGGGCCTCGGCGTCACCTGTCTGTGGCTTTTGCCTTTCTTTCCCTCTCCACAGAAAGACGACGGTTATGACATCTCGGATTACCTGAACGTCCACGAGAGCTACGGCACGATGGAGGATTTTCAGGACTTCCTGACGGCCGCCCACGAACGCGATCTACAGGTTCTTATAGAGCTGGTGGTCAATCACACCTCCGATCAGCATCCCTGGTTTCAAGCCGCGCGGCTCGCGCCGCCTGGTTCCCCGGAACGCGATTTCTATGTCTGGAGCGACACGGCCGAGAAATACAAGGACGCGCGCATTATTTTCACCGATACGGAGAAATCGAACTGGACGTGGGATCCGGTGGCGCAGGCTTATTATTGGCATCGCTTCTTCTCGCATCAGCCGGATCTGAATTTCGATAATCCGCGCGTGATCGAGGAAGTACTGAAGGTCTTTCGCTACTGGCTTGACCTCGGTGTCGATGCAGTGCGGTTGGACGCCATTCCGTATCTGGTGGAGCGCGACGGCACAAATTGCGAAAATCTGCCGGAGACGCACAAGGTCATCAAGCAAATGCGCGCGGAAATTGACGCGGGCTACGAAAATCGCATGATCCTGGCGGAGGCGAATCAATGGCCCAGCGATGTCCGGCCCTATTTTGGCGATGGGGACGAGTGCCATATGACGTTCCACTTTCCCCTGATGCCGCGCATCTACATGGCGCTCAGGCAGGAGGACCGCCTGCCGATCACCGATATCATGGCGCAGACGCCTGACATTCCGGGGACATGCCAGTGGGGCCTGTTTCTCCGCAACCACGATGAATTGACACTCGAGATGGTAACCAGTGATGAGCGGGATTACATGTACTTGGCTTACAGCGCGGACCCTCGGATGCGGATCAACCTGGGTATTCGCCGGCGGCTGGCGCCGCTACTCGACAACAACCGCCGCAGAATGGAGCTACTAAACAGTCTGCTCTTTTCGTTTCCTGGAACGCCCATTCTGTACTACGGCGATGAAATCGGCATGGGCGACAACATCTATCTCGGCGATCGCAACGGCGTTCGCACACCGATGCAATGGAGCGCCGATCGCAATGCCGGCTTTTCGCGCGCCACTCCCGCGAAGCTTTACAGCCCGGTCATTATGGACCCGGTGTTCGGCTATGAGGCGATTAATGTAGAAGCGCAGCAAAGCGACCAGGCTTCTCTGCTGACGTGGATGCGCAACATGATAGCACTGCGCAAGCTGTTCCGTGTATTCGGCCGCGGAACGCTCGAGTTCCTGAATCCAGCGAATCGGAAGATTCTCGCTTATCTTCGCCAGTACGAAGGCGATCAAGTCTTGTGCGTCGCCAACTTATCGCGTTTTGCGCAGCCGGTAGATCTCGACCTTCATGCTCTGGAGGGGATGGTGCCGGTCGAGATGCTGGGCTATGTGGAGTTTCCCATCATCACGCGGCAGCCATACCGGCTGACGCTTGCGCCGTACGGCTTTTTTTGGCTTGAATTACATAAAGCGGCGGAACCCATATCCGAAATTCCGCGTGAGGACTTGACGGAATCCAGATTGAACCTGCGCACTGGGTGGGCGCCCTTGTTCGAGGGTTCGGCGCGGAGCCAGTTGGAAAGTGTAATACTGCCCGACTACCTGGGGAAGCAGCGCTGGTTCACTGGGCAATCCCAGTCGATCGAGTCCATTCGCGTGCTCGACTGGGTGATTGGCAAGACAGTCAATGCAGCACTCTGCTCCGTG
>Ga0207639_10003220_pt1 | contig 10983 bp, 10 predicted proteins | sample KBSCornC32_FD_184299 | JGI IMG/M metagenome (GOLD analysis project Ga0207639, IMG submission 184299) | Corn rhizosphere microbial communities from Kellogg Biological Station, Michigan, USA - KBS Corn C3-2 (SPAdes) (version 2) | ecosystem: Host-associated > Plants > Roots > Rhizosphere > Soil ...
CTGCCGGCGCAGGGATGGGACATCGACGCGATGGAGGCGGCCTTCCGCCAGACCAGCCCGCGTTTCGCCTATATCATCGCGGATTTCCACAATCCGACCGGGCGCAGCATGGACCCGGCCACCCGCCGCGCATTGGTGGCGGCGGCGACGCGCAGCCACATGCCGCTGATCATCGACGAGACCATGGCGGCAATGGGCCTGGACAATATGCCGCCGCCGCCGGTCGCCGTGCATGATCCTTCGGGACGGCAGGTCATCACCCTGGGCTCTGCCAGCAAGATCTTCTGGGGCGGATTGCGCGTCGGATGGATTCGCGCCGATCCTCAGACCGTGGCGGCGCTGGGCCGCCTGCGCACGACGATGGACATGGCCAGCCCGGTGGTGGAACAGCTTGCCGTCGCGCATTTGATCGACGGTGATGAAGGACTTGGTCCACGGGCGGCGATGCTGCGCGGACGCCGGGACCATCTGCTGGCGCTGATCGAGCGGCACCTGCCGCATTGGCGTGCCGAATCCCCCGCCGGCGGCCTGTCGCTATGGGCGGAACTGCCGCGGGGGGAGGCGACGGCGCTGGCCGCCATTGCCGAGAGCCACGGGGTGCGTGTCGCGCCGGGGCCGCGCTTTGGCGTGAGCGGGGCATTCGAGCGCTTTCTGCGCCTGCCCTTCACCCTGCCGGAGGAGCAGTTGACGATGGGCGTGGAGCGGTTGGCCGAAGCCGATGCGCGGCTTCATGCCCGCACGCCGCGCGGTCGTGATTCGGTGGCCGCCGCGCTGGAGGCGGATCGGCTCATCTGACCTGAGATCACCGCCTCCCCTGGACATATGGAAAAAGGGCCGCGCGGAATGTCCGCGCGGCCCTTTTTTCGCAGAAGCTGCAGCCAGTCGGCTTATTTGCCGGCCTTATAGCGTTCAATCGCCTCCAGCGTGATGCGGCGGGCGTCTTCCGCGCCGCCCCAGGTGCCGATCCGCACCCATTTCTGCTTTTCCAGATCCTTGTAGTGCGTGAAGAAATGTTCGATCTGCTCCATCACGATGCCGGGCAGATCGTCCTTTTCACCCACATTGTGGTAATAGGGAAAAGTCTTGTTGTCGGGCACGCAGACCAGCTTCTCGTCACCGCCGGCTTCATCTTCCAGGTTCAGCACGGCGATGGGACGGGCGCGCACGACCGAGCCGGGCACGAAGGGCGAGCGGGCGATGACCAGCGCGTCCAGCGGATCGCCGTCGGGCGACAGGGTGTGCGGCACGAAGCCGTAATTGGCCGGATAGCGCATCGGCGTATGCAGGATGCGGTCCACGAACAGCGCGCCGGAAGCCTTGTCGAACTCATATTTGACGGGCTCGCCGCCGACCGGAACCTCGATGATGACATTCAGGCTGTTGGGCGGATCGTCGCCGACCGGGATCAGTTCGATATTCATGGGACTTCAAGCCTTTTTCGATACGCGTTGGCGCTACGGGTGATTATGTTTTCGGTTTCAGCAGCCGGTCCAGGCTGCCTTCACCCTCTCCTGTCTTTTCGAGGCGCGGATAGCGCAGGCCGCCTGAATATGCGAGGGTCAAAGTGCGATAATATTTGTCCTGCTTAAGTATGATCTGCAGCGGCTTTCCGGCCTTGATCGCCGCCTTGAAAACGTCGCCCGAATATTCGTCGCCATTGATCGCGACGATCCTGGAACCGATGGCAAGGCCTGCCTTGAAGGCCGGGCTGTCCCAGACGACATTGCTGATCTCCCCGTCATTCTTGACGATCAGGCCGATGCCGAAGCTCTGGTCGGTGAACTTGCCCGACCCTTCGGCCGCCTTCGTGATGGCGCCCGGCGTGTCGCCATAGACCAGCTTGTAACCGCCCAGGGTGAAGCCGCCCTTGGGCGTTTCCCTGGTGGTGCTGTCGACATATTTCTGGAAGAAACCGGCCCAGTCATAGGGCGCGACCGCGTTGAGCGTCTTGATCACATCCCCGCGATTATAGACGACCTGCCCCCAGTCGCCGGGATTGATGCCGAAAAAAGCCCTGGCGAAATCGTCGAGGCCCCTGGCGCCCCTGGTCTGCTGGCGGATGATCGCGTCCGCCTCCAGCCAGATCATCAGGCCCTCATTGTAATAATCCTCCGACCGTTGCCAGCTCGACCAACCCTTGGGACGCCGGGCGGAGATGATGGGGTCATGGGTGGTGTCTTCCATCGGCCGCCATTCGCGGCCCCGCGCCGTGTCCAGCCTGGCCGCGATATGGGCATAGGCGTCGAGCGTTTCCTGCTTGCTGAACAGACCCGAACGGGCGCCGAGCACATAGCCCCAGAATTGCGTCTGCCCTTCATAGACCCAGAGCAGATTGTCCTGCATCGGCACGTTGAAATCGGGCGTCCACAGCAGGTCGGGGCGGCGGAACTTGCCGTCCCAGCTATGGGTGAATTCATGCGGCAGCAGGTTGCGGTCCAGCAGCGCATCGCCATCGCCCCATTTCTTGAAATAGCCCGGTTCCACCTGATTTTCGGAGGAGCGGTGATGCTCCAGCCCGATGCCGCCCATCTCGTCGGTGATGGCGAACAGGAAGTCATAATGGTCGAAATGATAGGTACCGAAAAGGGCGCCCGCTTCATCGACCAGCTTCTTGTGCTTGGCGATCTGGTCGGGCTTGGCATCCAGCTCGTCGGCATCGTCCGCGACGATGTTGAGCGTCACATTATGGCCAAGGTCGACGGGCTTGAAATAGAGGCCGGCGAACACCGGCGAATCCTGCAAGGCTTCATAATCGATCGTCTCATAGGCGACGGTCGATCCGGTCTTCCTGCCGCGCAGCGCGGTCGCTGCCTGCCAGCCATCGGGATAGGTGACGGTCGCCTGGATCGGGATCTGGCGGGTATAATAACCCGCCGGATAGAGCGACACCGACTCCCACTGAATGTTGAGCATCTTGGGCGTGACGACGACGCGGCCCTGATTGGGCTGGGTGGCGGAAAGGAACTGGAAGGAGGCGACGACCTGTTTCGTCCCCTGCGGAACGTCGATCACGAAGCCGAAGACGTTGAGCGGGTCGCGCTTCCATGCCAGCGGCTTGCCGTCGGCGGTGAAGCTGAGGCCGTCCAGCTTCTCGATCTGCCCGCGCGGCGCATGATTGCCGGGCAGCCATTGCGGCATCAACAACGTCATGGGCCCGCCCTGGACGACGGGGATGGTTTCCTTGACGCGGAAGATGCGCTGCACCGTGTCGGTGGCGTCGACCTCCAGCCGGATGGTGCCGCCCGGATAGGGCGCATCTTTGGGCGTCGGCGCGGCATTGTCGACCGGCAGCGCCGTGGGTTTGGAGCGGATCGCATCCTGCGCGATGAGCGGGGTTGCGATCGCCGTGGAAAGGAAAAGGGCGGCAGCAAGGCTGCGGATCATGAACATCTCCGAAAAAGCGCTCGGTCGAACGACCGTATAACAACAGAATGGCGAGCCATTCCGCTCTCGTCCACCCCCAACTCTACTTGACATATTTTACGACAAAAAAGCGCGTTTCCTTGATGCGTCTTTATCGTTAAAGGCGCTGCCCCATGGCCAAGATCGAAACCCCGCGCCCAAAGACCCCTAATCCGGTGCGTGGCACGCAGGACATGCTGGGCGGCACGAGCGAAGCGTTCCAGGAACGTTTCGCCCATGTGGTCGCGACCTTCGACCGGGTACGCAGGCTCTACGGCTTCCAGCGGGTGGAAGTGCCCGTGTTCGAATCGACGGCGGTGTTCGCCCGCTCTCTGGGCGAAAGCACGGACGTCGTTTCCAAGGAAATGTACACGTTCGAGGATCGCGGCGGCGACAGCATCACGCTGCGCCCCGAATTCACGGCCGGCATCTCCCGCGCCTATATCACCGAAGGCTGGCAGCAATATGCGCCGCTGAAGGTCGTGACCCACGGTCCGCTGTTCCGTTACGAACGCCCGCAAAAGGGCCGGTTCCGCCAGTTCCACCAGCTTGACGCGGAGATTATCGGCGCAGGCGAGCCGGGCGCGGACGTGGAACTGCTGGTGCTGGCCGACCAGTTGCTGTGTGAACTGGGCGTGTCGGAAGGCGTGACGCTCAATCTCAACACGCTCGGCGACGGGCCGAGCCGTGAAGCCTGGCGCGCCGCGCTGATCGCCCATTTCGAGGCGCATCGCGGCGAATTGTCGGAAGAGAGCATCGATCGCCTGCACCGTAATCCGCTGCGCATCCTCGACAGCAAGGATCCTCGCGACCGGCCTGTGGCGGACAGCGCGCCGGACATCGACGCCTATCTGACCGACGAGGCACGCAGCTTCTTCGAGAAGGTGACGGCGGGCCTCGACGCGGCGGGCGTGGCGTGGGAGCGCAATGCCCGGCTGGTGCGCGGCCTCGATTATTACCGTCATACCGCGTTTGAATTCATCACCGATCGTCTTGGCGCGCAGGGCACGGTGCTGGGCGGCGGGCGTTATGACGGGCTGATCGAGAATCTGGGTGGTCCCTCGACCCCGGCGGTCGGATGGGCGGCGGGGATCGAGCGGCTGGCTATGCTGGTGGATATGCCGGAGATCGCCGGACCGGCCGTCGCGGTCATCCCCATGGGCGAAGCCGCGGAGATCAGGGCCACCGGCATCATTGCGGATCTGCGCCGCGCCGGCGTCGCGTGCGACATGGGCTATCGCGGCAATATGAAGAAGCGGATGCAGCGGGCCAATGCATCGGGTGCGGCCTGGGCCGTGATTCTGGGCGATGATGAACTGGCGCGGGGCGAGGCGGCTTTACGCAATCTCGGCACAGGCGAGCAGGAAGCCGTTGCCTTGGACGCCCTGATAGGGAAGCTGACGGCGCTCTGATGCACATCTCCGCCGAACGCATCGCGCAGATCGAGGCGCGCCGGGACGAGGTGCAGGCGTCGATGACGCGTGCCGACCTCGCACCGGAAGAGTTCGTGCGGCTGTCCAAGGAATATGCCGAGATCGAGCCGGTGGCCAAGGCCGCTCATGAGGTCCGTCGCCTGCGCCAGGAATTGAGCGCGCTTGAATATATGGCGGGCGGCGAGGATGCGGATGCCGATCCGCTGATGCGCGAAATGGCGCAGGAGGAGATGCAGCTCATCGAGGGCAAGCTTCCCGACGCCGAGCGTGCCCTTGCGCTCCAGCTTCTGCCCAGGGACGCCGCCGACGCCCGCCCGGCCATGCTGGAAATCCGCGCAGGCACCGGCGGCGACGAAGCCGCGCTGTTCGCGGGCGACCTGTTCCGCATGTATCAGCGCTATGCCGACGCGCAGGGCTGGAAGATGGAGATGATCTCCGCCAACGCCTCCGAAGTCGGGGGGTTCAAGGAAGTGGTCGCCAGCGTCACCGGCATCGGCGTCTTCGCCAAGCTGAAATTCGAAAGCGGCGTCCACCGCGTCCAGCGTGTCCCCGCCACCGAAAGCGGCGGGCGCATCCACACCTCGGCCGCGACCGTCGCCGTGCTGCCGGAACCGGAAGAGGTCGACGTCCAGATCGCTGACGGTGACCTCAAGATCGACATCTATCGCGCATCGGGCGCGGGCGGCCAGCACGTCAACACCACCGATTCCGCCGTGCGGATCACGCACTTGCCCTCCGGCATCGTCGTGACGCAGCAGGACGAGCGGTCCCAGCACAAGAACAAGGCGAAGGCGATGCAGGTGCTGCGCGCCCGCCTATACGAGATGGAGCGTGAGCGCGCCCAGAGCGAACAGGCCGGCGCGCGCAAGGCGATGGTCGGTTCCGGCGACCGTTCCGAACGCATCCGCACCTATAATTTCCCGCAGGGACGGGTGACGGACCACCGCATCAACCTGACGCTGCACCGCTTGCCGGAAATCCTGGAAGGACCGGGCCTGTCGGAGGTCATCGACGCCCTGGTGGCAGAGGACGAAGCCGCGCGTCTCGCCCAGTTGGACGGCGTGGCGTGACGCTGCGCTCCGTCAGGCGACATGCGTTTTTCCCGCGATCGTGGAAATGACGAACATGGGGGCTGCCCCCGCCCTGCGAGAAGCAACCGAGCGCCTCTCCTCCATCAGCGCCACCCCGCGTCTCGATGCCGAACTGCTTCTGGCCCACGCGCTGGAGATCGATCGCAACGAACTGCTGATGCGGCAGCGCGACCTCAGCGTCCCATCCGCTTTCGAATTGCTGCTCCAGCGGCGGCTGACCGGCGAACCGATTGCCTATATCACCGGGGCGCGCGATTTCTGGACGATCAGCCTGAACGTCACGCCCGACGTGCTCATCCCGCGCCCCGACAGCGAGACGCTGATCGAGGCCGCGATCGGGCATTTCGGCGCGCGAAGCCCCGCCCGCATTCTTGATCTCGGTACCGGCTCCGGTGCGCTGCTGCTCGCTGCGCTCAGCCAATGGCCGCAGGCAAGCGGCGTGGGCATCGACATTTCCCCCGCTGCGCTGGCGGTTGCCAGGTGCAATGCCGACAATCTGGGCCTCAGCCCACGGGCCGATTTCCGCCAGGGCGACTGGGCGGAGGGAATGGACGGCCCGTTCGACCTGATCCTCGTCAATCCGCCCTATGTCGCCCGCGACGTCGCGCTGTCGGGCGATGTCCTGCATGAACCTGAAAGCGCGCTTTTCGCAGGCGCGGAGGGTCTGGACGACTATCGCCGGATCGCGCCGATGCTGCCCCGGCTGCTGGCGCGGGACGGGATGGCCGCGATCGAGATCGGCTATGATCAGCGGCACAGCGTCTCTGCCCTGCTTGCTGATCAAGGACTTAGCGTTGCGGTCCGCCACGATCTGGCCGGCCATGACCGCTGCCTGGTCGCGACCCTGGGGCGATCCGCCTGACCGCGCAAAGGATTTGCGCCGGCACAAGCGAAAATTGCTTGGTTTATGGCCGGGAAGCCACTACATGGAGCTTAGGGACGGCACTATCCTGAGGATCTGCCCCGTGGGGCCGCGACAAGAAAAGGCCGTTTTCCCGCTCCTTCAAAGTCACGATGGCGCTGCTGCGCAAGCGCCTCTGGCAGGTCAAGGGCATAGGCCGATCGCTCGGCCCCTGCCTGGCGGAGCCTTATCCGGCCTGATGGCCAGGCCGTGTTGAAGGATGGCGACAGAACAGTGTTTTTCCGTGAATGATGGCAAAGTGAACGCAAGGATCAGCTCTTGATCAACAACAGGCAGGCCGGTCGCCGGAATCGCGGCCGGAACAACAATAATGGCCGGCCCAACGGTGGCAATCGGGGCGGCGGTGACAGTGGCAACCGGATCGACAACCGCGCTCGCGGCAATGCGGCCCAGCTTCTTGAAAAATACAGGAATATGGCGCGCGATGCCCAGATGACGGGCGATCGGGTGAATGCGGAATATTATCTGCAATTTGCCGACCATTATTTCCGCGTGCTGGCCGACAATCGCGCCCGTCAGGAGGAGCAGCAGCAGCGGTTCCGTCCCCGGGACGATAATTTCGACGATGGTTTCGACGATTTCGATGTCGGCGAGGAAGCGGGCGAGGATATGCGCGCCGATCAGGCGAGCGACCGCGGGCAGGATTTCGATCGCCGTCGGGACGAGCAGCGCGATTATCGCGAGGGGCGGAACGACCGGGGTCGCCGCGATCGCAATGAACGCAACGACCGGAACGACCGCAACGAACGGCGCCGGGAGCGTCCATCGGTAGAAGAAGCGCCGTTCGAGGAAAGCGTGGAACAGCGGCAGCCGGAAGTGGCGCCTGAACCGTTCCGCGCGGCTGAACCCGCTTCTGAACCGCAGCCCGAGGCAGAGGCGCCCCGCGCGCGTCGCGGTCGCCCCCGCAAGGCGGCGGCAAAGGAAGAAGGCCAGGGCGGTTTGGATCTGGCGGTTTTGCCGCCCTCGATCGCTCGCGCCGACAATGACGCGGAGCCTGCTGCGGAAACACCGCGCAAGCGGACCCGCCGTGCCCGGCCCGCGGCGGAGGCGGCCGAATAAGGCTCGCTCCTGCCCGATCGGGCGGAAATGAGACCAAAAAGGGGGACAGTGCCGTCGCGCTGTCCCCCTTTTTGCTTCCGGTTCAGCCTTGGAGATCAGGCAGGCAGCGGACGCGGCCGGTGATTTCCATCCAGGGCGACGAAGGTGAACAGCCCGCTCGTCAGTTCGACCTTCATTCCCTGTCGTCCCCGCGTCGCGATGACGTCGATGCGGATGGCGACGGACGTCCGCCCCCGCCTTTCCTCCTGGGCATAGACCGATACGATATCCCCCAGCAGGATCGGGGCGATGAAGGTCATGCTCTCTATCGCTACCGTTGCGACGGGCCCTTGCGCGATTCGCGTGGCGACGATGCCGCCCGCTATGTCCATCTGGCTGAGCACCCAACCGCCGAAAATATGCCCGTTGGCATTGATGTCGGTGATGTGAGGCACCACCCGCAACACCACTTCACCTCTTTCGTCAGTCATCGGTTGGCCCCTCTTCTTTCATCCGGTCAATCACCTGTTCGTCATGCCCCGTTCCGCTGGACAGAAACGCCAGGGCCATCAGGCCGGTGCCCAGCATGAACGTCAACCAGACGCCCAATACTGTCGCGATGATCATGTGGATCGGCATGGGACCGGCCCACATATGCAGCAAAAGCAGCGCCGCGCCCACGCACAGCGCACCGCCCAGCGCCATCCATCCCATGAGCCGCCGGTATCGTCCCCATGCGATCCTGGCGATCTCTGGATCATCAAGGCCTTGTTTGCGCGTCATCCCTTTCCTTTGGGGTGTGAAAGTGGGATCATCAAGGGACCGAGACATTTAGTCGGCAGGCAGGGAGGTGGATCATGACGATCGCGACGATTCTGAAGCGCAAGGGACAGGATGTCGTCCAGGTGCAATCGAGCGATACGGTCCTGTCTGTGGTGCAACGGCTGGCCGAACGGCGGATCGGCTGCGTGCCGGTGGTGGATGATGGCACGGTCGTCGGCATCTTTTCCGAGCGCGACCTAGTCTATCGCGTGGCGCAGGAGGGCGCGGCGGTGCTGGAACGCCCGGTCGGGGAGATCATGACCGCGCCGGCGATCACCACGGATGATCGGACGCCTGTCATCCACTGTCTTTCGCTGATGACGAAGCGCCGCATCCGCCATTTGCCGGTGGTCGTCGACGGCACGCTGGTGGGATTGGTGTCGATAGGCGATCTCGTGAAGTTCCGCATCGATTCGATCGAATCGGAAGCGGCGGCTCTGCGCGATTATATCCAGACCGCCTGATCCGCCTCAGGCGGGCACTTCGACCGGCGGCGCCTGCCTTGTGACCAGCGCGACCAGTTCCATCAACGTCCCCCGCGCGCACAGCATCAAGGCCGCGCCGAAGGCAAGGGCGCCGGTCGGCACCAATATTCCCAGCCGGATGGGTGCGGGGAGCGCGGGCAGGAGCCGGTCAACGGCGACCACCGCCCCCGCCATCAACAGCGAACATCCCAGTCCCGGCGCGGCCGCCCGCATCAGGTCGATCAACCGCAGCCCCATCGGCGCGCCCGCGAGCCGCGCGGTGATGAGCGTGAGGATCGGAAAGGCGCAAAGCCAGGCCCATGCCAGACCGATCGCCCCGAACCGGATCCCGATCAAGAAGGCGGCCGGCATCAGCAGCGCCCCGACGGCCGCGACGCGCGCCGTTGTCCCCGGACGACCCAGCGCATTGCTGACGGGAGCGAACATCACCTGCAAGGTCATGAACGGCATGGCGAGCGCCAGGATCGCCACGAAAGGCGCCATGTCGCGCCACTTGGCGCCGAACAGCGTTTCCACCAGCGGTCCGGCCGTCACTGCCATGCCCAGATAGACCGGACAGGAAATCAACAGCAGCAGGCGTACCGCCTTGCAGAAGGACCATGCGATTCGCGACGGATCCTTCTGCATCCGCGCATAGGCGGGGAAAGCCACGTCGTTGAGCGGCGGGATGAATTTGCTGACGAAGATCTGCGTCAGGAACAGCGCTTCGGCGTAAAGGCCGAGTTGATGCGGTTCCAGTACGCGCCCGCCGATGAAGATGTCGGCCTGGCTCTGCACGATCCAGAAAAGCTGTCCGCCCAGCAGCGACGCGCCATAGGCCACCATCGCGCCGGTGCCGCGAAAATCGAAGCTGGGAATCGGCTTGAAGCCGGTCGCCAGCATATAGCCCACGCCCTTGACCCAGAAGCCCGCGATCGGGGCAAACACCAAGGTCCACACGCCCCAGCCGGACAGCGCGCCGGTGAGCGCCACCGCCGCCGACGCCATGGCCGCGATCAGGTTCACCAGCGCAGGCCGCCGGAAATCCATCGCTCGGCCCATGATCGCTTCGGGAATGGAGATGAAGGGCGTGGAAAGATAGAGCAGCGCCTGCACACGCAGCAGTTCGGCGACCTTGGGCTGGTCATAATAGTCCGCGGCCCATGGCGCGATGGCGAGCTGCATCAGCGCCAGCCCGCCGTTCAGCAATAGCATGATGCCGAAGGCCTGCCGCAGGCGATGGCGATCCAGCGTCTCTGACTGGACCAGAGCGCTCACCAGACCATAGCCGTTGAGAAAGGTCGCGAAATTCAGGATCACCTGGGTCATGGCGAACAGGCCATAATCCCTGGGATCGAGCAGCCGGATCACGGCCAGAGTGACGACCCAGCTCACCATTTGCGCCACGATCTGGCTTCCCGATCGCCAGAGAATCGCGCTTCTGATCCTTGTGCCAAAAGCCGCGTCATCCGCGTCGGCGTCCTGCAAACCCATTGTCATTCCCATTTTCCGGGCGTCCATGCACCCTGAATCCGTCCTATCGGCCAAGTCCCAAGAAATTCTGAAATAAAATTGCAAAAAGGGTTTGACGGTTCGGGAAGCCCTCCATATATGCCCCTTCACCGACGCGGCGCTGCCCCACTGGGACGGCGGAAGCGGCGGTCGCCGACATAGACGGACGCTGGTCCCCCGGAACGCAAGGAACGGGGTGGGATAGCTGTCCGGTTTATGTTGTGAGGTTCTTTGACATTGTAGATTGATGAAGGGACATGTGGGCGGCGGCTCCGGGTTCTGACGGCTTCTGGGCGTCG
>Ga0207639_10003224_pt1 | contig 10978 bp, 17 predicted proteins | sample KBSCornC32_FD_184299 | JGI IMG/M metagenome (GOLD analysis project Ga0207639, IMG submission 184299) | Corn rhizosphere microbial communities from Kellogg Biological Station, Michigan, USA - KBS Corn C3-2 (SPAdes) (version 2) | ecosystem: Host-associated > Plants > Roots > Rhizosphere > Soil ...
GCCAATCGCCAATGGTGGCACAGGACAGACTACCGCTGGCACCGCGTTCGACGCGCTGGCACCGACCACCACGCGCGGTGATATTGTTTTCCGCAATGCCACGACAAACGCTCGGCTAGCGGCTTCGACAGCCGGATATCATCTCCAGACCAACGGAGCCGGTGCTGATCCGACGTGGGCTGGATTCCTACAGGCTGGCACAAGCGCAGTCACACGTACATGGCAGGACAAGGCACGGGAGCGCATCAGCGTTGAGGACTTCGGCGCTGTGGGCGATGGCGTGACAAATGATACGATAGCGATCCAGGCAGCAGAGACGTATCGAGCCTCCGTTGGCGGTGTTCTCCGCTTCGGCAATGGTAAATCGTATGTGATGGGAGCTGTGACGATTAACCGGGCCAATGGCGGTGGTTGGGTGGGACAAAACTCCCAGATTCTAGCGCTTGCGAACAATACCGTCCTGATCACGGCTTCTGGCGCAGTCTACTGGAATAGCTCCCGCGAATTTTTCCTGGATGGGCTAAAATTCAATGGCAACAGCAAAACTGGCGTCACGGTCTTCACCGAAACAGATTGTTATCTGACGACGATCCGAAACTGCGAAATGGTTGCGGTTGGATACTGCGTCAACTTCATTCGCGGTAACGGAATAACCATTAGCAACATTTATCAGTTCGATAAGGGCACGTGGAAGTTTTCCCCGCCCAACGACACCGACCGCGTGTTCACCGTTAACATTAGCAACGTTCTGCATCAGAGCGCCGGGAGCGCAAGCTTCGAACAGGACCGTTGGTTTGAATTCTATCGCTGCATCAGCGTATGCATGACCAACGTGCAGTCCGCATCACTGGATGGTGTAGCTGACGCGATCCATGCAACTGGCGCATGTGAGGGCATATTTCTTTCGAATAGCATTATTGGATGGCCGAAAAACGGATTGTACTCTGCAATCGGTGTGGACGGCGTGTACCCCGCATACATCTATTTTTCCAATGTGGGCATGGACCAAGCGCAAGTCACTTCTTACGATATTTCCGGGTTCGCCCACCGGTTCGTAAATTGTAATGCTACTTTCGGGGACGTGCGGTCGAACACTGGTTATGGGTTCGCAATCCGAGCCAATGCTTACGACATCGATTTGATGGGCATTCGCGTTTCTCATATGTACAACACAGGCCTTCTCGTAGAAGCCGGAGCGCAGGTCAAGGCAACCAGTCTTGAACTGACAACCAACCACGTCAGCACGGTTGGATACGATCTTGATCTCGGAGCCAGCACTACAGCCAATGTTGTCATTTATGGCAAGAATAACATCGGCACGATTAACGCCACGGGGCAGACGATCAAGGACAATAGGACAACCGTTCCTATTTTCCCGGGTCCCGGCACCTTCGCTTCTGCGGTCTATCAGCTCTACACTGATGCCGTTCTAGGCGGCGTTATCGTGGGTAAAACCGGATCAAGCTCCGACTTATACCTAAGCACGACCGGCGGCGGCGAGCTGCTGTCAAACCCGACTGGGACGGCCACCCTAAGGATTGGTTCCGTGAGCGGCATTATTGTCGGTTCCGCCCCAACGGGCGGCGACAAGGGTGCTGGCACGATAAATGCTGCGGCTGGCCTCTATGTTCAGGGTGTTCTTGTTGCCAGTTCGACAGGCTTTGTTGGAACCAGCGTTCCTACCGGTGGCGTCGGCTATGCCACAGGAGCCGGCGGCACGGTCACACAGGCCACCAGCAAATCGACGGGCGTCACGCTAAACAAGGCCACAGGCCAGATCACTATGAATGCTGCGGCATTGGCAGCTGGCACTATCGTCAGTTTCGTTCTGACCAATAGCGCCGTCGCCGCCACAGATGTCCTTGTTCTCAATCACATCAGCGGCGGTACAGTTGGGGCGTACACCCTCAATGCTCAGTGCGCGGCCGGTTCGGCCACCATAAATATTCGCAACAACACGGGCGGCTCCCTGAGCGACGCCATTGTGATCCAATTCGCGCTTATCAAAGGCGTGAATGCCTAATCCAATAAATCTGAGACTCCTCCCATGGAATGCAATTTCGCGCGGATGCTCTTATGCGCTTGATCCGCAACAGCAACGCTGTGGCCTTGCGGGCTCATTCCGTCCGTGCGTGGGGCGCTGCACTGTTCTTCGGTATTGTCGGGGTGCTTGGCGATAGCTGGCAGTTCTTCGACGGCCTCCTGCCGATCCCGCCACTGGCATTCGCCGGGTTGGGGCTCGCATTCGGCGTGCTCGGCCTTATCGGCCGCTTCATCGATCAAGATCTATAGGAGATAATCCGCATGGCTAGAAGCCGCTACCTCGCTGGTGGCGCGGCTGGTGCTGCGCTGTTGGCCGCCGCGACCGCGTATACCTCTCATTGGGAAGGGCGCCGCTATGTGCCCTATTTCGATGTCGGGCATGTGCTCACGGTGTGCGATGGCCATACCGGCTCGGATATCATCAAGGGCAAGCGCTACACCGACGCTGAGTGCGATGCTCTGACCCAGAAGGATATCCTGGCCCACGAAGGCCGGATGCTCTCCTGTGCGCCCGATCTGGCTGATCCAAAGCTTGTCCCGGACGATACATACGTCGCCATCAACGACTGGGCCTACAATGTAGGTACTGGCGCGGCCTGCAAATCCAGCCTGATCCGCAAGGTGAAGGCCGGCGACGTGCGCGGCGCCTGCATGGAGCTCAGCAAGTGGGTCTACGTCAAAACCCGCGTCATCAAGGGGCTGTGGGTTCGCCGCGTCAAGGGTGATGCCGTCAACCTCAGTGAGCGCGCTCTATGCCTCCGAGGGCTCGAATAAGATGGGCCAAACCTGGGTGATCTTCGTCGCCAACCTCATTGACCTGGCGCTGCGCATTATCGGCGTAGCCAGTCTCGCTGTGATTGCTGTTTTCCTCATCTGGTGGTTCTGGCCATGGTAGCTCTCATTGGATGGATAGCACGCGCCACAGGGCTGTCCTCGCTGCTCTCTGCAGTGATTGCCTATGCGGTGATTGCTGCGCTTGCTGGCGGCGGCTTCTGGGCATGGTCCGTACACCGATACAACGTCGGATATGACGCCGGCCAGTCTCACGAGCGCATTGCGTGGGAAGAGCAGCGCAAGCGCGATCTGGCCCAACAGGCTGCCGACAAGAAGGCGATGCAAGCTGAAATCGATCGGCTGGCGGCGGAGCTTCGGCTGGACGCTCAGAAGCGCAAGGATGACCAAGCCGACGCCGATCTGAAGAAGGCGCAGGATGCCTCTACAACCAAGCAGAACGTCTGCCTTCCGCGCAATGTCGGGCGGGCACTGAACAAGGTGGGGCGCTGACCATGAAAGCTCTCGCCATCATCCTTGCACTGTCGCTCTCTGGTTGTGCCGGATGGTCCCCGGTCGATCGCCATAGCGCGCTGCCACCCACGCCAGCCCACATCCCTGACAGCCTAAAGAAACCGTGCGGGGAGTTGTCCAATATCCCCGACCGCGATCTGACACAGCAGGAAAGCAATCCGCTGTGGGCGCATGACAGGCGCGTCGGCGGGTGTGCTCTCAGGCAAAACAAGGCACTCGTCAAGGCGGCGAAAGCCCTTGAAAGACAGGGGCAGAAGCGATGAGCGCCCGCAAGGTTAGTGCGATGACGGAAGACCAGCTTATTGAGGTTATCCGTCATGCAGTGCGGGCGGAATTAGATATGGCCGGCCTGAGCATCAATGACTCGGCTGATGTCAAAGAGGCCAGAGCGGACTTCGCCTTTGTCCGCCGCGTGCGTCAAGCCTTCAACGGGGCGGCTGCAAAAGTTGGTGGAGCAATCATCCTCGCCGTTGTCTCTGGCATTGTCTGGCTGATCGTCATCGGCGCCCAAGCCTTCCTAAGCGCCAAACCCTAACCGGCGCGCAACGCAAAAACCTATCCTCCTCCAGCCGAAAGGATCGCCTCGATGGGTATGACCCTGAGAGTTCGCGTAACGCTTTGCATTCTATGCGCCTTCTTCGTCCTATGCATTGTGATGGCGCTATCGCCGGCCAATGCTGCCGGTCCCCAATGCACGGATTACAAGGCGCTCCAGGCTGCCCTTCTGGAGAAGTATCACGAGAAGCCGTCCAATGTGGGTTTGGCTAGCGAGGGGAGGCTGGCCTTTACGCTATTCACATCGCCGGATGGCGAAAGCTGGACGATTGCGGTTGTAAATCCAGCCGGGGAAGCTTGCATCATTGGGGTTGGAGATCACTGGACCGACCTGGGTCCCGGCAAGGGAGACCCAACGTGAGTCTCATCCTCAAGCTCTTCATAGTGAATTTCATCGGCTCGTGCGTAATGGTATGGGCTTGGTGGATGGGTATCTTCGCCATGGTGGCCGGCGCCGATCCTTATCACATAACCACCGCCATCATCGCGGCATTCTTGGCAGGGCTTCTCTACACCATCCGGCGCGCTCGTGCGATCCAGCGGCTTCCCAAGCAAATCTCCAAGGCTGCCCAACGGGAAGGGCGCAGGGCCGTCATTCTCAACAGCCCGATCGCCGATGTGATCGAGTCCTTGGTGCTACTCGGTCTCATCGGCTCCGCTCTCGGTATCGTCCATGCGTTCACCGGGATCAGCAAGGAAGCACTTTCCACACCTGACGGTGTGAAAGATGCCGGCATTCATGCATTGACTGGTGTCACGCTGCTTGCCGGTGCGACGCTGGCGGGCTCCTCCACAGCTCTGTGGACCATCTGGAACAACCGTCTCCTCGAAATGGAAACCGCTCTCCACAATGAGGACATTTCCTCTTGAGGACGGGCGAGAAGGCCAGTTCCATCGGCTACCGCGATGTGCTGTTGGCCTTCGCGGCGGCCGTTTCTGCGGTTGTCCTATTTGCTCTTCCAAACATCAATCCTCCTACAAAGCCGGTGACGGACAACATCCGACCCGCCGGGCAGATTTCCATGCTGGTTTGCTGGAAGCGAGCGCCAATAGACATAGACACATGGGGCATGGCTCCCGGTGAGGAAAAACCAGTCGGGTACAACAACCGTTCCGGCAAGGTGCTTTCCCTCAATACTGACAATCGCGGCGAAACGGGTGGTAAGGCACCCGCCAATTGCGAGTTGATGGTGGCACGCGATTTGCCAGCCGGCGAATACACATTCAACGTCTTTGGCTTCTCGGTTAGCGAGACGACAGAGGTCCATGTCGAAATTGGCATCGGCAAGGACGCCAATTCAATGCACGTCTATCCTTTCGATGTGTCTATTGCTAACCGGCAGGAGCGCACCATCATGCGCTTCAAGATCGACGGCACGGGAGATGTGGTTCCCGGCTCGGTCAATAACGTCTTCAAGCCACTCTTTATCGGGGGTTAGCCATGGGGCAGATAGCGACTGCATGGCTGCTTCTGTGTGTGCTGATAGCAGTCTTCGCATGGAAGTCCTCGCGGCGTCTGGTGGCCCTATCTCTGCCATTTGCGGCGATGATCGCCGCATGGGCAGTCTTCGTTCCTCTCGGCAAGCCAAAGCCGACGCGGCCGCCCCAAGGGAATTACATTATCCTGGGAGTAGACATCATTGAGAATGTCGCCATCAAAGTCCTGCTCAAGGGCGCGGATGGCATATCGACGTTCTATCAGCTTCCATATTCCAACAAGGACGCGTCGGAGCTTCAGGGTGCTCAAGACGATGCTAGAGCCGAAGGCGGACAGCCGCAGGCCACGTTCGGTGGCGATGGCGACTTGACGACCGGAGTAAACCGGCCGCCAGAGGCAGTGAAGCCAGCCGCTCCCTCTGCCGTCTCCATCCCCTGATTTCCACTATCTCGAATGGTTTTCGCCGCGATGGCGGAAAACCCTTTCAAACGCCACCCTTAACAACCAAGAGGTGACGGCATGCCCACACCGCCATTGAGCGATGCGGCCTTATGTAGCAAAAGCACCAACTTAGACGAGGCACGACCTAGCGGGTTCCCATAGAATCCGGGCATGCCAAGAGTTGCCCCTATCGTCCGCTCCACCCGATATGAACACGCGATTAACACGCTGGTCGCAAAGCGTTCCGAGATATCCGGTCTCATCCGCTTCAAGAGTGCGGACCTGGCGCACCAGCTAGTTCACATAGACGCGGTGCTTGGCATCCTTGGCTACAAGGGCGACCCGTCGCAAATCGTGCCGCTACGCCGCTCGCCGCGCCAATTCCGCAATGGCGAGCTTTACCGGCTGATCTTGAAGCATGAGGCGGAAGGTAGCGCCTCAATCCGTGAAACCGCCACGCGCATCGTGCATGCGAAGGGATGGGATGCCTCGCGTATCAAGCCGCTCATGGACCACATCAAGACGGCCAAGGGACGGCGGCGGCGGGCTTTGGCGGCGCGCACCGCGATCTTGTCGCCAAGGTAAACCGAGAGCGTTAGGGACGCGAAGAATTGGCTCGGCGGCGAACGTCGCCTAGCGAAGAATCTCGCAAATAGCCTGACTGTCCGCTAGCGAGATATAACGACATTGAAGCGTCTGCTTGATGATCTGCGGCTTAAGCGCCGGATCGATCGTGCCGATTACGCCAGCGTGCCTAAGCGAGCGTTCAACTATGTAGTCATCCAGCATCAAAATCTCGCAATGCAGATGGCTATCGTGATCAAGGAACGTGTGGTGCGGTTGGCGCTCCAGCCGGACCCATGGCCGAAGATGCGGTTGCGAATTGATCCGGTAGAACCATCCTTCGTCCGGATGGATGCAGGCGACCATTTTGGGATGAGGCTTGCGAAGCGTCTCATCGAAGATGGTTATCACTTCGAGCAGATTGAGCATGCAGCCTACAGGTGCATAAACCGCGCATTTTCCCGTAGGTATTCTATGATGGCTTCCTTATCCGGACCATCGTCAATCATGTCCTCGTAGCGCATGTACCCAAGCTCGGCACGTTGCCAGTCCGGCCCGTGGGTTGCTGCTGTCCTGTTGCTGAAATTGAGGTCCAATGACCGGCGCAAGCCATTCGCGAAGAACTCTTGATCGCTGTCAGAAAGCGAAGACCTATCTTCCATCTCGTTTCCGGACCTTCCAAGATGGTAGCCAATCAGCCGCCAAGGAAAACGGTCCGTTCCAAGCTCGGCCAGCCATAGCGCCTCGCCCTTCGCCATCTCATAGATTTCAAGCGGGACCGGGCCGAACTTCATAGCGCGGTAGGTCGCGCCGAAGATCGGTCGCTGGAATGCGTTTAGGTGGTCTCTATCTGCGAAATAGCAGGCTTTGAGCGCTGCATGCAGATCAATACCGGGGCGTTCGCTGACCAGCCAATGAAGCGCTGCGCGAGCCTTTTGTGGAGCAAACCGAAATCGAATCGTACTCATGTAGTGTCAGTTATAGGGCGTTTTTCCTTAAGAATCAATGATTTAGATTTTAACTTTGCATTATCAACGGCTTAGGCTTCTGACCGCTGCCAATACCCAGCCCACACGTGGCTAACCGAATGATTGAGTGCGCCGCCAAGCAGGGCATAGGTGTTACTGCCATTTGACCGGCGACGGTGATCTTCAAGCCATGCTGCATGGTTTGCGTATTGGTAGAGGTACTTGTGCGAAACGTGGTGGTGCTGGCCGACAACCATGCGGCGCAGGCGGCTGAAATAGCTTTCCACCATGTTCGTATGCTTGCCGTGGCCGTCGCTGTAGCTGACCGAGTGATTGATGCGGGTAGAGGCGTAATCGACTTCCAAGGCGTCCCAATGGGTCGCCTCATCGGCAAAGAGCTTCGCGCTGGCGACCATGCGAGCGCGGGCAATATCGACACCTTCGGCTTCACGGTTGCGGATGAAAGTCAGGGTGCGGCCGGCGCGCTCGCGCAGGGCGATGACAACGCGACGGCGGTCTGACTGGTTCTGCTTCATGCGGCGGTCCTTGCGGTCCTCTACGCGGTTCTCAGGGCGCACGGTGCCACCAAAGTAAGCCCCGTCGATCTCGACTTCGCCTTCAAGCATTTCGTCCTTGGTTTCGGCCGCCAGCGCCTCGCGCAGCTTGTGCGAGAGGACGAAAGCGGTCTTGTACTGAACGTCCAGATCGCGGGAGAACTGGACCGACGACATGCCCTTGGAACCATTCACGAACAGGCAGATGGCGGCCAGCAAGTCGGTAAAGGACAGCTTGCGCGAAGCGAAGATCGTGCCGGACGTGACGGAGAACTGCGCACCGCAGGCGGCGCACTTGAACTTGCGACGGGTCGGAATGTCGTAGTGATCCAGGCACCCGCATTTCGGGCAAACAGGCTCGCCTTGCGTCGAAGCCCAGCGAAGGCGCTTGAACGTGTCGTAAGCCTTTTCCTCGCCACCCTTGTAAATCTCCTTCAGGGAGAGGGTGCGGCTTTCGGCGGAAAGGAGGAAGTGCTGTGCCATGACGTACTATTTCCATTACCTATGTAACGGATGTAGTACGTTGACGTATCCCATACAAGGGCATACGTATCGATATCGATACTTTTTTATGCGGAGCCGATACGTATGGCGGAAAAGACCGACTATGAGGCGCTTGCGGCCAACCTCCTAAAGGCCGAATTGAAGCGCAAAGGCGTCACCTATGCCCAGCTCGTCGAGCGGCTGAATGCAATGGGCGTTGACGAGAAGGAAGTGAACGTGCGCAATAAGCTCTCTAGGGGCAAATTCACAGCGGCGTTTCTACTTCAATGTCTCAGCGCGATAGGGTCGCAGACACTGCACTTGGGCTAGTTGTTGGCCTTGGTCTTGCGCTGCTGCTTGTCGCGTGGGCTGTCCCAGAGTTTCGCTATCCAGCCGCCGCCGTCTCACCACCAGAAAGCGGCGGGCAAGCAGAACAGGCAAAGCCCCAGCAAAATCAGCAGACCACGACTGGCTCGACGCCTATAGGGCAACCGCAAGTCGAGAGCGCCGACAAAACCGATAACACCAACCAACCCTGCAAAGCTGGACAAGACAATCGCAATTCCGACCTTTGCGCCCAATGGAAGGCTGCCGATGCTGCTAAGGAGTCGGCGGATTGGGCTAGGCAGTCCTATTGGCTGATCTTGGCTGGCACCGTCATTGGCTTCATGACTTTTTGCGCCGCCATTGCCGCTGCCATCTATGCCGGACAGGCCGCCGTCCATACCCGGCGCAGCGCCGACATCGCCGAAAAGGCTTTGCTTGATATCGAGCGCCCCCACATCTTTGTCGAAAAGATCAAGGCACTGCGGAATATCAACGAAAGCTGGCTCGACATTCCAGAAGGGAAATTTCCCTTTTTCGAAGTCACCTACGACACGCTCAACTATGGCCGAACGCCGGCCATAATAACAGAGATCAAGGCTGGCATTCGCTTCGGTTCTCTCCCCGCTGTGCCGCACTGGCACCCCGGCGAAATCACCGGAACAATGGAAGTTGTGATAGCGCCATCGAACAAACGGACGGCAACCGCGTTCTATAGGGGAAATATCACCCGGCCGATGGTGGCGGAACTGCTCTTTTCGAACACCTACATTCCTGGGCGCGAGCCAACCCGCATTTACTTTTACGGCACCATTAAGTACCGAAGCGTCCACGGCGCGGAAGACGAAATCGGCTTCATCTTCCGATATCTTCCGCAAGGGAACATGTTCCTTTTGGAGAGCATCGCTCCCTATACGTTCCGCCGCCTCAGCAACCCCAAAAACGTACAAGGCAGCTAAGGCGGCAATGATCGCCCGCGCGATCACCGCGCCACCCTTGGATTTTCGGGGTTTGGTGCTTTTGCTACATAAGGCCGGAAATCTCTCTTGGAACTCCGACCTGACGCAAAATTGTGAAACGACGGGAAGTTCGAAGCGCTTGGGGATTGCCACAAGCGCGTCAACTATCGGCTTGCGTCTCTCCCACGGCCAAACTGCCTTGTCCTTAAAGTACTTTCCGTTATTCCATATGTCCGTCATGTGGAACACAAACCCGGCTTGGTCGGGGGCCGGAATGAATTCCTCTACAATCGAACGGATGTGATTCTGTAGGGGGATCAGGACGGAATCAGCATGAACTACCGGCCCTGCAACGACAGCATGGGTGTCGTTTGCCGAGGTGCCAGCCTCGTCCAAATAAATCTGCCGCACGAGCCTTAGCCCTCGGTTCGGAACATTCAGCATATCTCATACCTCATTGGGTACGCGAAGTACAATATGCGGGATCAGAGCAAAACTGAAATCTATCAAGCATCAGAAAAACCTAGCATTTTTCTCGATTCCGCGCTATACCTTTTTCAAGGCATCAGGTTCGCGTGGCGGAACTGGGAAACGCAGCGAGGTAACTCTCGCCGGCAATCCGATGATCGGCAGATGGCTTGAGTCGGAACCCTTGCAGGTTCGATCCCTGCCGCGAACCTGATGACCGGTCCTCCTTCCTCCCCAGCCTTCCTCGCGCTATACCCGCTCCCATGAACGCGTCTGGCACAACCTACCAAGTCTCCATAGTCGAGAAGCAGCCCAGCGGTAAGAACCTGATACGCATCCTGCTCAGGACAGAGAGCCTGGAAGATGCAAATGCACTGGTGGCGTCACTTGAACAGGATAACGTGCGCTGCAAGATGGAGGTCATCCCGCCGGGGAGGGGCGACCTGTGAGCCTGTCATTCTACCGGTAAGGAAGAAGCGGTAGGCTGGCGATTTTCTAGACGATCAGTCCATTAATCACATGTCCATGCCAACCGCACCTGCGGCAGTCGATGCTTGGCGATACCGTTGGCGCATCAACATCTCCGTTCCAATTCCACGTGGCTTCGGCAGCCGGACGCTGCCACAATGAAAATCTGCATTTGCTCAACGCTGGGCAGTCCAATACCAGAAACGCTCGATCTTCATGCCGCAACTCGATCTGCGCAATACGGGGAGGCGTCGACATCATCCCTTCATGGCGGCTAGGCTTGTCTCAACCTCAAGGATTTGCTGTGCCATGTAGAAGCCGCATGTCGGCTCATGCTGGCTGTTTTGGGTCGCGTGAGGGTATGCTGGCGGTCGGCGCAGCGTCCCGCTATCGCAGTAGACGCAGCCG
>Ga0207639_10003230_pt1 | contig 10962 bp, 8 predicted proteins | sample KBSCornC32_FD_184299 | JGI IMG/M metagenome (GOLD analysis project Ga0207639, IMG submission 184299) | Corn rhizosphere microbial communities from Kellogg Biological Station, Michigan, USA - KBS Corn C3-2 (SPAdes) (version 2) | ecosystem: Host-associated > Plants > Roots > Rhizosphere > Soil ...
CACATTGGCCCTGCTTGGCGTCATGCTGGGGCTGCTCTTTCTCGTGCAATGCCTCAAGATTTTCGACGTCATCGTCGTCCAGAACCAGAACATCTTTACTCTCGCCGGACAGGCGCTACTGGCGATGCCGCCGCTCGCCATCGCCATGACGAATGTCTGCATGGGGATCGGCATGGTGCGGGCGCTGGGCGCCCTGCAAGCGAGCCATGAGCTCCACATCATCCACGCCAGCCGGCAACTGGGCGGGTTATTCGCAGGCGTTGCAGCCTTCGCGATCGGCGGCGCGCTCATCATCCTGGTGCTCGCGAACCTCCTCGAACCCTGGTCGAACCACCGCCTCAGCCAGTGGGCGGCGAGCGTTGCCGCCGACATCGTGGGCCGCACCCTGACGCCGCACCGTGTCAGCCAGGTGGTGCCGGGCATCACCATCGTCATCGGCGGGCGCGAAGGCGCGGGCAACATCACCGATTTCTTCGCCGACGACCGCCGCGATCCCGAAATGCGGCGCACCTATACGGCTAAGACCGCCAAGGTCGGGACCGACAAGGACGGCTATGTGCTGCTGCTCAACGACGGCTCGCTGCAGTACATGTCGGCCGAGAAGGATTTTTCGCAGATCGCCTTCAAGTCCTACAATGTCGGCCTCAACAAGCTGACAGAGCAGGTCGACAACAAGGACAATCTCGCCGAGAGCACCAGCATCGATCTGGTCCGCCGCGGCATGGCGACCGGCTGGACCGACGACATCGTCCGTAGGCTGCTGCAGCGCATGGCCGAAGGCGCTCGCGCCATCGGCATGGTGGTCTTCATCGCCGCCCTCACCGTCTTCCCGCACGCCCGGCGTGGCCGCGGCCGCGTGCCGATGGAGCTGGTGCCGATCATCGCCGCCTACGCGGACAAGACCATCACCACCAACGTCTTCGGCGACGTGTCGTGGGCCCCCTTCACCGGGCCCGCGGCCCTGCTGCTCGCCGGCATCGCCATCTTTGCGGTGCGCACGCAGCTGATCGTGCTGCCGTCCCTCCCCCGTTTCCGGGCGAGGCCGGCATGAACCGCGTCGACTGGATCGTGCTCAAAACCATACTGAGCCGCATCTTCATGGCGATCGCGGTGTTTTTCGGCCTCATCATCCTCGTCGAATCGATCGATTCCTGGCGCTTCAACTACCTGCTCGGCGTCGGCGGCCTGCCGCTGGCGTTGCTCGGCATCATCACCGCTTCGGCGGCCTGGCTGCTCCGCGGCCTGACGGTCGTGGTGCTGGTCGGAGCGGTCGCCGGGGTGATAGACCTCCAGGCGCGGCGCGAGCTGACCGTGATAAAATCGGCCGGCACCTCGATCTGGCGCGTGCTCCGCGCTCCGACGGTCGTGCTGCTGCTGTTCGGGTTCGCGGTGGCGCTCCTGATCCAGGACGCGGTCGTCACCACCAATCGCGGGCTCGACGCGACGATTCCCGGTAACGATTCAGCTGCTTTGACCCCGACGGCAGGACTCTGGCTCGAGCAATATGCGAACGGCGAGCGCTACGTGCTGCAGGCCACACATGTGGTCAATCGCGGCCAGGAACTGCGCGATGTCACGATTTATCTCCAGGATGGCCTCAAGGAGGGGCGGATCCTCGCGCCGTCCGTAAAACTCGTCGACGGCGCCTGGTTGATGCCGCAGGCGACCCGCTACCGGGCCGGGCAGCCGCCCGAATCGCTGACCAATTACGCGATCCCGACGACGACAACGAGCGGCGACCTCAGCATCAAGCTCGCCAATACCGACGACATGACGTTCTACGAGCTCTTCGCCTCGCTCGGCACCAACATCTCCGATCCGGCGCTTCGAAGCGCCGTGGCGACGCGCTACTTCCGCCTGCTGTCGCTGCCTGCCCTGCTCGTTGGGGCTTTGTTCATTGCGTTCGCGTTTACTGGCGGCTATCGAAGGGCGAGCGGCTATGGGGTACCCATCGTCTATGCTATTTTGATTGGCTTCGTGGTTTTCGTGATCACCGAAATGGCAGACCGGGCAGGGTCGGCCGGCGTGCTCGATCCCACGTTTGCAGCGTGTGGACCGGCATTCGTGGCCATCGTCATCGGCCTGACAGTGTTATTGTATCGGGAAGACGGCTGGGCGTGATGGGCGGGGGCCACACGAAAAAGCTCTTGGGAATTGGGCGAACGGCGGTGCTGGGGATGGGCTTTGCCCTCCTCGCGGCAGCGGCTGCGCATGCCGACGACGACACGCTCCTCCCCTCCGGCTTCTTCAATTCGACCCCGGCGATCGGCGGCGACAACATTGCCATCCAGGCCGACCAACTCACCTACAATGCCGACCGGCACCTGGTGTTCGCCGACGGCGACGTCCAGATCGACTACCAGGGCTCGACGCTCAAGGGCGACCACCTGGTGTTCGACCAGCGCGCCCATACCGCCCATTTCGTCGGCAACGTCACGGTGCATTCGGCCGACGGCCAGGTCTATACCGCAACCGACCTCCAACTTTCCTCGGCGGCGCAGCAGGCGCTGATGCGCCAGCTGACGATCACCACCAAGGATGGGGCGCTCGTCACCGCCGCCGATGGCGACATGAAACGCGGCGACGATACGGTGCTGAACCAGGCGACCTACTCGCCCTGCGGCCAGTGCATCGATTCCAAGGGGCGCCGCATCGGCTGGTCGGCCAAGGCCGTCCGCATGGTCTACCATGGCAAGACCGAGATGGTGGACCTGAGCCAGCCGAGCCTTTACCTCCTCGGCATCCCGGTGGCATGGCTACCGTGGCTGTCGCTGCCCAACCCGACCAAGCGCATCAGTTCGTTCCGCATGCCCTCGGTCGACTACAGCACGGCGTTCGGCGCGCGGCTCAACCTCCCCTACTTCATCGCGGCGAGCAACGACGACGACCTGATCATTACGCCGTCACTGCTGTCGCGGCAGGGGCTTCTCATGGCGGGCGAGTGGGATCACCGCTTCCCCAACGGAACGATCCAGGTGAAGGCCTCGGGGCTCCGGCAGATGGACCCCTCGGCCTATGCCGGCACCGTGGGCGCCACCGAATGGCGCGGCGCCGTGCAAACGAGCGGTCATTTCGTTCCGGTGCCGACCTGGAACGTCGGCTGGTCCTACACCGCTTTCACCGACGCCCAGTTCCTGACCGACTACCACTACCGCGACTACACGGACACCGCGGTCACCAACGAGGTCTATGCCACCCACCTCGACCGCAACGAATACATCGACGTGCGGCTGCAGCAGTTCAACCTCCTCGGCACCTACGCTTCGACAGCCGCCCAGCAGCAGGCCCAGGACGCGCAGGCGCGGGCGCTGCCCAACGCGCGCTACCGCAACGTCCTTTATTTGCCGCAACAGATGGGCGAGATCGATCTTTCCGCCGACCTTTTGGGCGTGTCGCGCGCCGGCGACGACACGCGGGCGACGCTGAACGGCGTGCCCTATAATTTCGGCTATGCCGAGCAGAAGGCGCACGGGACGGTCGAGGCCGACTGGCAGAACCGCTACATCGTGCCGGGCGGCCTTGCGGTGACGCCGTTGCTCGGGCTGCGCGCCGACGCGGCCTACGCCGACTACACCAACACCTCGACCTCGCCCGCCACGCAGCAGCAGGTCAGCCTCTTCAACGCGACGCCGATCGCCGCTGTCGATGTGCGCTTCCCGATGGTCGGGCGCGTCGGCTGGGCGACGCAGGTGCTGGAGCCGATCGGCCAGCTCGTCTATCGCGGCAGCGACGTGACCGACGTCGGCATCACCAACGACAACGCGCAGAGCTTCATCTTCGAGGACACCAACCTCTTCAGCTACAACCGGTTCTCGGGCACCGACCGGCAGGAAACCGGCCTCAGGGCGAATGTCGGCGGGCACTACCAGGTCAATTTCGACAATGGCGGCTGGTTCGACCTCCTGGGTGGCGAGTCCTTCCAGCTCGCCGGCCCGAACGCCTTCGCGGCCACCGATCCGACGCAGGTCACGACCGGCCAGGGCGTGTCGTCGAGCCCGTCCTACGCCGTGCTGGGTGCGCAGGGCTCGCCGCTCCCGGGTCTCGCGTTCTACAGCAAGCTACAGGTCGATCCCTCGACGCCGCGGGTGACGCGCGGCGGCATCGGCGGCACCTATGACGTCTCCGGCTACAACTTTGCGCTCGACTACATGTATGTCGCGCAGGATGCGGCCCGCGGCGTGCTGCAGGACCAGTCGTCCGTCTCGGGCGGCGTCTCGGTGCCGTTCTGGGACTACTGGCGCGCCAGCACCCATGCGAGCTGGGATATCGCGGCCAACAAATGGCTCGATGCCGGCGGCGGGCTCTATTACGACGACGGCTACCTGCGCTATGGCGGCGAAGTCGAGGCGACCGGCCCGACCAATACCGACCCGAACGACCTGAGGGTAACCGGCTCGCTCTTCCTCAAGGGACTTGGTGGCATGGGCAACTGAGCCGCCCCGTGCGCCCTTTTGTCCCCAACGGGAAACGGATTTCCGCCGCATTTTTTGAACACATACCGCGCGCGAAGCTCCTATGCTGGCGTGGAGGATTCTTGATGAGGACACACCCGACGATGACCATCCGCCGCTCGCTCGCCCTTGCCGGGTTCGGGATGCTTCTGCTTGCGGGCGCCGCCTTTCCGGCCATGGCGGCCGGCGTGCGCGTGACGGTTAACGGCCAGCCGATCACCGACATCCAGATCCAGCAGCGCGCCAAGCTGATGGGGCTCGAGCACCATCCGGGCAACCTCATCACCGAGGCGACCAACGAGCTGATCAACGAGGCGCTGGAGCTGCAGGAGGCCAAGCGCCTCAACATCAACATCACGGATTCGCAGGTCAACGACTCGTTCCTCCAGGTCGCCCGCAACCTCAAGCTTGCGCCCGACAAGCTGACCCTGGTGCTGACCAGCAACGGCATCAGCGCGGACAACCTCAAGGACCGCATCCGCGCGACGCTGGCGTGGAACCAGATCACCTCGAGCGTTATCCAGTCGCGCGTCTCGTTCTCCGAGGCCGACCTCAACGCTGAGGCGCAGAGCAAGCTGACCGCGGACAACAGCTACGACTACATCCTCAAGCAGGTGACGTTTATCGGCAAAGCCCAGCGCAACGCCGACGCCAACCGCTACCGGTCGCAGTTCAAAGGCTGCGACAGCGCAGTGCCGCTCTCGGAGAAGTTCACAGACGTCGCCGTGACCGATGTCGGGCGGCGGCACGCGACCCAGCTTCCGCCGGCGATCGCCAACGAGCTCGGCAAGCTGCCGGTGGGCGGCATCAGCAAGCCGCACCCCGATCCGGGCGGCACGGCGATGCTCGCCATCTGCCAGAAGGACGTGGCCAAGGACACGACCTTCATCACCAACCAGCTCCGGCAGACCGAAGGCAACGACAAGCTGAAGCAGGCCACGGATTCTTATCTCGCCGACCTCAAGGCCAAAGCGAAGATCACCCGCAGCTAAGTGGTGTCCGGGCGCGCGCAAGCACCGCTGGCCGTTAGTCTCGGCGAGCCGGCCGGGATTGGTCCGGACCTCATCCTGCAGCTCTATGCCGACCGCGCCAACCTGCCGCCGTTCGCGGTGTTCGGGCAGCTCGAGTTTCTGCGCAAGCGGGCTGCGCGGCTGGGGATCGCTGTCGAGCTTGCCAATGTGTACCCCACCGAGGCCGCCGAGGCCTTCGATTCCGCCCTGCCCGTAGTCGAGGTCGAGGGGCTGGTGCCGGACAAGCCGGGCGAGCCAAGCCCGATATCGGCGACCTTCGTGATCGAGGCAATCACCGCGGCGGTTCGTGCGACGCTCACGGGTGCATGCCGGGGGTTGGTCACCGCGCCGATCCACAAGGCTGTGCTTCACGGGGCTGGGTTCCCCTACCCCGGCCACACCGAGTTCCTGGCGGCGCTTTGCGCCAACGGCGACACCCCAAAGCTGCCGGTGATGATGCTCGCGCATGAGGACCTGCGCGCCGTGCCGCTGACCATCCACGTGCCGCTGGCGGAGGTGCCCAAGCGCGTCACCGCCGACCTGCTCTTGCAGACGGCACGAGTTGTTGCGCACGATTTGCGGACGCGTTTCGGCATCGCCGAGCCGCGGCTGGCCGTTGCCGGACTCAACCCGCACGCCGGCGAAGGCGGCAGCATGGGCATGGAGGATCTCGACATCATCCGCCCGGCGGTGCTCGACCTTGTGGCGGAGGGATTGGCGGTCGAGGGGCCGATCCCGGCGGATACTCTGTTCTATCCGCCGCACTGGCGCCGGTACGATGCGGTCATCGCCATGTATCACGACCAGGCGTTGATCCCGATCAAGACGGTGGCGTTCGAAGACGCCGTCAACGTCACGCTCGGGCTGCCGATCGTCCGCACCTCGCCGGATCATGGCACGGCGTTCGATCTCGCCGGCACCGGCCGGGCATCGCTCCGCAGCATGCGGGCGGCGCTCGAGCTTGCCGACCGGCTGACGGCGCAACACGCGTGAGCACCCCGGACGGCCTGCCGCCGCTGCGCGAGGTCATTGCCCGCCATGGCCTTTCGGCCAAAAAGCAGCTCGGGCAGAATTTCCTGCTCGACCTCAACCTCACCGGGCGCATCGCGCGAACCGCGGGACCGCTCGATGGCGTGACGGTCATCGAAGTCGGGCCGGGGCCAGGCGGGCTGACCCGGGCGCTGCTGGCCGAAGGCGCACGTAAGGTGGTGGCCATCGAGCGCGACGAGCGGGGGCTGCCGGCGCTGGATGAGATCGCTGCCGCCTACCCGGGACGGCTCGAGGTGGTGGCCGCGGACGCGCTCGAGGTCGACTACGGCGCGCTGGCAGACGGCCCGATGCGAATCGTCGCCAACCTGCCCTACAACATCGCGACGCCGCTGCTCACGGGCTGGCTGACGATCGAGCCTTGGCCGGCGTTCTTCGACAGCCTGACGCTGATGTTCCAGCGTGAGGTCGCCGAGCGCATCGTCGCAAAGCCCGGCGGCGAGGCGTTCGGCCGGCTCGGCGTGCTCGCCGGCTGGCGGACGGAAGCGCGCATCGCCTTCAACGTCGACCGCAACGCCTTCACGCCGCCGCCCAAGGTCACGTCGTCCGTGGTTCACCTCAAGCCGAAGCCGGTTGAGGCAGACATTGCCGTCCGAAACCTCGAGGCGGTAACCAGGGCTGCCTTTGGCCAACGGCGCAAGATGGTGCGGCAGAGCCTCAAATCGCTTGGCGTGCCAGTCGAGTCCTTGCTCGCGCCAGCGGGCCTCAGGGGCGACGAGCGCGCCGAGGACCTGCCGATCGCGGCATTTTTGGCGATGGCGAGGGCGTTGCCGGTGGCCCGGGCAGCCCGTTAGGGTCAGAGCGCGTCGATCTGGTTCTGCAGGTCGCGCACGAAGTTATCGAGCTGCACCAAGCGCGGCCGGGCCAGGCGTGCCGCGGCGAGGATCGAGCGGACGCGCTGGGTCGAGACCTCGAGATCCTCGTTGACGATGACGTAGTCATATTCGCCGTAGTGGCCCATCTCGATCTTGGCGTTCTTCAGCCGCCGGCCGATGGCTTCCTTGCTGTCCTGGGCACGCCGTTCGAGCCGCGCCCGCAGCTCCTTGATCGAGGGCGGCAGGATGAACACGGTCACCATGTCGGCGCGGCACTTTTCGTAGAGCTGCAGCGTGCCCTGGAAATCGATATCGAAGAGGATGTCCTTGCCGGCAGCCAGCTGCTCTTCGACATGGGCGCGGGGCGTCCCATAGAAATTGTCGTGCACCTTGGCCCATTCGAGCAGCTCGCCGTTGGCGCGCATCTTCTCGAACGCTGGGATATCGATGAAGTAGTAGTGCTTACCCTCGACTTCGTCGGTGCGGCGGGCCCGCGTCGTGACCGAGACCGAGAGCCGGATATCGCGCTCGTCGCCGAAGAGCGTGCGGGTGATCGAGGACTTGCCCGCGCCCGAGGGAGAGGCGAGCACCAGCATCACGCCGCGCCGCTGGAATTCCATGTGCTTCCGGCCCCTCGCCCGGCGGCCTCCGCCAGGCTCACTCGATGTTCTGCACTTGCTCGCGTAGTTGATCGATCGCCGCTTTGAGGTCAAGCCCGATGGCCGTAAGCTCCACGGCCGCCGATTTCGAGCAGAGGGTATTGGCCTCGCGGTTGAACTCCCGCGACAGGAAATCCAGCTTGCGGCCGATCGGACCGCCATCGGCGACGAGCTTGCGGGCCGCCGCGATATGGGCGCGGAGGCGATCGAGCTCCTCGCGAATGTCGGCCTTGGTGGCGAGCAGCAGCGCCTCCTGCGCCAGCCGATCCTCGGAGAACGTGCCGCCAGCCTCCATGAGGTCGGCGATCTGCGAGCGGAGCCGCTCCAGCAATGCGCTGCGGCTGCGCGCCGGATGCGCCTCGGCGGCGCTGGTCAGGGCCTCGATGGTATCGAGATGCCCGTTCAGGATGGTCGCGAGGTGGGCGCCTTCGGCGCGGCGAACGCTGCCAAGCTCGGCGAGGCAGCGATCGGCGCAGGCGAGGATCGCCGCGTGCAGCTCATCTTCCTCCTCGGCCGCCGGCGGGTGCGCATGCTCAACCAGCACGCCCTTGAGGGCGAGAATGCCGTCGAGCCGGGCCGGCGCGGCTTCCACCTTATGCGCCAGCGCTTCGAGGGCGCCGACGACGGTTGCCAGTGCCTGCTCGTTGATCACGATCTCGGTGCCGGCGCCCGAGCGGTCGACGTCGAGGGTGAACGTCACCGAGCCGCGGGTCAGGGCCGCCCCGATGCGACGGCGGAGCTCGCCTTCGAGCGCGTCGAAGCCGGGCGCGAGCCGCAGCCGGATATCGAGCCCGCGGCTGTTGACCGACTTCACCTCGCAGTTGAAGGTCGCGGAGGAGGCGCTGCCGCTGGCGCGCGCATAGCCGGTCATTGAGGCGAGAGAGGCGCTCATGGCGTCCTTTTCGAGCAGGTCGAGGCGTCAGCCGCCGAACGTGTCGCGCGCCGGGGTACGGGGCTTGGTCGGCTTAGGCGCCGGCTTATCCGTGGTCGGCGTGTCGGTCGTCGCGGCGTCTGTTGCCGGAGCGGTGGTCGCCGGCTGGGCGGTGTCGCCGGGCCGCTCGTCCGCCGGCATCGGCACCGGGACATTGGGATCGGTGGACACGGACGGCGTGCTGGCCGTCGCATCGGTGGTCGCGGCGTCGGTCGTCGCGGGAGCTACAGCGGCGTCGGTGCCCGGGTCCGTCGCCGGCGCTGTGGGGGTACCAGGCGTCGCCGTCTGGTCGGGCGAAGCGGCCGCGGTTGCGGTCGGCGCTGTTGCCGCAGTCGCGTCTCCTGACTCTGCCGCCTGCTGCTCCTCGAGCTGATCCTTGGCGGCGTCGGCATCGGCCTCGGCGTCGGCCGCGGCCTGCTGCTTTTCGACAACCCTCAGCTTGGCGACATTTTTGCGGTGATCGGCATAGTTGGCCGCGAAGTAGTGCCCATCCTTGGGATTGAGGCTGACCGCGACGAAATAGAGATCGAGGCTCTTTGCCGGATTGGCGGCGGCCTTGAGCGCCTCGGCCCCCGGATTAGCGATCGGCCCGGGCGGCAGGCCGTCGACCTGGTAGGTGTTATACGGCGTCTGCTGATCGAGCTCGGCCCGGGTCGGCGCGCGGCCGGTGGGGCCCGCGCCCTTGGTGATGCCGTAGACCACCGTCGGGTCGGACTGCAGGCGCATGTGCTTGGCGAGGCGGTTGTAGTAGACGCCCGCGATCTTGGCCCGCTCGCCCGGCACCGGCGTTTCCTTCTCGACGATCGACGCCATGGTGACCAGTTGCTCGGGCGAGGTCAGCGGCAGGCTCTGGTCGCGTCCCTGCCAGATATCGCCGAGCTTGGCGGTCATCGCCGCTTCCATGCGGTCGAGCACCGACTGGCGCGTCGCGCCCGGGTCGAAGTCGTAGGTATCCGGCATCAGCGAGCCCTCGGGCGGCTGCACCGTGATGTCGCCAGTGAGCTTGTCGATGCCGTTGAGCTTGTCGATCACCTGCGCGACGGTGAAGCCTTCGGGAATCGTCACGCTGAGCGAAATCGGCTTGCTCTCGGTCAGCGTCTTGAGGATGTCGAACATCGAGGCGCCGGCGGCGAGCTTGTACTCGCCGGTCTTGAGCCCGCCCTGCTTCTTGAGGGCGTAGCCGCCGATCTGGAAGATGTAGCGGTTGTCGATGAGGCCCTTCTGCTCGAGCCGTTCGGCGACGGCGCCGAGATTGTTGCCCTTCTCGACGACGAACGTCGTGTCGGCACTGGTCGGGCTCGCGGCATAGAAGGTGTGGGCGCCATAGAGCGCCAGGCCGCCGGCGACCAGCAGCCCCAGCACAACCAGCGTCAGGAGCGCGTTGACGACATCGACAAAGCCGCGCCGCTGCCGGGTCTTGGTCTGCCTTCGATCGGCCATCTAGCGAGAAACCCCTTCGAGCGCGGCCATTGTTTCAGGGAATCGGGCAAAAACAAGGGGTCCCGACGCCGCGCCGGGCGTTTGTTCCCAGACCTTTGCCAGCCAGCGCGGTCAGTTGACCCGCGAGAAGATCAGCGAAGCGTTGGTGCCGCCGAAGCCGAACGAGTTGGACAAGGCCACATCGATCGGCTTGTGCACTGCCGCCTTGGGAGCGAGGTTGATCGGCGTTTCGACCGAAGGATTGTCGAGGTTGATTGTCGGCGGCGCCACGCCGTCGCGCATGGCGAGCAGCGAGAAGATCGCCTCGATGGCCCCTGCGGCGCCGAGAGATGCCCGGTTGGCGGACTTCGTCGAGCTCATCACCGCGTCGGCCGCGGCATTGCCGAGGAGCCGCGTCACCGAACCTAGCTCGATCTCGTCGCCGAGCGGCGTCGAGGTGCCATGGGCATTGATGTAATCGATATCCGAGGCAGCGATGCCGGCGCGCTTCAGCGCCATCTGCATGCACCGGTAACCGCCATCGCCATCCGGCGACGGAGCCGTGATGTGGTAGGCATCGCCCGACATGCCGTAGCCCACGACCTCGCCATAGATCTTGGCGCCGCGGGC
>Ga0207639_10003232_pt1 | contig 10961 bp, 6 predicted proteins | sample KBSCornC32_FD_184299 | JGI IMG/M metagenome (GOLD analysis project Ga0207639, IMG submission 184299) | Corn rhizosphere microbial communities from Kellogg Biological Station, Michigan, USA - KBS Corn C3-2 (SPAdes) (version 2) | ecosystem: Host-associated > Plants > Roots > Rhizosphere > Soil ...
AGGTTAGAACATGCGGAAAGCATACCTGGGATTACTGACCCTTTGTCTTCTGCTTGCCTCGGCAGCAATCATTTACCACCGCGCTGCGCCCACCCCGGCGCCCGCACGAATCGATACATCGATGCTGTTGCCTGGAATGAACTGCAAGGCCACCGTTGTGTCACCGGACTCATCTACCGCGGACACCTGTCGCAGTTATTGCGGGATCGTAGCGCAAGTGACTCAAAATGAAGTCATCCTCGACGAGGCCGTGTACCAGGAAATTGAAGTGAATTCCGATTCGGAGACGCAACGGAACGCAGGAACCGTCCGCATCCCGATCACTGAAATTGCCGCTGTGCAATTCTGGGGGTTGCCTGCGGCTGGAACCAGTGACGGGGTCGAGAGGATCGGCGTGCAATTCCGGTAGATGCTGCGCTGCATGATTGTCGCCATTCAGGCGAAGACTGCTGCAACCGGACCATCCTCGTCCGCCGGCCGCGACAGCTACGGTTCGATCACATAATACAGCGTACTCGCCTGAAGCTTGATTTCCTGCGCGGTACCGGCAGGCCCCACCGCTCGGCCGATGAAATCGAGCGCGGTGACTTTCAGCTTCCCAGCGTCGGGCCGTTTGAACGCTACAGCGCCGCGCAGGGCTTTTACCTGCCAGGGGTCGTGACCGATATCGCTGATGCGCTTCGTCGTCGCATCCACAGCTTCGGTTTTGAAGCCGCTGGCCTGTTCTTCGGACATCACCTGCAACAGGATTTTGCTGGAAGTGGCCAGCGGCTGGTCGTCCAGCGATACGGCGATGATGTGCCCCAGATCCAGGTCGCTCGTAATCGTGAGTGCCGCAAGCTCAATCTTGTCCTTTGAGTTCAACGCACCGCTCGCTCCCTGGGCACGCGGCGCATCAATGACGAGCAGCCCCTTTCCATAATCGAGTTTCAGCTCGGTCGTCGTGCTGCTGACGGTTTGCGCGGCGTGGTCGATGAACGGTTTCAAATCGCTCAATTTGACGCCGCCTTTTTCACCGGTGAATTTCACGTGCGTTCGCCCCACGTAATGGACGAGCGGGTCGAGCCGCTGGCCGGGTTGCACGTCGCGCCCGCGCGGCACGTCTTTAAGCCGCAATTCGTCGAACGACGCGTCCTGCGGCAACGGCGTTCCTTTGAGGTGCGACAGGTCGGCTCGATTCAACTTCACGTCGGCCACGACGGCACCGGTCGCGACGAGCCCCTGGCGATAGATCAGCGCGGCAGCGGGAAATTGGCCCATCATGGCCGGCGTCGCCAGCGTCCACTGCTGCATCCAGAATCCTGGTTTCACAACCCAGTTCGCCCCGTCGAAGGCAAAGTGCACGATACAATCGCTGTCCTGCAGCGCGCCATAGGCCGCGAAGTACAGCGGCGCCTCGGACCGATACCGGTTCGGCCGGCAGAACGTCGTCTCGGAAATCATCGACGGTTTGTCGTCGTAGTGGATGTCCATGACCGGATGCACGAATTGCCGCGGCTTGCCCGGTTCCGCGGCATCGAACCGCAGCGCGCTGCGGTCGCTGTAGGTGTGGCTGGGGCGGATCGACCACGCGGAATTATCACCGTGATGATTGCATTCGAAATAGCCGTGGCGGTCGACGAAATCGCCGGCCGTGTAGCTGAGTTTTTCGAGCGGCCCGAGTACTTCGGGATCGGCCGTCGCCCAGTTGCTGTCGTGGATCAGTCCTTTGAAGCCAAGCTTCCGTACGAATTCGTACGTGCTGCGATAAAACCGGGTCTGTACTTCGAGCAGGAACGCCGCCGTGTCCTGATCTCGCGGCGTCCTTTCGTGCGAAATATTCCAAAGCGGACGAAAACCCACGCGGCCTTCACCGGGAGCGTCGCGCTCCACGTTCAGACCTTTCCAGGCGGTCCGCGCGGCCTGGATTGAACCGTATTTCTTTTTCAGCCACTTGCCGAATTCCGTCTCCAGGATTCGAAGCTGTGCGTCAGGGATGTTCTTCGCATCGAACGTCCAGAAGAAGAACGAGTCTTCGTTCTGCACTTCGACTCCGAACACTGCCGGCTCATCGACCAGGGCCTTGCCCGCCTTTTCGTCGGGCGTCGTGAGCAGTGCTTTGAGCCACGCGCGATGTTTCTCCTGAAATGCCGGATTGAACTGCAGGGCTGCGAACGGATGCTGCTTGCCGTCGTAGCCGGCCAGCCACGGCAGGTCGGCCCGCGGCGTGAACCACAGCGGAAAATAAATCGAGAAGTGCGTGTAGATGCCTTCGGCCTTCATGGCGGCGACGATTTCGTGGGCGTGCCGTACCTTGGCCAGATCGACCTCGCCATCTTTGTCGAACATCGGCCCGTGGACGCGCACGAGGTTTACGCCGTAGCGGGCCAACAGCCGCGCGGCCTGCCGCAGCGGCTCGCCGGTGAGCTCATGCGGCGGCCCGTTCACGGCCCAGAAACGGACCGGTTTTCCGTTGCCGCTGTGGATGAAGTGTCCGTCTTTGGCCGCGATGACGCCGTGTTCGCCAGCGAATGTCTCGTTCAATCGCCGCAGGTCGATCGGACTGTCGGCGGCCACCGCGTCCAGTGCGGGATTGAACGTGAACCAGCTTCCGTCGTCGGCCGCTCGGGCGGTGGAGACCATGACGAGAAAGGCAGCCAATGCGCGAGCAAGTTTCATGAAGAATTCCGCCGGAAGATTGCTGATAGACAATGTCACATGACTTTGTAACCTCACGTGCAGAAACAATAAAGCGCTCGGCCCGATCCGCTGGGTGGACCGGACAAAATCCGCCGACATCGGGAGATTCCCGAAGCCAGTCGGGTTGCAGGCTTCCATAATTGTCAGGATGGATTGCCGCCGAGCTCTTCGGGTAGGAATTTGATCGCAATCAGGAAAGGATGCAGAGATGCCGCCAGAGAAATTACGTTCTCGCCGTTTGCGCTTGACGATCGCCACTCTGGTCTGTGGCTTGCTGCTGGTTCGGCAGACACCGTCACGCGCTGATCAGCCCCCGGATGGTCCGACAGCGCCAACGGTGAGCCTGACGCCGCGAGCCACGCTTACGGGCCATCCCGGCCTTGTCTACTGCGTGCGGTTCTCGCCGGACGGCAAGACGCTCGTCTCAGGAAGTTTCGGCGGCTCAAAACCCGATACGGTCATCGCCTGGTCGGTCGCCGATGGAGGTAAAAGGAAAGTGGCGATACCGGTCGGTCAGCCGGTGACCCAGTTTGGCCTGGCAGCCGGCGGAAAACAGGTCGCAGTCGGGAAAGATGACTACGTTGGACTGTTCGACATCAAGAGCGGCAGAGAGACGGGCCAGCTTCCCGGGCCGGGCCAGGTCAGCGCGCTGTGCGTCACTGCCAGTGAGAAAGGCAACGTGGTGGCAGCCGGTTTTCAGAATGGCGAGATTCTGGTCTGGGAATCGCGCGGGAAAAAATCGAAGTCGCGATCGTTGAGCGGGCATTCCGGGGCGGTCCAGGCTCTCGCCTTTTCTCCTGACGGGAAGCAACTCGGCTCCGGCGACTCCCAGAACTCGGCACGCGTCTGGGACGTGGCGACCGGAAAACCCAAGTACAAGCTCGAATTGCCAAAGGCCGATTCGCCGGTCGTCGTCATCCGGTATTCCAATGACGGAGAGACTTTGGCGACGTCGGGTGACACGGTTCATTTCTGGGATCCTGCCAACGGCAGTGAGAAGCACGTTTTGCCGGCCGATGCCCTGTTGGGCACGCGCTCGCTTGCCTTCTCTCCCGACGGCAAGCTGCTCGCGTCGACGTCTGTCAATTTGAAAGATTACAAACGCGGCAAGATTTCCGTCTGGGACCTCACGACGGGCCACAAGCTCACGGAAGTCTCAGACCCGGATGGCCTGGTCTACGATGTGGTTTTTTCGCCCGATGGAAAGCTCCTCGCCAGCGGCGGCGGCGACACGGTCAAACTCTGGACAATCTCCCGAGACGGGCCACCCGATTAATCGATCGGCCGGGCGGGGATGCCTTCCCAGGCGGTGCCGGCGGGGAGCTCTTCGTTTTTCATCAGGAGCGACAGGTTGCCCAGCGACGAGCCCTGTTGCATCGTTGTGTCATACAGGACCAGTGATTGAACGCCGACTGAGCAGCCGTCGGCGATGTGGATCTCGGACATTTTCATGACCCGGTCTTCGAACAGGTGCGTCTGCACGGTGGCGTCGCGATTGAGTGCCACGTCATCGCCGATGTGCACCAGGTCGTATTCGGTGAAGCAGGTCGTCTCGATGTACGCCCGCTTGCCGATCTTGGCACCCAGCAGGCGGAAGAACCAGGCGATGAACGGCGTCCCTTGCAGCTTTTCGACGAGGAACGGGTCCGACAGGTTCTCGTGCAGCGACGTCACCAGCTCGTTGCGCCAGATGAACGTGCTCCACAGCGGTTTCTCACCGGGACGGAATTTTCCCAGCAGGATCCATTTCAGTGCGATCACGATCGCGCAGGCCCCGGCTCCGGCCGCCGCATACAGTAGCGGAAACAACAGCAGCCAGTGCGCATCGCTGTGGGCGTCGCGAATGAGGATCACAGCTGACAAGAGCATGCTGGTGAGGACGATGAAACCGGTCGACGATCCGATGACGCGAAAGAACTCGATCGCTGCCCGCTGCAAACGCAGTTGAGGCGTGGGGTTGAACGTCGTTTCTTCCGAGAACTCGTCGCCATGCTTCTGCCGCTGCGGAAGGTGGAACGCAGGGGAGCCCAGCCATGACGTGCCGTGCCGTGCGGCCTGATTCCGCGGCGGCGGCGACGACAGGCAACCGATCAGGCAGTTGTCGCCGACGATGGTCCCTGGAGGCAACACGGCGCTATTGCCGATGAACGAGCGGCGTCCGATGTGCGTCCGCGCGATCGAGAGCGAATTGTGCTCGACTCGCCCGGCGCCCAGCGAAACGCAATCGGCGATGAAGCCCTCGTCGTCGATCGAGAGCAGGTCGGGAGAAATAAAAGTTGCGGTCGAGATTTCGGCCCGCTCTCCCAGCTTCGCGCCCAACATCCGGTACCAGGGAGCCAGGTAGATCGTGGAATAGAGCGGGCTCAAAACGTCCAGGCTCAACTCCATGAGTTGGTCGACAAACCGTTTGCGCAGGTAGAACCCGCTGAAGAGCGAATAGCGCCCGGGTCGGACTCGCCCCAGCAGGAGCCATTTGAACGCTGCGATTTCCAGGCACAAAAGGACGACGAACGACACGGCTACGAGCGGGGCGAGGACGAGGTAGTAATAGTATTCGTCGAGCATATTGAGATAGTGCATCAGCATCATGCCGGGGAAGATCGCGCAGATCACGAAGATCGGCACGATCAAGACCCCCAGCGCGTGCGCGAGGCCGAAGACAAACCGCGTGCCCCAGCCGGGACGTGAGAGTGGGTCGGGCGAGACGGCCGACAGGGCGACCTGCCGGGCGGGCGACCCGCGCCACGTCTGGCCGGCCGGAATCGTGCTTCCGGCGGGGAGTAACGAGAGTTCATCCAGCCGCGAGTCGTTCTCGAGCGCAGCCCCACCGGCCACGACGGCCCGGTTGCCCCCGCAGCACCGCTGGCCGATGCTGATGGGCGCGAGTATCAAATGTCCGTCGCGAACCGTGTGCGCCAGGAGCGCGGCATCGGTCCCCACGCTCGCGTCGTCGCCAATCGACACCAGATCAAAGGCGGTCGCCAGATGCGTTCCCAGATGCACGTTTGCGCCGACGCGCGCTCCGAGCAGCCGATAGTACAACCCCAATAGCGGCGTGCCCGCCAGGTATTCGATGGGGACGATCGACTGCACGGCGTTTACGAACCACCAGCGAAAGTAATAGACGCCCCACAACGGATGACTGCCTGCTTTGTACCTGCCGATGACGATCCATTTGACGGCCACCGCCAGCCCCAGCATGACCGGATATACGACCAGCAGACTGCCGAGCGATGCGACCAGCGCTTCGGCGAAGATAAAGTCCTCTTCAATCATCCATGTGTATACCAGATACGGCGCCAGCCACTGCAAGGCGAAGACGCCGAGGACGAAGTAGAGAGCGATGGCCTGAGCCGTGCCGCAGAAGAAGTGGCGGCGCGCAGCGGACGGATCTGAGCTGGAACGATCAAGCGAGCCACGGATTGAACACGGATCAAACACGGATTTTACCGTTGTCGATCCAGATCCGTGTTTTGTCCGTGTTTCATCCGTGGCTCGTTGACTACGTAGGTCAGGCTGTGCCTGACGGCACAACGGTTGGTGCGGGCTCAGGGCGTCAACCGTATTCAAGGCGTCAGGCACAGCCTGACCTACATCCGTTGCGGCAGCCACAGCCTGACTTATATCCGGAAACCTCGCGGCCAGTTTTTCGATCGTCGGGTCGTTGTAGACGTCAATCATCGAGATCCGCGCAAACTGGGGGTCCTTCCGCAGCTCCGAGACCATCCGCGCGGCCAGCAGCGAATGGCCTCCCAGATCGAGAAAGAAATCGTCGGTCAGTGTTACGGGCATGGGCGCCAACAAAGTCTTCCAGATCGCCAGCAGCGTTCGTTCGCCGTTCGTGCGCGACGTGGTGTCGACCGCGGCGGTTTCAGGCACGAGGTGCGGCGCCGGCAGCCGTTTGCGGTCGACCTTGCCGCTTGACAGCGTAGGCAGTTCGTCAATCGACTCGATGATCGTGGGGATCATATAGGCCGGCAGGTCTTTGCGAAGCGCCGTGCGGGTCCGGTCGGCCGCAATCGATTCGCCTCGATTCGGCACGACGTAGGCGACCAGATGCGAAAGGCCCGGCGACAGTTCATGGACAGCACAGGCTGCGGCCTGGACGCCGGGGCATTTGAGCAGCGCGGCTTCGATCTCGGAGAGCTCGACGCGAAATCCTCGGAGCTTGACCTGCAAGTCGGCCCGACCGTGAAACTCGATATTCCCATGGGTGTCGAACCGCGCCAGGTCGCCCGTCTTGTACAGCCGCGAGGCTTTCGCCCCCTGACCGCCGGACCCGTCGGGGAACGGATTGACGACGAACCGTTCGCGGGTGAGATCCGGACGGCCAACGTATCCGCGCGCCAGTCCGACTCCTCCCAGGTACAGCTCGCCGGTCTGGCCATTTTCGACAGGGCGCAATTTATCGTCGAGCACATAGGCAGTGTAGTTTGGAAGCGGACGGCCGATCGTCACCGGCCGGTCGGGATGGCAATCGACGAACGTGGCGATCACTGTGGCTTCGGTCGGGCCGTAGGTGTTGACCATCCGCCGGTCGGGCCGGCACCAGCGACGCACGAGATCGGCCCCGCAGGCTTCACCGCCGACGATCAGCAGGCGCATCGAAGGGATGTCGTCTGTGAGCATGGCCAGCAGCGTCGGGACGCAGGAAACGACAGTGACATGCGCCTGTTCGAGGAGCGACGAGAGACCGGGGCCGGCGTGCGACATTTCGGGGGTTGCCGTTACCAGCGTCGCTCCGGTCGAGAAGGCCATCCAGACTTCTTCGACCGAGGCGTCGAAAGCCAGCGAGAAGCCCTGATAGACCCGGTCATCGGGCTCTACGCCGTACAGCCATTGTTCGGCGCGCACCAGATGAGCGGCGCTGCGGTGTTCGATCTCCACCCCCTTCGGTTTGCCCGTCGAGCCCGAAGTATAGATTACGTAACACAAATCGCGCGGCGTCAAGTTTGTGTCGCTGCGCGTGAGCGGTGCCGCATCGTCGTCGCTGAATTCGTGAGAATTCGGAGCCATACCAACCCGCAGCGCTAGCGAAGGAGTTTCGCCGTCAGCGTCTTCCTCCGACGACGAGGTTGCAGCATCCTCTCGCTCGCGCTTCGGGTTGGTATCGACGACGATCACCGTGCCCGTGAAACCGGCATGTTTGGCACTGCTGCCGGCTGCCGCGAGCAGCACGCTCACGCCGCAATCGTTCAGGATGAATCCGACCCGATCGGCTGGGTATTCGGGATCGAGCGGTACATATGCCGCCCCTGATTTCAAGCACGCCAGGATCGAAACATAGGCCTCGATCGAGCGCCCCACAAGAATGCCGACGAACGAACCGCGGCCGACCCCGCACGATCGCAACCGGCGGGCGAGCTGGTTCGAGCGCCAGTCGAGCTCGCGATAGGTCAGCGTGCGATCCCCGTCAATGACCGCCATTTTGTGCGGCGTGCGCGCCGCCTGGCGCTCGAAGATTTCGTGCAGCAACTCGTCGCGGAAGAGGGCCGGCAGCGCGCCGCCGGTCCATTCACCGGGCGTAATGTCCGAAAGGGGTTTGACTTCGCAAAGGACATCGGAAAGGACTTCGGTCCGTTCCGGGATTTCGATGATGCTCATGGCCCGCTCGAATTGGCGCCTGCGGCGATTTTTCGGGGTTCGACCCAACCCCCGGCACTCGCTCGTCGAGTGCCGCCATTGATCTCTACGTATATCGTACACCCAAGCCGTGCAAACGGGTCGGTGAACCGGCCGAATATCGGAAATGTAATCCCGCCAGCCGCGCGATGACCGGTTTGAACGACAAGATGGCGACGCCCGATAACGAATCCGTCAGGTGCGAGCACGACAGGGCTGTGGCGTCCAGTAGAACTCGCCATGCCGTGAACCTGACAGACCAGCCTCGACTCGAAACCGAGGGGTGGAAACCTGATTCACCGGCCGGGCGAGCCGGCCGGGGTCTGATTTCGCCGCGGCAGGCCTTCTACTAGCGACAGAACCTTCGCTCACCTGCCGGCAAGCCGGCCGGGGTCGCCTCAGACAACGGCGGGTGTTCGGACTTTGGGGCCGAAACAATTCCGTCTGGCACAGTTTTCCTGGTTCGGGTACAAACCCGTCCCCTTCTCTCGGTTCGCCACGTCTATTCCGGTTTTTATTCCTCGCCCCGTTAGCGCGCCCATGCACAAGCCAACGGTCATCGCCATCCTGGCATTGTCGACGGCCCTGTCAACAACCCTGTGCGGCTGCGGCACGATGGTCAACATCACCAATTCAACGGGGGCGGTGCCACCCAAACCGTTCGGCGGAGTCGGACACGATCTGGACGCCCTGGCGGCGGGCGATTTCATGTGTGGGCTCGACATTCCCGCATCGTTGATCGGCGACATCGTGACGCTGCCGGACGTGATGATCGAGAATTCCGACTTCAAGCGCACCAGCGAGCCACCCGAACGCGACAAGCGCAGCGGGGATGCGAAGAATACTTCTGCCAGCCGCGGTGACGAGTGACCGCTTTGTGATGCGCCCTCCGGCGGCTTTAGCACGGCGGACCACGATTTTCTTACGCGGCCCCTACCAGCCACGCGCTGAGGATGGTAAAAACGGCCTTCTCTAAATTCGAATTGGCAATTTCATGTTACAAATTTCAAATTGAGAATTGACGCACCTCCTGACGAGCACCCAGCGCTATGGAACAAACACCGCCGCATGACGTCGCCGCCGTTGAGAACTGCCAAAAATCGTATCACAAGCTGCGGGACGAGCTGGCGAAAGTGATCGTCGGCCAGAGCACCGTCATCGAACAGGTGCTTCTGGCGATTTGCGCCCGCGGGCACGCGCTGCTCGAAGGAGTGCCGGGGCTGGCCAAGACGCTGCTGGTGAGCTCGCTGGCCCAGGCGATGCATCTGTCGTTTAAGCGCGTTCAATTTACGCCTGACCTCATGCCCAGCGACATCACCGGCGCTGATATTATCCAGGAAAACGCCCAATCAGGGGCTCGCGAATACAAATTTCTTCCCGGCCCCCTGTTTGCCAACCTGATCCTCGCCGACGAGATCAACCGCACTCCTCCCAAAACGCAAGCGGCCATGCTCGAAGCCATGCAGGAACGTCAGATCACTTCGGGCGGAACGGTCCACAAGCTGCCGGCCCCGTTCTTCGTTCTGGCCACGCAGAACCCGCTCGAACAGGAAGGAACGTATCCCCTTCCCGAAGCCCAACTCGACCGGTTTCTCCTTTACATACGTCTCGATTATCCCAGTGCGGCCGAAGAATGGGACATCGCTCGGCAGATTACGACCGGTCAATCGGGACAAATCCAGCCGGTGATCTCGAGCGACGATATTCAGACGATGCAGGACCTCGTGAACCGCGTTCCTGTCAGTGATCAGGTACTGGGTTACGCGCATGCCCTGGTGCGGGCCACACGGCCAAAGAGCCATGAGGCCCCCGAATTCGTCAACCGCTGGATCAGTTGGGGCGCCGGCCCGCGCGGCGTCTTGACGCTGGTCACCTGCGCCAAGGCCCGCGCCATTTTGCACGGCCGCTATCATGCGACCGTCGGCGACGTGCAGGCGGTGCTCAAAGCGGCCCTGCGGCACCGCATCGCCGGCAACTACGCCGCCCAGGCCGCCGGCATGGGGAACGAACAATTGCTCGACATGCTGCTCGAAGCCGTCCCCGCCGATCGCCGCTACGAAAAGCCATGAAACCCAGTGTCCTCAGTCGCTATCTCGACCCCGCCGTTTTGTCGCGGATCGCGGAGCGGCATATCGAGCCGCGGGGATTGGTGCTGGGCAATCTGGCCGGATCGCACAAATCGCCCCTTTCCGGCTTTGCCGTCGAGTTCGCCGGACACCGCGAGTACGTCCGCGGCGACGATCCCAAGCACATTGACTGGCGGCTGTACTTCAAGCGCGACAAATATTTCATCAAACAATACGAGATGGAGACGAACTTCGTCTGCCATCTCGTGCTCGACGTGAGCGCCTCGATGCGGTACGGCGTCGACCGCCAGCAGAAGCTGCAATACGCCGCGCAGATGGCCGTCACGCTGGGTCACGCGGTCGTCCGCCAGAGCGATCAGGTGTCGCTGACGACGTTCGACGAGACGCTGGGCGGATCGGTGCCGGCGGGAAATTCGATGGCCCAGGTCGTGCGCCTGACCGAGCACCTCGACAGCATCGAGCCGGTCCGCAAGACACGCATGGCCGACTGCTTGATCGAGTTCGCGGGACGGATCGGCCGCCGCGAGATCGTGATGATCTTCAGCGATTTTTTGACCGACTTCAAGGCCCTGG
>Ga0207639_10003241_pt1 | contig 10949 bp, 9 predicted proteins | sample KBSCornC32_FD_184299 | JGI IMG/M metagenome (GOLD analysis project Ga0207639, IMG submission 184299) | Corn rhizosphere microbial communities from Kellogg Biological Station, Michigan, USA - KBS Corn C3-2 (SPAdes) (version 2) | ecosystem: Host-associated > Plants > Roots > Rhizosphere > Soil ...
CCAACATCCGATGTTCTTGCTGGAGCGCCGCCGCAACGAGTTGCGCGTCAACGCGCGATCATTGCGCGTTGGTCTGGCGCATCGGCTGGAAGCGCGCGCGCTGCAGCTGGGTGAACTCGCGCGCGCACTCAATGCGGTCAGCCCTTTGGCGACCCTGCGGCGTGGCTACGCGATTTTGTTGGAGGCCGAATCCGGCCGGATCGTGCGTTCGGCGACGCAAGCTATCCGTGGCAGTCGCTTGACCGCGCGCCTCGTCGACGGCGAATTCGATGTGCGTGTCGAGTCGCATCATGGTTAGACGCCACCACGAAACCCACCTGACCCACCGCATCGGCTGGCTGCGCGCGGCCGTGCTCGGCGCCAACGACGGCGTAATCTCTACCGCGAGTCTGATCCTCGGCGTAGCCGCGGCCCATGCCAGCCACGAGGCGATCCTCACAGCTGGCCTGGCCAGCCTCGTCGCTGGTGCGATGTCGATGGCGGCTGGCGAATTCGTCTCCGTGAGTTCGCAGGCGGATATGGAAAAAGCCGCGACTGAAGTCGAGCGGCGCGAGATTGAAACCGACAGCATCGGCGAACACAAGGAACTGGCAAACATCTATATCAAGCGCGGCCTGACGCCGGAGACGGCGAAGGACGTCGCACAACAGCTGATGGCGCACGACGCGCTCGATGCGCATATGCGCGATGAACTTGGCATCACGGCAACGCTGAAACCACGTCCTCTGCAGGCGGCATTGGCTTCGGCGGTCACCTTCGCGATCGGCGCTGCAATGCCGCTGCTCGCAGTATTGCTCTTGCCGCAAACCTGGCTGATTCCAAGCATCGCCGCTTTTTCCCTGATCGTACTTGCACTGCTCGGCGGCATCGCCGCGCGCGCGGGCGGCGCGAGTGTCGCTGCCGGCGCCCTGCGGGTATTCGTTTGGGGTGCACTTGCGATGGCGCTGACGTGGGGCGTGGGCGCGCTGTTTGGAGTCTCGGCTGCCTGACCGTCGCATTTGCAGTACCGCCAGGCTGCGCCAAGACGTATACGCTCGCATTTTCCGGGTTTCGGCGTATAACGCCATACAAAGCAGGGAGCTTGCGCCATGAGCACCAAGCCAGTCCGATCGAATCAGCAGCGTCTGACCGCGCTCGCTTCCTGCGTTGCCGCGTGCTCGCCGCTGTTGACGACACCGGTAGTGGCCGCAACTCACAATGTGACCAATTGCAGCGACAGCAATCCGGGGAGCTTGCGCGCCGTCGTAGGCGCTGCGACAACACACAGCGGTGACACGGTCAGCATGGCCGGCCTGACGTGCAGCCAGATTACCCTCGCTACCGGCATCACCGTCGCCCAGAACAGTCTCACCATTACTGGCCCCGGGCAGAACAAACTCAGCGTAGTTCGCGATTACGGCGACCCCGTAAAGCATCGTATTTTCCGGCACACCGGAACCGGAACACTGCACTTGACGGACATGACCCTCGCCGGGGGTTATGTCAACGACAGCAACACGCCTCCGCACCGGGGCGGGTGTATCTATTCTGCGTACGCCGTGAAACTCAACTCGGTAACCGTCAAGAGCTGCCGGGCGGCCGGCGCAAGCGCTGCCGCCGGCGGCGGCATATTCGCGAGCGGAGATCTGACGATCTCGTACAGCACCATCAGTGGAAATACAGTGGCTTTCCTCGACGGCATCACCACACACACTGCAAGAGGTGGTGGCGCGTATTCGAGTGGGTCTTTGCTCTCGAACGAGGGCGCCATCACCGACAATTTGGCGGTTGGAGGACCACTGGCCGATGGCGGCGGCGTGTATGCGATTTACGGCATTACTCTCACCTCCTCGACGATTTCCGCCAATCATGCCGAGGGAAGCGGTGGTGGCGTGAAGAACAAGACGAATCTCGCGATCAGACCGCCCGCATTGACCATCATCAACAGCACTATCTCCGGCAACGATGCATCCGGGGTCACGGGCGGTGTCTATTCCAACAATCCGGCGACGATTGAGAACAGCACGTTCGCAGCGAACACCGCCGGTTCCGACGGCACTGGCTTCTTCAAAGGTGTTGGCTTGGCGCTGATCGCGGACAAGCATCCGGTTACTGTGGAACTCGAGAGTTCGCTGCTTGCCAACAACATCTTCGGCAGCAACGCCTACGACCTCGATTTTTCCGCCGATCCGGCGCAGTACACGGTGACTATTAGCGGCGCCGACAACCTGATCCGAAACTACTGGGGTACTGGTCCAGCAAATTCCCTGTTAGGTGCATGTCCTCTGCTGGGCCCACTGCGCGACAACGGCGGCCCGACCAAAACCCATGCCCTGCTCAGCCATAGCCCTGGCATCGATGCGGGCAACAATGTGACCAATCTGGCATTCGATCAACGCGGAAACCCATTCGTGCGCTCCTCGGGAGCGGGTGTCGACATCGGTGCTTACGAAAATCAGGCGGAAATCATTTTCAATAACGGGTTCGATGGCTGCGCGGCTTTGGGTCGCTGACCTGCTCAGAACGGCAAAAAACGACGCGCGGTATGTCTCGTCACAGGTAGCGGCAAAGCCCGATTCACTCGAAATCGTTGCGGAAAGCAGAAAATCCCATCGCCGCCGTCGTAAGCCAAAGTCCAAATCTAACGAACGGCACGTCTTCCACAAGAACGCCGTGGCGCAGACGCCGCTCGGCCGGATCGGCCAGCCCGACGATATCGCGGATCGCGGTGTTTCTCGCTTCGGACGATTCGCGCTGGCTCACCGCCGAGCGCCTCATCGCGAACGGCGCTTCCGCTGATTGGATTCAACGATGGAAGCGTCGCGGGACGCTTCCATCGTCCTGTACAACGCTTGGGGAGCGGGTCAACGAAGCGAGTAGAATTCTTGGTTCCCGAGCGGATCAAGGAGCGGAACCGTGCTCAAACCGACTTACCCCTACTATCTTGCCAACGCACCGGTTGCCGCGAATACGGACCTTGAAGTCACCGACAAATACTCGGGCAACGTCGCCACGCGCGTTGCGCTCGCCGATGCAAAAGCGATCGATGCGGCCATTGCAGCGGCAGTCGATGCGCAGGAACCGCTGCGCAAAATGCGTCCGTTCCAGCGCCAGGCCGTCCTCGAGCATTGCGTCAAGCGTTTTCGCGAACGCCAGGACGAACTGGCGCTCGCGCTGTGCATCGAAGCCGGCAAACCGATCCGCGATTCGCGCGGGGAAGCGACGCGTCTGATCGACACTTTCAAAGTGGCTGCCGAGGAAGCGGTGCGCATCGATGGCGAAGTGTTGAACCTGGAAATCTCGGCGCGTGCGCAAGGTTACCGCGGCTTCACGCGACGCGTGCCGATCGGGCCGTGTTCGTTCATTTCGCCGTTCAACTTTCCGCTCAACCTGGCTGCGCACAAAGTCGCTCCGGCGCTCGCCGCCGGTTGTCCGTTCGTGCTGAAGCCCGCGAGCCGCACACCGATTGGCGCGTTGATCATCGGCGAGGTACTGGCCGAAACCGATCTGCCGAAAGGCGCTTTCTCGATTCTTCCGACGCACCGCGACGGCGCCGATCTGTTCACGACCGACGAGCGTTTCAAGCTGCTGTCGTTCACCGGTTCGCCGGCGGTCGGCTGGGATCTGAAAGCCAAGGCAGGCCGCAAGAAAGTGATACTCGAACTCGGAGGAAACGCCGCGTGCATTGTCGATGCCGATCAGGGCGAGCGGATGGATTTCGTCATCGAGCGCATGATCTTCGGCGCGTATTACCAATCCGGGCAAAGCTGCATCAGCGTGCAGCGAATTCTCGTACACGAACACGTCTACGACCGGTTTCGTGACGCGTTCGTTGCCGCAGTGGAGAAACTCGTCGCCGGGGACCCGAAGGACGACAAGACCTTCATCGGCCCGATGATCGACGAAAAGGAAGCCGCGCGGCTGGACGGCTGGATCCAGCAGGCCGTCAAAGGCGGCGCGAAAGTTCTTTGCGGCGGCCAGCGCCAGGGAACGATGTTGCAGGCGACTGTGCTCGAAGGTGTCGATCCGAGGCAGAAAATCAGCTGTCTCGAGGCATTCGGTCCGGTCGCGCTGCTGCAGAAATATCGCGATTTCGACGAGGCGATCCGGATTGTCAACGCCAGCGACTACGGCCTGCAAGCGGGTGTATTCACGCACGACATGCGCAAGGCGATGCGCGCGTGGGACGAAATCGAAGCCGGCGGCGTCATCATCGGCGACGTGCCCTCGTTCCGCGTCGATAACATGCCGTACGGCGGCGTCAAAGCCTCGGGACTCGGACGTGAAGGCATCCGTTACGCGATCGAGGACATGACGGAGATTCGCCTCATGGTCATGCGCGATGCCTAACCCCATCGTGCCCTTTCCTGCGTTTCTCCCTGGGTGAACTACTTATCAGCCAGACGGATTTCAACTAATCTCCCCAGGTATGGGGGACGCTGCTTATTCGGACGAAAAGCTCATGCTCGCCTATGCTCGTGGCGACCTGCGCGCGTTCGATACCTTGTACGCGCGCAACCGCGGCATGCTGTATCGCTTCATCCTGCGCAGCATCGCCGACCGCGCGAGTGCGGACGAGCTGTTTCAGGAAACCTGGAGCAGGCTGATCGCCTCGCGCGAGCGTTACCGCGTGGAGGCGAAGTTCAGCACTTGGCTTCTGCAGATCGCGCACAACCTTATTATCGACAGTTTCCGCCGAGCGCGGCCGCAGGCCGGAGCGGAGGAAACCGAGAACATCCTGCGCGAACTCGACGCGCCCGAGAGCGACCGGCCCGAACAGGTACTCGGCGAATTCGAGCAGCGCCGTCGCCTGCAGATCGCGCTCGATGGCCTGCCCGGTGAACAACGCGAAGCCTTCCTGCTGCGCGTGGAAAGCGCGCTGGGCCTCGCCGAGATTGCCCAGATCATGGACACGGGCCAGGAAACCGTGAAATCGCGATTGCGTTATGCATTCGCGAAAATTCGTGAGAAGTTTGCGGAATGACGAGCAACGAACAATTCGAGCGCGAGTTCGAGGATTTCCTCGATCAGGAAAACTCGCGCGTCGCTGCGCTCTATCGCAAGCTGCCGCGACCGGAACCCGACGCGAAGCTCGACGCTGCCGTGCAGGCAATGGCGCGCCGCGCGCAAGCGGCCGAGCCGCACGCGCGCGCCCGCACATCGCGCTGGATCCCGGCGCTCAGCGCCGCGGCGATTGTCACGCTGGCTGCCGGAATCGCGTTTCGCATCGGGCCGACGGTCTGGCAGGAACGCGAGGCCAAGCAATTGCAAAAATCGGCCGCGGACAACGCGGTGTCGGTACCGGCTTCCGCGCCGAAGGACGCTGCGGAAAGCCGTCCGTCCGAAAATACGGCTGCTTTTGAGGATAAGGTCGCGCCGAAGCCGGCGCCGGCTACCCCCGCGCCATCAACAATGACGCCACCCACGCGCGAGTCCGCGCCCCAGCTGGAAGCGCCCGCGCCGCGCGCCGACGCGCCGACTCCGCAAGCTTTTCCGTTGCAGACGCCGGAGCAGGAAAAGACCCTTGCCGCTCCCGCTGGATTGGCCGGCGGCGTGCTCAACGAAGATGCCCGCGATCACAAACGCGCGCAGTCGGCGCGCGAAAAACCGGCCTTGAAGGCACGCGAAGAACGCCCCGTGGCCGCGCCGGCCGCCGAACCTGTCACTGGCGCAGCGGCACCGCCACCTCAGGCCCGCGAAGTGTCCGTTCCTGCAGCGGCGCAAATGCGCTCCGCGCCGGCCGCACAGGCGCCTGCTGCCAGCGGCGCGGCCGGTGAAGCTGCGCTCACGGCGCCAGCAGCGAAGGCCGCACGCATGGCTCCCGCGGCTTCCAAGGATCCGAATGCCCGCCTCTATCCCGAGCACTGGCTTGCCAATATCCGCACGATGCTGCGCGAGGACAGGCGCGACGAGGCCCTGCGCAGCCTCGATGAATTCCGCAACATATATCCGGACTACCACTTGCCCGATGACCTTCGTGACCTCAAGTAGGCGATTCCTTTGCCTACTCGCGTGATCATGGATAGTCCGGAACCCAAGCGTTCGTCCCGCTTTGCCGCGCTGAATCTGCTGGCACCGTACTTCCGCCGTTATCGCGGCATGCTGTTCGGATGGCTCGCCTTCCTCGGCGTTTCGTCGCTGGCGACGCTGTCGTTGCCGGTTGCGGTGCGCGTGATGATCGACCACGGTTTCGCGCATGCCGATCCGGCGACGGTCGATCGCAGCTTCATCGGTCTGTTCGCGGTCGCCGCGGTGTTGGCAATTGCCACGGCGGCGCGTTACTTCTACGTGACCGTGCTCGGCGAGCGTGTCGTATCCGACCTGCGCCGCGAGTTGTACGCACATCTGCTTACGCTCGATCAGGCGTTCTTCGAGCGCACGCGCGTCGGCGAACTCACTTCGCGTCTGGGCACCGATACCGAACTCGTGCAGACCGTGGTGAGCTCGAGCATGTCGATCGCGCTGCGCAGTGTCGTGACCGCGATCGGCGGCGCCGTGATGCTCGTGCAGACGAGCCCGCGCCTGGCCGGGTATGCGGCATTGGTGATTCCCGTGGTGATCCTGCCGATCGCGGTTGCCGGACGCCGACAGCAGCGTCTCGCGCGTGCCAATCAGGACCGCATTGCCGATGCCGCTGCGGTTGCCAATGAAACGCTGAACTCGATGTACGCGGTGCAAGCGTACGCGCGCGAGCCGGTCGAGAAGCAACGCTACGACAGCGCGATCGCGCGCGCGCTCGCGACAGCGCGACGCCGCATAGGCCAACGTGCCGGACTTACCGCGCTCGTGATCCTGTTGATCTTTGGCGCGATTACGCTCGCGCTATGGTCCGGCGCGCGCTCGGTCATGAGTGGCGGACTCGATGCCGGCGTGCTCGGCCAGTTTGTGCTGTACGCAGTGATCGCGGCGGGTTCACTGGGCGGTCTGACCGAAGTCTGGAGCGAAATCTCGCGCGCCAGCGGCGCGATGGAACGCATCGCCGAGTTGCTCGCGGCGCGGCCGGACATTGCTTCACCGGCGGCACCGGCCGCATTGCCGAGCCCGCTGCGCGGGGATATTCGCTTCGAGCACGTCGAGTTCCGCTACCCGAGCCGGCCCGATGCGCCGGCGCTGCATGATTTCACTTTGCACGTCGCTCCCGGCGAAACCGTTGCACTGGTCGGCCCTTCCGGCGCAGGGAAAAGTACCATTTTCCACTTGTTGCTTCGCTTTTACGATCCGCAGCACGGCAGCGTGACCGTCGACGACATGAATCTGCGCGCGCTGGCGCTACCGGAACTGCGCAGCGCGATCGCGCTCGTGCCGCAGGACACCGTGATCTTCGGCGCTTCGGCTGCCGACAATATCCGTTTCGGCCGCAGCGACGCGAGCGATGCCGCCGTCGTGGCCGCGGCGCAAGCCGCGGAAGCGCACGAGTTCATCTCTGCGCAACCCGAGGGTTACGGCACGTACCTTGGCGAACGCGGCGTGCGTCTTTCCGGGGGCCAACAGCAACGTATCGCGATCGCCCGTGCAGTGCTCAAGAATTCGCCGATCCTGCTGCTCGATGAAGCCACGAGCAATCTCGACGCGCAGTCGGAAGCCGCCATCCAGCACGCGTTGGAAAACCTCATGCGCGATCGCACGACGCTGGTCATCGCCCATCGCCTTGCCACGGTGCAAAAGGCCGATCGCATCGTGGTCCTCGACGCCGGCCGCATCGTCGCCCAAGGCACGCACGCTGAACTGTTGAGTCAGGGCGGGCTGTATTCCGAGCTCGCGCGATTGCAATTCGCCGCCTGAAACGGCAACTGAAGATCACAGCCCGCGCGCCGCGAAGTTCAGCGCGCGTTTCCACGGCGGCGCGCAAGGTAGGGTCTTGCCGCTCCGTCGCGGCGCATCAACGTGGTCTCGACGCCGCGCTCTGGGGGCGGTGCCGGTGGCCAGGAAGGAGGTCTTATGTCAGCACTACGTTCAGCACTCATTCTCGTCCTCTCGCTCGGCAGCACGGCCGTGTTCGCCGACCAGATCACCTGCGAATCGCATGGCGGGCGCGCCGAGGCCTGCGGCACCGTCGATCCGGGCAGCAGCGTTCAGCTGATCGAGCAGATCAGCAGCAGCCCATGCATCGAAGGCAGCACTTGGGGCGCCGACAACGACAGCATCTGGGTGTCCGGTGGCTGCCGTGCGGTATTCGATGTGCAGCCGCGTTACAGCAGCAGGAACGAAACCTATTACGACGACTCGGGCTATGATCGCCCGCGCTCCGGCCGCTCGTACGCGAGCGACGATACCGGTCGGCGCATCGCCAACAACGCGTGCGTCAACCGCATCACGAGTGACCAACCGTTCCGCTACGACGAGATTTCAACGAATGACGTACGCAGGGTCAGCGACGACCTGTTCGTCGTCGACATGAACACGCCGAAAGGCCCGGTCAGCTGCTCGGTCGACCGCTCCGGCACGGTGCGCACGATCGACTATCAATGATGTAAGCGACTTACGGCGCTGGCGCCAGCTCGAGGGATCGCGGCGCCAGCCCCAGGGCCTGACGGTAGCGCTCGTACAGCGCCTTGACCTTGGCGACGTAGAGGCGCGTTTCCGAATACGGCGGCACGCCGCCGTATTCGGCCACGGCGGCGGGCCCCGAGTTGTACGCCGCCGCGGTAAGCACGCGGTCGCCCGCGTACATGGCTTCCAGCGTTTTCAGGTATCTCGCACCCGCGAGAATCGATTGCTGCGCTGAGAAGGCATCGGTGACCGCGTAATCGCCGATTGTCTGCGGCATGAGCTGCATCACGCCTTTCGCGCCCTTGACCGAGACGGCATCGGCCACGTAATCGCTTTCGGCGTGGGCAATCGTACGCAACCAGGCCTCGTCAAGACCCGTCTTGGCGGCAGCCTTGGCGAATTCGCGCCGATAAATGCCGATCTGCGGCCGGCCGATCTTGCCCAAACCGATGTGTGCGGGCGACGAGGCCGGTGTGGCGACCGTGAATTGTTGCATCGGAATGGATCCCGGCAGCTTGCGTGTGCCGTAGACGATTTTTCCGTCCTGCTCGCGCTGGTACAGCGTGCCGCGAAATGTACCCAGGCTGCCCCACAGATTCGGCAACGTCGGCGCGGCATCGTCGAGCGCTTTCTCGATGCATTTCGAATCGGGCTCCGGCGCGGTCGACAGGCTGACCGTACCATCGCGCACGCAACGCCAAACCGTTCGCGCACATAAGGGCGCGCTCACCGCCGCAAGCATGGCGGCGGAGAGCAAAAACAAAGAAGTCGACGCGATCTTCCGGCTCACAGGTTGCAGATCGGGGCGCTCGCCGATCGTCACAAGAGCCGCCAGACGGATCGCACTACGGCGCGAGTATGAAATTTTTTCATGGGTAATCCCCCGTATCGAGCGTGAGGGTTATGCCGATTGTGCGCGCTTCGGCATGAATCTACATTGGTGAAGTAACGACCGCATGCCGGCACGGACGAGGGCGTGAACAGTGGCATAGATGCTGCTATCGCCAGGACGCGAATCGCGGCAAGGAGCTTGCGAAATGATCAGCAAAACAAATCTCGCGCGTTTGATCGGATGTGCCCTGGCGGTGCCGCTGTCGGCCTGGGCGGCCACGCCGGCGTCAGGAACGCTGACCAACACTTCCGGACCGTTGACCTACTCGGCGGGACCTTTCCTCGTTGCCAATCCCACGCCGATTCCGGAATACGATATTGGTCCGGAGTGCACCAACCCCGTGCAGCCGTGCGATGACTACGCACTGACCATTTCGCTGCCGAGCGGCTATGCGATCAACTATCCGCAAGCGGAGGTTCGCGTCACGCTGAGCTGGGCCGATGCCGGCACCGGCAAGTCGGATTATGACCTGTGGATTTTCCGCGGCACCGTCATCAACACCAACGGTGGCGAGACCGCCGATTGGCAATCGGCCACGAGTGCCGACCCCGAAGTTGCGGATATGGCAATTGCTTCGCTGCAGGATGGCGTGCCGAACACGATCACGGTCAAGGTCGTGCCGTACACGCCGACCGGCGAGACCGTCAACGTGAAAATCGAATTGCTGCCGGGACCCGCATGCACGAGCAACTGCACACCCGCGCCGTTCGGCGGAGCCGATGCGACGGTGCCAGGCGTGCCGCGCTACCAGAACCTGTATGCGCCGCACGGAACCTCGGCGGAGGGCGCCCACGGCGAGTTCAACATCGGCTTCAATCCGCACAGCGGCCGCATCATGACGATGAATTACGGGCCAATCTGGCGGATTACTCCCGCCGAAGTCGCAAATCCCGCGAATCCCGAGAGTTGCGATGCGACCTGGGAAGACAAATCTTCGACGGTGACCGATACCGGTCTTGATCCGATCCTCTGGACCGATCAGAAGTCCGGTCGCACGATCGCTTCGAACTCCACGGTGGGCGCCAACGCGGTCTACGCCTACAGCGACAACGATGGTGACACCTGGGTTCCGATCGGCGTCGGGCCGCCCGACGGCGGCGTCGATCACGAAACGATCGGCACGGGACCGTTCCCCGCGGCGCTGTCGCTGCTTTCAACGCCGCTCAACCAGGGCCAGAACACGTTGTATTGTTCGCAGGACATCGTCGGCCCGGCGATGTGCCAGCGCAGTCTTGATCTCGGAATGACCTGGGGTCCGGCGGTGCCGGCATACACAAGTTTTGGTACCTATGGCTGCGGTGGTTTGCACGGTCACGTGCATATCTCGGCGAATGGCACGGCGTGGCTGCCCGTGGCTCAATGCAACGGTACCCAGGGTGGCGTTACGAGTACCGATGGCGGCACGACGTGGAACGAATTTGCCGTCACCGGCTCAGTCTCGCAGCCGAGCGGCGCCGATCCATCGATCGCGCTCGACAGCGACAACACCGCCTACTACTGCTACGTCAACAACGAGCCGGTTGCGGCGAATGCGCCGCCGGAAGGTCACGTACACGTCAAGGTCAGCAAGGATGGCGGCCTGACCTGG
>Ga0207639_10003242_pt1 | contig 10948 bp, 12 predicted proteins | sample KBSCornC32_FD_184299 | JGI IMG/M metagenome (GOLD analysis project Ga0207639, IMG submission 184299) | Corn rhizosphere microbial communities from Kellogg Biological Station, Michigan, USA - KBS Corn C3-2 (SPAdes) (version 2) | ecosystem: Host-associated > Plants > Roots > Rhizosphere > Soil ...
GGGTATAAACCCCGATTAGCTTTCGTAGGGCGGATGACAACCCGCCGTCGTTCAACGGCACGGCGGGATGCGCTTCGCTACTCCCACCCTGCTCCGCTTGTCGAAACACCGCCGCGCGGTCCGACGATCAGTTGCGCGAGCGTGCGAGGGTATAAACCCCGATCAGCTTTCGTAGGGCGGGTGACAACCCGCCGTCGTTCAACGACGCGGCGGGATGCGCTTCGCTACTCCCGCCGCCCTACCGACCTGCCCCGCCGTGCAGTCCGTCGGTCAACCGCGCACGCGCGCCAAGCCGCGAAACCCGATCAGCAGACCCAGTCCGAGAACGAACAGGACCAGCTGGCCAGGCTCCGGCACCGGGGTAGGCGTACCCACATCGGCAATACCGACATTGAAGCCGTACCAGTTCTCGAAGGTGGGATTGGTCCACTCGATGCTCGAATACGTGCCAATAAACTGTATGGTGCCGTTCCCTTCGCGGCCGTTCACGATATTGCCGGAGACGGTGATGGCGGAACCGCCGTACTCGGCGTTCGGGCCTCCGGCGACCATGACCGGGGTGACTCCGACAAAGTCGAAGGATGCTTGGGTGCCGGCCTGACCGAGGCTCCAGATGGAGAACACCGGATCGACGACCGGGACCGCGAACGTCAACGTGTTCAATGCACTGGTGCCACCGAATAACTGCATGATGCCGTTGGATTGGGCCGGACCGTTGTCCACGGCCACGCCGTCCGCGAACGTGCCCGACGGCGACCAGGATGGGTAGTTCGCGATATTGGTGTGGGGGTTGGCCGTGGAAAACGAGACTGCCACGGTGTCGGCATTGGCAGTGAGGGAGCCGGACGACGGGGATGTCCAGGTATTCCAGTGGATCGGCATCGCGAATGCGTTGGCCGAAAAGAACGCGGCGAGCGCTACGAAGGCAATGGCGCGCATGGCAGGTTCCCTCCTCGTGGTTGGTACCCTTGGCGCCGCAACTTTTGTGCCACGAAACAATCTTTCCACATATCAATGCCATGCATTGCCGCATCCCGAAAAACCATGTGCGAATTGTCAGGAATCCCGACGCACTGAAGTTCAGTGGACCTCCGTTTTTATGAAAATCGAGTCGTGCATCAATTACTTGCGATCAAAAATACGAAGGCCGCAACTGTAAGGTATCCGGACGCACGGCGACGGTTGCCGACGCTCGCTCGTCCTCCCACCGTACCGCTTCGCACGCCGGCCCCTCGTTCAATGCGCCGCGTGATTGCGATGCGTGGCGCACTCATGTTCCGCACGCCCCGGCCATCGCCTTCTCGAGCGAATGCTGCGGGTTCTCGCGCATGGCAGCCAGCTCGGCGGTGTCCCATGATCGCCGCACGCGGCCATCCATCAGCAACACGACGTGCGTCGCATGGCGCTCGGCCACGTCGAGCGAATGCGTGGCGAGCAGTGCGCTGGTATCACCGCGCGCCACCAGCGAAACAAGATGGGTCTTGAACGCCAGGGCGCTGCGGGGATCGAGTCCGTTGAACGGTTCGTCCAGCAGCAGCAATGGTGGCTCACCCAACAATCCCAGCATGATCCCGAGTTTCTGCCGCATCCCGAGCGAATAGCTGTCGATGCGCCGATCCAGTACCGGCATCAGCGACAGGGTTTCGCCGAGCGCAAGCGTGGTGGCCGGAATGGTCGGCAACCCACGCGCGCCTGCAAACAAGGACAAGCATTCGCGACCCGTCAGCAACGCCGGCAAACCGGGCGGATCGATCGCAAGTCCAATCGCCTGCTTCGCCGAGCGCGGCGCGCTCGCAAGATCATGTCCATCGAGGTCGATATGGCCACCGTCCAAAGGCGCGATACCGGCGATGGTACGCAGCAAGGTAGTCTTGCCGGCGCCATTGGGGCCAATCAACGCGACGAATTCGCCGCGCGCGAGGGTCAGATCAACGCCGTCGAGCACGGGAACGTCGCCGTACGCCACGCGCAAGTTCGTCGCACGAAGCAACCCTGTCACGCGCGGGGGTCCGCAAAGCGCGTGGCGCGCGCGAGCCGGACGAGCGGCCATGCCGAAGCCGCGCCCGTGCAGACAATCCACAGCAGCACTACCACGCCGTGCCGGAGCAACGCGGCCCCGACCACCACGAAAACCAGCGCGCACGGTGTTGCGACCAGCGGATAGCGAAGCGCGGCCATTCGCGCGGAACGGACATTCCAGGGCACCGCCGCGAGCAGCCGTACGGCCGAGATGAAAGCATCGGCGCTGGCTCGCATCACCACCGTCAACCATGACCACGAGAGCACCAGCAGCACCAATGCGCTCACTTGCACCATGGGTGCCCCGATCGGAACAGCGGCAAGCACGATGCCCACCGCCATAAAACTGCCGCCGCGCCGCCACCGCACCAGCGCCGCGCGACGTTGCCAGTCGAGCAGGTGCGGCAGGCGCGGATCGTTCAACCACGGCAGCGCGAGCAACGGTTCACGGATGCCGTCCATGTGGTGCACCCGCGCAAGCGCACCGCGGCGCAACACGCGGATGGCTGCCACGGCGACACCCGCCACCAACGCACCATCGATGGCCGCCACCGCATAAGGCAAGTCCCCGCCCTGCGGTGCCGGCGCGGCAATCCCGAACAGCAGTGTCGTGGTGAACGCGAGCGACGCCACCAGTGCAGCGGTAGCCGACAGCAACAGCGTGGAAGCAGCGGCGGGGCGCGCGATCGGCAACGCGCCACACCAACCGAAGCGCCATCGCTCCAGCGCGTCCAGCAGCCGCTGGTGCGCGATACCGCAAGCGCCGCCCAGCGCGAGCAATGCGGCGGCCGCCAGGCACCAAGCGTACCCGGCGTACAGGTCACCGCACGCAAGGGCTATGCAACCGATCAACAGCAATACCGGCGGGCCAAGCACCCTCACCCACGCCATCGGGCCCGTGCGTCGCAGCACAAGCCAGTCGGCGCGTATCGCGGGATGCCACGGGGCCGTCATCGACGCGGATTGTGACACGCGATCGGCGCACAGCAAAAAACCCGCCTTGCGGCGGGTTTTTCATTTTCCGGCAACCACGGTTCGGCGTGAAGCACTACGCCTGCGCGCGCGCCACCGAATAGCGCTTCAACCGCGCGGCGAATTCGATCAGCTTGCGGTTGCCGCTGGCTTCGGCTTCGCGGCACCACTGCTGCAACGCGGCCAGCGCGGATTCGGGCCTGCGCTGTTCCATCAGTGCGGCGAGACGTGCACGGTACTCGTTGATCTGCTGCAGGCGCGGGCGATTTTCCACGATGGCAGCCAAGCGCGCCTTGCCGGTCTGGTCCAGCCAGCGACCGCCGTTGGCGAGCGCGCGACGCAATCGGCGGCGCGGCATCGCCCCGAAGTGACGCGTGCCTTCGGCATCCGATTGCTCACGCACGGTGGGCTTGATGACCGTCTTGTAGTAATCGGTCATGGCCTCGAAGCGATGCGTCAGCAGCGCCTTCAGCGTTTCCATGTCGGGCAGCGACACGTTCGGACGCTCGTCGAGCGAAGGCGCCACGCGCAGCACTTTGGCCAAGCGCACCTTTTCCAGGCCGCGGATGATCAGCCACCCGATGTCGACCTCGAACTTGCGCAACGCGAACTTGGCCGAGCTCGGGAATGCGTGATGATTGTTGTGCAGCTCCTCGCCGCCCACCCACACGCCCCACGGCGTGAGGTTGGTGGCCTTGTCCGCGGTTTCGAAATTGCGATAACCCCACCAGTGGCCGAGGCCATTGACGACGCCCGCGGCCCAGAACGGAATCCACACCATCTGCAATGCCCAGATCGCGCCGCCTAGCACGCCGAACAGCGCGAGATCGATCACCGCCAGCAGCGAAACGCCGAGGATCGGGTGCGGGGTATAGACGTGGCGCTCCATCCAGTCGTCGGGCGTGCCGCGACCATATTTTTCCAGATCGGCCTCGTTGGCCGCAGCCACGCGATACAGCTCCGCGCCTTCGAAGAACACCTTGCCAATGCCGGCAACCTGCGGGCTGTGCGGATCCTGCTCGGTTTCGCAGTGTGCGTGATGCTTGCGATGCACCGCGACCCATTCCTTGGTGACCATGCCGGTGGCGAGCCAGTTCCAGAAACGCAGGAAGTGCGAGACGACGGGGTGGAAATCCACGCCGCGATGCGCCTGGCTGCGGTGCAGGTAAAGGGTGACGGCAAAAATGGTGAGCTGGGTCGTCACCAGCACGTACAAAAGAATTGCAAGCCAGCCGGCGTTGGCGAGGCCATGCGCGGCAAAATCGAGGAAAGCGTCTAACATCACGGGATGGGCGGCAGCGGAGGAAGGGGCAACTCTGTATCGACGAGTCTAAGGGAGACACCCCCGACATCGCTACAGGCTTGCCTAAACAATGTGATGACCGCAACAATTATTTCAATGCCTTTCGCGTGCAAATAAATGGCGAAGCCGCCGGCGCTGCTGCAACTCGACCATGTGAGCCGCCGGCTGTCCGGACGCGAGGTGCTCCGCGACGTCTCGTTCAGCTTGCAGCGCGAAGACGTGCTCGGCCTGCTCGGCGTGAACGGCGCCGGCAAATCGACGACGTTGGCGATCGTTGCGGGCGTGTTGCAACCCGACGCGGGAACCGTGCGCATCGACGACCGGGTCTCGAACGAAGGTCTTTGCACCATACGCGCGCGCATCGGCTGGGTGCCGGAGAGCGTGCCGCTGTGGCCGGAACTGACGGTTTCGGAATCGCTGGATGCCTGCGGCCGACTGCGCGGCTTGTCGAAACCGTTGCGCAGGATGGCCTGCGAACGCGAACTCGCGCGATTGGAATTGCAAGCCGTCGCGCATCGCCTGTGCGGACAGTTGTCACTGGGCCAGAAACGCCGCGTCGGTCTGGCGCAGGCACTGCTGCACGAACCGGATCTGCTGGTGCTGGATGAACCCGGCAACGGACTCGATCCCGTGCAAACCGCGCAGTTGCGCGAGCTGATCGGCAAGCTCTCACCCAGGCGCGGCATCATCCTGTCCAGCCACGAGTTGGCCGAAGTCGAAGCGATGTGCAATCGCGTGGTGATCCTGCACGAAGGCCGCGTGCGCCACGACGCAAAACTCGACGGCGAGCACGGCAAACTCGATGCACAATTCCGCGCGATCGCCGCGCAACCTGCGAGCGCGGCCGCATGAGCACGTTCACGATTGCGCGCATCGACTTGAAGCGGCTTGCGGTGCGGCCGTTCGCGTGGACGCTGGCCGGCATCGTGCTGGCAATGATGGCATGGCAGTTCCTGCTGGGCGTGTCGGCGTTCATGCACGCGCAGCCGACGGTGCCGGGGCCGGCGAGCGGTCCGGGTTTCACCGATGCGGTGGTCGCGCCTTATCTCCTCAACTACATCCAGTTGTGCCTGGTGATCGCGCCGCTGGTCACGATGCAGGCGCTGGCGGGTGACCGGAGCGCGCAGCGCCTTGCGTTGTTGTCGGCGTCGGGCGCATCCGGTGCCCACATCGTGTTCGGCAAGTTCATCGCGCGGCTGGCATTCCTGTGGCTGCTGCTGGTCGTGGTCGCGACGGTGCCGCTGGTGCTGGGTGGCGCGACGCATCCTGACTGGGGCCAGTTCGGCGCTGCGTTGATCGCGACCGCGCTGTGTGTGGCAGCGCTCACCGCGATCGGCATCGCGTGTTCGGCCTTCACGCCGGAACCGGCCCTGGCGGCCACCGCGGCGCTACTGATCGGCGAAGCGCTGTCGCTGATCGACGCGGGCCTGCGCATCACCGGCGGCGAAGGCGGCTGGCTCGGCTATCTCGCGCTGCACACGCACCTTGCGCCGGCCATGCGCGGGCTGGTGCGCAGTGAAGACATCGTCTATTTCTTGTTGATCGTCGCGCTGGCGCTGGCGCTCGCGATCCACCGCGCCGCGGCCGAACGGGAGCGCGGCTGATGCGCCGCGCATGGCAAGGCTGGTTGTACGCGCTGCTATGCGTGGTGATCGCAGTGTGCCTCGCCGCGCTGTCGGCGCGCTTCGGTTTCACCGCCGACTGGAGCGCTGGCGCGCGCGCCAGCATCTCGCCGCAAAGCCAGTCGCTGCTGAAACAGTTGCACGGCCCGCTGGACGTCACGAGTTACGCGCGGCCCGGCACGCTGCGCACCAAGACCCGCCTGCTGATCGATCGTTACGCGCGTTTCAAGCACGACATCGCATTGAAATTCGTCGACCCGGATCTCGATCCCGTCGCGACGCAGGATGCCGGCATCACCGCCGACGGCGAGTTGATCCTGACGTGGGACGGCCGCTCGCAACACGTGGCCCAACTCGACGAATCCAGTTTTTCCGATGCACTGGTGCGCCTCGCGCGCGGCGGCGACAAGCTCGTGGCGTTCGTCACAGGCGATGGCGAGCGCGACGCGAACGGCAAGAACCCCGCCGACATGGGCCTCTTCGTGCAACGGCTTTCCACGCGTGGCGTGCGCGCGCTGCCGCTGAACCTTGCGGAAGCCGCCGAAGTGCCGCGCAACACCAACCTCGTCGTGCTGGCCAGCCCGCAAGCCGCGCTGCCGCCGAGCGCGGCGCAGAAATTGCAGGATTACGTTGCCAACGGCGGCAATCTGTTGTGGCTCGCGGAGCCGGGCAGCGACGATCTGGGCCTCGCACCGCTGGCGCAGGCGCTCGGCATCAAACGTCTGCCGGGCATGCTGCTGGATGCGCAAAGCACCAGCGGCGTCGGCGATCCGCGCGTACTGGTGGCGACGCGTTATCCAGCGCAGGCGCTCACGGATGGCTTCAACACCAACACGCTGTTCCCGCGCGTCGCCGCCTTGGCGGCCTTGTCGGGTGCCGCGTGGAACGTGCAGCCGATCCTGCAATCGAGTGCGCGAAGCTGGAACCAGACCACGCCGGTCAATGCTGCACATGCGGCGTTCGACCCGGGCTCGGGCGACCTGAAAGGTCCGCTCAGCTTCGGTTATGCACTCGGTCGTTTGTCGCCAAGCCCGGACAAGAACCAGCAACGCGTGGTGGTGATCGGCGACGGCGATTTTCTTTCCAATGCCTACCTCGCCGACGCCGGCAACCTTGCGTTCGGCGAGCGCGTCGTCGATTGGCTGCTGGGCGACGATGCGCTGGCCAGTGCACCGCAGGCCGCGCCCGACACGGCGATGAAACCGACGCGCGCGCAACTTGCCACGCTGACGTTCGGATATCTGATCGCGTTGCCGATCATTCTGATCCTGATCGGACTCGCGATCAGTTGGCGCCGGCGTCGAAGGTGAGGCGCGCGAATCGCAATCTCGCGGTACTCGCGATCATAGCGATCGTGCTGGTCGCGGCGGTGCTTTGGGTCGGGCGGCGCGAATACCTGCGACACCCGCCGATGCTCACCGCGCTCGATCCCGACGCGGTGACCCGGATCGAACTCGACATTCCCGCCATCGCGTCACAAGCGTTCGAGCGCCGCGCCGACGGTTGGTGGCGCACCGAGCCTTCCGACGCGCGCGCCGATGATGCGCGCGTGCAACGCCTCGTGAGGTTGGCCGCCACGCCGGTCGCGCGCTGGATTCCGGTTTCCGATATCACTTTGTCCAACGTCGGACTGGATCACCCGTCGGCGACATTATTGTTGAACGGCACGCGTCTCGAATACGGCGGCCTCACCGCGATCGACGACCTGCGTTACGTACGGGTCGGCGATCACATTGCGCTGGTGCCAAGGCAATATTCGCCGGAAGTGATGCTAACCAAGAACGGCGCTGGATGATTTGCTTCGATCCTTCTCCCCTCGGGAGAAGGTGGCGCGCAGCGCCGGATGAGGGTCCGGTGCATGCACGGACCGCCCCGCACTATCGGACCCTCACCCCGGCCATCTCCCGGTGGGAGAGGGGTTCAAACCAGAACTCGCTGCACCCATGCCCGAACTTCCTGAAGTCGAAACCACCAAGCGCGGCATCGCGCCGTTCGTCGCCGGACGCGTGGTGGAACGCGTGCTGCTGCGCCGGAAGGATCTGCGCTGGCCGATTCCGCGCGCGATTACGACCAGGCTGCCGGGCCAGCGCATCGAAGCGGTGGCGCGACGCGCGAAATACCTGCTGCTGCATACGCAAGCGGGCGCGGCACTGTTGCATCTCGGGATGTCGGGTTCGCTGCGCATCACCGATCCTGCCGCGCCGGTACGCACCCACGATCATTACGATCTGGTCTTCGATTCCGGCCAAGCGTTGCGCTTCAACGATCCGCGCCGGTTCGGTTGTCTCTTGTGGCAAGCGCCCGGCGAAACACACCCGTTGCTGCAGAACCTCGGTCCGGAACCGCTGGGCGAAGCGTTCGATGGCGACTGGCTATGGAACGCCTCGCGCGGACGCAGCGCGGCGGTGAAAACTTTCCTGATGGACCAGTCGATCGTGGTCGGCGTCGGCAACATCTATGCCAGCGAAGCGTTGTTCGCAGCCGGCGTGCACCCGAAGCGTGCGGCCGGTGCGGTATCGCGCGCACGCTACGCGCAGATCGCCGCCGAGATCCGCCGGGTATTGGAGTACGCGATCACCCGCGGCGGCACCACGCTGCGCGATTTCCTGGCACCGGATGGCGCGCCTGGCTACTTCGAGCAGGAACTCAACGTGTACGGCCGCGCGGGCGAGCCGTGCAAGGTCTGCGGCACGCCGGTCCGCGCCGAAGTGATCGGGCAGCGCATGACGTACTGGTGTTCCCGGTGCCAACGCTGAACCGGCGTCAGGGAACCTGCATGACAAACGACACGTCACCCGCTCCCGGTTTTCGTGCAGAATGCGGCCGTTGCGCACGGAGGCCCCTTGCCCATGACCCCCAACGTCATCGCGCCACTCGTGGTCGCGCCGCTGATCGTGTGGCGGCTGTACGCGCGCACGCGCCGCAATTTCGGCCGCCAGCCGATCCAGCCGAAACGCATGTGGACCCGCGTGGCCATGCTTTCGGTGGTCACGTTGCTGGTCGCGACGCAGGGATTGATCGACCCGCGCCTCGCGGTCGGACTGACCGCGGGACTGGCCGGCGGCGTGGTGCTGGGCATGCTGGCACTGAAGCTGACGCGCTTCGAGATCGACGGCCGCAACGATTGCTATTTTCCGAATCCGTGGATCGGCATGGCGCTGACCGCGCTGCTCCTCGGCCGGCTGCTGTACCGCCTCATGGTGCTGTACCCCGGGATGGCGCACGCGGCGTCGGGCGGTTATGCCGCCTACCAGCGCAGCCCGCTGACGATGATGATCCTGGGCTTGCTGCTGGGTTACTACATCGCCTACTACGCCGGGCTGCTGATCCACCATCGGCGGGTGACGGCCGACAGCATCCAGTCCGGATTGAAGTAATCCGCGTAGAACCGTCGCGAGCGGGCATTCGGGATTTCATCCGAAGCGGCTGTCGTGGGGGGTCAGGCCATGGATGGCCGTTCCGGTATCCGCTGCGCAAGTGCGTATCGGATAAACCGGTGCCGCAACGAGGCAGCGATCAGGGATGATCACCCCTACAAAGCATCGGCGTCGAGTTCGCCAGTCCGAATCCGGATCACCTGATCCAGCGTCGAGATGAAGATCTTGCCGTCGCCGATCTTGCCAGTGCGGGCGGCATGGCTGATCGCCTCGAGCGCGCGCTCGACCAGATTGTCCGGCAGCGCGATTTCCAGCTTCACCTTGGGCAGGAAATCCACCACGTACTCGGCGCCGCGGTACAACTCGGTATGGCCCTTCTGGCGTCCGAAACCCTTGACCTCGGTGACGGTGATGCCGTTGACGCCCACTTCCGAAAGCGCCTCGCGCACGTCGTCGAGCTTGAACGGCTTGATGATGGCGGTGATCAGTTTCATGGCGGCGATCTTACCGGAGTGAAATGCCAAAGTGCTTCGATCGGGCCGTCGTGGAACATCAGGAAGTGGAGCCCGTGTTTCGCCGGCGTCATCCCGGACGCCGTAAAGCGGCGATCCGGACTGGCTTGCCGAAAAATCAGGCTTTCCCCTCGGCGCTGAGCGAAGCCGCATTCATGGACGAACCCATTACCCTGTAGGAAAATCCCTACACCACAACGCGGCGCCCGCTGATAGGCGCGTCAATCCCGACGCCCTAATCTGTGCGCGCATCGAGGCGACGGCATGATCGACGTGCACTCCATAGACCAACTCGCGCACCGGCTGGCTACCCTGGTTCCTCCGGGACTGGCGCAGGCGCGGGACGACATGGAAGCCAATTTTCGGGATGTGCTGGCGCATGGATTGCGCCGCCTCGACCTTGTCACCCGCGAAGAATTCGACGCCCAGCGCGCCGTCCTCGAACGGGCGCGTGAACAGGTCACGCAATTGGAAAAGCGCGTTACCGAGCTGGAATTGGCGCGCAAGGGCTGAAGCCTGCAGCCGGATGGGGACGATGATGCCGGCCTCTGGCCGGCGTCGTCGTCTTGGGGAATCAAAGGTGGCCGCGAGGGAGTATTCGATCAACCATGTTCGTCATCCGCGCGCAAGCTTGAGCCCGATGACTTCTGCGCCAATGCAATAAATCAAGGCGCTGGTCCCGGATATCGCTTCGCGACTGCGTTTGCAGGATTGCGAACGCGAACGCCGAAGGCGGCGCGTGGCGCGAGCGCCATGGATGGCGCGAGTATTCCGGGATGATGCCAAAAACCAGGGGCGCCGCAAATGAGCTTGGCCGTGGCCTTAACCAGAGCTTCCGAAGGCGTCGCCGCGCCACTGGTGACGGTGGAAGTGCATCTTTCCGGCGGCCTGCCCGGCACGTCCATTGTCGGCCTGCCCGAAGCCGCGGTGCGCGAGGCGCACGACCGCGTGCGGGTCGCGATCCAGAACACCCAATTCGAATATCCCAACCGCCGCGTCACCGTGAACCTCGCGCCGGCGGAGTTGCCGAAAGACGGTGGCCGCTTCGATCTCGCGATCGCGCTCGGCATCCTCGCCGCGGGTGGCCAGGTGCCGCATGAGTCCTTGAAGGGTTGCGAATTCCTCGGCGAACTGGCGCTGTCC
>Ga0207639_10003243_pt1 | contig 10944 bp, 9 predicted proteins | sample KBSCornC32_FD_184299 | JGI IMG/M metagenome (GOLD analysis project Ga0207639, IMG submission 184299) | Corn rhizosphere microbial communities from Kellogg Biological Station, Michigan, USA - KBS Corn C3-2 (SPAdes) (version 2) | ecosystem: Host-associated > Plants > Roots > Rhizosphere > Soil ...
GACTTCGAAGGCGAGTTCGTCGTGCGCGTTCTTCAGCACCTGATAGCCGTAGCCGATCGACAGGATGTACTGGTAGTCGTACGGCGAGAATTCATCGTGCTCGTAGCGGCCGGCACCGACGATGTAGCTGTGGTCGTCGATCTTGTAGCCGAGCGAGGCGCCGGTTTCGTAACGGTTCGCAGTCAGGTCGTAACGGGTCGTATTGATCGGCGTCGGCGGGTTTGTGCTCGTGTCGACGGTGGCGATCGTCACGTTCGCCTTGTTGCGCTGGGCGAGCAGATAGAAATCGTCCTTCCACTGATCGTCATTGAATTTGATATCGAGTTTGGCGTTGAGGTTCTGCGATTTGGTGTTGCCGCTGGCCAGCGCCAGGCCCGCTTCGCCGGTCCCGGACCAGCCTGTCGAAGGCGGCGGCGGCGGGTCGGCCGCAAGCGCGGCAATCGGCAGTGCAAGCAGCACCGTCGAGGCGAACAGAGTCGTCTTCATCCTATTTCCTTGTTGTTGGATACGCCGCGATGCGCGCGCGGCGTGGCGATTGTAAACACGAAGCGGTGCGCAAAAAGCGCGTTCTGCGCGTCGCGTACAACTGACGTTCAGGCGTGTTGTGTCGTACCCGTTTTCGCCGCGTAGTACAGCATGACGACGTGTCTGGCCTCGGCAAAGAACAGCCAGCGTTCGACAAACAATCCGCCGGCGACGGACATCACGGCGGCCGCCGCACACGGCAAGCCGAACGCCGGCGCCAGACACGCCAGAGCCGCGAGCAGCGGCGGAACCACGCCGATCAACATCAGGCCAATCGCGCGCAGGCGGCGCGCATGTTTGCGCGCGAGTGCGAAGCCCATCTCGCGTGTCAGATAATTCTGCTCGGTGTGTGGTGCTTCGACGCTGCGCACCGAGCCGAAACGGCCGAGGCCGGTGGCCGATTCGGTAGTCGCCGCCGCCGGCTTCGCGTCGATGTGCCGCCAATACGCGTATTTGAACCATGCACTCGCGAGCGCGAGCCCGGCAATCGCGATCGGCAGCACGTCGACGCGCGGCGCATAAGCGGCGTGCAGAGCCCACGCCCACGCTGCGCCGCCGAGGAGTCCGAGCAGCAGATAACAGGGCAGCACGTAGGCGTTGTGCCACGCGGGTATGGTTTTCAGCGTTGCATAGATTTTCGCCGTGCAGACCACGGTTAGCGCTGCGCCTGCGGCGAGCAGAAGGCCGCACGCACGCAACAGTACCGCATCGTCACCGCGCCATTCCAGCCAGACCACCGCGAGCATCGGTGCGAAGCTCAAGGCCGCGGCGACGCCTTCACGCGACAGCCACGACGAGCGCCATTGCGAAAATGCGCGCCACGCGCGTCGCGGCTGGCCCAGATGCAGCATCGACGAGAGCAATCCCGCCGCCGCAAGCGCGCCGCCAAGCGCGACGGCGGCAATTGCCTCATTGCCGGAGATACTCTGCGGGTCGATCGTGAGCAGCAAACCGAGCAGGAACAACAGCCCGTAACCGCTGCCGGAAGCGACCGTGAAGAAGATGACGGAGAGAGCAGGGTGCATCAGCGCGACAGAATCCGGTCCATCCAACGCAGCAGCGGCGATGCGGTGGATAGGTCCACTTTTTCTTCCCGCGCCGGCGCGGCTTGTGTCGCGCAGCCGTCGCGCCGCGGCCGCGGCGGCAGATATTTGTTCACGGGCTTGTAGCCCATCTCCGGCATCAGGTCGTAGCCGCCCCGCTCGGCGACGAGCTTCGATACTTTCGATTCCGCATCGCCAAGATCGCCGAAATGCCGCGCGCGCGTCGGGCAGGCCATCACGCACGCAGGCTGGCGATCGTATTCGCTCAACGTCTCGTTGTAGATGCGATCCACGCACAGCGTGCATTTCTGCATCGTGCCGCGTTCCTGGCTGTATTCGCGCGCACCGTACGGACACGCCCAGGCGCACAGCTGACAGCCGATGCATTTGTCCGCGTCGACGAGCACGATACCGTCTTCGGCGCGCTTGTAGCTCGCTCCGGTCGGGCACACCGTCACGCAATCGGGTGTTTCGCAGTGCAGGCACGAGCGCGGGAAATGCACCGTCATCGCCGGCCCGGTCGTTTCCGCCGGTTCGATTTCGTAGCTGTGCACCCGATTGAACCAAACGCCGAGCGGTTCGCGACCGTACGCATTCTCGTCCGGCAACGGACCGAACTGGCCGCCGTCGTTCCATTCCTTGCACGCGACCGCGCAGGCATGGCAGCCGACGCAGATGTCGAGGTCGATGACGAGGCCGAGTTTTTTCGGCGACGGCGGCGGCAGCATCGTCATGCGCTGATCGCCTCGGGCGCATCGATGCGATGTCCGGATGTCTGGTCGTCGTCACGACGGATGCGTACGCGCAGGTCGAACCACGCCGCCTGGCCGGTGACGGGATCGGCGTTGGCGTAACGATAACCGTCGCGTGGCGGCAACAGATCGTCGATGACGTGGTTGAGCAGAAATCCCTTTGTATACTCCGGCGCATCGGCCGTGAGTTTCCACGCGCCTTCGTGTTTGCCGATCGCGTTCCATGTCCATACCACGCCCGGCGCAGTGCCGGCGTGCCGCTGCGCCTGCACGCGGATGCGCGCGTGCGCGGATTCGAGCCACACCCAGGCGCCGTCGCCGATGCCGTGCGCGGCCGCCGTGTCCGGATGCAGATACAAAACGTTGCGCGCGGCGATCTGACGCAGCCATGCGTTCTGCGAACCCCAGGCGTGATACATGAACATGGGGCGTTGCGTAATCGCGGACAGCGGATAGGCGATCTCGTCATCCACGCTGTAGTAAAGCGGCAGCGGGTCGAAGAATTTCTCCACGCGTGCGCGTTCGCGCTGCGGCGGCTGCGCGAGCCCATGGCCCTGGGCGGCGAGGCGAAACTTTTGCAGGCGCTCGGAATAGAGTTCCAGCACGATCGCCTCGGTGGAGGCGACGAAACCGAGCGATTTCGCCCACGCAAGGTAATCGCGATTGGCCATCTTGTAGTAGCGGCCGGCCTCGGGAATTTTCGCCTCCCAATGACAGTTGTGCGCTTTGTATACACGCAGTTGCGCCGGATTCGGCTCGCCGACGCCCGACTTGCCGCCATCGCGGCCGCGCCAGCCGGCGAGCAGGCCGATGCCGGGTGCGCGCTCGTGCTCGACCATATATTGTGCGTAGCCGTCCGGATATTTCGGCGCGCCGCTCGCGGCGATCAGTCCGGGCAGCTGCAGGCGCGCGCCCAAATCCAGCAGCACGTCCTGGAACGGCCGCACATCGCGGTCGGGTGTGCACACCGGCTGACGAATCGCATCGCTCGCGCCGTCCGCGTCGGAAATCGGCCGGTCGAGCAGCGAAATGCAGTCGTGGCGTTCCAGATACGTCGTGTCCGGCAGCACCAGGTCGGCGCAATTGACCGTCTCCGACCAGTACGCGTCGGCATAGATGAAATGTGGAATTTTATACTCGCCATTCGCGTCCTTGTCGCACAGCATCTGGCGCGTCTGCATCGTGTTCATCGCCGAGTTCCAGCCCATGTTGGCCATGAACAGGAACAGCGTGTCGATCTTGTACGGATCGCCGGCCCAGGCGTTGCGGATCACGCTCTGCAGCATGCCGTGCGCGGCGAGCGGGAATTCCCACGAGAACGCCTTGTCGATGCGCAGCGGCGCGCCGTGTGCGTCGACGACGAGATCTTCGGGCGCGTGCACGTAACCGAGCGGCGCGCCATTCAATGTGCCGTCGTCCTTGCGCGATTTGCCCGGACGATTCGCCGGCGGCACCGATTTCGGATACGGCGGCTGGTAGCGAAAACTGCCCGGCGTGTCGATCGCGCCGAGCAGCATCTGCAGCACGTGCAACATGCGACACGTGTGGAACCCGTTGGCGTGCGCGCTGATGCCGCGCATCGCGTGCATCGCGACGGGCCGGCCGACCATTTCCGCGTGCTCGCGGCCGAACGCATCGGTCCAGCGTTGCGGCAGGCGGATTTCCTGATTGAAGGCAACGTCGGCCAGTTCGCCGGCGATGCGGCGGATGGTTTGCGCATCCACGCCGCACTGCGCGGCGACATTCTCAGCCGCAAATTCGTCGGCCAGGAATCGCTGCGCGAGCAATTGCAAGGCCGGTATCGCCGCGCGCCCGTCCGGCAACGAGTATTCGCCGGCGATGGCCGGAGCCATATCGATGTCGGACGCGCAGCGTGCGCGGCCGCTGCGTTTATCCCAACACAGCGGATGGCCGTGCGCGTCGCGTGCGAACAGGCCGTCATCCGCCCCGCCGGGATTGCGCACAACGAGATAATGCGCGTTTGTATACTTGATCAGATAATCGAAGTCGACGCGGTCGTTGACCAGCAGTTCGCGGATCAGCGCGCCGACGAACAGGCCGTCGCTGCCGGGGCGAATGCCGATCCATTCGTCAGCGATCGCAGCGTAGCCGGTGCGCACGGGATTGATCGCGACAATTTTCGCGCCGCGGCCTTTGAGTTTGCCGAGGCCGAGTTTGATCGGATTGGAATCGTGGTCCTCGGCGACACCGAACATCAGCAGGTATTTCGTGCGCTCCCAATCCGGCTCGCCGAACTCCCAGAACGAACCGCCGAGCGTGTACATGCCGGCTGCGGCCATGTTCACCGAACAAAAGCCGCCGTGCGCGGCGTAGTTGAGTGTGCCGAATTGCTGTGCCCACCAGCCGGTCAGCGCTTGCGATTGATCGCGGCCAGTGAAAAACGCGAGTTCGTCCGGATTGCGCTTGCGAACATCGCCGAGCCATCGCGTTGCCAGCGCGAGTGCTTCCTCCCACTCGATTTCGCGAAACTCGCCGGCACCGCGATCACCGACGCGCAGCAGCGGTTTGGACAGTCGCGCCGGCGAATAATGCTGCTTGATGCCGGCCGAGCCCTTCGCGCAGATCACGCCCTTGTTGACCGGGTGCTGCGGATTGCCGTCGATGAAGCGAATGCGGCCGTCTTTCAGATGTACGCGAATGCCGCAGCGGCACGCGCACATGTAGCACGTCGTCGTCTTGGCCTCGTCGCCGACGGGCTCGTCGAGTTTCAGGTTCGCGTGCGGCATCGCCGCGCATGATAGCGGAACGCGCGCAGTGTCTGCTCCTCGCCCGCATCGAGCCATGATTTTGCCGCATGCGCTTGACTATGCTGGCGCGCCTATCGACCGGAGAACGACAATGAGTGTGCGCGCCTTCGCGTTTCTGATCCTGCTGTCGCTGCGCGCTTTCGGCGCGGAGCCGGCGTGGCAGCTACATCCCGAATTCAAAACCGAATTCGAGCAGCGCGGCGTCAGCGGCACGGCGTTGATCTACGACGAGCAGGCCGGCACCTATCACGTGTTCGATCGCCAGCGCGCACAGACAGCATTCATTCCGGCGTCGACGTTCAAGATTTTCAATGCGCTGGTCGCTTTGGAGACCGGCGCCGTCGCCGACGAATACGAGGTCATGCGCTGGGACGGCGTCAAGCGCGAGTTCCCCGGCTGGAACCGCGATCACTCGCTGGCCAGCGCCATGAAGTTTTCGGCCGTGTGGTTCTATCAGGAAGTCGCGCGGCGCGCGGGCGCCGAGCGCATGCAGGCGTGGCTGGACAAGGTGCGCTACGGCAATCGCGATATCGGCGGCGGCATCGACGCGTTTTGGCTCGACGGCGGTGGCTTGCGCATCAGCGCGGTGCAGCAGGTCGATTTCTTGCGCCGTCTCGCGCGCGGCGAACTGCCGTTTTCGGCGAGCGCGCAAGAAGCGGTGCGCCGCATTACCATCGTCGACTGCGCGACGGATCACATCGAGCACGGCAAGACCGGGTTGTCGCACCCGCACGGCGGCGGCTATTTCGGCTGGTACGTCGGCTGGGTCGAGCACGATGCGCGACGCTGGTTTTTCGCACTCAATATCGACATGCCGAAAGGTATCGACGATGCGCCCAAGCGCCAGCAACTCGCGCACGCGCTGCTCGCGCGCGTCGGCGCGTTGCCGGCGCCGGCGCCAGTCAAGCAATAATGACGACGTTATAATAATCAACACAACGTTCGCGGGGGAGAGCTGCGATGCGCTGGTTGAATTTGTTGTTCGTGCTTGCCGTCAACGCGGTGCCGCTGTACGGCGTACGCGAACTCGGCTGGTCGGCGAGCACGGTCGTCGTGCTGTACTGGTTCGAGAATCTGCTCATCGCATTTTTCACCTGCGCACGCATCGCGCTGCATCGCAAGCTCACGCGCAAGCGCGGGCACTGGCGCGCCGGTCAGCTTGGCACCAGGGTGAACGACAAGCCGAGCACGGCGGGCCTGCTCGGCGAATACGCGACGATGGCGTTCGTGTTCACGCTTGCGCATGGCATTTTTGTCTGGGGATTCGTCGCCATTGCGGCCGACCACAGCAGCGACGCCATCTGGCAGTTTTCGCGCACACAATTCATGCAAGGTGCGCAATGGATGGCCCTCGCGCTCGTTGCCGACCTGATCGTCGACGCCGCGGCGATGCGTGGACGCAGCTTCGCCTGGCTCAGGGCGTATGTCGACAAGCGCATGGGTCGCGTTCTGATCATGCACTTCGTCATCATTTTGGGCATGGGTGCAATGATGTTGACGGAGTCGCCGTTGGCGATGCTGTACGCATTGGTCGGACTGAAGACGCTTTGGGATTTGGCTTCCGCGAGCTCCGGCGCCAAGCCGCAGGCATTGCCGGAGCGGCCACCCGACTGGGCGCTCAAGATCAGCTCGATGCAGAAAGGCTCGACTCCGGCCAAAATGGCGGCGCAATGGACGCAGCAGCGCGACGCGATGATTCGCGCGGCGAAGGAGGACGAAGAAGTGATGCCGGCGTAATGAGTTTTTTAGGGCGCAGCGATCGCAATCGCGTGCCACAATAAGCGCATGGACAGATACGAACGTATCCTCACGCTGCACCGGATTTTGCAACAGGCGCGTTATCCCGTGCCGTTGGCGCGCATCATGGACGAGCTTGCGTGCTCGCGCGCGACCGCGTACCGCGACATCGCGTTTCTGCGCGATGCGCTCGGCGCACCGATCGACAGCGAAGGCGACGAGGCCGCCTTTCGTTACGCCGCCGAAGAAGCCGAGCGTTTCGAATTGCCGGGGCTCTGGCTCAATAGCGAGGAGTTGCAGGCGCTGCTGGCGCTCAACGAACTCGTTGGACGAACGGGTCCGGGAATTCTCGTCAGCACGCTGGCGCCGTTCCGCTCGCGCATCGAACGCCTGCTGTCCAATCACGGCGATGGCAAGGCATTTCCGCTGCAGCGCATCCGCGTGATCGGCAGTGGCACGCGCAAGATCGATGAAGCCACGTTCCGTCATGTCGCCAGCGCCGTACTGGGCCGGCGCAAACTGAAGTTCCGCTATCGTGCGCGCACCAGCAACGAGATCACGCAACGCCATGTGTCGCCGCAGCGCCTCACGCATTATCGCGACAATTGGTACCTTGACGCGTGGGATCACGACCGCGATGCGCTACGCAGCTTCGCCATCGACCGCATCAGCGACGTGCAGTTGCTCGAGGCCGCTGCCGAGGATCGCGACGAGACCGAGTTGAACCGGCATCTGGCCTCGAGCTACGGCATCTTCTCCGGTCAGCCGAAGGCGACGGCGACGATCCGTTTTTCGCCGCATGCCGCGCGCTGGGTCGCCGACGAACACTGGCATTCTCAGCAGCAGGGCGAATGGCTCAAGGACGGCCGCTACGAACTGCGCCTGCCGTACAGCAACTCGCGCGAACTGCTGATGGATGTGCTCAAGTATGGCGCCGACGCCGAGATCGTTGCGCCCGTGTCGTTGCGTGAGGAAATGAAAATCATGCTGCAGTTGGCCGTGGGTGCCTATCAGTGAACGCGATTTCGAAGCCGACGGTATCGTTGGTCCTCGGCTCCGGCGGGGCGCGCGGCTATTCGCACGTTGGCGCGATCGAGGAGTTGCTCGCGCAAGGCTACGAGATACGCAGCATTTCCGGAGCGTCGATGGGAGCATTGATTGGCGGCGTTTACGCCGCCGGCAAGCTCGATGCGTACGGCAACTGGGTGCGCGAGTTGCAGAAGCTCGATGTGCTGCGCCTGCTCGACTGGACGTTCAGCGGTGGCGGCCTGATCAAGGGCGATCGAATCGTCGACAAGCTGCGAGAGCTGATCGGCGAGATGAACATCGAAGACCTGCCGATTTCGTACACCGCCGTCGCCGTCGACCTGCAGGCACAGCGCGAAGTGTGGTTCTCGCGCGGTTCGCTGTTCGATGCGATCCGTGCTTCGATCGCGATTCCGACCGTATTTCGTCCGCATCACTACGAAGGTCGCGTGCTCGTCGACGGCGGACTGCTCAATCCGGTGCCGATCACGCCGACACTGCGCGATCTGACGGACTGCACGATCGCGGTGGACTTGAACGCGCCGGCGGAAACGCCCGAGTCCATCAGTGCCGATGCGCCGATCGACCCAAAGCAGATCGAACCGGCGAGCGACGGCGTGCCGGTCGTCGCCGATGCGCCGCCGGCGGAGACCGGCGAGCAGCCGAGTGCGGTCGGCTACAAGCAGAAGCTCACCGAGCTGCTCGGCGGTTTGCTGGAAAAACGCGACAAGAAGAACGAGTCGGCCGATACCGGGTTGCTGGAAACGTTTGCGCGCTCGCTCGACATCGTGCAGGCCACGATCACGCGCTTCAAGCTTGCCGCGCAGCCGCCGGACCTGCTCGTGCCGATTCCGCGCAATGCCGCGGCGTTTTATGAATTTCATCGCGCCGAAGAGTTGATCGAGCTCGGACGCGTGCGCACGCGCGCTGCGTTGCGCGACTTCAAGCCGGGACACAGGCCTTTGTGAACGCCGACGGATCGGCGCAAGCCCTGGCGGCGGATAACAGCGAGGCCGGCACGGCGCTGCGCGTGCTCGCGGCCGTGAGCTTCTGCCATTTTCTCAACGATCTGATCCAGGCGATGCTGCCGGCGATTTACCCGCTGCTGAAAGCGAACTATGCGCTCGACTTCGCGCAGATCGGCTTGATCACGCTGGTGTTCCAGCTCACCGCCTCGCTGCTGCAACCGGTCGTCGGCACGTACACCGACCGCAATCCGCTGCCGTATTCATTGGCGATCGGCATGAGTTGCACGCTGCTGGGTCTCTTGCTGCTGTCGCGCGCGGCTTATCCGCTGCTGCTGCTCGCGGCCGCGCTCGTCGGCACTGGCTCATCGGTGTTCCATCCGGAATCCTCGCGCATCGCGCGCCTGGCGTCGGGCGGACGCCACGGTTTTGCGCAATCTTTTTTTCAGGTCGGCGGCAATCTCGGCACGGCGGCAGGTCCCTTGCTGGCCGCGTTCATCGTGTTGCCGCGCGGGCAGGCGAGCGTAGCCTGGTTCGGTGTCGCCGCGCTGATCGCGATTGCGCTGCTCGTGCGCGTTGGCGGCTGGTACAAGACGCACCGCGTCGCGCGCGCGCGAGCGCAGGTCGCGCGTGCACCGGCACTGCCGAAGCAAAAAATCGTGCTGGCGATCGCTGTGCTGCTCACGCTGATTTTCTCCAAATACTTCTACTTGGCGAGCCTCAACACGTATTACACGTTCTATCTGATGCAGCGTTTCGGCATGACGGCACAGGACGCGCAGTTCCACCTGTTCCTGTTCCTCGGCAGCGTTGCGCTGGGTACGCTCGTCGGCGGACCGGTCGGGGATCGTATCGGTCGCAAGTACGTGATCTGGGCGTCGATCCTCGGCGTGTTGCCGTTCACGCTCGCGCTGCCGCACGCGGACCTGTTCTGGACGAGCGTGCTCAGCATCGTGATCGGTTTGATCCTGTCGTCGGCATTCTCGGCGATCCTCGTTTACGCGCAGGAACTGCTGCCGGGCAAGGTCGGCATGATCGCCGGCCTGTTCTTCGGCTTCGCGTTCGGCATGGGCGGACTGGGCGCCGCGCTGCTCGGTCAACTTGCCGACGCCAAAGGCATTGAATTCGTTTACCGCGTCTGCGCGTATCTGCCGGCGATCGGATTGCTCGCCGTGTTCCTGCCGAATCTGCGCGTACGCAAAACCGCTTGAGTTATTTCGCCGGATTTTCCGGCTGCGTCTGCGGCGCGCTGTTCGCGGCACTCAGGTAGCGTACCGACAGCGCGTAGTGATCGTCGCTCTTGTTCCAGACGTCGACGACGAACGCGCGTTGTGCGGCATCGGCGAAGCTGACGACGGCGACGTTGCCGTATTCGTGCACGGCCATCTGGCTGATATCGGATTTCGGTGCGGACGTTTGCGCGAGCCAATCCGCACGCGGGGTCGGCGCTGCGGGCGCTGTTCCTTTGCGCTGTTCGAAATTTGCCGCGAGCAGTTTCGCCAATGCCACTTCGTCGTGGTTGCGGCGCGCCTCGTCGAGCTGGTTTTCGAGCTCGGAAAAAATTTTCACGGTACGCGTGAGCGTCATGATGCGCGTCGGAGCTTGCGCGGCGGCAGCGCCGGCGAGGGACGCCAAGGAAAGGGCGAGCAGCAGGCGTTTCATGTCGATAATTGTACCGACAAAAGAAAAGCGGCGCGATCTTGCGATCGCGCCGCCGCGAGCACGGAGCTCAGTTGTCGATCAATACGACATCGCGCAATAGCCATTGCCGGCATTGACCCAGTTCTGCTGGATCAGATAGTCCTTGCCGCCGAGCACGACGTTGTACTTGGAGCCGTTGGAAGCGTTGCTCTCGGTGCCGAACGTCCATGCGCACTTGTCGGCGTTTTCCTGGCCGCGGCGGTCGTACCACGCATTCAGATCCGGATCGGTCACAGCCTCTTCGAGCTCGTGCGCGAGCACGCTGGCCATGCCGTCCGCGCCGGCGTCGCCGTTCGGGCTCGTGGTCTGCGCCATGCAGCCGCTCGGGCATTGCGTCGCGGCGTCGCCGACGAACGCGTATTTGATGTCCTGGCCGAGGATCGACGCATGCGTGTGCCAGCCGCAGTACTGCGAGCAGAAACCCGAG
>Ga0207639_10003247_pt1 | contig 10941 bp, 9 predicted proteins | sample KBSCornC32_FD_184299 | JGI IMG/M metagenome (GOLD analysis project Ga0207639, IMG submission 184299) | Corn rhizosphere microbial communities from Kellogg Biological Station, Michigan, USA - KBS Corn C3-2 (SPAdes) (version 2) | ecosystem: Host-associated > Plants > Roots > Rhizosphere > Soil ...
GGCCCGATGTACAGGTTGCCGACCTGCTCGGGTGCGAACAGGGTGAAGCGCCGCCGCCCGCGCAGTACGCAGGCGATGTTGTGATACTCGTCGAAATGCGCGGGCGTGGTGACTTGGTTGCTGATCCAGATGCGCGGCTCGACACCAGCATCGAGGAACGGCAGGGTGTGCTCGCCAAGAAAGCGCGGCAGGCATTTCGTAATTGGCGCGCTCTGGATCGCAATGCCCGGTACGCGCTGCTGCCCGCTCAAATCCAGCAGGCGCTGCAGCCCTTTGCCTATCGAGACGCGATGATGCTCGTAGTTGAAGCCGTCGAAGCCCGCGTTGTAGCCGATCACGCCGTCTTCTTCGGGCCGCATCACCAGCGCATCGACCGGCGTGCCGTTGTCAAAGGCGATGAGACGCGCGACGAACTGCGCATCGGTCAGACGCTCGCGAACAAGCGGCCATTGCCGTGCCAGGCCGCGGATCACGAGCGGCAGTTCGCGCCCGATCAGGTCCTCGCGTGCGAACGCGCGACCGTTGTCCGCGAACTCCTCGATCGCGCCGGCCATGCCGCGTCTAGGCCGAATCGGCCGCGCGCACGGCGTCGACGAAGGCGCGCAGCCTGGCCGCGTCCTTGATGCCCGCAGAAGATTCGATGCCGCTGGACACATCAACCGCATACGGGCGCAGGGCGCGAATCGCCGCGCCGACATTGTCCGCGTTCAGCCCGCCCGCAAGCACCACAGGCTTGGCGAACGCATGCGCCGTCGCGGACCAGTCGAACGTTTTGCCGCCGCCGCCCTGCTCGCCGGCGGCATGGCCATCGAGGAGAAATCCCGCCGCCGCCGGATGCGCATGCGCCACGGCAGCCGGATCGACACCACCGCCCATCGCGACCGCTTTCAGGTACGGCACGCGATAGCGCACGCACTCCGCCGCCGTCTCGCTGCCATGGAACTGCAAGAGGTCAGGCTGCACCGCCGCGACTGCCTCGGCGATGAAGCCCGGCAGATCATCCATGAACAGCAAGACGAGATCGACGAACGGCGGCAGCGTCATGCGGATCTCGACCGCGCGTTCGATTCCGGCGAAACGCCGGCTCTTCTCGGTCAGCACCACGCCGATCGCGTCGACGCCGAGCGCGATCGCAGCCTGCACGTCCTCGATGCGCGTCATTCCGCAGAACTTGATTCGGGTTCGTTGCTGCATGGAAAACTCAAGAAAATATGAGCGATTCGACCACGGATTGCGCGGATGGGCTCGAATAGAGATTTCGTTCAACCCGCTCCATCCAGGCGCGCCGTGCATTCGTGGTCAAGTTCTGCTTTCTGCAAAACTTACCTCTGCGGGCAAGCCGTGCTCCGCAGGATACAACGGATGGAGAAAAACGAGGCCCTGCGCTACGGCCGTCGGCCCGGCGACGGCACGATCGCGGCCTGCGAGCAGTTGTGCGATCCACTCGGGTTTTTCCTCGCCGCGTCCGACCGGCAGCAGGCTGCCGACGATGTTGCGCACCATGTGATGCAGGAACGCATTGGCCTGAATCTCGACGATGACGCGATCGTCCTCGCGCCGCACGGAAATCTCGTGCACACAGCGCATCGGCGTGCGCGCCTGACAGGCAATCGTGCGGAACGCGCTGAAATCGTTCTCGCCGACCAGCGCCTGCGCCGCCGCGTGCATCGCCTCCGCAGCGAGCGGTACGCGCTCCCAGGCGACGTGGCGAGCGGCGAGCGCTGCGCGCACGGGACGGTTGAGAATGGTGTAGCGATAGCGCCGCGCGAGCGCGGAAAAGCGTGCGTGGAAATCGTCGCCGACCGGCTTTGCCCAGAGCACGGCGACGCTCGCCGGCAGGTTCGAACTTGCGCCCAGCGCCCAGCCGCGCGGGCTGCGCTCGGCGCTCGTGTCGAAATGCACGACCTGACAGGACGCATGCACGCCGGCATCGGTGCGTCCGGCGCAGATGACTTCGACCGCCTCGTCGGCGACCTTCGACAGCGCGGCCTCGACCGTGGCCTGCACGCTGGGACCATGGCTCAGCCGCTGCCAGCCGTGGAAATCGGTGCCGTCGTATTCGATGCCGAGTGCAATGCGCAAAATCAATCCCGCGGAAACGAAAAAGCGCGCTGATTGTAGCAGCGCGCTTTCCGCTGCCGGCGTGGGCGCCGGCGGGTACCCCTGAGGTCAGCTCAGTTCGGAGAGCAGCTTGCGCGCTTCTTCCTTCTGCACCGCATTGCCCTCTGCAAGCACTTCGTCGAGCATCGAACGCGCGCCCTCGGGATCGCCCATATCGAGATAGGCGCGGGCGAGATCCAGACGCGTGCCGATCGTGTCCTCGTCGAGGAACGGCGCCCGCTCGGCACCGGCTTGAGCCTCCTCGATCGGCGGTTGCGTCACGGCTTCGACCTCCTTGTGGAATGTCTGTTCGAACTCGAGGTCAGGCAGGTCGTGCGGGTCGCTGGCGACCATGTCGCGCGACTCGAAGGCGAGTGGTTCGTCGTGATCGAGCATCGCCTGGATATGCGCGTCGTGCTCGTTCTCCGCCGCCGTCTCACCGGCATGCGCCGCCTCGTCGCGGAAGAAGAAATCGTCCGGATCGTGGCCGTCATGCGACCCCGATGCGGCGAACAGCGGGCTGCCCGGCAGCAACTGCCGACCGAGCTCGGAGGCTTCGCGCCACTCGGCCGAGTCCTCCGGGAATTTCTCGCGCAGCGTATGCGCAAGGGCAACGAAGCGTTCGCTGTCGCCGTGGTCGAAATGGCTGCGCAGCTGCTCCATCTCGTCCTCTTCACCACCATGCAGTCCGGCCCGGCTCGGCTGTGCGGCGTCGGTTCCCGGGGCGCCGTCGTAGTAACTCTCGACCTCTTGCTCCAGCGCTGCATGCGGATCGGCATCGGCAGCTTCCGCTGCAGCGGCGGCGCCGGCAGCCAACGGCCGTGGATTGGGCTTCTTGCCACCCGATGCGCGCGTCATGAGCCAGCCCGCGATCAGCAGGAGGATGCCGCCGGTGCCGCCGTACAGCACGTACGGATTGTCGACATAGTCGGCGTACCACGGCTTGCCCGTCGCAGGAGCAGCAGGCTTGGTGGCAGTCGCAATGACAGGCTTTGGCGCCGCAGCCTGCGGCGGCGTCGAAGCGGCGGCTGCCGGTGCGGCAGGTGTTTGCGTCGCGGCCTGAGCGGGCGCAGCGGCCGCGGGCGGAGGCGGCGTGGCCGCGGTCGTCGGCGCGGTGGCCGACGGCGCAGGCGCCGCGACTGGTGTGGCGGCCGGCGCTGCGGATGGTGTCGCCGCGGTAGCGGCGGGCTCAGGCGCGGGCGCGGCGGGCTTGGTCGCGGCTGCGCTGGTATCGGTCGGCTTGGCACCGGCCTTGCCCGCTTCAAGTTGTTTGAGCTTGTTCTGCAGCTCGGCGATTTCGGAATCCTTGAGCGAAATCAGGCGCTGGCTCTTGTTGTTGATCTCCTCGAGCTGGGAGACGCGCGACTTGAGCTCGCCAGTTTCCTGCTCACGGCTGGTCAAGGCCTCCTTGGTGCGCGCGAGATCGGAGCGCAGGGCTGCCGCATCCTTGCTGCCGGCAGCCGATCCGCCCTTGCTCGCACCGGCCTCGTTGCCGGTGCCGCTCGAGGGTGGCACCAGAGCGAGGCGCTCGGAACCATGTTTCTGCTCAGCCGCGGGTGCAGCGGCTTGCTTGTCCGCCGAGGCTGCGGCGCCGGTGTTGGCGACGAGGGTCGGCGCAACGCTTTCCTGCCAGGACTGCTGCTGCGCACGCACTGCCGCCGCCGCTTCGTTCAGCGATCCGGCCGCGCGTACCTCGTCGGCGCTGGGAATGCGCAATACGGCGCCGGTCTTCAGCGCGTTCATGTTTTCGCGATAGAACGCTTCGGGGTTGGCCTTGTACAGCGCCAACAAAGTGCGGTTCAGATCGCGCGGGTCGTCGCCGACTTCGTGCGCGATCTGCGACAGCGTATCGCCGCGCTGGACCGTGTACTCGCCCTTGTGCGCCGCAGTCGGCGCAGCTGGAGCGGGCGATGCCGCAGGTGCGGGACGCGGGGCGGGAGCCGGGGCCGGGGCCGCCTGCGCCACGGGCTTCGGCGCTTCCACACGCGGCTGGCTGACCGGGGCACGCGGCGCGGCTTCGACGGGCTTCGGTTTCTCGGCCGGTTTCGGCGCCGTCGCGAGCACGGCCGGAGCGGTCACCGGCGGATCGAGCAGGACCGTATATTCACGCAGCAGCTTGCCCTTGCCCCAATTCGCCTCGATGAGGAAATCGAGGAACGGCTCGCGCACGGCTTCCTTGGTCGTCAGGCGGATCACGCGCTGCCCGCGGCCGTTATTGGCGACGCTGAATTCGATCGGCACGGTGACGCGCGCGCGGTTCAGGCCGACGCGCACGAAGTCCTCGGCCGAAGCCAGGTCGACGCGCAGATCCTCGGCCTCGGCCGCCGAATCGGCGACGATCGGTATCTCGGCGAGCAACGGCTGGTTGAGCCCGGACTTGATCTGGATCGGCCCCAGTCCCAGCGCAAATGCCTGGCTTGCGGCCAGCGCCAAGGCAACCGAGAGCGCGGATTTGATAGGCCCTTTCATGCTTTTTCCCCAAAGATCTAACGTTGTCAGGCGCAACTTTGCAATTCCGGGGCAACTCCCGGACGTGCACATCTTAGAATGCACATCATCTAAGGGGCATAACTATGAAACGCCATTGCGTTTTTCGCAAGAGCTCGGGACCGCCCAAGCGGTCCCGAAATGCCTACCCGGTCAAAGATAGGAGGCGATCAGCAGCTCGCCGACCTGCACGGCGTTGAGTGCCGCACCCTTGCGGATATTGTCGGAGACAATCCACAGATTGAGGCCGTGCGGGTGGGAAATGTCCTCGCGGATGCGGCCGACGAAGGTCTCGTCCTTGCCCGCGGCGTCGCCGACCGGGGTCGGATAGCCGCCGGCCTTGCGCTCATCGATCACTTTCACGCCGGGCGCAGTCTCGAGCAATGCGCGTGCCTGCTCGGCCGTGACCTTGTCGCGCGTTTCGATGTGCACGGCCTCGGAATGACCGTAGAACACCGGCACGCGCACCGCAGTCGGGTTCACGAGGATGGACTTGTCCTCGAGAATCTTCTGCGTCTCCCAGACCATCTTCATCTCTTCCTTGGTATAGCCGTTGGCCTGGAACTCGTCGATGTGCGGGATCACGTTGAACGCGATCTGCTTGCTGAATTTCGACGGCGGATATTCCTGGAAGTTGAGCAGCGCCGCGGTCTGCTGGGCGAGTTCCTCCGCGCCCGAGCGACCCGCGCCCGAGACGGACTGATACGTCGCCACGTTGATGCGCGTGATGCCGTACTTGCGATGGATCGGCGCGAGCGCGACGAGCATCTGCATTGTCGAACAGTTCGGATTGGCGATGATGCCGTGCTTCGTGTAGCCCGCAATCGCGTGCGGATTCACTTCGCTGACGACGAGCGGGATATCGTCCTGATAGCGAAATTCCGAAGTGTTGTCGATCACGACCGCGCCGGCAGCCGCCGCGCGCGGCGCGTGCACTTTCGACACGCTGCCGCCGGCCGAGAAGAAGGCGATGTCGACACCTGTGAAATCAAAGTCGGCGAGGTTCTGCACGGTGATCGATTTGTTGCCGAAATCGACCTGGCCGCCCGCGCTGCGCTCGCTCGCCAGCGGCACGAGTTCGGAAATCGGGAATTTGCGCGCAGCAAGAATGCTCAACAGCGTTTCGCCGACGGCGCCGGTGGCGCCAACCATCGCAACCTTGTACTTCTCTTTCTTGCTCATTTTCATCAACTCACGGTCTTCGGGGCACCAGTCACCGCCGCTTAGACATTCGGAGCGCGAGCGACGGCCATTTTTGTTGCGCAGCAGCATACCACGCAAATTTTCGTTTGTGACGGATGCTGTACCGATGGATGAAATGACTTCTTGGACCTCACGGCCACGGCTCGGGCGCGTGCAAACGACGAGCACACTAGATCTCGCCTCCTGCACATGCGCAATCGAGTATCTGAAGCGCTTGGCTGATGCGGCGATACCGTACGATCGCCGAGGCAACGATTGACACTGCCAGCATCAACAGCAGTAAGGGATCGATCGCAGGCGCTTGCGCGGGAGGGCTTTGAGGGTTGATGTTGCCCACGCTCAGATTTGCGCTTGCAGTATTGCCAGCGCCCCCGTAGGTCGAAGTCACCGCGCCGGTCGTGTTGGTGTAATTACCTGCCGCCGCGCTAGAAACGGTAACGCTGAACTGGCATGGCGAACCAACCGCAACCGGTGCAATCGTCGCACCGCTCATCGCAATGCCCGTAGGCGAAGTCAGCGTTAAAGTGCCTCCACAAACCGAGGTAGTTGTATTAGGCACGGTCAATCCGACCGGCAGTGTGTCGCTGAAGGCGATTCCACTCAAATCGATCATGTTGACTGCCGGATTGCTGATCGTGAATTGCAGCGAGGTCGTTTGATTAGTCTCAATTGTTGAGGGAGTGAAAACAGCCGCAATGGACGGGGGTGCCACCACGACAATGCCGGAGCTCGCTGACGTGCCTGAGCCACCCTCGTTTGACGTGACACTCCCCGTCGTATTGTTCTTAAAACCGGCGCTCGTACCGGTTATATTGATCGAAAATGTGCATAAGTCGCCGCCAGCCAGTGTCGCCCCCGACAAGTTGATCGTGCCGGTACCTGCAACTGAGGTGATCGTCCCGCCACCGCAACTACCGGACAACCCGTTGGGCGTAGACACCACCAGTCCGGCCGGCAAGGTGTCGCTGAAACCTACACCTGTAAGTGGAGAGCTATTCTGATTGGCGATATTGAACTGCAAGCTTGTTGTGCCGTTCAGCGGAATCGTCGGCGCCCCGATAGCGCTATACATGATCGGAGGTAGCGCGGCGGCGTGAACCAATGTCCCGACCATCAGTACTGCGATGCCGACAACTCCCTTGACCCGCCACGTGCGTGAAACGAAGTTGCGCGATAAACGCATAGCCATAAGCCGCTCCCAGCACATGCAATCGGGCGGACGCTAGCACAACAATCGCTACTTTCCTCTATCGCCACTCAGCGATTCAATGCATTTGGCGGCCGCCCCGCGTTCGGGCCATGGCCAAGCGCGGCGATCAGGTTGTCGACGGCCAGCGATGCCATCGCGCGCCGCGTCGCCAGGCTGGCGCTGCCGATATGCGGCGTCAGCACGACGTTGTCGAGCGCGAGCATTTCGTCCGGCACCTCGGGCTCGCGCTCGAACACGTCGAGCCCGGCGCCGGCGATGCGCTTTTCGCGCAGCGCCACGATCAGCGCCGCATCATCGACCACGCCGCCGCGCGCGATGTTGATCAGGTAGGCATCGCGCTTCATCGCCGTCAACTCGGCCGCACCGATCATGTGGCGCGTTTCAGCGCTCAGCGGCACGGTCAATACGACGAAGTCGGCTTCGCCCAACAAGCCGTCGCGATCGACGTAACGCGCGTTGCAGTCTGCTTCGATTTCGGCCGCGACGCGCGAACGGTTGTGGTAGATCACCGGCATGCGGAAGCCGCGCGCGCGCCGCGCGATCGCCTGGCCGATGCGGCCCATGCCGAGGATGCCCAGCGTTTTGCCGTACACATCGCCGCCGAGCATGATGTGGAACGACATGCCCTTCCAGTTTCCCGCACGCAGCCAGCGTTCGGCCTCGGTCACACGGCGTGCGGTTGCCATCATCAGCGCCCAGGCGAAATCCGCCGTGGTCTCGTCGAGCACGCCGGGCGTGTTGGTCGCAATGATGCCGGCCTTCTTCAGCGCGGCGATATCGAGATTGTTGTAGCCGACGCCACGGTTCGCGATCGCGCGCAGCAGCGGCGTCTGCGCGATCAGGCCCGCGTCGACCGGATCGGCGACGCCGAGGATTGCGCCAGTCTTGTCGCGCAGCTTTTGTACCATCCGCTCGCGCGTCCAAGCGTGGTCATCCTCCTCGACTTCGACATCGAAATACTCGCGCAAGCGATCGAGGATATCGTCGAACAGCGGGCGCGAGACCCAGACGCGAGGACGCGGCGCTTGCGTGCTCATCGGACTACTTCTCTTCGACCGAGCCCGGAATGCGCGGCTTGATCTCGCCCACGTCGCCGCACTGCGCGCGATGCCGCAGCGCATGATCCATCAGCACGAGTGCGACCATCGCCTCGCCGATCGGAGTTGCGCGGATGCCGACACAGGGATCGTGGCGACCTTTCGTGCGCATTTCGATCGGCTCGCCCTGCAGGTTCACGCTGTGCCCCGGAATCAGGATGCTCGACGTCGGCTTCAGCGCCATCGAAGCGACGATTTGCTGGCCGGAGGAAATACCGCCAAGGATGCCGCCGGCGTGATTCGACAGAAAACCCTGCGGCGTGATCTCGTCGCGATGCTCGCTGCCGCGCTGGACGACTGCGGCGAAGCCGTCGCCGATCTCGACGCCCTTGACTGCGTTGATCGACATCAGCGCCGAAGCGATGTCCTGATCGAGCTTGCCGTAGATCGGCTCGCCCCAGCCCGGCGGCACGCCGTCGGCGACGACGGTGACGCGCGCGCCGACCGAATCGCCGGACTTGCGCAGCGCGTCCATGTATTTTTCGAGTTCCGCTACCGCGGACGCGTCCGGCCAGAAGAACGAGTTTTCTTCGACCGCAGTCCAGTCGAACGACTTCGGCGTCACCGCGCCGATCTGCGACAGATAGCCGCGCACGACAACGCCGAAACGCAACCTGAGCCACTTCTTCGCGATCACGCCCGCGGCGACGCGCATGGTCGTCTCGCGCGCGGACGAGCGCCCGCCGCCGCGCGGATCGCGGATGCCGTACTTCTGCCAGTAGGTGTAATCGGCGTGCGCGGGGCGAAACGTTTGCGCGACTTCGGCGTAATCCTTGGAACGCGCATCGGTGTTGCGGATCAGCAGCGCGATCGGCGTGCCCGTGGTCTTGCCTTCGTAGACGCCGGAAAGAATCTCGACCTCATCGGCCTCGCGCCGCTGCGAGGTATGCCGCGTCTTGCCCGTCGCGCGGCGGTCTAGGTCTTGACGAAATTCCTCCGCCGCGATTTCCAAACCGGGCGGACAGCCGTCGACCACGCAGCCGATGGCCGGACCGTGGCTTTCGCCGAAAGTCGTGACGGTAAGAAGTTTTCCGAAAGAATTGCTCGACACGTCCGTTGGATTTCCTTACGCGGCTTCACAAGCCCAGCGTCGACAGACCGGGATGGTCGTCGGGCCGCCGGCCCAGGGGCCAATGATATTTGCGCTCCTGCTCGGTGATCGGCAGGTCGTTGATGCTGGCGATTCGCCGACGCATGAATCCATGTTCGTCGAATTCCCAGTTTTCGTTGCCGTACGAACGGAACCAGCTACCGGAATCGTCGTGCCATTCGTAGGCGAAACGCACAGCAATGCGGTTGGCGTGGAACGCCCACAGCTCCTTGATGAGTCGATAGTCCAATTCCCTGTTCCACTTGCGTGTCAGGAATTGGACGATCGCTTCCCTGCCGACGAGAAACTCCGCGCGATTGCGCCATGTGCTGTCGGGCGAGTAGGCGAGAGCGACGCGTTGCGGATCCCGCGTATTCCACGCATCTTCGGCCAAGCGCACTTTTTTTGCCGCCGACTCGGCATCGAACGGCGGAAACGGCGGACGCGGATTCTCGGAGTTCACTCGGTCGCCTCGCTCTATCGTTTCTTCAACACCGCCTTGATCGACTTCGCATGCGCGACGATGTCCTCGCGTGCGATCGCGAACACGCCCATCTGACCGACTTCGAATTCGATCCAGTTGAGCGGCAGCTTCGGCAGCAGCTCGACCAGCGCGCGCTCGGACTCGCCGACTTCGACGATCAGCATGCCGCCCTTGGCCAAATGCGCGGGCGCCTCATCGAGGATGCGCAGCGCGAAATCGAGTCCATCCGCACCGGCCACCAAACCTAGCTTGGGTTCATGGTCGTATTCGGGCGGGAGCGCGGCGAATTCCTGATCGGTGACGTAGGGCGGGTTGCTGACGATCAGGTCGTAGACCTCGCCTTTGAGCTTGGCGAACAGGTCGGACTTGATCGCGCGCACGCGGCCCTCGACGTTCTGGAACTCGATGTTCTCCCTGGCGAGCGACAATGCTTTGTCGCTGACATCGACGAGATCGACGCGCCAATCGGGATTGTGCGCGGCCATCGCGATGCCGATGCAGCCCGAGCCGGTGCACAGGTCGAGCGCGCGATGCACGGCGACGTTGTCGAGCCACGGCGAAAAGCCATTGAGGATCATCTCGGCGATCGGTGAACGCGGCACGAGCGCGCGCTCGTCGGATTTGAACTTGAGCCCGGCGAACCAGGCCTCGCCGGTCAGGTAGGCAACCGGCTTGTGTTCCTTGACGCGGCGCTCGATCAGCTTGAGCACGGCCTTCTTCTCGACCGCGGTCAGCTTGGCCGAACCGTAGGCCGGCGACAGGTCATGCGGCAGATGCAGAGTGTGCAGCACCAGATGCGTCGCTTCGTCGAGCGCGTTGTCGTAACTGTGACCGAAGGTCAGCCCGGCGCCGGCAAAGCGGCTTGCGCCGTAGCGGATGAAATCAATGATCGTGGCAAGTTCTTTTGTCATGCTCTTTATTGGAAAGTGCGGCCATGGAAGGCCGCTTTATGATCTTCGCACTCACGGACGAGCGCATAACGAAGCAAGTATACAGAAGGGCAACGCTATAATGCCGGCATGAATTCACCCGCACCGGCCTCGCGCCCGAATCTCACTGCACTGATCGTGCTCGCCGCCGTGGTCGCCGCGTTCGGCCTGTGGCTCGGCATGCGCTTCGCGAACGCGCCAGCACAGCCGAAGCTGGCGAGCGCCCTGCTCTACCCCGAGCCACGCGCGATTCCCGACTTCGCCTTGCAACAAGCGAATGGCAAGCCGCTGACCCTCGCCGACTGGCGCGGCCATTGGAACTTCGTCTATTTCGGCTACAC